>TARA_R110000782_G_scaffold203184_2_pt1 | contig 33613 bp, 39 predicted proteins | sample TARA_R110000782 | Tara Oceans TARA_R110000782 (sample SAMEA4397859) | marine metagenome | biome: Polar Biome; feature: [SRF] surface water layer (ENVO:00010504); material: water (ENVO:00002006), including particulate matter (ENVO:01000060) such as... | depth 5 m | reverse complement strand
CACTAACGAATTTTTTTAAATCGAAATTGTCCATTTTTTTATTTTTTTATTTTAAGTAGAGTTTTTTTAATCTTCTTCATCTTGGTTATCTTTCATGTTTTGGTATAAATCAACAACATTTACTTCAACATAATCACCATTACTTAAATGTAACACAGTATATTGTGAATCTCTATTATCGGTATCCACTACTTCTAATTCATTACCTTCGGAATAATCTTCGGATAAATCCTGATTATCTTTAGGATTTGTCCATGACACCAGTGCATCACCCTCTCTATCTGACAATACTAAAATATCACCTATATAATCATCAAAACGGACAACTACACTTTTTATTACTTTTAATTCATCTAAGAATTTTTGAGCTGATTGAGCATCCTGATATTTTTTAGGATCACCTTGTTCCATTCTAGTTATCTCAAACTCTCCCCGTCCTCCTGGTTCTAATTCATCTCCTCCATCAAAGTACATATTGATTTGGTCTTTTAACCATTCACTTGATTCGGAGGATAATTTTTCATCTCCAATTTCATTAAGATTTTCATACAAAGGCTTAATGCCTGCTAACTTTTGAAATCTTTTTATTGATTCATCTAAGGCAAATCCAATTTCAGCATCTTCAGCGGGATTGTCTTTTGTTACATTAATAATTGAGTCTGAATCTACTTCATCACCACCTGATCCTTGAAATCTTTCTGGGTCCATTCCTTGCTCTTCATTAGTAGCTACAACATGAGCTCTAGTGTAGTAAGTAATTGTGTTTCCAATTTGATCCATTAGCTTTTCATCACCTAAAGATTTTGCTTCATCTTGTGCCTTAGTTAAAAGACCTAATATAGCTGATATGTCAGCATCTTCACCTGCTAATTCTGAATCTACTTCAATTTCTGATTTTTTGCTTACATCGTCTACGTCTACTTCATCTTCAACATCAATGTTAATGTCTTCATTATCTTCAACATTTACCTCTTTTGCTTCTTCCATAGATGTTACTTCAGCTAACATTGCAGATTTTATAATTTCTTTTAATTCTGATCTTTTCATTTTAGTATGGTGTTAGATTATGTTTTTGCTTATAAATATATAAGAATTACTTCTCATACGTTCCTTTTCGATATTTTGCGGATTTTGTATTCTTAACAAACTGTTTTCCTTTTTTATCTCCTCGGACTTTTTTAGCAACTGTTGCTTTTCTTTCTGCTTTTGTTAAAGATTGTGCTTTTTTCTTAGGTAAACATCTTGTAGTAGCTTTACCTTTTTTCATAGTACCACAATCACCTGAGATGTTACCGGATGTATTAATGCGTACCCAATTTTCTTTTTTGAACCAATCGCGTAAGGATTCTTGGATTATTTCATCTAATCTTTCTCGAGTCATTATCCTTTCATTTGACCCTTACATACTTTGACTGCACGACCATTTAAATAAGCAGATGATTTTTCTCCAGCTGCCATTCTTTTCTTTCTATATGCTTTACCTTTAGCGCAAAGTTCTTCTTCAATTACACCTTCACCTAATTTGATGGTTTCTGATATTTCTTGGATTTTTTCTTTACTTAGCATTCTTTTAATATACTCAGCTTTTGGATCTTCAGGTAAAGTATCTATCTCACCACGCTGGAGTCTTTGAAGTGCATCTATTTTTGCTTTGTTTAAGAGCTCATCTCCATTATCCTCATTTAAGAGTTTTGAAAAGAAATTTTTAGCTAATGTTTTATATTCTTCTCTTTCATCTGCGTCTAAATACCTAAGTGATTTTTGATAGTAGTATTTTAAATCTTCAAAGTAAAGAGCAGCACCCTTAGACTCATTTATAGGTTTGGAAAAAAATTCTTGTATTTCTTCTAATTCTGCCATGATTTATCTTTTAATATAATTTTAAAATTTATTACACATCTTTATTATCGATGTGGTAGGCGCTTACATTTTTTTCTTTAAGAGCCGCAACAATTTGGTCTAAAATATCTTCATCATACTGTGGTGGGACTTCCATATCAATTCCATAGTACTTAAGTAATTTATTTGCACCCTTAAGGCCTACATTTTTCCCCTTAAATTCAGCTGTGTAAAGTCTTCCACTAGAATCATCTCTGTATCTAAGAAATAAATCTACATTTTCTTTTTCTTCTCTTATTCTTGGTTGTTGTGATAACCCATATCCTATTCTACCTGTGTCTGGTTTATTTGCATAGTAGTCTGACTGGGACTTTGCTTCATCTGATAGGGCCTTTTTTGCTAATGTTTCATTTTTCTTTAAAGAAGGTTGTAATTTTCTAAAAATATTAGATAGATCGTCGTCTGACAAATCTTCCCAGGTTTGAACAGATTTAAATTTTGTTTTAGCATTAAACACTCTATCATCATAATAACTTAAAGTTTCAATTGTATGATTTCCATCTTCACTTAAGCTTAAGTTTAATCTACCACCCCAATTTCCTGCATGAGACCATTTAAATGCAAAACCACCTGTGCCATCTTTAAATTTATATTCTTGGTATTTTACATTTTCATTATATCCATCTTCTAATATACCTGTAATTTCTCTAATTTCTTTTTCTATATCATCAACTAAAGATTGAGAAAATAAAGATGATTTTTCTTCATTTAAATATCCTAATTCAGATGCCATTTCTTTAAGTCTAGAAGGTTTACTTAGACCTTTTATAGATCCATTTTTTATTAAATCAAGGGCAGCTAATGCTAATTCTTGACCTCTGATGTCTCCATCCATTTCTGCTTTTTCGAATGCGGCGCGAGCAGCTTTTAATTCTCTTTCTTTTTTACTTTTTTTAATATATTCTTGGTTTTTAGCTGCTGTTTCAGGATCCCATTCGCTTGTGTAAGCTTCACTTACATCCATACCTAACTCAGCGTGTAATTTTCCCATGAATTTACTGAAGAGGTGAGAACCGTATTCTTCTTTTAGGATATTAGCAACGGAAGATGCAAAATCTTCTACATTAAGAAACTCATCAACTTGATCAAGAGCTTTGTTAATAAGACCTGTAAGTTGGATTGATTTACTTGTGCCCTCTCTAGTTTCTGCTAAATAGCGGCTTCTATTCCATTTACTAATATTAAATTGATCCATGATTATTTTATTTATAAATATGTTATTTTTTTAAACTATTTAAATGCTTAATGGTTTTGTCTAAACTATCAAGTACTCTTTTTTTATCTGGCGAACCCGTCCATTTTTCAACATCTCCTTGCTCTGTGATGTAGGAGTCATTTGATATTAATAGTTCTGATTCTATAAACTTTTTAAAGTCTTCTATAAACCCATCTATTTCAGAATTTATAATCTTAGCTTCATATGCCTTAAATAACCCAGCTCGCTTTAATTCAGATTCAAATTGAACTACACAATTAAGACATTTTTTATGTATGTTGTAGTAAGGTTTATCTAAATCAGTATGCATTTTCCCACTACAAGAGGGGCAAAATAAAGGCATAATGTATGCTTTTTTTGCTGCGTCTAATTTTGTTATGTTTTGTTTAATTCCTTCTTTTATAGTCCATTTACGACCATCTTCCTCCCAAATATCACCTTCTTTATGGTGGGATTCTGCCTTTGTATAACCTACACTTTGCCCAACTCTATCACCCTGCTTTCCTTGGATAAGGTTACGCATACGGTTTACATCTTTTTCTGTAAACTGTTTATTTAATCCTTGAACTTTACTCATATAACTATTTTATTTATTTCATCTTTTAATAACTGCATGTTTTCAGAGGTTAAATTACCATCTGCATACCACATTTGTATTCTATTAACCAAATCATCAACATCTATTTGCTTAGGAGCATCTCCATGATATGGTTTTTTTGAATTTTCACTTCTAACTCGTGGAGATCCACCTTTATATCCACCTGCTAATGTATTTATTGGGCTCATAATCCTAATTTTTTAAGTTGGGAAATCGTATCTGCGGCTGATGTGTGTAGTATGCCTATTCCGCCTTGTGATCTCCATTGGTCTATATTTGATTTTCTATCATCAATTAATATATGGTTAGGGGCGGCATAATTTTGTTTTTTAGCTGCTTGAGCTAAAGTTAATTTTACACCCGGCATGTTATTTTTAACCCATAACCTTTTACCTAACCTAGATGTAGATGATCTTGAAGGGGATGATAGTAATTCTGTATCATAATCTTTTATATAATCCCAGTATTGCTTTCCATCTTCCATCCAAGGCATGCCTACCCAAAATCCGACTTTTCCCTTTTCATCAATTATTTCCCAAAATTTATCTTTACCAAATTTTCTTTCAAATTCTCTTGGAGGGATACCACCTGAGTATTTTTCGAATGATTTGTCAAAATCAGTTAACACACCATCCATATCGGAGTAAATTTTATATTTCATACCTTCTTCGTTTTCGAATACAGGTAAAGATAATGCCTTCCCCCGGCTTCTCCAAATATTCAGCACATCTTCTTTTTCTTCTTGTGTGATTATTTCCTGATCAACAAATATATTTAAATAATTGTTAATTACATCTTTGAAGGGTTGTTTTGATTTTTTAGCCTTAAAGTATAAACCCTGGAGCATTGCATCTACTTCCTTTTCTAATTTAAAGTATTGAGATTTAGATAACATACCGGCATCAATTAAGTTTCTAACTAATTGATCACCACCCATTTGCTTTCCCTGTCTAACATTTTCACCATCTTGGGTTAAATGTTCAAGTTCATGTCGTATAACATCTTTAATATCAAAGGATATCTTCTGCCAATTTGGATTTTTTGGTATTCTAAATTTAACTGAAAGTAATGGGGTTATTTCAGATCCTTCATCATCAAACCCAGCATTAGCTCCACCATCTACTTCATATTCATCATCTGTAATTTCAACAGACCCTATTAAATCAAATTCAAATTGGTCCGAGAGTATGTCTTCATCATTAGGACCTACTGATAGTTCAAAAGTGTCACTTTTATCATCTCTATCATGTATTCCTTTAAATTTTTTAAATACAATTGATGATAATTGATTTGTTAATTTATCATAACGACCTTCATTTATAACTTCTTCTGCTATTTCTCTAGCAAATTGGTTTAAACCAAATGGATCTTTACCTAATTTATCATTAAAACCATGTTTATGTTTATATGGTTTAACTTCATTTAATGGAGAATTATCATGTCCACATTTATGACATATGAATAAATCATCCCCACCATCTACTATCTTCCAACTCCAACCACAATTATCACATACGATTTTTTCTCCTACAATTGCTTCATTTAATTTTTGGTCTTTTTTCCCTACAATTTGCAGTATTTTTTCTACATTAGGGTGAGTATTAGTAGCATCTACTATTTTATATCCTTTAAGTGGTTTTTGCTGTTTAATAGCTAAAAATGCTCTATGGTTACCATCCATAACTTCGCCATTACTATCTATTGTAATAGGGGGCATTTTAGATAGGTCTAATTTTCTAGGATCTGAATTTGTATCTCTAAAGTATTTATCTGCTTTACCATCAATATAGTCTTGGTACTTTTTTTCTCTATCTTTCATTACTTGAGGATCTAATTTAAGATCAGTATGGTTGATAGATACAGGGCCTTCTAATTTAGATTTATCTATATTAAAAATAAATCTTTTAAATTCAGCGTATGAATCATTTTTATAATTATAATCTAACAATTCTTTTTGTTCAGGAAACATCTGAATTAATAGATTATGTATTTGTTTGGATTTAGTTTTATCTCTAAGAACATCTCCAATTAAATTAAAATCTGACATGGACATTTGATTCTCGGTTAAAGTATCAGTCCAATTTCTAAACGTCATTGTTCCTTTTAGATTAGCTTCTGCTTCAATGTTATTTAAATGGTCGTCTTCCTGTGTGTTAGTTGTAGTGATATTACCCAATCTACTTTCTAAATTTTGTATATGGTGAATCATCTCATGCGCGTATGAACGCGTTATATCTTTAGGATGTCTACCTTCGGTATACAATACGATAGTTTGGTTGTTCGGGTTATAATACGCTGTTTTACCTAAAAAATCGCGTGCATTACTACTATCGCCGTTAACAAATTCTAAATTAGGTAAAGGTTCTATATTCATCCCCTTATCTAACATATGTTGGGTTAGTTGGGCTAATCTTTCAATAAGATTAATATCTTTCTGATATGATGCGTTTTCATTTAACTTTTTATATCCGGAGCCATATGGAGATGATTTACCATTTTCATCTATTGAAGGTTTTACAATATTGTATACTTCTTCCTTTTCACTGTCTGATAGTTCACTTGGTATATATTTAATAAAATCATCGTAGGATACTTGGGATGCTTTACGAGCATTTGTCCCACTTATACCTTTATCAAGAGTTGTAATTACCTTAATTTTCATATTAGGGTATTTTTCCTCAATATTTTTGGTACGTGATTCAATATCTTTCATGTCATCTTCAAATCCTTCTCGGGCACCAATTACAAAATAAACTTCATCTTGTAAATTATTTTTCCCCAATCTAATTATATCACCTATTGGTGCTTTAGAGGGTTCGACTTTAACCTTCATTGGGAGGTATGTTTGGTATATTTCCCAAATTAAAATAGATTGAGCCTGGTTTATACCATCACGTTCGCCACCCCCAACATAAATAATAAACTCATCTATTTCGGGTGAGTCATTTAAGGCTTTTTCTACTACTTCAAAATGTCCTTTAGTAGGTGGTTTGAACCCACCACCATAGGCTGCTATTATTTTACTCATGAGTTTAAGAATTTACCTATTCGCATTTGTGCCTCTTCTTTAGATATAGTATACTCAATTACATCATATATAAAATCATCACTTAACATAGCTTGAATTTCTTCTTTATCTTTAGCTTTTCTAGCATCCGATTTGGCTTGTTCTTTTGGTGTTTTGGGTTTTGTACCTTGAGGATCAAAAGGGGTTAGATATTTTTTTATAATTTTATCTATATCCTGCATTTTATCATCTAATGTATTGGCTACAGCAACAAAGTTATTACCAAATAATTCAGCATATTTAGGTAAATTATCAGTTACACTTTTCCAAGTACGCATTACAATGGCTGGTGCTAAACTTCTGTCTTTGCCTTCTGATTTTTCATATCTATCTTGGTTTTGGGATAATGAACGTTGTAAATCTGTATAAACATAAAGCATGAATACCTTATATCCTGCTTCTTCTAATTCATTTTTTAACTTAGCTGTTGAGTTATATGAAGCTCCAGTACCATCTAAAATAAATGATTCTTTCCCTTCTATAGTAGCTTCTACATCCCCTTTAAATTGTTTATTAGCAGCCGCCATTTGTTTAGCCTGCTCACTTCTTTCTTCAGGAGTAGCATTTTTTAAATCTAATGTTACGTTAGCTTTTTGTAATAAAGGAACATAAATATCATCTACATTTAATACTTTTAAACCTGCTAAATCTAAGCCACGTAAAATGTAACCTTTGCCGGCTCCTGGTGCACCTGCTAATATGATTGCTTTAGGTTTGCTTACTGCTTCTTTTAGCAATTCAATAAGTGAAATCATAAATTGAGTATTTTATTATAAATATCACAATTTTCTTTTAGCTTGCGTTCTAAATGATGTGAAAATTGGGCTGTGTGATGGGTTTTCCAAGTCAAATAATTTTTTAACTGTGTGGAAAATGTCTAAATTTTCTTCTTGTGTGCGTTTTGATTCGTACATTTCCCATCCTTTACCTTGAATCTTGCCTTTTTTAGGACCTCGTTTAGATGATTTTAACCATAAAACACCATAATGGTCTGCTTTTTTACCATAACACTCTTCATAGCATTTACCGTAAACTGCAGTTTGTAAGTCATAGGTTGTTTGGAGGTGGTTAGATGTTTTAAAATCAATAACCCATAATTTATCATCAATTTCACACACCATATCACAAGTACCAGCTACCTTCAATTCATCTGAGAATAGGTGTACTTCGGTTTCAATTAATTTGGGGTTGTATTCTTCCCAAAAATCAACAAAACGTAAGAACATCTGCCAAACTAGAGTATCATATTTGGGTTGGCCTGATGGGGTTAGGAACTTTAGTTCTTTACCATTTAAATAATCCTCAATCATTTCATGAGTTTCAGTACCCTGATTTGCTGCTTTACGCACAATATGCTCGGAGGCATATCCTACTTTTTTCAACCAATCCTCAAAAAACTTACCTTTAGGGTATGCTCCTAAAACATAAGTAATAGATGGATAGTAGTCACCATTACGTTGATAGTAACGTGAGTCGGGCATTGTTATTTGCTTAGCATCGTCAGATACTTCTAAAATACGTTTATACGAATTTTTTAAAATAATCTTTTTACTCATATTAGAGATAATTTTTTCTCCATTAAGGTGTATTGTGTAAGAGGAGAGGATTTTTGAATGAGATTGGTGAATTGATTAAATCCCATCTCACTAGGGTCTTTCCCTTCAAGTTCAACTAAATGAACTTCTTTGCCTTCATTGATAAAATGCTCTGCGAATCTAATTGATTTTTTTAACGCGTCATTATCCAATGCTATATAAATTTTTTCAACCGTTGATGTTACTATTTTTTTCATCAAAGTGGATTGTATATTATTGCCTAATAATGGAATTGCATTACGTTTAATGGCTATGGCGTCAAATGGACCTTCGCATAGTATTAACGGTAACTTCCAATTTATAAACAACTCAAAGGGTACTATGTCCCTCGAGGTTTCTGGGTTTCTATATTTTGTATATGGGTCTTTTTCAAATGAACGGCCTGTGAAGTAATTTAAATTACCACCTCCATCGTAAGATGGGATGATAATCATATTAGTATACCGACCTTGAGTACAATATCCTATATTATACTTTTCTATATCATCTTGAGTAATGCCTCTACTTTTCAAATATGATGAAGCACGTCTACCCTCAATGTTTGAGGATGTTATGTCACTGAAAGATTTATATTCTTCTGGGAGTTTTAAAGAATTAACGGTAACTACCCTTTTATGTTCTTGCTCGTTACCAATTAATTTATATAATTCCTTAAATACTTCAGGTAATGCATTTACAGCCTTAAATAGAGGAGATATTCTGGTGCCTTTTTTATTGCAAACCCAACAATGCCAAGGATTATAACCTTTTTTATTTTCTGAGAAATTAATTTCTAGTTTTGGTTTATGGTGTTTGCAGTACGGGCAGGTATGAGCTTGGTTGCCCCTAGCTGTTCGTTTTCCTGCTCCTAACACAGTATTTACTAGATTTACTAATAGTTCGTTTACCATAAGTGGTAATATACGAAACTACTTTTACACATCAAAGTCACGTGTGTAGAACTTTCCAAGAATGTTATCATTAAAAAATTCATCGGGTTTTTCTAAAACCTGGTATACCATTTGATATTTTACTTCATAGTAAGTAAGTAGTTTTTTGGTAGGTGCAAATTTAAGAATATACCTTTCAAAATTTTCTTTAGGTTCAGTTTTATATAACTCTTTTAAAGTTTTATTTGAACCCCAATAAGTTTTCCAATTTGATTCTTTTACTGCTAGTTTATAAGCAGGTCGTCTTCCTACAACCCCGGCATATTCGGCTAATTCTTTCTTGCCAAGTTTTACTTTAGTTGTATTTTGGAGTATTTTCCTACCTATGTAAGATTTTGAAGTTGGTATGTGAGTTATCCTATATACAAACCCGTGAGTATTTTCAGGAAAGTCAGAGATACTTAATAATTCATTTTGATCATATGTCCAATTCATTATAAGTCGAAGTTAACAACCACTGTGGTATCTGTAAATTGAGATACTGGAAGAGGGAAAGATAGTTTACCAACTGCTACTAATTCTTTTGCCCCATTATATAAACCAACACACGTGATGTAAGGTTCAAAGTATGAGGCTGTAGCAAAGGGATAGTAAAATTGACTATCAGTATCTTCTATGGATTGTGTTAGTAATGATGGGTTCGTTGAATGTCCAAATTCATTTTCCAAAACGGTACACTTGTATTGTTGTTCGTAAATTGTTAAGGATGATGAGAATGAAAATGTAGTACTTTCTAAAAAAGATGGATCGTTATTTATTAACTTCCCTATTATATTTAAAGCTCGGTTTGTGTCGGTTAGAACAACAGTACCATGAGAGTAAAATATTTGACCTACAACAACATCTGTAGATCCGCTTATAATGTTTCCTTCACCATCATCTTTTAATTGAAAGGGAGCACCTCCTGTACTTGTTGTAAATTCAAAGGTACCAGGTACTATCTTTTCACCATATAGTTTTGTGGGGATTGATAATGTGGTAATGTAAGGGTTGGTAGATGGTGGTAAACTTCTTTCTTGAAGTAGTGAAGATTGAAGATAATTATCATATAAAGGTGAATTAACAGGACCTGCATATCTGTCGTCTGCTCTTGTAACACCCGGTATCACACTAGCTGTAGCTACAAAGTCACCCCTACTTGAAGTTAAATAATTTGAATAGTATAGTTGTTTAGCACTATTGTATATTGAACTTTCAGAAGATGAATATTCAAATCCAGACTGAATGTTAACCGGAGAGTTGTAAGGAAGATCTTTACCTGCATAAATGTTTATACCAACATCTGATCCAGTGATGGCATAACCTGTAAAGGTAAAACCTTTATCGGCTGTAAATGGAGTTATAGTAACGTCCTTTGTTGTGAATTGTTTCCAAGCACTCATTCATTAGAAGTCTAACTTGATCCTTACAAGTAATTCTTTTGTAAAGTCTTTTAACAATGGTCTAGATAGTTTTGCTACTGCTACCAATTCTTGATCATTATTATATAAACCTACAGTAGTAATGTATACTTGGGGGTCATTAATAAAAGAATCGTATAATACGGCACCATCTGAACCTGATATAAAGGATGGGTTTGTTGAGTAATTAAAGTTTTGACTTCTTGCTCTACAGAAAATAAAATCAGATGATAACTGTTCATTTGAATTTAATGTCCATCCAGGGGATGCTGCTGCTTCTCCACCTTTTACAAAAGATTGATAAAGTTTACTAGGATTATTAACAGCAGTATTTGAAGTTCTTAGCGTTGATAAATTAATACCACCATCAGCAAATGTTCCATCTAAAGCAGGACCATTTAATAATACAGTACCTATGTCTGGTAAGAACCAACCATATGAGCCTGAATTTACGGTCCACCCGTTTTCAGATATACCTGTGTAAACTGTACCTGCAGATCCTGAAACTAAATTAAATACTCTACCAGCATCCGAAAATACTGCAGGGCCGTTTAACCTACTATCATCTGTAAGATATAACTCATCTGAAGTTCCTGAGCCAGATAAACAAAGAGTCATCACACCTGGAAGCAGTTCTTCTTTATATCCCGACCTTTCAATTGGTAGAGCATAAAAATAAGATGCTGATTGGTTACCAAATATAAATGAAGAATTTTCATCTCCTAATATTAAATTCCGGTATTGACCATAATTTGTTCGAGTTGGGGATAAAGTGTTAACATTTGGGTTGTATAATAAACTACCACTCCCAACAGCATCACAGTAAGCCATTGCAAATTGAACCGAACCTGTTGCTTCCACTGATGCATAAACATTATAGTAAAACTGTCCTGCAGCACTTGCCACTTGAACTGATGATGTAAAATACCCAGTAAGTGTTGGTTGATTATTCTCCCACACTGTACTTGTTATATTATCATTACTAATAATTAAATCCTCAGGTTCTATAGGGGAGAAAGTTGCGACGTTATCGGCCATATCTTTTTATTTTTATGTTCTTGAAATTTGGATTGGTATCTGTACTCTTGCACCTGAGTCTAATCCTGTTATAATTAATGTGCTATATAAAACAGATACTGAGTTTCCACCTGTACCATATAGAGTATTAACACCTGTTGCTGTTAATAGGCAAGTTGTTCCAATTACAGTTTTAGATACATTAGTACCATTTGTAATTATCTGTTGAGAATTTAGAGCATTTGCAGCCTCAGTACTAATACCTTGACCTACAACCCCATTTAACTGAGCAAACTGTCGCACATCACTTACTGTAAATGAATAACCTGATGATTCTACTACGGAATTATTACCTAAATAGTTGAAGGTTTGAGGAGCAATTGTTGTAGTTCCAGTTTGTTTAAGAGAAACTACAGAAACACCTACACCTACAACTGGCATTTTAGCTGTATCCCTTGGTAGAGTTACAAGCTTATACTTCATAATTTGAGTTTCATCTGGGAATGCTTCTAGTAAAGGCATGTTTTGAATAGCTTCACCATAAAATGCTGAGCCTGATGGATTCGTGGGATTGTATAAGGTGTAATCAATCTCATCGTCAGATAAAGCAAATGAATTGATGTTGAAAGAACCATCCCCCCTTGCTAAGAGTTCTCTTCCTTTTGTTGTTAGGATAGCATCAACTGTTACTACCTGATTATTTAAATATCCCATTTGTTATATTATTTTAATTATAAATATACAATATTTGTACTTTTACTCCAAGTTACAATAATTTTATTGTGATTGTTTGAGATCATTGTCTTCACTTGCTCTAAAAGCATTTTTAGCACTTAACTGATTAATGATAGTTTGCACATTTCTCTTTTGCTGTTGTGTGAAATCATTTGGAATTAAGAATCCTGAAGGTGAAGGTGTATTAATACCATCTGAGCCTGTAGGTGCGGTTTGAAACATTATTACCCTATCATCTGCATTTATTCTTCTTCTAATAGTAAAGTTGTAAATTTTACCTTCAGGAATAGGAATATCCAATGAAGATGGTGGTGGTGTTACCCTAATTTTATCGTAATTATATATTGAACCTGTAGCATATTGGTAGGAAATACTACCCCCTATTTCATCTATAGTTATCATTGAAGAAGAAATATTATCTGGGTATATGCCATTTTCATAATCTGTGTTAGGGCTTATATCAGTAACTGTAAAATCAACTTCAACTGCATCTTCCACCCCTGAGCCTGATATGCTACTATATGAAACTCTAATTTCATCTCCTTTTTTAATTATGAAAGGTTGTTGGAAATTTTCATATGAATTTAATGATTCAGAAATATTATTTATAGATTGATCGTAATTTAAATATATGTAATTAGGATTAGAGCCTGAGTATTTTTGCTGTAGTCCTTGGTTACGAGGTATACCGGGGAATGCATCTGCGGTTACATTAGGGTCATACGATCCCGTAGCTACAAGTCCTCGCTCTACATATTGGTTATAGTTATGAGTTACTGCTAAACCAGGCCCCCACCATAATTGAGATGATGGTGAGCCGTCTTGCACTCCAGCACTAGCCGATACTATCATAAGTCCACCTTTTAGATATAGAGCATCTTCATTACTACCGACACTACTCCCAGTTATCATGTGGAAAGCTGAGCCTGATGATTTGAGTAGAGAACTTTCTAAGTCTTGAAGGTAATATTCTCCCGGAGGAGTATCGGATGGGGTAACCCCCTCTATACTAGCCCAACTTGAAGTTACAAAACTTTGAGTAACTGTGTATGCTACTCTGTCTATAGCTGATGTGTTGATTGTCTGATATTCTAAAGCTCCTTGATAAATTAAATCACTTCCTACTGGTAGTGAGGTGTAATCAATTGGTTTTGAACCTGAAACAAGTGTTGAGGTTATGGTGTAAGCAATTAATGCTTTTCGATCAACTTCAAATGTACTTCTTACATCTGTTAAATTATCACCACTCCCGTCAATTTTAATAACTACGGGGTTTAGTGGAGCATCATCTCCTGATATATCTTCTAAAGGACATTCAATTAAATTATCAATTCTAAATGTGTAAGTATCCCATAATTCATAATTTTCTTTTGAAGATTTGAAATGGGCAAAGTAAATTGGATGTTTTGAAACAGTTGATAAAGAAGAAGTTAATGTAGACATTCTTGATGGGAGTGAATCACCACTCCATACACTACCTGTAACAGTACTTCCAGATACATTATTTAAATATGCAATTTCGGTTCCTACTTCTGTAAATGTGTTATAATTTGCACTTTGAAGTTTACTTCCTAAATATCTAGGAATAATACTTCGTTTCATAGTGTAGAAACTATCAGGAATTGCTGCTTTTTCAGCAGTATTATCAATAATAGATTGAATGTTTGATGGTGTTGGACCATTATCATATTCAATTACTTCTACATATGTATTTTTTCTATTATTAGATACATTATTAATTAAAGGGTTAAATGGAGTATTGTAGAAATCTTCAAATAAAGGTAATTGAGGATCAAAATTAACAAATTGTGTAAGTTGAGAGCCACTTGGTAAAAAGTATGCATTTTGATTTAAAGTAAATTTATAATTTTCACCTGAAAAGAATTGGATGTTAGTCCCCGTAAATGAGTCTACATTAATTTTAGTACTTCCAGGGTAGGGTTGGTCGGATGCAATTGGAGATGTAGGTGTGATTATAGCTGTTTGACCAGTAGTTAAACGTTGTATAGTAATAGTAGAGTTAGGTCCTCCTGCTAGAGTTGAAGCCCAAGGGAATGATATATTATCAAGAACTAAAAAATCAGTATTAACCAATTGATTACCCACACCATCAACCATGAACTGCCCAAATCCAGGGTTAGTACCCTCAGGAATACATGTGGCTGTTACTATGGAATTTGAAGCAGATATAGACCCACTTTGAGGTCTACTTCCACCCACATCAAATAAATAAGCATAACCTTGGGAGTTTAAATTATTTCCATTAATTGTTTGGAGAGAATTTAAAATTGGATTGTAGGATTGTTCATAATACGAACCACTTAACCCAAAGACATCACTAGATGCTGGAATTCCTGTGTATGTGTTTATGTTAAAGTTGAAATTAGGTCTGTTTATTAGGGTTGTTTGGTTATTTACAATATTACCTCTAACATCCGCATTCTTATTATTAAATACTAATTGAGTTGGAGCCCAACTACCGTTATCACCATAAAATCCAGTCCACGTTGTTCCTACTAAAGATAAACTACCACTACTAACATCTGGGGCAGATGTGTCATTAATAGCATTAAATGAATTTTCTATAGTTTGATCATATTGGGAAACATATACATCTATATTAGTAAAAGTACGGAATAAATTATCATTTCCACTACCTGGACCTTGAGCAATGGGTTGATCCATTATTATTCTAGCTCCACCATTATTTTCTGGGTCTGTGATCCAATACTTAACAGCACCAAATTGTGTATATGAGTCTGCTTGGCCCGGTTTAGTTGTAACTAATTTTACATTAGGGGTAATACTGCTTGAGCTACCTAAGAATAAAGAAATTATGTTATTTGTATATAAACTATCCAAATCACTGTTAACCTCAAATAAAAAATTATCGGCGTTAAACGTAGGATTAATAGATCCACTAATATCCATTTTAATATAAGGACCTAATTGGTTATATTGAACTAAACCATCTTTAAGATCATCAAACCCTTGTGGGGGAATTGGTGGAACCGGTACAGCTACTCTAGGGGAAAGTATATCATCCGTTTGACCAAAAGATACTCCTAACTGTTGGCCTAATGCTGTAGTTACAAAAGTGTTACTTACTCCTAGTGACGTTGCTTTAGTGGGTAGTATAAAACCATTTATATACCAAATACTATTATCACTACTATCCTGCACTATAAAAACAGAGCCTGAAAGTCGTGAGTTTGGATTTTGGTCTTCCCACGCATCCCATACATCAAAACCTATATCGTTTTGACTATTTGCGTGGGAATATACCTGCATAGCTATAGAGTATGAGGGGTATGTGGAGTATATGTCACTTGGGTCAAAGACACTATGTCTACCATCACTAGAAGTTATTGCTATCTTATAGCTTGAATCTAATTGTCCTGATTCAGCAAATGGATTATTTAGTAAGGATTGAGTAGTTGCTACAATAGTACTCCCACTAAACTCACCATTATAAAATTCATCTTGAGAAGAATGTGATACATAAACACTACCGGATATTGTATCATACTCCGTAACCCAAGATTGTGTTACTTCTGAGTTTAATAAGCTTTGAGTAACTACGTTAAGTAGGTTAACAACACCTCCGGCACCACCTTCTACAGTAACCATATCAATACTTCCGGTAATTTCTAAATCTCTATATGAAATAGGACTATTCATACCCGTAGCTGTAGATTGACCACCAACTATAGATCCAGTTTCTGGTGTGTATGCTATTATTGTATTTGGGTTAACTCTTACAGGTTGACGACGATTGCGCTCCAACATATGTTGTTTAACTATAACACCGGTAGTTACACTAGTACGTGCAGGTACATATGCTTTAATAGCTTTAAATATTGAATTGTCGAAGTATTTGATTAACCTTATATAATCCCAAACACTACCTTCAGTGTATTTTTTAAAGTAATCCTGAGCTACTTGTCTTAATCTTGGGTAGTATGGAGTTGTGCCTTCAAATGCAAATCTAGGATCTGCTAATGTGTCAGAAATAACTCCATAACCATAAGTTGCAATTATATCATCATTTACTTCATCTTGGGGTGAAAATCCTACCTCTAAACTTGTAATATCTTCAGTATAACTTTGGCTGATTAAGTAATCTTGGTTTATACTTCTATATCGTGATAAAACCGTACCATAGTCATCCCCATCCTCAACTTGGATTTTATTTGAAATTCTATTTCTAATACCTACCGCAGGTTGATCTAAGAAATATGTCTCTACACCGGTTTTACTATATGTTCTTTTAGTTGATGATGAATAGTGTATAAATTCGTAACTTGAAGTTACTGCTGAAGTTGCAGGGTTTATAAACGATGCTGTAATTACTGATGGTGCTGATCCTGTTATAGATGGGTGAGATGATGAAACATTTTCAACATAGTTCCCATATTCTGAGGCTGTAAATACATACTCTAATTCATTACCTAGAGGAGCTCTAAAGTTTACTATATCAAATGAAGATTTAGAACCTGTAATATTAATCCCTTCAACACTTTCAGGATTCATTACAAAATCATTGAATATCGGTTCACTAATATTATTTGAATAATATCTAAATTCTTGGAAGGATCCTGAGAATATTTTACCAAACTCATTTGAAACGTTATCCCCTATATTTGATCCTGATATATATCCTCCTACATAAACTCCATCATTTTCTGTAACTCCAAAGCTATTCCAAGCTGTATTCATTGAAAGTTTAGAGGTTGAATCTAGACTTACACTACCGGTCCACCCTATTGAATTACCATCCCAACCATTTGATTGTTTATTAGCTGCAAAAAGTGTATAAGTTGTTGCTAGTGAATTATTACTAGCACTTACGTGTTGGTCCCTTTGAAGTAAAATACTCCACCAACCACCATCAAAAAATGGTAATTCTAAATCATTAGATACTTGAACTCCCCCGTCAGCTGCTGATGCTGATATATAAAACCTTAGCTTTCCATAATTATATAAATCACTAAAACTTGATCCTGAGTATGAACCTGATGGTTGGTTTTCATAAAATAGACTTATACCCCAATCCATTTTAGTATCATTTACACCATTAGATTTTTTAACGGCTAGTGATTGACTATAGAATGAACCTGCGTATCTTGATGTGGGGCTACCTCCGGTTGTTTTAAACCTAAAAGCAACACCATCTGGTACTATAAATTCATTGTTATCTGCTATATAATTACGTTCTAAAGGCATCCAAGGTACTTTTACGGATGAACTTGCTTGGTATGAATTACCTACAGGAGTATACGCGTAACTATAACGTTTATACCATAAGTCATAATCATCAATATTATCTCTATTCTTACCCCCAAATTCATTTATGCGAAGGATAGTATTTGGAATACCCCAAATATTGATTAATTGTCTTAAACCCGAAATAGTACCTTTCTTTTTTGTAAGGTAAGCCATATTATGGTAGAGACGCTTGTAAATTTCTTTACTTACTTTATCAATAGCATATGGGAAGCCAGGTTCTGTGATCTGTTGTACATAATCAACCCAAGAATAGTCTTCAGTCCAATAACTAATAATACTACCACTATTTATGGCTATGTATTGAGTTATTAATTCACTTCCTGTTGGGGGGACATAACTACCATTATCTTCACCTGTTAAGCCTATAAAGTTGTCTTGATTATCGTAATTGTTACCAAATGTTTCAAACCCTAAACCTTTAATAGCGTCAGCTGCTAAATCTAAGGGTAAACCTGTGTCAGGGTTATTTGTTGTATTATATCTTTCGCTTAATGCCTTTGTGTAAAGCCAAACTTCATCAAAAGATTGACCAACCATGTTTGAAAATTCAGTGTATTCCTTATTATTTGAATTTTCAGTAATAAATGATGGGATAGTATAGTATAACCAATTTTGATTATTTTCATCATATAAGGATGCTGATGATCTATATCCTCCATAATATTCTGATGTTTCATCAATACTACCTAACCACGTTAATACCTCATTACTCCCTGTTGGTAGGAGTGAAAAGGGATATGCTGATCCTGTTTTAGGGTAAGCAAATGATGATGAATTATAATATAAATAATTTTCATAACCATCAAAATTTTCAACTAGGTTTGTTATATTTGTTTGTAAACTAGCTAAACTTTGAGATATTTCGGATACATTAGGGTTAGAACCTGTTATGGTTGTAATTGTATCTATATCCGCTTGGTATGCTTGGAGTTGAGATATTTTCTCGTAAAAGTTATTTATTCTTTCCTCAGCAGATGAAAAGTTAATAAACTCACTAAAGGTATTATAAGAATAGTCAGGTGTAATAGTTACACCTGTTTGGTTTAGTTTATTTAAAACACTATCTAAAGATTGCGATGATTTTGTTTTTGTTAAATCTCCATAAGATTTTAAAGTAGTAGAATTATTTACTAAATCTTGTAACCCAATATTAATGTTAGGTCCTTTAATAAAGTTAGCATTATCAATAAAAGATCTAAAATCTTCTATAAATTCTACTTTATAAGCTACAGATTCCCCAACCTTGGTAACTACATAGACTTCTTGCTCTGTTGCAAATTCGGGGGGTAATGGTTGGAATAATTTTACTAAAATTGAAGGGATAGATGTATTTTCATCTTCTTCTAATAATACATTAATACCAACGGAGTAGTTATTTTTAAATAAACCAACATAAAATTCATCAAAATATTCTGATGATTCTAACATTGCTTTTAGGGATTGGTATCCTTTTACAATGTCTTCACTAGGAATAGTATTTGATTTTAACCTTATTTCTGTTCTATCCCCGGATATATCTGAAATATAGTATGTTTGGTTTGGGGATGATTCTAACTCATAATTAATAAAGTTATAAAAAGCATATAATTCCCCATTATCAAATCCTTTATTATAAAGATTATTTGAAGGATCTAAAGTAATTTCATTAGATGGGATTGGTGGTACATCTTCAGGTATTACATTTATACCTTGATTATTTGTAAAGGGAGTAGGAACATCAATAGTAGCACTATTATTTGTAATCGACCAATCTGTAAAATTATAGTCTGTACTAATTAAATTCTTTTGAGAATCATACGCAAAAAATTCAACTAGACTGCTACTTTGGAAAAATGACCCTGATATGCTTTCATTTGGGATAATATTTGATTCAGAAAACTCATACCCAAGATTAACAATTTCACTTGTAGGTATAGGTGTGCAGGAAGAACTAAGATTTATCCTAACATCATCTGCTACAGGGGTAATTGAAGGTTGTACACCCTGAGAGTAATTTTTATATGAATTATTTTTATTATCCATTATATTTTATTGGAAATCTGTTATTATTTGAGCTATCTCTTGTCTTACTTCTAAATTCTCTTGTCTTAATTCTGTGATTTCTTCTAGCAATGCTTCTATTTCTTCTTGTTGGGGGGCATAATTAATATACTCACCACTAGTTTGAACTAGATACAAATGGGAATTGATGTCTCCTTCCTTTGGAATTTCATAAAAAAACTTGTTGTATAATATCCAAAAATCTTCTTGAGTAGCCAAATTAACATCAAAAAAAGATGGATCTACAGGGGTTGTAAGTTGAGTAAATTCTGTACTAACTGTATTATTAAATGCAGATTTATCAAAAACTTGCCTCTTAAGATTTACTGATTTTACATTGTTCATCCTTTTGCTATTTTAAACATAATATTTTCATCGTAAACTTTAACAGTACCATCTATAGTGGTTTTTATTAAAACTGTATAGTACCTTTCAGGTTCCAAACCATTACAATATAAATCAAAATAGCTTGAAGTTGCATCAGCACTAATTCTTGTATATTCATTGTCAAAATCAATTACAAATTCATTAGTTTCTGTATCCTTAACGGCATATAAAGATTGGGATTCAGGTAAGAAATAATTTGTTGTATACAATGATGCTGTTAAAAATACCCTATCAGGATATTTAGGTATTGCCGCAAATCTAAGTCTTGGAATGCTTTCAGAATAGTAAGTCCCAGCATTATTATATATAGAAATAAAACTTTCTACTTGAGGAAGTATAATATTAGTAGATGATCCAGTATTAAATATATAATCATTATATCTAAATTCTAGTTGTGGTGGGTAAATTGTATTAGTATCAATTGAAAAATACCTAAAAATAGTATCATTAGCTTTATTATTAATGAATTCACTCCCTGAGGGTTGTTTTACTAAAAATCCTTCATTTTTAAATCCGTTAGTATTATCTAATGAATAACTATACCAAGTTTCAACTGTTTTGGTAACATCTACTATAATATCTTTAGTGTCTGAATATGTAAATGCTTGAGATTGTGTTACAGGATTTAATGTTGCAAGGTTTGAACCTGTGTACCAATTTCCACCACCACCTAAACTATCTTGAAATGAAGCTGTTACATAAGGTGGGTAAGAAGCTGTAGGCCACCCAGTTGAACCTGAGTAGTTTAACCAATTCCAGCTAGTACCATTTACTACTTGGGGTGAATCATTAAATCTTCCGGTTCCCATACCCCAATTTCCGGATACAGGGTAAAATTCTAATGTTTGGTCTAAATTTAACCCTGTTACAACAGCATTAAAGTTTTTTAAATATACTTTATACTCACCATTTGTGATTTTATCTTGGTATATTCCTGATATTTGGTTCGTTGAAAATTTTACTAAGTACCTACTTACTTGTGCATTATCATTCTGAACATATGTAGATGCTTCTATAATTTGGTCTAATCCCGTATTTTTATTTGGGAATTCAGTATATAGGGTAGCATCTTTTTCTGGGAATATTTTATATACAGCCATAGTTCTTTATATTAATTCGTTTTTTGCTTCATCTCTAAATTTAACCATGGCTTGCATGTAAGTATTTTGAGGTGTGTAGGCATTTACAGTAAATTCTTTATCTTGACCCTCTCTTGTTTTTAGGGGTGCGCCACCCGGTGTTGGGGATAATGGAAATGGTGATGAACCGACAGCTTTATATTGACCTGTAGGAATGTTTGATGAATTTGTTCTATTAGGACCTCCAGATCCTCCCTGCCTTACACCAGCTTCATTAGATTCAACATCTAAAGCTGTAACTTTAAGTGAATCTCCACCTGCTCCTGTTTCTGCACCTTCTTGATATAAGACTGAGGATTGGTTGTCAGGTGAATTTTGGTAGTATGGGTTTGTAGAAGAGTAAGTTTGTGAAAAGCCACTCCCCTGCACCATACCATCTATAACAACTGTAGGATCATTAATAGGCCCCCCAGATGGTTCTGGGTTTTCGGTATCTAGATTAGTTCTATTAAAACTATCAATTAAAGATTTTTTTGGACCTTTAACTGGTAGGATAGTTCCTGAGTTTGCTAAATTTTGAGTTGTTTCCGGCATAGTTATTATCTTCCAGTATATTTACTCTTTTTTGTTGCTTTTTGGGTATTTACCTTTGACTTAACATCTAAAAGAGCAGTTCTAACATCGCTATATCCACCTTTATCTAAGGTATCAATTACTTTATTAATATTTCTTTCAGTATTATCAATATCGGCAATTATAGATGTTTTTAATGATGATGTAGCTGATGTAAGGGTTGCTGTTTCGACATCCGTCATAGATGGTAGTTTAACACTTCCTAAAATGTCAACTATAAGCATTGCTTCTTCTAACGTAAGTTTTAATCTCATTTTATTTTATTTTTATAGTGGTACTACTCTACCTTTAATATCTTCATTTGGGTTTTTAACTTCAAAAATCATAGGATCTAGTGAGGGGTAAACTACACCATCTATAGTAGCTCCGGCTATGTCATAGGCATACGCACTATACCCCAAATCTACACCTGTAAGATTTTTAACTGTTATATTTTTAACTGTTTGTACTCCTTCTACCTTATCTAAAAGAATATTTAAATCTTTCATTATTATAGGTTGGTTAATTTGCCAGTTATCAGTAGCAAATAAATTTGATAGTGAAGTTATACACTTTGTAATTGTTTCATTGTTATTGTAATTAGGCAATACTATAATATCAAAATCAACTTCTATGTTAATAATAAAAGCATCTTTAATTTTTACGGAATCATTAATCATTCTATACTCAGCCAAATATGTTTGAAGATTTCGCTTTATTAGATCTGATGCTGTTCTTAATTTATTGTTTATATCGTATGTTAAAACATATAAATCTAAAATTGTAGGTAATTCTCCGGGTTGGTATTCTCCTATCTTTGAAGGAATAGCATATGCTTTTGCTATAGTTCCTAAGTTAGAAGGCATTGAAAGTGATCTAATTAAATAGTCTTCTTTTGTTACTACCCTTAGTTGGTTTTGGAAGTTACCAACAGAATTTAATCTTAATTCTTCAACTGTATCTCCATCTTGACCTCCATCTGCTGCTAATTCATTATTTGAAGAGATGGAGTTGAATATTTGGTTTGCAAGTGAGGTGTTTGATAAATTAGGATTTATAAATTTAAAATTGGTATCATCTAAAATAGTTAATGTGCCAGCCTCTACATTTGATTTAACACCTCCACCTGTTAAATATCTAAAGGTTAGAGTATTATTATAAGGGGCAATACCATAGGTATTTGTAAAAATAAAGTTAAGAGGTGAAAATGCAGTTGTTAGTTGGTCTCGTTCAAAAGGCAAACCTAACCCTACATTATCAGGATTTGGGACTATTTGTTCATCATTGTTTTGGGTTGCACCCGCACCAAATTCAATTTGAAGTGATCCTGAATTTACAAACCTTGTTACAAATCTCCTCTGTACTTGTTTTAATTGAAGTAAATACGGAGCATCCTCTTCAGGGTTGTATGTGGGGTCATTTGTATTTGTGTTTCTAATCGTATCAAATACGTTTTCTTGCGCCATATTAGGCACTTCATACCAAGTATTATTATTAATATCAACCACGTCTAATACGCCTATAATATTAGTATCATTAATAGTTCTAGTGTCGAATCTTTTAGCAGCTGCAAATGTAAAATCAATATTATTTATAGTAGCAGATATAGCTTTTCTTGTCTTTTTTAATAAAAAATATGTTGGGTTTACTCCTGATATTTGGTAAACCGATGCTGTTGTAGGGTCTAAAGAACCGGATGATGAGAAATCTATTACATCCTCAATTATAAATTTTTGGGTATTATCTACATTAGAAGTAATTTGGGTATTTTCTGGTATGATCATAGCATAATCATAATCCGGTACATATTCTCCTCCTTCTAACTTTGCAGGAAGCTGTTGGTAAAAGTCAACATTTACACTAGCGGCTGTTGTTACTTTAGGCTCATAACCTAAGAGATAAGCCATCTGGTAGAGATTTTCCTGTTGTGTTGCTTTCTGAATGAAAGTTTCTTGGATTTGGTTGTCTAAGTAAAAAGATAACACATCCCCAACATAAGAAGCCATCTCCATAAATAGCATACCCGTAGAGGTATCTGAAAAATCATTATAAGTGTCAGGAAAATATGTTTTTGAATACTGGATTAAAGCATTTCTAAAACTATTAAAGTCTCGGTCAATGTATCTTATGTCTCTTTTTAAATCAGCCATTATTGTAATATAATATTTATGTCATCTGTTACTTCAAAATTTTCTACAGTATAAATTAATGTAAAAGCAATTGCTCTAATGAGATTGTTATCTGGTTGGTTTTCAAAATTTATTTCTTCAATTTTAACTTGGGGGAAGTAAAAATCTAAACCTGCTTGAATTCGTTCTTTTAATTCATCATTAGTGCGATCTAAGACATTTTCAAATACTAAATCTCGTAAATTGGCACCAAAGTTAGGTTCAAATACTCTTTCTCCTTTATTTGTTAGAAGATAATTAATTAAATTAGATTTTATTTGATCTCTAGTAGTAAATGTGGGTACAAAAACAGCAGGCCCATTTAAAGGAAAACTAAACCCAACGGCTTTACGGCCAATTGAATCAATGGGTGATCTGTTTTGTAATATTCTTGCCATTATTTTTTACTTAATAATCCTGATATTTGAGACATGTCTACTTCCCCTGGTGGTAAAGATCCATTAATTGAATCTCCCCCTTGAGGGTTAAATCTAGGTTGTACTTGAGCAGTTGTAAACTGCCCACCCATATCTCCTAAAATGTTAGAATATGCCGATCTTTTTTCTTCAGCACTCATAACAGGTTGTTGAACAGATTGATGTTCTACAACGGGAGCTGCAATAGGTGCAGATGTTATAGTTGCAACTTTTGGAGCCTTAACAGCTTCTAATAAGATGTCTTTCAATTCTTCTTGAATTGCTTCTCTTACAGCTGATTTAATCAAATTTTTTAACTCTGATGACTTCATTTTATTATAAATATTAAATTGGTTAATTTTTTAAATATTTTTAGTATATGTTTTTATTCTGATGTAGTATTGAGTGATGTTGTTGCTTCTCCATCATTAGTATTTACTTGTGGGCGTAGGGGTAATGGAGGTGCTTCTCTACCAGGAGTATCAATGGCTTCAGCTAAATTTTGATTAATAAAATCTAAGTAAGATCTATTATTAGTTCTCCACCAAAGGACATCAAGTTGATCTATCACAAATTGTATTTCTTCAATCAAACCGCATACTGATGTACTGTATGAATACTGTACTGTATCCCCAGCACCCCCGGCTATATTGGTATTACTTGAATTGTAAACTACAGCACCTCTAAAAGGGTTACCATCAGCCTCATTTATATTTCTAGCTACAATTCTTCTTTTTGGGAATGTAGATTGACTATTAGGATCGTACTCAATTGATAGCAACCACTCAGGTTCTCTAGATCCACGTCTTGTATAAACATATGGATTTTTTGAACCTGGTGAGACTCGACTTAAACAACTATCCTCATCTGCTAAATTCTGATCAATAGATGAATAATTACCTGCTGTTGCTGCTACATTCCCCACCTCTAAAGCAAGTTTTTCTGCAACTATTTCTTTAGTTGTTAGAGCCCATCCTAAAGGTGGTTGAGTAGATGAAGGGTTATTATTTAAATTACTATCTATAACAGAATCATAATAGTCTCCATTGTATGTTACTGAAGTGCCCTCGGAATATGTTATACTAGGTTGCCATTCTATATCTGTTACTAACTCTTCTAAACAAGCATCTAGAAGTTTATCTAGCTTTTTGAACTTATTTAATACTGAGTTTGATGCTGAAGTTATTACTTTTGAGGCAGACGGAACTATTTTTAACGTACCTTTAGCATTCTTTAATATATCTCCTAACTTATCTAAAGAATCTGCTAGCACTGTAATTACACTAATTGGTATACCGGGTAAAGGATAAATGGAAGTAGGGACTGATATTTTCTTTATTGTTTTAATAGAAATATCAACAGCCTTTATTATTTTTTTAGTTGTATCTACAGTTGATTGAACTGTTGTAAATGCACCATTTACACTCTGTAGTGCTGTTTGGAGTTGGTTCTTTTGTTGTACAATTTTTAATAATTCATCTTTAGGAGGACAACTATGCCCAAACTGATCAATTAGATCATCGAGTGCTATCTCCATTTTAGTAACATTTTTAGTTACATTAGTAATAGATTTAATTAATATTTTAGATAACGATGCCATTTATTTTGTTTTACTTACTCTTGATTTATATTGTTGTATTCTATTAAGCATTGTTTGAGCTTTAACTAAAGTTTGTGTTGCGGGTGCCGGTATAGCTGTGTTAGGCACATTAGGGGCAGGTGTGCCTATCGGAGTTCCTAAAGCACTACACAATGAAATTAAAGATGATAATAATGAAGAAAAATCACCTAAAAACTTATCACCCAATATTACAGGTTCAATTGCACTTTTATCACCTAGTAAAATATCGTTAGATTGTATAATGGTTTTTGGTGAATCTACATTAACACTATTAGGGGCATTTAGATTAATAGTATCTTTTGAACTTAATATTATTGAATCTAACTTTGAATTTAAAATTAATCTACCTGAATTTAGTATAATTTGTTCTTCTTTATATAGAGGAGCAGATGTAGGTGGGGTAGAGTATGATTTATAACTATCACTAGATAATTTAATAGGAATTTCTTGGGTTGTAGTTAAATAAATACTAGACTTATCAGTATTAATATCTTCTACTTGAGGTATCCAAGGTTCTGATGTTTCTTCATGTTGGCCATTTTTTAAAATTGTAATAGGATCTCCATTTTCCCCTGATTTTGACCATGTATTAGGTATAACCGCATCTTTATTAGTTGAGCCGAATCTAAAAGATTGACCCCATCTCCCCTGGTATATTAAATCACCTTCGTAAGGTTGTAAATTTCTTATTGATAATTTTTCTTTAAAATCCCTACCTAAATCTATTTCAGTACCACCATCAGTAACTCTTCTTACAGACCCTGCTTGGGTTTGTTCATAATCTTGGGACTGTGCATTGGGGGTGGTGCTACCATTTATAGGATCTGGTATTGCATTGTGATGTGTGCTATTCCAAATATTTATAGCTTGGAAATAGTAATAAGTTTGATCATTTACATCCCCCTGCACACCACTGTTAGGAAGAGAGATGATATAAACAATTTCATTTTTTAGAGGAATGTTGGAGTTATTGGGAAATAAAGGCTTTGCAAAATTATCAGTTGTAAATTGAGGATTTGGGTTTGGGTTATTTAACTTATCAAAAAATAAACAACCAATAGAACCCCATTCACCAAAGTCTTTAAATACTTGACTTTCGGTTTTATCATCAACCATGGCATGTCTTACTCTTGCTGAAAATATGTTAGCTTTGGAGGAAAATGCTGTTGGGGTTGAGTTTAAAGAATTTAATCCTGTAATTTCTCTAGGCATTTTTATCTTTTTGTAACTTTTCCATTTCGGATAAAAGTTGTTCTTTTTCTTCGTCTGATATACCTAACCCGCCATCGTCATTTACATTTTGTAAAGCACGTTGAACTATAGTAGCCATTTTAATGAGAGAATCATCATTTTTTACCCCAATCTCCATATATTCTTTAATTAGGGGTACAATAAGAGTTGCATCTCCTATTTCTTGAACCAAAGGTTTTAGTTCTGAAATAAGGGCTACAACTTGAGCATCTCTCTTTTTTTGATTTTGGTAAATTTCTTCTAGTAAATCAGAAAATTTTTTATCACCAAAAACGAATGAATCTAACTGTCCCATAGTATTTTTGATTATAAATATATATTTCTTAAACTATTTTGGTGGGAAGTATCCGTGCTCGAGGTAAAATAAATATTTTTCTTTAAATATACCATATAACTTATTTGCTATTTTGGTTATTTTTGGGGTTTTTACATCTACCATCTCACGAATATAAATGTATAATGCCTTTTTATTAAATACATCTATAGAGTCTCTCTTTCTAAAGAGTTCTAAGATTGCGTCTGCTATGGCAGCATCATTCCCCTTAGGGAATAAAGTATAAATTCTATCAGTACAATATTCGGTATATTGATCTATAAACATTGATAAACGATCTTCATACTTATAATTTTTATCTTCTGATAAGTTTTTACTACTAAATTCTTCATCTTCAGTTACCAAATCAATAGCATCTTCCCTCATTTTTGAAGTAATAAACCCAGGTTGAGATGTGTCTAATTGTGAATAGCTATTAAGATCCGCAATTGATATATTTTTTACTTTATTACCATAATTTTTCTGGTTGTATACTATTAACCAACGTTTAACTATAGTACCAAAATAAGAGTAGGCCTTAGCCCCATTTTCAGGGTTGAATAAGTGTATTTTGGATAGCAGAAAAGTTATAATTTCATGTTGAAGATCTTCTAAATTTTCAACACCATCTGTGTAGTAAAATTTAAAAGTATGAATAATATTTTCAGTTAACTTATAAAAACCCCAATGAATAGAATTTTCATATAAATCACTCCTTTCTTGGGGATCAGAAGAGCGATTATACTTAACAATCGCTTCTTCTGTTGACTTTGAAAAGTAAACTCTTTTTTGTGGTAAACTTTTATGTTTTCTTATAATACTATCCATTTATGCTAGAATTTTTTTAATTTAAACTCATTAAGAATGTCTTGAATCTGCTTAACTTGTTTAAAGAAAAAACCAATTTCATCATCCGAAGCAAAAGCGCCTTTTGCATCTACTTTTTTTAATTTGGCATCTGCAATTTCAATTACTCTAGACATTTTATCTAAATATTCAAGATAACCTACTACTATGTCTTCGGCTTTTTCATTTTTCCTCAATAAGTTAAAGGTTGTGAAACCTAAAACTAATGTTGAAATAGAAAGTATAAATATGGCTAAAGTTGAAAGTGAAATTATCATAATTTATCAAAAATGTTTTGTAAACCCTCACTCTTAATTGAACCTAAGGCTTTATTTTTAGTAGTGGATTTTTTATTATTATCCAATGTAAAACCTTTCTTTGAGGTATCCAAATTTTCTTTTGAAAATTTAGGTAACCATTCTACTTCAAATTCAATTCGAGCAGCCATCATATCGGCTTGATGTAAGATAAATGGAAGAGATGTACGGGGTTTTTGTTCGGGCATGTATCCTTTTAAATATTTATCATTAGCTGAGTCATATAAACCATCATGAGTTTGGATTGCTACCATTTCATTAAATGTATATTTTATACCATTATCCTGAAGTAGAAATAGACCTCTGTCGGGAACTGATGAAAATGCTAATTGTTTGTTGAATGTGTAATCCTCACCTAATTTATCTTTTCTCCATTTATCTGTCTGGGGGATGTAAGATTCATGTTGATCATCTCCCATTTTACCTAAATCATGATTAATTGCTGAGAATATTAATTCCTCTGTTGTGAATGTTGTCATATCACATCCTTCACTCCCCCATAATTCAGATTGTTTAAGAGCACATCTAACTACCCTGTTAACATGATCCACATAACCACCAGGAAAGGCAGAGTGGTATTCCTTTTTATGAGCAGCGGGCATCATCATAATACGATCCGCATACTTTTCATAAAATTTAGTTAATTGGATTTTACGATCACCCGTAATATGGGATTCAATGTTATTGAGAAATATCTCCCAATTGTCTTGAATTTGCTTTGCATCTAATTTCATAACTTTTATTTTAAATTTTACCCGTTTCTAAGTGTACCTGCTTCTCTTTCAACTAAAGATTCTAAACTTTCTATTTTTTCATAGACCTCTTTTAATTTTTTTCTAAAGGTATTAACATCGGAATCTCCACGAGATACCATTAAATCTAGAGTTTTAATTCCCGACTTAACATTAACAAATCCTCTATCAACTAGTTCTTTATTTCTAAATGCCATAATGTTTTTTATTTTTATTTATGGGGTAATATACGAACATATTCTTGCACATCCACCCTATATTCTTAGGTACCTTTATTTCCCTAAACCCTTATTTTTTTCAATTCCTCAAATCCCGTACTTCCAAGGTACCCATAATTTCTCTTGATTCCTAATTATAATTTAATTTTTTTCTGAATTTTTAATAGATGTGCGCATTTTTCATATTCTTCAAACTTTTGAAAATACTGGATTGCTAGTTCTAATGATGCTTCTAATGTACCGTCTCCATAATCTTCAATTGCCTTTAGATGGGTTTGGTCTTCAAAATCAATTTTATTAAAATAATACCAAGATCTATTATATGTAACAAATTCACCGGCAGTTTTAATATCTTCAACATCTAACTCAGTTTCTAAATCTTTAAAAAATTGAAGAGATTTTTTTTTAAAATTTATATTATTTAGTACTAATTTTTTACCCATACCCAACCAGTAAAGGGGAGTATTTTTAAGGTCAAGGTAAGCAGTAATTTTCCCTTCAGAATTATCTTCATCAGGGAATAAATTAAATAAATTATCTACATCAATCATTAATACTTTTCTCGGGGAGGGCCACCTTTAACTCTTGACAATGCATAATCCCACAATTCATGAGCTTCTTTATGCTTATGTTTATTTTGGGTACGCATTTTTTTAAGTTGTTTATCAAATTGCAAACGAAGTCCCTTTAATTCAACCTCATTGTAAATTTCCATCATTTGGTCTTCAGAGTTATAACCCATAATATGTTATTTTGTATATAATATATGTAATACATACTAGTAGTCCAATTTATCTTATAAAATAACCTATGCGTATAATATTAAAAGCAAGAATTAGCGATGATTGTGGTGGGGTTGGTGTGTGAATGCATTAAAACGCATAAAAATGCGCATAACACGTAAAAAATATGCGGGGTATACAAAAAGGGGAAAAATTAATTTCCCCTCTTATGATTATTTATTTTGGTGTAACCTCTATACTCCTACACTAGCATTTGGTCCTTTTAAATCATCTTCCCAATTAGTATATTTAGCTTGTTCTTCCAAAGTTGCACCTTTTAAATCATCTTCAGAAGTTGTATCCTCCGGAGGAGTTGCCCACTTCTTCTCATGTTCACTACGGAACGACGATGGTAGTGACTGTTCTTCTATCACAGTTCGTTTAATCTCTTTAATCTTACCCATATCTCGTTGGTATCCGTCTTCTAAATCTACAGCACTCTCTCCACACCTACAGTAGTCCATATGATGTGTCCTAATGCTGTCAGATAGCTGTATGTCTTTGCAGATTTCACACTGCCATTCAAGTATTACTCTCATCTCTCTTGTTTTTCCCCTCTTTCACTAGCATCTCGATCCCTAAATAATTGTTCTTTTTGATCATTACTTAAGCTTTCCCACCACCCATCATACTCCATAGCATTTTTATCTGCTAGTTGTTGTTCTTCTAAAAATTGTTCTTTCATTTTCCCCATAACTATTTATTTTTACGTTTCTTTTTTAAGTATTCTTCTTGTTCTCTAACAAACTTATTCCAAGGATCTTCTTCTTCTTTTCTTTCTCTTGCTTTTTTTAGGTAAGGTTTAAGAAAATCATTTAAGGTTTCTTCTTTCTTCATAATTTCTTTATTAACAGTCCCAATCCTTAGCTGCTATCTGCAATGCAAGTAAAGGAGTAATGTTAGGGTTAGATTTAATTTCTTTAATAGCATCATGCATGACTTCTACTCTAAGACCAAATTTATCTACTCTATCTAAAATCATAGACATTTCAATTACATCATCTGGATTTATACTATCCAAGAAATTTTTACGTTTTTGTGACATCATAACTCTTATTTTTAAACATTTGAACACGTAAATATACGACCTTTATTTTAATTTTCCAAATCTTTCTTGCGGTGCTTTTTATTCCTACTAAATTTCTTTTTATTTTTTGTGGGTGTTGGTACACGTAATGCTGAATGCCATTCTTGAAGGGTTAATTCTACAGTCTTAAGTTTTTTCTCAGCCATTATATAGGTCTTTTAAAGATAGCTTGTTCCTTCAATTTGGCTTCAATAACAATGTCGGGTTCAAGACCATAAGTATTAATACGATCATAAATAATGTCGGAGTGAGCTTGAGGTCGAATGGATTCATCTAATTTTTCTTTACGACGACTCTCAGAATAGTGACAACATTGAGCAATCCCATCAGGCCATGTAGTAGCAGCTAACTTCAATGCTTCCTCTTCATTTAACCCTCCAGTATTAAATTTATGGTGGAAGTAGTCAAATGTAATGGGTATGCCTATAGATTTATAAATACCTTCATGCAAATCTTTAACAGAATATTCATTAGGGCTATCATCATTTTCAATAACTAACCGTTTTTTAGTGTCATTATTTAATAACCTAAAATTCTCCACAAAACGTGCCAACGTAGTTTCTTTATCGCCATAAGCACCACCAACATGAATATTAATTTTATTGTAGGGGGAAGGATCATAACCCATCATATTAAATTGTTCACTATGGAAATTTAATTCTCTAATAGTTTTTTCAACTACTTTCTGAGTAGGTGAGGCTAAGCAGTTGTAAGGACCTGGATGCATTGTAAGACGTTGACCTCCATCTTTTGCTATTTTTCCTACCTCCAACATTCTTTCACAAATTTCAACACTATCCTGTAAATCTTCAATAGAATATTCATCAGACCATGGGAATATTTGAGATGAAAGTCTAAATAACTTAATACCCATTTCATTATTCCATTGGACTATAGTCTTAAGATCCTTAACATTGAGTAATGCTAATTCAGATACATAATCAATCCCTTGAGCATCGAATGTTTTCCGACGCATGGTTCGATTAGTCATAATTTTGTTTTTACTGAGAACAGTATTGATGCACGCATATCCTAAATTCATAACCTTTATTTTTTTAATATGTGGTAAATATACGACTAAAGATACCGTTCTCCAAGTTTTTCTATAGATATTTTTATTTCATCTAAAGGAAGTTGGAAAAATTCTCTTTGATTATTTACTCTGTACCCATTTAACTTTTTATGAACTTCACCCTCAAGCATTTCACCATTATAACAGTGAAAAGCAAATTCAACATCATAGGGTAAAGCAACACCCGTAGCATTACTAATTTGCTTAGCTCGTTCTTCGGGATGTTTATTGGTATAACCCACCTTGTATATTCCGGGTTGTATCGCGTTAGATAACACATATACCCAACTATCATATTCACCTCCGCGATTGCTATACAAAGTAGATTTACGTGCGGTATAATATGTAACATCATCCCACCCATCTTTAGAAGGGGTTAAAGTAAAGTATTTAGCATTTTCAAAACCTTCTCTTGTATAATCATCTTCACAAGCAATAAATTCTTTTGCATTTTCAATTGAAATTCTTTCCATAACTTTTTTTAATTAATAACCTTTTCCATTAGTAATAGTCCAACTTAAGCGCTCATTTTCTTCTTTTAAATATTTATTTCTTATATTAGAATTTTTTAGTTGAGCACTTATTCTTAAAATAGTTTCTTTAAGTTTTTGATTTTCTATTTCTAATTCTTCTTTTTCTTTTAAGTATTTTCTCTTTTTAAAAAACATATATTAAATTTCTAATAACTTTTAAACAAAAAAACAGACTCGAAACTTCTCCTCTTGACATTATAGCATCTATACATACGTATATATTAAAGATCTTCTAATTTTAATGATATGTTTCCTGTTGATTTTATGTAGTAGGGATCAGTGTATGTAAACCCATTAGGGGCACGTTCGAAGGCCCCAGGATCAATAACTCTAAAGCCAGTTCCAACTAGGGTAGAGTCAGCAACCGCGGTTAC
>TARA_R110000782_G_scaffold73091_2_pt1 | contig 34028 bp, 28 predicted proteins | sample TARA_R110000782 | Tara Oceans TARA_R110000782 (sample SAMEA4397859) | marine metagenome | biome: Polar Biome; feature: [SRF] surface water layer (ENVO:00010504); material: water (ENVO:00002006), including particulate matter (ENVO:01000060) such as... | depth 5 m | reverse complement strand
CCGCCACTTCCGGCATTAGTGAGCCGCGGGCTTCAGCCCGCGCGGTTCGACAACCCGCGGTGGGTGCCAACGCGACACGGACAACTCGGATACCAGACGGAAGAACTGACGCGACCGCGCGGGCTGAAGCCCGCGGCTCATTACCGCGCCGTCTCGACCGCCGGCCCGTCCGCCTTCGCCTCGGCCCGCTTCTCCGGATCCGCCGCCAGCTCGCGCCGCCGCGCCGCCCGCAGCCGCCAGAAACCGACCCCCCCCATCGCCGACAACCCCGCGCAGAACGCGAAGGTCCACGCCCCCGCACCCGGCGAGAGATACTCGAGCCCCTTCCAGATGCCCACGGCCAGGAACGGTGCGATCAGCCCCCGCAGCCCGGTCAGCGTGACATGCACGCCCATGTACTCGCTGGCCCGATGCGCGGGCGCGAAGTCCAAGTGCCCCAGATTCCACGCCAGCACCCCGCCGCCGAAGGCCAGGCCCTGGATCATCGCAGAGACATAGAGCAGCTCGGGCACCCGCGACACCGCCGCAATCGTGACGATCACCGACGAGACCACGAAGAACCAGCAGTGGATCGCCCGGAACTCGATCACGTGGACCTTGTCGAGCAGCCGGGCCCACAGCGGGATGCTCAGCGGCATCATGATCATCGGCAGGCTGTTGGCGATCATGATGCCGCCCAGGTACTGCATCTCGAACAGGTCCCGCAACGCGATGACCAGCACGGGCGTGACCATCAGGTTGCCCAGACCCAGCAGCATCATGCAGCCCATGTAGCCCGCGTACCTGGAATCGCCCCGCAGCAGCCGCACCACGGCCATCGGGCTGATCGAGGGGCTGTCGACCTTCCCGCCGTTGCGGCGCTCCTCGCCCACCAGCGCCGGGCCCTGGCGCACGCGGATGCGGCTCCACGCCCACACGCCGATCAACGCCAGCACCGCCCCCACCGGGAAGAACAGCCGGAACGCCCGGTCGTCCAGGTCCATCGCCGTGCCCAGCCCGATGCCCAGCACCGCCACCGCCAGCACCTGGATCGTCGCCAGCTTGCCCGTGACCCGCGCGCGCATCGCCCGCGTGTAGTTCTGCCGCCAGATCGTCGAGCGGATCGTGATGAACCCCGCCCAGCAGAACCGCGCCATCAGCACGAGCACCACCAGCGAGAACAGCCCGAACCCGTTCCGGGGCACCAGCGCGATCGCCGCCACCAGCACGATCATCGCCACCTGCAGCGCGTTGATGAACCGGATCTTGTCCTTGCCGTGCGAGAGCTTGACCCACAGGAAGCTCACGATGTTCGCAAACGCCGTCGAAGCGGCCAGCGCCGCCACCACGAAGTTCAGCGCCGCCGGCGAGACCGCCCCCTCGAACGCGTTCTTGGCCACCACCGCGATGATCGTCGAGTCCACCACCGCCAGCAGGAACGGCAGGTAGAACGCGCTGACCAGCTCGAACCGGTAGTTCCGCGCCGCGAACACCGGCATGCCGCCCGGCGTGAAGGACCGGGCCGCGTCCCGAACCGCCCCAAGCCCCCTGCGTGCCCGGGAGCCGCCCGCCCGTCCCTCGGCCCGAGCCCCAGCTGGAGGCGTGGCCCCAGGGGCCCGGGGATTGATCACGAACTCATCGGCTTGCTTTCGGGGCACGAAGCATCATTGAAGGGCCGCGACACCGCCGCTACCGAGGCCCGAAACTGCCCCTCGGAGGCGTTGGCGTGACCTATCATCCTGCCTCTCCGGACTTTCCAGCACCCAACGCCGCGGGAAGGGCCAAACCCCTCCCCGGCGTGATCCCCGAAGCCCCCACCGCCGTGAACATCCGCAACTTCTCCATCATCGCCCACATCGACCACGGCAAGTCCACCCTGGCCGACCGCCTCCTCCAGGCCACCAACGCCGTTACCGCGCGCGAGGCCAAGGAGCAGCTCCTCGACTCGATGGACTTAGAACGCGAACGCGGCATCACCATCAAGGCCTCCGCCGTCACGGTGTACCACACCCACAACGGCGAGCCCTACATGCTCAACTTCATCGACACCCCCGGCCACGTCGACTTCGGCTACGAGGTGTCCCGCGCCCTCAAGGCGTGCGAGGGCGCCCTGCTCCTCGTCGACGCCAGCCAGGGCGTCGAGGCCCAGACCGTCGTCAACGCCTACCTGGCCGTCGAGCAGAACCTCGAGATCGTGCCCGTCCTCAACAAGATCGACCTGCCCGGCGCCCGCCCGGAAGAGATCGCCGAGGAGGTCGAGCAGGTCCTCGGCTTCGACGCCGCCTCGTGCATCCAGGTCTCGGCCAAGACCGGCCAGGGCATCCCCGAACTCCTCGCCGCCGTGTGCGACCGCCTGCCCGCGCCCCGCCCGCCCGTCACGACCAAGACGCGCGCCCTGATCTTCGACGCCGTCTACGACGATTACCGCGGCGTCATCGTCTACTGCCGCGTGTTCGACGGCAAGCTCAAGGTCGGCGACAAGATCCGCATGATGGGCCTCGAACGCACCTTCCAGTGCACGGAGCTGGGCAAGTACACGCCCAAGCCCGTCAAGTGCAAGGAGATCGGCCCCGGCGAGACCTGCTACCTCGTCGCCAACATGAAGACCCTCGGCGACGTCCGCGTCGGCGACACCATCACCATCGACAGCGACCCCGCCGAGGAACCCCTCTCCGGCTACGCCCCGCCCCAGCAGATGGTCTTCTGCGATTTCTACCCCGCCACCACCGAGCAGTCCGGCGCGGGCTTCGAGGAACTCCGCGACGGCATGGAGCGCCTCAGCCTCAACGACGCCTCCTACACCTTCCAGCCCGTCCACTCCGAGGCCCTGGGCTTCGGCTTCCGCTGCGGCTTCCTCGGGCTGCTCCACATGGACATCATCCAGGAACGCCTCGAACGCGAGGCCGGCGTGCAGGTCGTCCAGACCGCCCCCACCGTGTCCTACAAGATCACCATGCGCTCCAAGGGCGGCGAGGTGGTCGAGAAGGAGATCCACAACCCCGCCGACCTGCCCAACGCCGGCGAGATCATCGACTTCTTCGAGCCCATCTGCCGCGTCGAGGTCATGACCCCCAAGGAATACATCGGCGAGATCATGAAGCTCTGCATGGACCGCCGAGGCATCTTCAAGAACCAGATGTTCGTCTCGAACACCCGCGAGATGCTCACCTTCGAATTGCCCCTCGGCGAGATCATCTACGACTTCTACGACAAGCTCAAGAGCATGACATCCGGCTACGCCACCATGGACTACGAGGTCATCCGCTACGACAAGGACGACCTCTGCAAGGTCTCCATCCTCATCAACGGCGACCCAGTCGAGGCCCTGAGCCTGATCTGCCACCGCGACCGCGCCGAACAACGCGGCCGCCAGCTGCTGATCCGCCTCCGCAAGCAGATCGACCGCCACCAGTTCGAGATCCCCATCCAAGCCGCCATCGGCGGCAAGATCATCGCCCGCGAGACCATCAAGGCCTACCGCAAGGACGTGACCGCCAAATGCTACGGCGGCGACGTGAGCCGCAAACGCAAGCTGCTCGAAGCCCAGAAGAAGGGCAAGCAGAAGATGAAGTCCATCGGCTCGGTCAACATCCCGCAGAAGGCCTTCATGGCGGTGCTCGACACGGGGGAGTGACCGCCCCAGCGCCACGCACGGGCGGTGCGTGCGGCACCCCGCATGAAAGCTCCTTCATGCTCGCGAACAACGCGGCCACCCCCCTCGATGGGCACATCTCCGCAGCCATAGACTAACCTCCGGACCCACGGAGGTTCCCCATGCGGCGTGCCACCACGATGTTCGAGTACATGTCGCCCGCGTCGATCGCGCCCATCGTCGACGACCCGGAGATCTGCGCCGTCGCACGCGATGAAGATCTCAAGCTCGTCTGGTGCAATCGCGCATTCGCCACCAACATGGGCTCCACCCCCGAGAGACTCCTCGGCACCACCCTGCTCGACACCATGACCCCCGAGCAGGCAAAGGAACGCCAGGACCTGATGCGTCCCGTCCTGTACAAAGGCCGCATGCACGCCCACCAGCAGGTCTGGGTCGGCAAACGCTGGCTCACCCGGGTCTGGCCGCTCGACCCGGACTACTTCGGCCACCCGGGCTACTTCGTGCTCATCACCCGCATCACCGACCCCTCGTCCGTGAACGACCAGCAGATCGGCTTCACCCGGAGTTCCGACCTTGGCCCGCTGGGCGTGCTCTCCAAGCGCGAACTCGAGGTCTTCTACTACCTCGCCACCGGGATGACCGCCAGCGACGTCGCCCGCACCCTCTTCCGCTCCGAGAAGACCATCGGACGCCACGTCGAGAACATCCACAAGAAGATGGGCTACACCAACCGCGCCCAGCTCGTCCGCGACGCGGTCGAGGCCGGGCTGGTCACCTTCTCCAGCGAACAATGGCAGCACGTCATCGACCCCGGCCGCGCCCAGGACTGACCGACGAAACCCACGCCGCCGGCGAACAAGCGGCCCGACCGGAGCGTTCCACGAACATGCACACCACCACCTACCAGGTCGAGGGCATGCACTGCGGCGCCTGCGAAACCCGCATCCGCGAGCAAGTCCTGGCCATTGACAACGTCGCCAACGTCACCGCCCACGCCCCCAGCAACACCATGACCGTCCAGACCGACGGCCCGCTCGACCGGGAAACCCTCGCCAAGGCCGTCGCGTCGGCGGGGGACTACACCCTCGGCGAAGCCATCACCGCACCGCCCGGCGAGCAGGGCGTGGTCGACCGCCCGTCCGACGCCCGGGACGAAGCGGACTCGGCTTCGGGCTCGGCGAAGGGATACCGCGCCCTGGGCATCCTCGTCGCCTACCTCCTTGGTGCCTCTGTTCTGGCCGCCCTGCCCCGCCCCACGCTCGAAGCCGTCATGTCCAACTTCATGGGCGGGTTCTTCCTGGCGTTCTCCTTCTTCAAGTTCCTCGATCTCAAGGGCTTCGCGTCCGGCTTCGCCCGTTACGACCTCATCGCCGCCGCGTGGAAACCCTGGGCCTATGTCTACCCGTTCGTCGAACTGGCCCTGGGCATCGCCTACCTGACCCGCTTCTGGCCGATCCCCACCCACGCCGTCACGCTGGTCGTCATGTGCGTCGGCGCGGCGGGCGTCATCCGCAGCCTGCTCCGCAAGGACCAGATCAAGTGCGCCTGCCTCGGCACCGTCATCGACCTTCCCCTGGGCACCGTGACCCTGATCGAGGACCTCGGCATGGCCGCCATGGCCGGGCTCATGCTGACACTCGCCGCCCAGGGCTGATCGCGCGGATCCTCACATTCCTTGTCGGAACGCCGTCCCCCTTGATCCGGCCGGTCTCAGCGCCCCGCATCCGTCCTATCACGGGTCTTTTTGCCGTTTCCACCCCTCCAACTGGAGGAGGGGTGGAGTCTCCAACGCGCAATGGGTTATCCTGCATTCCAGTCTCAGTTGTGTCGGTCCGTCGTCGCAGGCGTCGGGCAAACTCCCACCGTCCGAGGGGAGCCCCCATGCCGGAACCCGAGCTGCAACTCTTCGAGCCGATGAGCCCCGCGGCCTTCCGCCCCCTGGACGGTGTCCCCGGCTGCTGCGCCGTCGCCCGCGACGAGCACTTCCGCGTCGTCTGGTGCAACGAGGAATACGCCCGCCAACTCAAGACCACGCCCCGGCGACTGCAGGGCCAGACCATCGCCGACATCATGCCCGCCAAGAAGGCAGAGGAACGCATGTCCTTCATGCGCCCCGCGCTCAAGGGCGGCACCATGGTCGCATACCAGCAGTTCTGGGTCGGGCACCGGTGGCTGACGCGGGTGTGGCCGCTCGACCCCGAAGCGTTCGGGCTTCCGGGCTACTTCGTGGTCATCACCAAGCTGTCCGAACCGGTCGGGGAGCCCGACTCGGACGACCCGGTGCCGATCCGGTTCATCTACAGCCCGGATCTGGGCGATCTGGAAGTCCTCTCTCCGCGCGAACTCGAGGTGTTCTACTACCTCGCCGCGGGCATGACCGTGGGCGATATCGCCGGGGCCGTTCACCGCTCGGAAAAAACCATCGGGCGCCACGTCGAGAACATCCACAAGAAGATGGGCTACTCCAGCCGGGCCGAACTGGTCCGCGACGCCGTGCAACGCGGCCTGATCGCCTACACGGACAAGCAGTGGCTGGACCTCGTGGACCGCAAGCGGGGCCCGGAATCTGGAAAACCCCCCCGGAAGAACTAGGGATATTTCCCCGATTTTGGACGCGCACGTCCTTAGTTTGGGGTGTTCCGCCGGACGGCACGGTACCATTGCCTAGGGTTTAAGTGCTAGCCGTTGCGGGATCTCCCAAATCTTCCCCTTGTCCCGCGGCGTCGAGCGAGGAGCAATACCGATGAGCAGAACCGAACTGAGCACGCCGATGTCCCCCGAGGTCTTCTCGCCGTTCGACGGCTTCCCCAACTGCTGTGCCGTCGCGCGGGACACCGCCCTTCGTGCCCTGTGGTGCAACGACGAGTTCTGCCGAGTGCACGACAAGTCGCGCGACGAGATCCTCGGCTCCACGCTTGAGGCGATCTGCAACGCCGAGATGGCCCGCGAACGCGAGTCCTTGATGCGCCCCGCCATGGAGGACAGCCGCGTCGTGACCTACGCCCAGCTCGCACGCGGGGCCCGATGGGTCACCCGCGTCTGGCCGCTCGACCCCAAGGCGTTCGGGACCAACGGCGTGTTCATCATGATGCGCCAGATCTCCGTCCGCCGGGAGGGCCCCAACGACCACGCCGGCGCCGACCTGCTCGCCCGCGTCGCTGAGTTGGGCGACCTCGACGTGCTCACCCCCCGCGAGATGGAAGTCTTCTATTACCTCGCCTCGGGCATGACCGTCGCCGACATTGGCGAGCTGATGCACCGCTCGCCCAAGACCGTCGAGCGCCACCTCGAGAGCCTGCACCGCAAGATGAACTTCAAGAACCGGGCCGAACTGGTCCGCCTGGCCGTCGAGCGCGGCCTGGTGCAGTTCAGCCCCGAGGAGTGGTCGCAGTTCGTCAGCCGCAAACGCAACGCCACCTGACCGATCGCCCCCGCCTCCCCGGGGGCGATCAGCCGAGCATCGCGCCCTGCGATGCGTAGAAAGAACCCGCGTCCGCGCGGGTTTCTTTGTCGTGTTTCTCCGCCATGGCCTCCGACCAGCCTCTCGGCGACGCACCCCGTGCTCCCAGGTACGCCCGGTAGACGGCGTCGTAGTCGCGCACACCCGCGAGCAGCTCGTCGTCATTGGGGTACGCGTCGTCGAACAGCACCGCGCCCGCGTCCAGTCGCGGGCGGGCCCCGGGCGATTCCGCCGCCACCCCCACGCAGAGCCCGTAGAGCGGGAACACCCCCTCCGGCGTGCCGAGCAGGTCGCGCACCCGGCCCAGGTCGTTGCGGACGCCGCCGATATAGCAGGCCCCGTAGCCCATCGATTCGAACGCCAGGGTCATGTTCTGGGCGAACAGCGACGCGTCGATGACGGACACCAGGTAGTTCTCGAAGGTGTTCGCGTACCCACGCCCCGCCCGAGCGCACAGCAGCCGGTGCCGCCGGGTGTCCGCGCAGATCACAAAGAATGCGCCGCACCGGGCCACCTTTTCCTGCGGCCCGGCGAGTTCGGCGATGGCCGCCCGCTTGGCCGCGTCCCGCACCCGGATCAGCGTGTAGGCCTGCACCGCCGAGCTGGTCGAGGCCGCCTGCCCCGCCCGCACGGCCTCGGTCACCGCCCCGTCCGGGACCGGCTCGTCGCGGAAGCGTCGGATCGACCGGTGGGCCCGCATCTGTCGGATCGTCTCGTTCATGAACGAGGATACCCCCACGCCCGGCGACTCCGCCCGCGCCCGCCCGGCGTGTCGCCCCGCCGCCCGGTACCCTTGGCCATGGCCACGCCGCCGCCACCGCCGCACGCCGTTCTTGAGACGGTGCTGTACGCCGAGGACCTCGCCGCCGCCCGCGGGTTCTACGCCGGCGTGCTCGGCCTGGAAGCGGTCGACGAGATGGACGAGCTCTCGCTGGTGCTGCGGATCGGCTCCGGCCAAGTGGTTCTCATCTTCGATCCCCGCCGCAGCGACGCCCCGGGGCGGTCCGTGCCGTCCCACGGCCACCGGAACGGGTGCGGCCATATCGCCCTGCGGATCCGCCCGGCGGATCTGGACGCCTGGGGCCGTCGGCTGACCGATCACGGCGTGCCGATCGAGCGGACCGTGGACTGGTCGGGCGGGCGGGGCCGGTCGCTGTATGTGCGTGATCCCGCGGGAAACTCCGTGGAACTGATCGACGCGGACATCTGGCCCCCGGGCGGGAACCCCGGCCCCGCGTGATACACTGTGGGCATGGCCCCCACCCGATTCATCGTTGCCCCCGCGTGCCTGCTGACGCTGACCGCGCTGACCGCGTGCTCGGACTCGGCCGACGACGCGGCCCCGGCGGTCCAACCGAACTACTCGACCGATTCGCTCGACAGCCTCGCCCCGGCGCAGACCGAGCCCGAGCCGGCGCCCGAGGCCGCGCCCACCGTGATCGACCAGTCGGCCCCCGCCTCCGAGCCGACCGAGGAAGAACGCGAGTGGGTCCGCGAGCGTGAGTCGCAGTCCAACTACGGGCGCACCCGCGACCGCGTGAAGACCCTGACCAACCGGCTCCAGGACGGCACCGAGGCCGACGACGGGCTCGCCGACGTGACCTCCGAGGAGGAATGGGCCGGCACCGGCGGCCTGCGCTGGGACATGCCCGCCGACTGGCGGATGGCCGTCCCCGCCGACGGACGCTTCGGCCAGATGCTCGTGCCCAGCCCGCTGGGCGCCGCGTCGGTCGCGTTTACCCGCGAGAGCGCAACGGTCGCCGAGCTGGAGCGGCGCGTCGGATCGATGATCGTCAGCCTCACCGGCGGGCGCGTCTCGCCCCGGACCGACTCGTTCGAGACCCTCGGCCGCTCCGTCAAGACGCTGGCGATGGAGGGCACACTGCTGGACCCGACCGCCAAGGGCGGGACCGGCGAGACGCCCTTCGCCGCCGTGCGCGCCGCGATCGTCGATCTGGGCGACGCCCGGGCGCTGATCGTGCTCTGGGGGCCGGAGGACACCGTCCGCAACAACGAGGCCAAGTTCGAGTCGATGGTCCGCAACGTGTCCGAGCGCTGAGATTCCATGCCCCGACTGGTCGCGATTTTTATCACGCACACCCACGAGCGGATCGCACGCTCGGTGATGTCGATGGCGGCCCAGACGCTGCCGCCCGACCTGATCGTGGTCTCCTGCGACGCTGACACCCCGCCCATCCGGGCCGAGGTCCGCAGGGCGGTCGAGCGGATCGGGCGGCCCGTGCTGCTCGTCGTCCGCCCGCACACCGGCAAGGCCCGCCCGGCTCAGGCCCGCAACAACGCGGTCCGCGCGATCGAGCAACAAACCGGCCTCCGCGACGACGACCGGCTGCTCTTCTTCGACGGCGACTGCCTCGCACCCCCCGAGACGCTCCGCGTCCACGCCGACGCCCTGGCGCGGTGCCACCTCAGCCTCGGCTGGCGCATCGAACTGACCGAGACCCAGACCGCCTCGCTCACCGACGACCGCATCGTCGCCGGGTCCATCACCGACCTGCCCATCCCCGCCCAGCGGCAAGAACTCGAGAAGGCCGCGCGGTCGCACCGGCGCCGCGCCGTGCTCCGGATGCTCTCGCTGACAAAGCCCCACAAGCCGCAGGTGCTCGGCTGCAACTTCGGCGTGCGTGCCTGGGTCTTTCGCGCCGTCAACGGCATGGACGAGACCTACACCGGATGGGGCATGGAGGACGACGACCTCGGCCGTCGCATCTACGCCCTCGGCGGCCTCGTCGCCCTGCGCCTGCGCCAGACCCCGGTGCTGCACCAGCACCACCCTGCCCGCTCGCCCGGCCCCTGGATCCAGAACGAGCAGGCCCCGCGCGTGGACATGCCCTGCCCGACCGTCTGCCGGCGCGGCCTGCGCCATCCGGTCCCCCAGCCCGAGCCCGACGCCATCCTGCTCGAGCCCGCCGGCGCCGCGTCCGCCCCCGCGCGCCCCTCTTCCACGGTGCTCGCGGGCTGACTCGGCCGCTCAGTGCCAGCTATCGCCCGATGATCTTCCGGAGCCGGATCGCCGCACGGCACCGCGCCGAGGCCGCCCTCCCGAAGTGCATGGCCCTCGCCCGCGCCCGTTCCCGCTGCTGCTCGGCCTTGTTCGCCGGATCGCTCGAGACCCCGCCGTCGGTGAACACCGAGACAACGGTCCCGATCGGCTCGAAGCCGCAGCCGTGCCGGAGCAGGGCCCGCAGGCACCATTCGTAATCAGCGACGATGCGGAACCCCGTGTCGAAACCGCCCGCGCGGTCGAACACGCCGCGCCGGAAGAACGCGCCCTGGTGCGGCACCGAGCTCCGGTAGAGCGAGCACGGCGTGACCCGTCCGTGGTGCCACACGCGGGCCGCCCCCGTGTCCGGGTGCATCCACACCACGCCGCCGCAGTACACGCCCGCGTCCGGATCGGCCCGGCCGATGGCGCGCACGGCCAGCTCGATCACGCGCGGGTGCAGCAGGACATCGTCCGCGTTGAGGAACAGCACGAGATCGCCGCCCGCGAGCGCGACGCCCTTGTTCATCGCGTCGTAGAGCCCCCCGTCCGGCCCGGATTCGCACACGGTGCCCGCCGCCCCGCGCGACGCGACCACGCCCGCCGTCGCGTCGGTGGATCCCCCGTCGATCACAATCTGGTGAATCTTCGGGTACGACTGCGCGCGGACGCTGTCGAGCGTGGCACCGATCGTCTCCGCGGCGTTCAGCGCGACCGTCACGACCGAGACGCTCGGGGGTTGCATCATGGCTGTTCACGGCGGGCCGGCGCGATGCGCCGCACCGCGGCTCACTTCACGCCGAGCAGCTCGATCTCGAAGACCAAATCGCTCTTGGGCGGGATGGCGCCGGGGATGCCGCGCTCGCCGTAGGCCTTGGCGTAGGGCACGGTCAGCTTGCGCTTGCCGCCGACCTTCATGCCGGGGATCCCCTCCTGCCAGCCCTGGATCAGGTTGCCCAGCGGGAACACGATCGACTCGTCGCGGTCGTATGACGAGTCAAACTTGGTCCCGTCCATCAGGGTGCCCTTGTAGTGCACCTCGACGGTGGCGCCCTCGGGGCATTCCTGGCCGGTGCCGGGGGTGAGGTCTTCGATCTTGAGTTCGCTGACGGCCATGGTGGCTCCCTTCTTTTCGTGAGTTTAGGCGGAAGAAGGGGGAGAGGGGAGGTACGCAGCGGTGCGGAGATCACGCAGGGTTGCAGAGGAACTTTGAACGCGAAGATCGCGAAGGTGCTCGAAGCGACTCTGGAACCGACAGATCGATGCTCCGGAACAACTTGCTCTGCGAGTGTTCTGGAGGAACGGCGCGATCAGATCAGACCCGCTTCGAGCACCTTCGCGATCTTCGCGTTCATCAAGTCCGTGGTCGTGTCCTCACAACGCAAAGTACGCCCGCACGAACCCCGCGATGTCGTTCGACCGCGCCAGTTTGACCACGTCCAGCAACCGCATCAGGTCCCGCTTGTGCTTGGCCTCGATCTCGTCCGGGTCGATCTCGTCGTCGTCGATGGCGCGAACGAACCGGTATCTGGTCTCCCCGCCCATCTGCACGCTCGCCCGTTCGAGCCCGCCCAGATCCGCCAGTCGCACGAGCGCGTACTCGACGATGCCGCCGCCCTGGCCGTGGGCGTGGCCCTTGCCGATGGTCGCGAGCCGGACGTCGTCGGCGTCGAAATCGTCGTTGGCGAACTTCGCCTCGATGTCGCTCTGCACCCGCATCAGCAGGTCCGGCGTGGGGTTCTGCCAGCGGACAAACTCCTGCTGCACCGCCAGGTCGTCCTGCGCGAACAGCAGGCGGCACTCGCTCGGCTCGCCGTCGCGTCCCGCGCGGCCGACCTCCTGGTGGTAGGCCTCGACCGACGCGGGCATCTGCGCATGCATCACGAAGCGGATGTCCGGCTTGTCCACGCCCATCCCGAACGCGGGGGTGGCCAGCAGCAGCAGCCCGTCGGCCGGGGTGGCCTGCGTGAACCGGCGGTACGCCCGGCGGCGTTGGTCCGGCGAGAGTTTGCCGTGGTAGATCTCCACCCGCCGCCCGTCCCCCACGGCCCGGGCGATGTCGGCCTCCATGCGTTCCAGGTCCTTGATGAGCGTGAAGTACACGATGCCCGTCCCCCGGTTCCGTGCGGCCACGTCGGCGATGTGCTCGATCTTCTGCCGGTCGTTCCACACCTCGGCCGCGCCGAGCATCAGGTTGGGCCGGTCCACCGGCGCCGCGAACAGCGGCATGCTGCCCTCGTCCGCGCCCAGCACGCGCCGGACGTCCTCGCGCACCGCCTTCGTGGCCGTGGCGGTCAGCGCGATCGTGATCGGGTTGCCGAGCAGCTCCCGGAACGCGCCGACCTTCTGGTAGGCCGGGCGCAGGTCGTGGCCCCACTTGGTCACGCAGTGGCACTCGTCGATGGCCAGCAGGTTCACGCCGCCGGGCACGCGGGCGAGGGCGTCGCGGAACTCCGGCTTCTCCATGCGCTCGGGTGTGGCGTAGAACAGCTCGTACTCGCCGTTGGCCAGCTTCTCGATCCGGCGCGTCCGCTCGTCCTTGGGCACCGTCGAGTTCACGCACGCGGCCCGGATCCCCCGCTTGCGCAGCGCCGCCACCTGATCCTCCATCAACGCGATCAGCGGCGAGAACACCAGGCCCACGCCCTCCCCGCCGCACTCGTCCCGCATGGCCAGCGCCGGCAACTGGAAGCACAGGGATTTGCCGGATCCCGTGGGCATGACCACCAGCGCGTCGCCGCCGTCCATCAGATGGTCGATGATCTCACCCTGCAGCGGGCGCAGGGCATCGAGGCCGAAGCGGGACTTGAGGATGCTTGTGGTCGTCGCCGTCACGCTCAGTTGTAGGTCCGCCGGCTCCGACGCGGCTGGACACTTGGGTCCGCTTCTGCCAAACTGCCCCCATGACCAACCAACTCCCCCGCCGCTCGTTTTTGGGAATCTCCGCCGCCGCCCTCGCGGGTACCGCGCTCGGCGCGAAGGCCCCCACCGCCCGATCCGCGGGCACGCCCGCGGTCATCGCGTCGGGCAACGGGCTGTCCGCGGTCCGCCGCGCCCACGAGCTGCTCATGACCGGCAGCGATCCCTGCGTGGCCGTCGTCCGGGGCGTCGAACTGGTCGAGAACGACCCCGACGACATGACCGTGGGACTGGGCGGCCTGCCCAACGCCGAAGGCGTGGTCCAGCTCGACGCCTCCGTCATGCACGGGCCCACGCACAAGGCCGGGGCGGTCGCGTGCATCGAGAACATCAAAAACCCGGCCGCGGTCGCGCTCGAGGTGCTGCGGCGCACCAACCACGTGATTCTCGTCGGCGACGGGGCGAAGCGCTTCGCGCTCGAGCACGGCTTCACCGAAGAGAACCTGCTCACCGAGAAAGCCCGCAACGCGTGGCTCCGCTGGCGGGCGAATCTCAACCCGCGCGACGACTACCTCGACCAGGACCAGTTCACCATCCCCGTGCGCGACGACGACGGCCAGCCGATCGGGCACCACCCGGGCCTGCACGTCGAGTGGATCGACGGCGTGCCGCACACGACCGGAACGATCCACTGCGCCGCGGTGGACGCCAACGGAGACATCGGCACGTGCACGACCACCTCCGGACTGTCGTGGAAGGTGCCCGGTCGCGTGGGCGATTCGCCGATCATCGGGGCGGGCATGTACGTGGACAACGCCGTTGGTGCGGCCGGGGCCACGGGGCGGGGCGAGAGCGTGATCCAGTCCTGCGGGGCCTTCCTGGCGGTCCGCAAGATGGAGGAGGGCATGACGCCCGAGGAGGCGTGCGTGTTCGTGCTGCGCCACATCGCCAGCCGCACCAAGCGGCCCTTCCTGCTCAACGACCGGGGCGAGCCGAACTTCAACGTGACGATGTACGCCCTGCGCAAGGACGGGATGGTGGGCTCGGCGTGCATGCGACAGGGGGGAAGCTTCGCCAGTTTCACACCCGAGGGCTCCGGTGTGCGGTCTTCCACACCGATTCTGGGGTGAATGAGCGCCAGTCGAGGCGATGTACCCACTTTCGATCCCGACGCACGCCGGGCGTTGACGAGGGCATGAGAAATCGTTAACCTTGCTCCGCTGATGGTGCCGGGGCACGGGCCCCGGTGAAAAGGGAAGTGTGGTGAAACTCCACCGCGGACGCGCCGCCGTAACGGGTGACGAAGCCGCCGAGCGTTGATCCCGAAAGGAAGGGATCAACAGGTCACTGGTCAAAGACGACCGGGAAGACCTTCGGCGAGCGGAGCCCGGAGCCGGAAGACCTGCCACCAGCGATGTTGTCGGCCCCCGCGCTCTGGGGTTCGGCGGCGGTCGGCGTGGCTCCCCCGCGTCGCTCCCCGTCGAATACACGCACCCCCGCGGCGGCCTCTGGATCCAGGGGAGCGTTCCGCGCGATCCGGAACGAAAGGCACACAGGGGGGCCGTACGGCCCGGAAGAGAGTCAGGTTTGTTCAACACGGTTTGTGCCGTGGCGCTGGGCTCCAGCGCCGTTGTGTTCGCGTCCCCGTTCGCCTCGGAGGTCGTCTCCTACGAGGCGGGCGCCAACGCCAACGGGTCCTACACCGACGCCAACGCCGCCCTCGGTGAGGCGTCCCGGTTCACCGGTCTCGGGGTCTTCCCGTCCGGCGTCACACCGTTCAACCCGGCCTTCAGCGCCGACCAGCTCGTCTCCGTCGGCTCCGGCGGCAGCCTCACCCTCCGGTTCGACACGGCCATCACGGACGCCGCGTCCCACCGCTTCGGCGTGGACCTGATCGTCTTCGGCAACGCCTTCTTCGTCGACCAGTCCTTCTTCGACGACGACACGAGCAACGACGGCACCGGCATCCTCGGGCCGAACCCGGCGATCTTCGGGTCCAGCAGCGTCGCCGAGGTCTACGTCTCCGCCGACGGCCAGGACTGGCGTCTGGCGGCGACCACGTCGCTCAACCTGTTCCCCACGCTGGGCTACAGCGACTTCACCGACGCCACCCCGCTGGCGCCGGGCTCCGTCCCCACGGACTTCACCCGCGCGATGGACCCCGCCCTCGGCCTGGCCGACCTGGCCGGCATGGACTTCGCCGATCTGGTCGCCCTCTACGACGGATCGGGGGGCGGGGTGGGCATCGACATCTCCGGCACCGGCCTGACCACCGCCCGCTACGTCCGCATCGACAACACCGGATCGGCGGCGTTCAACATCGACGCCGTCAGCGTGGTCCCCGCGCCCGGCGTGCTCGTCGCGCTGGGCCTGGCCTCGGCCGCCCGCTCGCGTCGACGCCGCGCCTGACCCGACCGAACGCCCCGCGGAGGAGGCGGAGCATTTCCCCGACCGGCGGACACGCCGGACCGGGGGGTTCTTGGAAGAGGGCACTTTCCATCTTTCGGTCCACGAACTCGATGAAAGGAACCCGTTGAAAACCTCCCACCGGATCGCGCGGCGTCACGCCGCGGTCCTGACCGTGTCCATCGCCGGGCTCGCCGGTCTTGCCGCATGGAACGACCCCCAGGACCAGAACGACGAACCCCTCTATCTTGCACGCCTCTGGACCGCCTTCGGCGGCGGCCCGCAGCGCCTCTCCCACACACTGCCCGGCGATTCGGGCCCGTCCTCCATCGTCACCCCGCGCTGGATCAAGAACGGGGACGACTTCGAGTCGTTCGAGTTTTACGGCCAGGGCGGCGTGGTCACCACCGATGAACTCGTCATCGTCGTGGGGTACCAGGCCGAATCGTCCGCGGGCTCGCCCCAGGGCCCGGACACCGCCCACGCGGAAGAGGTCCCCGGGGTCGGTGGTTTGGACGGACCGGCCACAGGATGGTCGGACGCCGCCGATCCGGACCCGCTCCTCGTTGAAACCCGCGGCCAGGACGCCCTTGTGGCGTTCTCGCGGATCGACGGCTCCGTTGCGTGGTCCCGCGCCGTTCCCATCGCCGCGCTGGACTCGTGGTCCACCCCGTGCGTGGACGTGCTGCACGACACGCTCGTCATCGCGGCGGGCAGCCGCGTGATCGGCGCCTCCCTCGCCGACGGCACCACCCGCTGGTCCACGCCGCTCGGACGCATCGTCGTCAACGCATCGCCGGTGGTCACGCACGATCTCGGCCCCCGCAACCGCGCCTTCATCACCGACCACTCCTTCGCCTCCGGCGTCAGCGGCCGGCTCTACTGCCTGAACACCAGCCCGTTCCATCCCACCCTCAACCCCCACCAGCCCGGCGATCTCCTGTGGTCCGTCGCGCTCGACGGGCAGACCTCCGGCAACACCCCCTCCTACAAGGACGGCGTGGTGTACGTCTCCACCGCCACCGGAGGCGGGACCTGGGACCAGGGCACCGTCCGGGCGTTCCCCGCCGACGCGTCGGCCGCCCCCGCGCCCCTGTGGGTGTACCACCACACCGACCCCAGCGGCTTCTTCGCCGGCGTGGCGATCAAGGGCCAGAGCGTCTACGCATCGACCTACTCGTTCCACGGCGACCAGTTCAGCGCCGCCACCGTCAAGCTCGACCGCCACACCGGCCAGCAGCTCTGGTCGGTGCCCACCAACCGCACCGACACCGTCCCGGTCCCGCTCGGTTCGGGCTTCGTCCTCGTTTCCGGGGGCGTGCCGTTCACCTCCATGTTCTCGGTGTTCGGATCGCTGCCGAGCATCCAGCTCATCTACGAGCAGCCGTGGGGCGGCGCGGTCCGGCTCTGGGACTCGGCGATCGACACCCTCGACGACGCCAACGGCAACGGCACCTGGGACCCCGGCGAGACGTTCCTGTCGGTCGGGAACTGGACCAGCCAGCCCATCGTGGTCGAGCTGCCCGACGGGCGCCCGGCCGCATACGTCGCGTCGGCCCCGGACCCGGCCCTCGACGGCTTCTACGGGTCCGGCAGCGCCCTGAGCCTGATCGATCTGACCAAGCACCCGGCCCACCCGGACTTCGTCATCGCCACCTCCGACGACTGCGGCGGCAGCCCGGCGCTGGTCGGGAGCGAGCTGTACGCCGCCGGACGGGACGGGCTCTACGCCTTCGGCGCGCCGTCCTGGCCGCGGGCCGTCGTCCTGGCCCGCTGGGCCAACCGGACCCTGCCGGACCTGAACGGCAACGGCGTGCTCGACGGGTTCGACTTCCAGATCGCGCTTCGGGAGGCCCGCGACTGATGCCACGCCGGGGCTTCACGCTGATCGAGGTGCTCATCAACGTCGCCATCATCGCGACGCTGATGGGCATCCTGCTGCCCGCGATCGGCTCGGCCCGGGGGGCGGCCCGGCGTGCGGTGTGCATGTCCAACGAGCGCCAGTTGCTGATGGCCTGGTCGATGTACGCCTCCGACGCCGAGGGCAAGGCCCTGCCGCACGCGGCGCCCAACACCGGCCGTCGGGTGTACTGGTACGGCTCGGAGGACCCCGCGACCGGACGGGTCGTCCACGAGGACGGGACGCTGGCACCGTATCTCGACGCGACCCTGTCCGCCGGGTCCGTGTTCGAGTGCCCGGCCCAGCGGGAGGGCTCCTACCGCGAGCAGGGTTCGGGCGGGGGGTTCACGACCACCTACGGCTACAACGCCTACGCCCTGGCCCCGGCCTCGTCGGGGTACATGGACCTGGTCGGGCGACGCTGGCCGGCCCTGCACGACATCCACCGCCCCGCGGAGCTGTTCGTTTTCGGCGACACGCTCCTGGCCCTGCACGCGGACATGCCCAGCAACTCGGCCCTGCTCGACCCGCCGATGCTCTTCAAGCGCCAGCGGGGCACCTGGCGGGCGAACCTGTCGCCGACCACCGCGTTCCGGCACGGGCGGGGCGACACCGGTTTCGGGGACTCCGTGATCGGACGGGCGGACGGGTCCGTGCATCCCCATCGGGTGGATCCGGACGCCGTCCGCAACGAACGCTTTGCCATCGGGTCGGTCAGCGCAAGCAACGACCCCTACTACGTGCCCGACTGGAGCCGCTGGTAGGCCGGCTGCCGGGCCGCTCCCGAGCGGGCTCGACGAGGAAGGATCCCGGTTCTCCATGGTCGACCGCTGCGTGTGCCACCAGGTCCCGCTCGCCCGCGTCAAGACGCGGGCGGCGGAACTGCGTGCCCGGGGCGTCACCGACGAGGCGGCGCTGCTGGACGCCCTGGCCAGCGAGCTCAAGTGCACCACCGGCTGCGGCATGTGCCGGCCCTACGTGAAGCTGACGCTGCGGACCGGGCGGGTCGCGTTCGACCACCGCGAAGCCATCGTGCGGGCGGCCTGCGCCGAGTCCTGAGCCGACCGCCGGGCCGGTCGGCCCTTCCACAAACCCGCGATCAAACGGCCAACGAAAAGGCCCGCGTCATGGTGACGCGGGCCTTGGGGTTGCGGTGGTGCCGGCGGGGACGGATCAGTTGTCCGAGGCGGAGTGGGCGGGTGTGTCCCCGACCTTCACCTCGACGGAGGGCATGTCGTAGTCGGCGTAGCCGTCCTCGAAGGAATCGGTGTCGCGGTCCTCGGGGGGTGCCACGAGGGCGCGGACCTTGATGTCCTGGTACTTGCGGAAGCCGGTGCCCGCGGGGATCAGGTGGCCGAGGAGCACGTTCTCCTTGAGGCCGATGAGGTGGTCCTCGGCGCCGCGGAGGGCGGCCTCGGTGAGCACCTTGGTGGACTCCTGGAAGGACGCGCCCGAGAGGAACGAGTCGCTGGAGAGCGCGGCCTTGGTGATGCCCAGCAGCAGCGTGCGGCCCGTCGCGGGGCGGCCCCGCTTGGCTCTGGCGATCTCGCCGCCCTCGGCCTCGGCCTTGGCGTTGGCTTCCTTGATCACGTCCATGGCGATCAGCTCGCCGACCCGCAGCGTGGTGCTGCCGGCCTCGGTGACGCGGACCATGCGGGCCATGGCCTGGTTGATCTTGCGGAAGACGACCTTGTCGACCACCTCGTGGGGGAGCAGGTCCGTGTCGCCGGGGTTCTCGACGCGCACCTTGCGGAGCATCTGGCTGAGCATCAGCTCGATGTGCTTGTCGTTGATGGTCACGCCCTGGGCGCGGTAGACGTTCTGGACCTCGTCGAGCATGTACTGCCAGAGGGCCTCCTCGCCCTTGATCCGCAGGATGTCGTGCGGGACCAGAGGGCCTTCGGTCAGGGCGTCGCCGGCCTGGACGAAGTCGCCCGTGTGGACCAGCAGGCCCTTGTCGGACGGGACGTGGTGGTCCTTCTCGATGCCCGAGTCGGAGATGACGCGGATGGTCATCTTGCCCTTGCGCTTCTCGGCGTGCAGCTCGATCCGCCCGGAGATCTCCGCCATGACGGCGGGGTCCTTGGGCTTGCGGGCCTCGAAGATCTCGGTCACGCGGGGCAGACCGCCGACGATGTCCTGCGAGCCGGCGGCGCCGCGGGGCTGGCGGGCCACCATGGAGCCGGCGGCGATGGCCTGGCCGTCGGCGACTTCCAGACGCGCCTTGGCGGGGAGGTAGTGGAAGTCGAGGATGTTGCCCTGCTCGTCAACGATGTTGATCTGCGGGTGCAGATCGCCCTTGTGCTCGATGACCACGAGGGCCTTCTGGCCGCGGCCGGCGTCCTCTTCACGCACGGTCCCGCCGACCTCGATGTCGACGAAGCGGACCAGGCCGGACTTCTCGGCGAGGATGGGCGTGCGGTGCGGGTCCCACTTGAACAGGGGCTGCAGACGCTTGACGGTCTCGCCCTGGGCCGCGTAGATGTAGCCGCCGTAGGGGATCTTGGACTTCTCGAGCTCGCGCCCCTTGTCGTCGAGCACGGCCAGCTCGCCGTTGCGCTTCAGGGCGACGAGGCAGTCGTTGCCCTCCTCGTCCTTGCCGGGCACGGGGTTGCAGTCACGCAGGTCGACCGTGCCCGCGTTGAGGGCGCGGTACTCGGTCTCGGAGACCGAACGCGTGCCGATGCCGCCGGTGTGGAAGGTCCGCATGGTCAGCTGCGTGCCGGGCTCGCCGATGGACTGGGCGGCGATGATGCCCACCGCCATGCCCTCTTCGACCATCTTGCCGCTGGACATGTCCATGCCGTAATCGAGCGCCGAGCAGCCGGTGATCGAGTCGCTGGTCAGCGGGGAGCGGACCATGACCGAGTCGATGCCCAGGTCCTCGACCTTCTTGGCGGCCTCGTCGGAGATCATCTCGTTGGCACGGACGATGACCTCGTCGGTGACGGGGTTGACGATGGCGTTGACGCTGACACGCCCGACGATCTGGTCCCGCAGGGCCACGTCGACCTGCTCGCCCTTGTAGAGGGCGCGCTTGAGGATGCCGCGCTTGGAGCCGCAGTCGTGCTCGGTGACGATGACGGACTGGGCCACGTCGCAGAGCTTGCGGGTCAGGTAGCCCGAGTCGGCGGTCTTCAGGGCGGTGTCGGCCAGACCCTTGCGGGCGCCGTGGGTGGACGAGAAGTACTCGAGGATCGACAGGCCCTCGCGGAAGTTCGCCCGGATGGGGGTCTCGATGATCTCGCCCGAGGGCTTGGCCATCAGACCACGCATGCCGGCGAGCTGCTGCAGCTGGCTGACGTTGCCGCGGGCGCCCGAGTCGGACATGAGGTAGACGGGGTTGAGGAACTTGGTGCCCGCGCCCGAGGGGATGTCGGCGTAGGAGCCGTCCTCGTGGCGACGGTCGTTCTTGAGCGTCTCGACCAGCTTCTTGGTGACCTCTTCGCGGCAGTGCGACCAGATGTCCAGCAGCTGGTTGTAGCGCTCGCGGTCGGTGATGATGCCGCGGTCGTAGTTCTTCTCGACGCGGTCGGCCTTCTTCTGGCTCTCGTCCAGGATGGCCTGCTTCTCGACGGGGATGCGCACGTCGGTGATGCCGAACGACAGGCCGGCGAGGGTCGCCTGCTTGAAGCCGATCTCCTTCATGGCGTCGAGGATGTTGATGGTGGCGGCGCGGCCGCAGTACTCGTAGGTGTCGTCGATGACGCGGGCGCAGCCCTTCTTGCCGATGGCACAGTTGTAGAACGGCATGCCGTCGGGCAGGATGTCGGCGAAGAGCACGCGTCCGACGGTGGTGATGATGCGCTGGTTCTCAGGCATCTTCTCCGTGGGGCCGCGCTCCTTGGTGACCACCTCGGTGAAGCGTTCGAGCCGGACGGAGATCAGGTCGTGGACGCCGATCTTGCCCGAGTCATAAGACATGAGCGCCTCGTGGCGGTCCTTGAAGCGGGGCAGGGTCTTCTCGTCGGCCTTGGTGGGGTCGCCCTGGGTGGTCGTGATGAAGTACACGCCCATGACGATGTCCTGCGAGGCCGAGATGATGGGCTGGCCGTTGGCCGGGCTGAACACGTTGTGCGTGGACAGCATCAGCACGTGGGCCTCGGCCTGGGCCTCGACCGACAGCGGCAGGTGGACGGCCATCTGGTCGCCGTCGAAGTCGGCGTTGAAGCCGGCGCAGACGAGGGGGTGCAGCTGGATGGCGTTGCCCTCGACCAGCACGGGCTCGAAGGCCTGGATGCCCATCCGGTGGAGGGTCGGGGCGCGGTTGAGCATGACGGGGTGCTGGTAGATCACCTCTTCGAGGATGTCCCAGACCTCGGCGTCACGACGCTCGAGCATCCGCTTGGCGCTCTTGATCGTGTCGGCGAGCCCGTGCTCCTTGAGCTTGCGGATGATGAACGGCTGGTAGAGCTCGAGCGCGATCTTCTTGGGCAGGCCGCACTGGTTGAGCTTGAGCTCGGGGCCGATGACGATCACGGAACGCGCGGAGTAGTCCACGCGCTTGCCCAGCAGGTTCTCGCGGAAGCGGCCCTGCTTGCCCTTGATCATGTCGGTCAGCGACTTGAGGGCGCGGTTCGAGGAGCCGAGCACCGGGCGGCGGCAGCGGCCGTTGTCGAACAGCGCGTCGACGGCCTGCTGGAGCATCCGCTTCTCGTTGCGGATGATCACCTCGGGGGCGTTGAGGTCCATCAGCTTCTTGAGCCGGTTGTTGCGGTTGATGATGCGCCGGTACAGGTCGTTGAGGTCGGAGGTGGCGAAGTTGCCGCTCTCCATGAGCACCAGCGGGCGCAGGTCGGGCGGGATGACCGGGATGACGTCCATGACCAGCCAGGCCGGGTCGTTCTCGCTGCCGCGGATCTGCTCGACGAGCTTGAGGCGCTTGGCCAGGTCCTTGGTCTTCTGCTTGCTGCGGGTGGCGGCCAGGTCGGCGCGGATCTGGTCGGCGTCGGCGTTGAGGTCCTGCTGCTCGATGAGCACGCGGACGGCGTCGGCACCCATGTGGGCCGTGAACTCGTTGCCGTACTTCTCGAGGGCGGCGCGGTGCTCGTCCTCGGTCAGGACCTGCTTGTACTTGAGCTCGGTGTCGCCGGGCTTGGTGACGACGTAGTCCTGGTAGTAGATGATCTTCTCGATGTCGCTGGTCTTCATGGCCAGCAGCGTGCCCAGGCGGCTGGGCATGCTCTTGAAGAACCAGATGTGCACGACGGGGGCGGCCAGGTTGATGTGGCCCATGCGCTTGCGGCGGACGCGCGAGTGGGTCACCTTCACGCCGCAGCGGTCGCAGATGTAGCCCTTGTACTTGGTGCCGCGGTACTTGCCGCAGGCGCACTCGTAGTCACGCTCCGGACCGAAGATCCGCTCGCAGAACAGGCCGTCTTTCTCGGGGCGGTAGGTGCGGTAGTTGATGGTCTCGGGCTTCTTGACCTCGCCGTAGGACCACGCGCGGATGTCGTTGGGCGACGCGAGGGTCACCTTGACAGCGCTGTAGTCGTTCACCCGCTCGTACACGTTCTCAGTCATCATGGGGGCCTTTCTGCAAGCGAACGCTGCGGAAACGCGAGTTATCGAGATCCTGATCGAGATGAGCCTTCTTCACCGCTGCGCCGAGTTCGCCCAAGAACTGGAGTGGGACACGGACTTCAATTCCGAAATACCACCTGTTGCCCTTGAACTCCTCGTTGATGCCTTCGGCTATCTCTTTGAACAGTTCCTCGTAGTCGTACCAACCATCAATCGCGGGCTCGGGATCAATACTGATTGCAAGTTTCCAATCAGACTGGACGCCATCTACCCGCACAATTTTAAACCTTGCTGGAAGTTCACTTTCACGTTCCGCAAGGATACTTTCGAGACGACGGGTCACAAGTTGTACATACTTGGAACGGTCGCCTTGCATCATCGCTCACTTACAACAGGCTGCCGCCCTCGAGTTCTTTCTTCTCGAGGGTGATGTTCATGCCCAGACCCTTGAGCTCGTTGCAGAGCACATCGAACGCGACGGGCATGCCCGCCTCGAGCGTGTTGGTGCCCTTGACCATCGACTCGTAGATCTTGGTGCGGCCTTCCACGTCGTCGCTCTTGACGGTGAGCAGCTCCTGGAGGATGTAGGCGGCGCCGTACGCCTCCAGGGCCCACACTTCCATTTCGCCGAAGCGCTGGCCGCCCGTGCGGGCCTTGCCGCCCAGCGGCTGCTGGGTGATCAGGCTGTAGGGGCCGGTGGCGCGGGCGTGGATCTTGTCGTCGACCAGGTGGTGCAGCTTGAGCATGTACATGAAGCCGACCGTGGTCCGCTGGTTGAACGGCTCGCCCGTGCGGCCGTCGTGCAGCTGGACCTTGCCGCCCGCGGGCATCTCGGCCAGCAGCTCGCGGTGGTGCGGCCACTGGGCCTTTTCTTCGAGGTCCGCCCAGCGGTTGCGGACGTACTCGTTGGCCTCACGCACGGCGGCGTGGATCTCGTCCTCGGTGCAGCCGTCGAAGACGGGGGTGACGGCCTGGAAGCCGAGCACCTGCGCGGCCCAGCCGAGGTGGGTCTCGAGGATCTGGCCGACGTTCATGCGGCTGGGCACGCCCAGCGGGTTGAGCATGACGTCCACCGCGGTGCCGTCTTCCATGAACGGCATGTCCTCTTCCGGCACGACGCGGGCGATGACACCCTTGTTGCCGTGGCGCCCGGCCATCTTGTCGCCCGCCGCCAGCGTGCGCTTGGTGGCGATGTAGACCTTGACCATCTCGAGCACGCCGTTGGGCAGCTCGTCGCCGCGCTTCATGTGCGCGACCTTGCGCTGCTTCTCGACCTCGACGGCCTCGATGCGGGGCCAGAACTGGCGGTACACGGTCTCCGCCTCGTCCTTGGTCTCCTTGCCGCCCTTGATCCACTTGGTGTTGAAGGTCTTGACCTGCTCGAGGATGACCTCGGGGATGTCCGACGCGCCCACCTTCTGGCGGGTCATCGGGTCGACCATCTCGGTGCCGATGGCGGCGTTGATGGCCTGGGTCATCTCCTTGAACAGGTCGATGGCCTGCTGGTCCATCTCGGCCTCGTAGGCCTCGATCTCGGCCTTGAGGGCCTTCTTCTGGGCCTCGTTCATGTGCACACGCCGGCTGAACTTGCGGGTGCCGATGACGATGCCGCTGGTGCCCGCGGGCACCTCGAGCGAGTCGTTCTTCACGTCCTCGCCCGCGCGGCCGAAGATCGCGTGGAGCAGTTTCTCTTCCGGGGTCAGCTCGGTCTTGCTCTTGGGGCTGACCTTGCCGACCAGGATGTCGCCGGGGCCCACGCGGGCGCCGACGCGGATGATGCCGCTCTCGTCCAGGTTGCGCAGCATGCGCTCCGAGACGTTGGGGATGTCGCGGGTGAACTCCTCGCGACCGAGCTTGGTCTCGCGGACCTCGACGTCGAACGCGTCGATGTGGACGCTGGTGAACGCGTCGTCCTTGACCAGGCGCTCCGAGATGACGATGGCGTCCTCGAAGTTGTACCCGTCGAAGGTGTTGAACGCGATCAGGGCGTTGTGGCCGATGGCCAGCTCGCCCTGCTTGGTCGAGGCGCCGTCGGCGATGACCTGGCCTTCCTTGATCTTCTGGCCGGTCTTGACGATGGGCTTCTGGTTCTGGCAGGTCCGCTCGTTGAGGCCGACGAACTTGCGGAGCACGTACTCGTCGGCGTTGTCGACGATGATCCGCTTGGAGTCGACGTAGGTCACGGTGCCGCCGCGCTTGGCGCGGACGAGCATGCCCGAGTACAGGCCGACTTCCTTCTCCATGCCGGTGGCCACGCAGGGCGGGTCCACCTTGACCAGCGGAACGGCCTGGCGCTGCATGTTGGAGCCCATCAGCGCGCGGTTGGCGTCGTCGTGCTCGAGGAAGGGGATCAGCGAGGCGGAGATGCCGACGATCTGCTTGGGCGAAACGTCAACATAATCGACCTGGTCGGCCTTGGCCTCGGTCAGCTCGCCGTCGACGCGGGCGAGGATGTGGCCGTCGCCGAGCTGGCCGTCGGCGTTGAGCGCGTCGGCCGGGGCGAGCACGGCGCGGATCTCCTCGTCGGCCCGCAGGTGCACGACGTCCTTGGTCACCTCGCCCTTGACCACCTTGCGGTAGGGGGCGCGGAGGAAGCCGTACTCGTCGATGTTCGAGTAGATGCCCAGCGAGACGATCAGGCCGATGTTCGTGCCCTCGGGCGTCTCGATGGGGCAGACGCGGCCGTAGTGCGAGATGTGCACGTCGCGCACCTCGAAGCCGGCGCGCTTGCGGTTCAGACCGCCCGGCCCGAGGGCCGAGAGGCGGCGCTCGTGCACCAGCGTCGAGAGCGGGTTGGTCTGGTCGACCACCTGGCTCAGCTCGCTGCGACCGAAGAAGAAGTCGATGGCGCTGGACACGCTCTTGGAGTTGACCAGATCGGCGATCTTGGCGACCTCCTCGGGGTCCTTGACGCTCATGCGCTCCTGGACGGTGCGGCGCAGCTTCAGGAAGCCCTTGCGCAGCTCGTCGACCGCCAGCTCGTCGAGCGTGCGGAGGCGGCGGTTGCCCAGGTGGTCGATGTCGTCCACCTGCGCCACGGGGCGCCCGGTGTCGGCGTCGAGCCGGTTCGAACGCAGGTCAAGCAGGTACTGGACCACCCGCAGGAAGTCCATGCCCAGGAGGAACATCTGGTCCTCGGGGGTGTCCATGTCGAACTTGCGGTTGATGCGGAAGCGCCCGACCTGGCCGAGCCGGTAGCGGTTCTCGTCGAAGAACTTCTCCATGAACAGCTGCTTGGCCTTCTCGACCTGCGGCGGGTTGCCCGGGCGCAGGCGGGTGTAGACCTTCAGCATCGCCCGCTCGTAGTCCGAGTTGACGTTGGGAACCTCGTCGAACTGCTCGAGCTTCTCCTCCGCGATCGTGTTCAGGATCAGCGTGTCGGAGGGGTTCTGGACCACCAGCACCGACTTGAGGGCGCTGTTGCGGATGGCCTCGGCGGCCTCCTCGCCGATCTGGCGACCGACGTGGACGAGCTCCTCGCCCGACTCGGTGTCGATGATCGACGCCGCCGCCCAGTCGTCCGCGTGGACGTCCTTGGCCTTGACCTCGGTCACCTCGTAGAACAGGCCGATGATCGCGTCCGTGGACGCGACGGACTCGTCCAGGCAGCGCAGGAAGGTCGTGGCGGCCAGCTTGGTCGACTGGTCGATCCGCATCGCCAGCACGTCCTTCTTGGTGACCTCCAGCTCGATCCACGAGCCGCGCTCGGGGATGATCCGCGCCGAGTGCAGCGGGCGGTCGCCCTCGCTGGAGATGATCGAGAAGTCCACGCCCGGGGAGCGGTGGAGCTGGCTGACGATGACGCGCTCGGCGCCGTTGACGATGAACTCGCCGCCGCCCATCATGATCGGGAACTCGCCGAGGTAGATGTCCTCCTCGGGCAGGTCGCCGTGGGTCTCGCGCTTCAGGCGCAGACGCAGCTTGAACGGCAGCCCGTAGGTCAGACGCAGCTCGCGGCACTCGTCGGGGGTGTACCGGGGCTCGTCGAGGTCGTACGAGACGTACTCGAGGTGCATCGTCCCGTCGTAAGACTCGATCGGGAAGATCTCTTTCAGCAGCGACTCGAGACCGAACCGCGGGTCGCGCGTCTCGGCCGTCTGGTTTGGCTGAAGGAACCTGTCGTATCCGCCCGATTGAACCTCCCAGAGGTTCGGGATCAGGGCCGCATCGCCACGCTTGGCGAAGCTGCGAACGGTGCGATCACGCTGCATACCGCGCACTTTCGTCGCTGCCATCAGGTTCCTCACGATGGTTTCGATCGCGCCGCCGCAGCCGAATCAAGGCCGCGGGCGGGCGATTTGTGTCAAACTATTGTTGTGCCCAAGTATCCGCCGATTCGAAAGTCTAGACACGCGCGCGGAGCGAGGCCACCGGACCCCGGAAAGCACCTTCCAGGGGCGGATTGCAGTTTTCCGGATGCCGGGCGGGATCCCACCGCGTCAGCCTCCAAAGCACCGTCGCCACGCCGGCCGCACGAACCACCCAGACCACGGACCGGGGCGGCACGACCCCGAACCGTACATTTTCCTATCAGACGGGACGGGCCCGCCACCAAATCGCCCGACGGGCCTGCTCGGCCCGCCGGGCGGTGTGCTTGCGCCGCCCGCCCGTCCCGGGCTCGGGACGCGGAGGGCGTGCGATCCCGGTTCGGGATCAGGCCAGCTCGACCTCGGCGCCGGCTTCCTTGAGCTTGGCGGCGATCTGCTCGGCCTCTTCCTTGCCCAGGCCTTCCTTGATCTTCGCGCCGGCGGTCTCGGTCAGGTCCTTGGCTTCCTTCAGGCCCAGGCCCGTCAGCTCGCGCACGACCTTGATCACGCCGATCTTGTTGCCGCCGGGGCTCTTGAGGATGACGTCAAAGTCCGTCTTCTCCTCGGCCACGGCCGCACCGGCGCCGGCCGCGGGGCCGGCCATCATCACGGCGCCGCCCGCGGCGGCCTCGATGCCGTAGGTTTCCTTCATGTAATCAGCGAGGTCGACGGCCTCCTTCAGGGTCAGGCCGGCGAGCTTGTCGCCCATCTCGCTGATCTTCGCGTCGAAAGTCTTGGTCTCGGACATGGTTCACTTCCTTCAAATCCGCACGCGTGGCGTGCTCACTCGCCCACCCGAGAGGGGCCGAACCGTTCGGCTCTTTAACCCGTCCGGACGCCATCGGCGCCCGGACCACGGGCCAGTCGTGTGGAAACGGGTTGTCTGGGAACCGGCCGGGCCGCACAAGCGTCCGGGCCGGATGAAAATCACACCTTGGCGATCGCCTCGCCCTTTTCGAGCTTCTCCTCGATCGCCTTGAGCACGCCGGCCAGCTGGGCGCCGGGCCCCTTGACGGACGCGACGAGCTTCTGGGCCGGGCCCAGGATGATCGCGACGTCCTTGGCGATGGCCTCGTCCCTGGTCGGGAACTTGCTCAGCGCCTCGACCCCGTCCTGGCCCTTGAACAGCTGCCCGTCGAGGACGGCGCCTTTGAGCTCGATGTCGGGGAACTTCTTGAGAAGCTCGACGATCTCGCGGGCGACCTCGACGACACTCTCGCCGCCGTAGGCCAGCGCGTTGGCGCCGCTGAGCAGCTCGGTCAGCGGCGCGAGATTGGTCTCGCCGAACGCCTGTCCGAACAGCTTGTTGCGGACCACGCTGACACGGATGGACTTCTTGGCCAGCCCGCTGCGGATCTCGTTGGTGTCGTTCGAGGAGATGCCGCGCAGGCCGATGACCAGCGCGTCCTGGGCGTCGCCCAAGCGGTCGCGGTACTCACCGATGATCATGTTCTTGACGGGCTTGCTCATCGTTCACCCTCCACCGCGTTGACGAACGCGACCTTCACGCCCGGCGTCATCGTGCCGGAGACGGTAATCCCACGCACGTAATCGCCCTTGACGGTCGAAGGCTTCGCCTTCAGGATCGTCGCGCAGAAGTGGTTGTAGTTCTCCACGAGGTCGGCCTCGGGGAAGCTCATCTTCCCGATGACCGCGTGGATGTTGCCGCCCTTGTCGGTGCGGTACTCGACCTTGCCCGCGGCGAACTCGCCCACGGCGTCGGCCACCTTCGGCGTGACGGTCCCGTTCTTCGGGCTGGGCATCAGGCCCTTGGGGCCCAGCACCTTGCCGAGCTTGGAGATCACACGCATCATGTCCGGCGTGGCGATCGCCACGTCGAAGTCCATCCAGCCCTTCTCGATCTCGGCCATCAGGTCCTCGCCGCCGGCCTTGATCGCGCCGGCGTCCAGGCACGCCTGGGCCTGCTCTCCGCCGCAGAAGGCCACCACCCGCTTGCTCTTGCCGATGCCCTTGGGCAGCGACACCGAGCCGCGGATCATCTGGTCAGCCTGCTTGACGTCAACGCCCAGGTGCATCACAACCTCGACCGTCTGGTCGAACTTGGGGCCCTTGAACTTCTTGAGCGTCGAGAACGCCTGCGACGGCTCCACCGGAGCCTGCGGGACCATCTTCGTGTTCTCTTTGATTCGCTTGGTCATCTTCGGCATCGGTCAGCCCTCCACCACGACGCCCATCGAACGGGCCGTGCCCTCGATGATGCGCATCGCTGCCTCGACCGAACCCGCGCTCAGATCCGCCTGCTTCTCGGCGGCGATCTGACGCACCTGCTCGCTCGTGATCTTCCCGACCTTGTTGCTGTTCGGAGTCCCGGAGCCCTTCTCGACTCCCGCGGCCTCCTTGATCAGCACCGACGCCGGCGACGACTTGACCTCGAACTCGAACGAGCGGTCCGAGTACGCCGTCACGATGCAGCCCACGATCTTGCCGTTCAGCTTGGCGGTCGCCGCGTTGAACTGCTGGATGAACTGCCCGGGGTTGACGCCCTTGGCACCAAGCACAGGACCCAGCGGGGGCGCGGGCGTCGCCTTGCCTCCGGGGGCCATGATCTTGAATACGTGCGTAACTTCTTTTTTGGCCATCGATCTCCACCTCCCACCCGAGGTTTGTGCTCCGTCCCGGCCTTCAGGACGGACCGCGGGTGGTTCCAACGGTTCTCGTATGTCGCCCTCACGCGTTGTGAGAGCCGGGCCACAACCCTAGGTCGCACCCCCGCCCCGAGGCAAACCCAAGCGCACACCCAATTTGAGCGCAACCCCCCCACCGCACCCCGCCGGGCGATGGCGGGCGACGCCCCGACCACCGCGCCAAAGCCCGGGCCGGTCCCCAACCGCCGCCGGCCTACTGGCGGGCCAGCTGGACCCGCATCCGGTCCGCGATCGACGGGCTCAGGCCCTGGTCCGTGGCCCGCTCGACCATCCGCAGCGCCGCGTCGTCCTTGCCCTGGGCCTGCATCAGCACCGCCACCATCAGCCAAGCGTTGCCCGACGGCGACCGGTTGGCGTACCGCACCGCGTCCGTCACCGACTGACGGAGCCGCAGGGGGGAATAGCCCCACAGGCTCTCCTGCAGCGGCTCGTTCGCAAGGCCCGGCACGCGGTCATAGATGTAGCCCATCATCGCCGAGGCATCGAGGAACCGCCCCGACTCGAGCAGCGCCACCGCCAGCTCCCGCGTCGCGGCCGCATCGCCCGGGTTGTCGTTCAGGTGCGAGCGGTACCAGGTCACCGCCTGCTCGGACCGGCCCGCCTCCATCAGCACCCGCGCCGTCTCGATCGGCGTCAGCGGCTCGGGCTCGGGCGTCGTGCGGACCTCCAACTCGCGGTTGCGCGGCCCGTACACCCCGTCGCGGTAATACCACGGGATCGAGTACCAGCCGTGCCCCCAGCCAAAGCCCCACCCGTACCACCCCCAGCCGGGGTACCAGTAACAGGTGCAGTCCGTGCCGTGGTCGCACCCGTTCCCGGGCGGATCGGTGGGATCGGTCGGGTCAACGGGGTCGGTCGGGTTGCCGGGGGGCATCGGGGTGCCGCCGGGCGTCGGGGTCACGGGCGGACGCACGCCGGCACCGGGCGCACGAACGCCGCCGCCGGGTGCCCGCACGCCGCCGCTCGGGGCGCGCACGCCGCCGGAGGGGGCGCGGACGCCCCCGCTCGGGGCTCGCACCCCGCCGCTCGGGGCACGCACGCCGCGGGTGGGCGTCGTCACCGGCGCGGGTGTCGGCTGCGTGGTGGTCTGCGTGGTGGAGGCCGGGGGTGCCGCGGGCGGTGAGGCCGGCTGGGCGCTCTGCGAGAGCGCGGGCGCGGCCGCGACGACGAACGCGCCCATCACCAGCGCGCGGATCCGAAACGAAGCGTTCACCTTGTGTGCGATCTGCATGGTCATATCCCCTCACCGTCCGATCCGCACGCCCGCTGACACGGTTCCCCGGAATGATGCCCCCAAGGCCCCAGCCCGCCGGGCAGAGCGCGCCGCTTCCGGCTACCCTCAGGCCCGATGCTACGCCGATCCCTCATTATTCCGGCCGTCCTCGCCGCCACCCTCCTCCTGACCGGGTGCGCCGGCCTCGGATCGGGAGGCTCCGGCGGCAGCGGCCAGGTGCTCTCTGACGCGGCCTCGACCCGTCTGGACCTGCGCCTGCCCACCCGGGCGGCCGTGGTCCAGGACCGCAACACCGCCGACGTCTACCTGACCGACCTCTCGGCCACCACGCTCGCCCGGCTCTCCCAAGGCGACATCGGCCCGGAGGTCTCCGGCACGCTGCTGCACGTGCACATCTTCCTCAACCCCAAGCCCGGGCGCACGCCCATCGAGGACACCGCCGCCAGCGCCACCGCCCGCCTCGTCGTGGTCGCCCGCGGGCAGGTCGGCGTGTACGACGGCGCGGGCTTCCTGATGCCGGGCCGCTCACTGCGCAAAGGCTCGGCCGCGGGCACGCTGCGCAACGCCCCGACCCGCCTGACCCGCGCCACCGAGGGATTCGACGACCTGCTCGGCTCGTCGCGCATGCAAGTCAGCTTCGGCGCCCGCTCCGACGAGGCCGCCGCGGCCGCGATCGCGGGCGCGATCCGCACGCTCGCGATCGTCGCGGACCCGATCGACGCAGAACCGATCAAAGAAGAGTAATCCGGAAGAATCCGGCGTGTCAGCCCGCCGGGCGGAGGCGCGGACGCACGCGTCCGCCGACGATCGTGCCCGGGTGGCCCGCCAGCAGACGCCCGGCGCAGATCGCGCAGACCGCGACCCACCGGCGTGCCCCGCCCGGTCGCGCCCGCACGACGCGCTTGGCGTGCCCGCGGCAGCAAGGGCAGACAACGCCGCCGCCACGCGGGGCGCCGTCGTGCTCGCCGAGCAGTTCGGCCAGCGAGCCGATGCCGTCCGACGCGGGGAACGCGCCCCCGGCCGGGCCGGGGTTGGCCGCAGCGTCGGCATCGGAACCGCGTTGGAAGCGTGCGTCGAGCATCCAACCCGTTCTTCGTCCGCGATGAGTCCGCCGCTTCAGCATCTCGTCCCTCTTCGCACGGATCCGTTCCGCCGGTGGTTCTCGGACCACGCCGTTCCGGAGCGTCCGCCGATGGCTCATTGGGCCAGATGCCGCCTCGATTGCGTTCCCGTCACGATTCATGCGTCCCGAGCGTGATCCGGGCCCGGAACACACGCGCCGGCCGCGCAAGATCGGCCCGCACGAAAAGAACAGGGCCCCCGCCGAAGACGGGGGCCCTGCCAGTTTCAGATCAACACCGGTCGGAGGACCGGGGTGGGATCAGTAGCGATCGCCGTAGCCGCCGCGGTCGCCGCCACGGCCACCGCCGCCGCCGCCACCGCCGTAGCCGCCGCGATCGCCGCCGCGGCCGCCGCCACCACCGCCGTAGCCGCCGCGACCACCGCCGCCGCCGCCACCGCCGTAGCCGCCACCACCGCCGCCGCCGTAGCCGCCGCGGCCACCGCCGCCGCCGCCGTAACCGCCGCCGCCGGAGCGGGGACGCTCCTCACGCGGGCGGGCCTCGTTCACCACCAGGCCGCGTCCCTGGAACTCCTGGCCGTGGAACTTCTCGATGGCCTCGCGCCCGTCGGCGTCGTCCATCTCCACGAACCCGAACCCGCGGGACCGTCCGGTCTCGCGGTCCATGACCACCTTGGCCGACTGAACCTGTCCCACCTCGGCGAAGAGGCCTTCCAGTTCCGAGTCCGTCATCGAGTAGGGCAGGTTGCCCACATACAGCTTCATATCCGATTCACTTTCCGAGCCCGAGACATTCCTGACTGCGAGAGATTCGGGCCCGATCCGCGCAACCGCACCCACGGCTTCCCGCAGGCATGCGCCCAAGTGTACCAATCTGACCCGATTTGAAAAGCGGGTTTCGTCGGAACCGAAACTTTCTTGGACCCTTCAAACCCACCCCGGTTCCGTCTCGGTTCCCTGATTTCGGGGAACGCCCGACTGACCCCGTCCGCCCGCCGCTCAGGCCTCCGCGTACCAGCGATCGATCGACCCCTCGACCGCCCCGCGGTACAGGGTCCGCAGCCGTCCGGCGTCCAGGGACCGCCCCACCAGCCGGGGGGCGCTCATCGCGTCGAACCGGTCCGGTTCGACCATCGCCAGATCCGGGTCCGCGATGGGACTCTCGCCGTCGTAGTCGGTCTCGAGCATCGTCCGCATGGCCCAGTAACGCGAGGCGTAGAGGTCGAACGCCTCGGCCTGGCTCGACGCCAGCGCCGCGCCGAACGCCTCGCTCGAACTCGGCTCGAGGTGCTCGTCGCTGGTGACGATGTCCGATCCGAACAGCACGCGCCCGGCGAACTCGTCCAGGAACGCGACGAGCTCGTCCCGCGGATGCCTGCTGATCTCGCGCAGCATCCACTTGGTGGCGCTCGTGTCGATCACCAGCTTCGGGTGCCGGTGCAGGAACTCGCGCAGGAAGCCCAGGTCCTCGGGCCAGCCGGCCATGTGCGCGCCCAGGCACGGCATGCCCGTCTGCTCGAGCAGCCTCGACAGCGACTCGTAGTGCGACATCTTCGTGCCGTAGCGTGACGCGTCGGTGTACTTGGTCGCGAACCAGGTGTCCGGGTCGGCCACGTGCACCATGAGCGCCATGCCCAGCCCCTTGGCCTTCTCGGCGATCTTCAGGCGCCAGTCCGAGTCGAAGGCCAGCTCCTTCGCATCCATGCCGAGCGGTTCGAGGTAATCACGCAGGCGCGGGGCCCCCCAGAACTTGACCATCCGCGCCCCCCGCGCGTGCCACTCGTCCAGGTTCTCCAGGAACCCGGTGGTGTGGGCCCATCGCCGGTCTTCGTGCATGTACTCGGGGATCGCCACGAACCGCAGTCGCTCGCCCATCACCGCCCGGACCGCGTCGGCCTGGGCCAGCTGCGTCTGGGAGTACACCCGCTCGATCCCGTACAGGTCGCAGACCTCTTTATACACTCGGGCGGCCCGACCCCCGTTGATGTGCGCGTGC
>TARA_R110000782_G_scaffold2023_2_pt1 | contig 34417 bp, 59 predicted proteins | sample TARA_R110000782 | Tara Oceans TARA_R110000782 (sample SAMEA4397859) | marine metagenome | biome: Polar Biome; feature: [SRF] surface water layer (ENVO:00010504); material: water (ENVO:00002006), including particulate matter (ENVO:01000060) such as... | depth 5 m | reverse complement strand
TGAAAAAAATAGAGAATATTTTATTGGATTATATGATACAGAATTGGCAGAACTTGAAGCTAATTATGGTCAAATAAATGAATGGTCTGATAAAGATATACTTGAAGAAATTAAAAGAATACATAAAGAACTTGATAAATTGAACGCACCACGCAACGTATATTCAAAATTAGTTACTACTGATAAAATGGCTAAAGGTGGTAAACTAAATAAGTTTTTTGGTAAAGCAAAAAGTTTAGGTAAAAAAGGTGTTTCTAAAGGAAAAGAATTGGGTAAAAAGGGTATTTCAGCAACTAAAAAGGGTGTTGCAGCAACTAAAAAAGCAATTCACGACAAGAAAAAAGACATTGCTTATAATGTAATGCACGAAACATTAAACCATCGAAAATTATCTGATGAAGAATTTGAAGATGTTATTAAAGCAATAAAAATAGTAGATAAAAAATACGCTAAAGGAGGAGATATAGAAGATATAATTATAAAAGACTATGGCACAAATGTTATAAGTGATTACAACATTGAAGTTGAACGAGTAAGTGATGGTTTCCTTCAAATATATGTAGATAAAAGAGAAGAAGAAAACGATGAAGATGGTAGTTATCAAGGCTATGATAATGCAGGAGAATCTTTGCTTTACGAGATACAAGATGATTACTTTAACGGAGAGGGTACTATAAATGATTGGGATGATAGGTTGTATTTAGAGGTAAAATCAAAGGAAACTTACGCTAAAGGAGGTTCTATGGCAAGTGGTGGAGAAATTGTTTTAGGTAAAAAAATTAGTTGGAAAGATATATGTTCATTGAAAACAAACGATTTATTTATAGGAAAGCACACTTTTACAAAAGGCAAAAACAAAGGTCGTGAAAGCATTTCTTTGTATAAATTTGAAATGTGTGATGCTAAAGCATCTTCGGAATTATATGATTTAGATAAGGCAGAATGGGGTAGTGTAATATGTGTGGAAATTGCAGAGCAAGATGAAAAGGGCAAAGTAACTAAAATAGATAAAACAACGCAACAAACCACTTACTTTGATTTTGACCAAATTGCAAGTGAAAATTGGGAATTTTACCTACCACAAGACTATAATTTGTTTAAAATGGCTAAAGGAGGTTCTATGGCAAGAGGAGGTTCTGTAAAGAAAAGCGGATATTTCACGGGAGCGTTAAGTTTCTTGAATTGGTAAATTAACCTATAACACAAAAAAATATATCACTATGTCAGACGAGAACTTTGATAATCTTATTGCAGAAATGGAAGCAGAGGAAAATGGAACGGCAGTAACAACTCCCGAACCAAAAGACGACGAGAGTGCAGAAGAGGTAGTTGAGAAAAAAGCTACTGACACACCACCTACTGAAATGGAGTATGCTCACGAACATATAATGAAAGAAGAGGGCTTGACTAAAGACGACTTGCCTGCTGACATTAAAAAGATGATTGTTACTTTTGAAAGAAAGATGCGTATGGCTAAAGCCAAAAAAGCGTCTGAAAAAACTTTTCTTCAAATTCAAAACTTATCTACTTTAATTGCAGATAAAATTCTTGACTATATAGAAACTGATTCAGATTCAACAGAAAAACTTGAAGACGGCGGAGGGTTTAACGATGGAGGAATTGACGATGGATTTATTGACGATGGCGGAGGTTCTCAAAGCCTTGAAGACCCAATAGATGAAGATTTTGAAGATGGTGGCTCGGTAGAAGTAAAAGAAAAAAGCAGTATCTTTGGAGGTATATTAGGAGGAATTTTTGATTTTTAAAAAAGAATAATGGTAGGAATAGACAAAAAACACTTGTACCCACTCTTTATAGGGGTTTATACAGTTGTTGCGCTTGCAACTCTTTGGAACATAAGAGAAATGCACAAGGTAAGACAACTTCAAAGTAAAGCCTTAAAAAATAAAATGGATGCTTTAGATGCTTAATAATAATAACATAGGTTCAGTAACTTTTGCCGTAACATTTTCAATGTTTATGGTTGAGGCTATTATGCACTATAATATGGGGGTTCATAAAGATTCAGATGAAAAGGATTTTGTTTTGCCTCCACGAAAAGATTTAATAAAATTGGCGGTAATAACGGGTGCATTTAGCATCTTAAATGGTTTAGTAGTTAACGAACTATCTAAAAAATAATGAGTAATAAAAATAAATAAAATGGCAAGAAAGGCAACAGCGGGGCAAAAAGCCCAAGCAAAAAAGTACGGTGTTAGAACAACTAAAACCGTAGGAGGTAAAAGAGTAATGTTAGATGCAGAAACTCTTAAAAAAAGAACGGCAACAGCGAAAGCAAAGGTGGCTAAGAAAAAAGTAGTGGCTAAGAAAAAAGCAGCTTCAAAAAGAACGATTGGAACTTCTGATAGAGGTGCTGATAAAAGAATTGCTGCTTCTACGCAGGCAGGACAAAGAAAAGCAAAGAAGTATTCTAACATTAAGTACTACAAGAAAAACCCTAAAACGGGTAAAATGGAATGGGTTACTGTTAGAAGAAAAAACGCAACTTCAAATAATGGTAAATATATTACGCCTACTTCGGGTAATAAGTACACGGAAAGAAGAGCGAACAGAACTGATAAGGGTAAATTCTTATAGATATAATTATCTTTTATAAGATAATGTCTATCAAGCAATGTAAATTAGTAGGGGTTTGAACATCTTTACTCTTACTTTGCTATGGTATAAATAAGCCCGTACTTAGCATACGGGCTTTCATATTTTTAAAAATAATTATTATGATGTATTCTAATAAATTACCAAATGAAGTTAGTGATTGGGTTACAAGTATTGGGCGCTCAACTCCTATTCAAATGGCTCGTAAATATTCGAGAAACTCTGTACTATTGGCAACCTATGAAAACCTACTAATTGGTAGGGATAATATACAAGGTTATTTTGAATCTTTTTTAGATAAGGAAAACTTAAAATGTCAAGTTATAAATAATGTAACTCAAATAGGAGGCTCTGAACAAATAGCAAGCGGAATATATTTATTCTCATTTACTGAAAACGGTAAAAAACAAGTTGTTGAAGCAAGATATTCATTTGTTGTAAAAGGTGGATTGGTTATTAACCACCATTCTTCTGAAACACCCGAATAGATTATGTACTACGACAAAGGAACTATAAAACTTGTTTGGATTCCAAAGGTTAATTACAAGGAAATGAAGAGCATTATGTTTGCTTCTATACCCGAAGCTATTAATCACGTAAAAGAAAGTGGTCGTAGCGATTATATGCTAATGAGACTTTTAGATTCTAACGACAAAAGTTATCGTTGGGAGGTATTGCCTTACGGTAGTTGGAACGGTTATAATTATGGTATGAAAATATTTAAGAATAAAATTCTTATGTTTTCAATTCTTGGATTAACTATCTATGGAGGATATAAATTAATAAAAGATGGCATATAGAATAAAACCACACACTAAGTCCCAAGCAAAAAAAATCGGAGTAGAGGTAAAGCCGAGTAAAAACAAAGGGAAAAAGATTGATGTTTTTAAAAAAGGTCAAAAGGTAGCGAGCGTAGGTGCTATTGGTTACAAGGACTACCCTACCTATATGGCTTTAGAGAAGCAAGGAAAAGTTCCAAAAGGAACAGCGAAGACAAAGCGAAAAAATTACAAGAAAAGACACGTTTACAGAAAAAGAATAGGAACTCCTGCTTATTATGCAGATAAACTTTTATGGTAACACGATTAACCAAAAACATTTTTTCACTATGGCATTTAATGAAGAGGGAGAGCAAATTGCTCTTTGCGATTACATTAGGAAAAACTATCCCGATGTTGTTTTTAATTCAGACCATTCGGGAATCAGAGTAGGTCAAGGATTAGCAAATAAAGTAAAAAAACTACATTCTGAAAATGGAATACCCGATTTAAGTATCGACGAGCCGAGAGGCGGTTGGTTTGGTTTAAAAATAGAATTAAAGGCTACGGGCAAAAGCCCTTTTAGAGTGTCGGGTATGCTTAGAGATAATGAACATTTAAGGACTCAATGGAAAATGCTTATAAAACTTTGTGATAAAGGTTATATGGCAGGCTTTTGCACGGGTTACGATGAGGCAAAAGAAGTTGTCGATTGGTATTTATCCTTACCTCTAACTAAGTTTCCATAAAAACTTTTATTTTTTTTAACTTTTTATAAAAACTTTGACAAAGTTAACGTAACTTTGTGTCGTAATATTATAACAATATGGGTAGCGCAGAAGACGAAGTAATAACTATTATCAAGCGATTAGCAAAGACTATCAAGAAAGTAGGTGTGAAAAAAGTGGTTGCCGCACTTGACGAACTTAACACAGAAGAGGGCTTCATTGAGGCTCATAAAACTTTAATTAAATTTGTTCTTAAAGAAACCTCAACATCATTTAAAGTTAATTCAGAAGATTTAAAAAGAAAAAATATAAGAGGCGTTACTGTTGATGCGAGGTCAATGTGTTTTGTTCTTTTGAAAAAGCATTTAGATTTAACACATTCAGACATAGCTTTAATCTTCGGAAGCAGAAATCATTCTATGGTTAGCAACGCTTTGACAGCATATAGAGATTTAGATTACGACATAAGAGCAGACAGAAAATTCATTGAAATATTTAAAGATGTTGATAAGAAAGTAGACGAGCAAAAGAACATTTTATGGCTAAAACATAGTTAGTATGGCGATAGTTTTAAAGAAAAACGGAAGACCAACTAAAGCATCTAAGGCGCTTGTAAAGAAGATTAATAATTTTCTTTCTACTTTAAGTGAAGATGATAAAGTTAAATATCCCTTTGATGGCGAAGTTGTTACGGGTAATGAGAGGCTTGAAAGTATTTGGTCTGAAATTATAAACCCAAAAGCCACACCCGAACTAAAAAAGGTTATTTTAGCAGAGCCAACATTAAAAGAAAATGAAATTTTAGATAGAGAAACGGGAGAGATAACGACTAAAGAAGAAATAAAGGAAGAAATTAAAGAAGATATACAAGAACATACTAATTTTGTAAATAATAAAGAAAATATGATTGAAGACGCAACTATAATAGATGAAATTAATTCTGAAAATGGCGGGAGAGATATTAACGAAGTCCCCTCATCATTTAATCCTTTAGGAGACCCCATAAAGCAAAGAAGTTATAATGCCCCTCAAACAACTGATGTTGGAGATATTCCCGAACCCGATTTTAGCAATAATGCGTCTGCACAAGAAAGATTAGACGATATTGAATTAGAGGAAGCTAATGTTGAAGAGGAAATCATTGAAGAAGAATCAGAGGAGAAAGAAAACGAATGGGATAACGTTACAAATGAGGGAATGGAAGAACTTGGGGACAAGGATAAAAAACTTGCCGCCCAACAATTAGTCCAAACCGTTCTCGATGGTTACGAAATGCTTCACGAGTTAGGTAAAACCTTTGTTAAGTACCCCGAAGACAAGTTACAAGAAAAAATTATCAAAGGAGAGATTGACCCTACAATGGAAATCCCTCTTGATGAAAACGGAACGACTACAAACCCCGTAGAATTTTTCCAAAACTTTAACGAGCAAGCAGAAGAGGCAATATCATACGACCCCGAATTTGGAGAAAAAGTTCGCCCTGCAATGGAGAGAGTGTTCTCTAAAAAAGGGTGGGGAATGACGGACGAACAATTCCTTTTAGTAGCCTTTGGAAAAGATGCAGCTTGGAAAGGAGTTCAGATTATGACACTTAAAAAGACTTCTAAAGGTATTATGGACACGTTTGTACAGTTGCAAACTGAAAAGAACGAAGCTATTAGACAGAACAAAAGAGCAGAACAAGCGTATGAACCACCATTACAGCCCGACGCAATAGTTACACCTCCAAGAAGAGAGCCAATACACGAAGAGCCAATACACGAAGAGCCACTTGAAGAATTTGAAGAAGAATTTGAAGAAGAAGAGTACCGAGAAACTAACGGGGGAATCGGAACGGAAATTGTACCAATACACTAATAAATTATGAGCAATCGAGAGGCATTATTAGGCATAGCAGTAGGCAGAAAAGGAGTTGGAAAAACATACGCAACTCTTGAAATGATACAAGGTGTATTAAAAGGAAATCCTACTACGGGGGCAAAGCCAAGAAAAGTTTTGTTGCTTGATGTTAATAATGAATTTGTTAATGTTAAGGACGACCAAAACCAAAATTTTGTACACGTAAAGGCAATATCATTAAACGATATTTCAAAATTTACTTTATCAAATAAAATAGAGGCAAGAAGAGTTTCTGTATTAAAAGAGGGCGGAGGAAAAATGAATCTTGTTGAGATAGCTAAAGCATTACACCATATTCTTGAAAACTATCAAAATGGATTACTTCTTATTGAAGATATAAATAAATTTGTTTCAGATAGTTTACCAAATGATTTAGTTGGGTCTATTATTACTCAAAGACACGTTTCTGTTGATGTTATAACGCATTTTCAATCTATTGGAAAGGCAGCACACCCTAAACTTTGGGCTAACTGTAATTGGTTGAGATACCACCAATGCGACGATACTGTTGAAAGACATAAGAGTAAATTTGGTGGAAATATTGAGCATTTGAAGATTCTTGAAAAAATGGTTAACATTGAGTACGAGAAAGGAAATAAAAGGTTTTACGCATATCTAAATAAAGATGATGGTAAAATACAAGGGGAGTTTACTAAAATACAATTTCAATATGCTGTTTATCAATACTTACAAGATAATTATAACTCTGTTGTAAAACCCTTGCTGAATAAGAAAGATATAATGACGGGCGAGAAAATTTATTCAAACCATAAAGACTTGGCTAAGAAGCTAATAAGCGAATTTACTTTTAAATACTACGGAAACTAAACAATAAAAAAATTTATCCTTAACTTTGTAGGGCTATTTATGGTAGCCCTTTTTTTATTCTATGGAAAAACGCAAAAATTATATTGAAGAGATTATAGAAAAAAATTCAAATAATGAATTGGAGGCTTTTGCTCTTAGGCAGGAGTTACGAGAGCCAACCCCTACAAAAGACTTGCCTAATTTAAAAAAGGATATAATTGTTTTAGATTTAATAAATAGAACTAACGAAACATCTACCATAGATTTATTTGGATTACCTGCGGGAATTAATCCATCACAAGGAATAGAGTATGGAGATTTGTTTGAGACAAAATATTCTTCAACAATAATACCAATAAATGAATTTTTAACGAGTCAATCTTATACAATAAATTGGACAGATGAAGATGGTAATCCTCAATCGGCAACTTCTTCTGTGGTATCTAATATAGATGATTTAGTTTTTTCGTTAAATAATATAACGCAAGATAATTTTGGGTACTATGAAGACGGTTTAAATTATGTTTTACACAAAGAACCTATTGATACGTGGGTTTATTGGACACCGCCTACTGACGAAACTACAAGTGGTGCTTTAACTACACTCAACACAAGTAATACTATTACCAATGGAAGAAGATTTGCTAGGATTGGTGCTAGGTTATGGGTCTTAGAAAACAATATACTCCAATATTTTCTTTATCCACCATCGGCAGCAGGAGGTGGTATTGGTGTGCCTCTGATTTCTGCTTTGAACAACACATTGGTTCTTGATAGTACAAATAACAGACTATTATGTTATACACCCGAAACTAATCTTGCACCTATTGAATGGCTTATAAAAGACAGTACGGGTGTTACTACTCTTTTTAGTGGAGAATGGTTTCCGTCATTTGGTATAACGGGATTAGCAGGAGTGATTTGGGATGAATTTAATGAACTTTATTGGGGGTATGGCAATACCATCGCAGCAGATAATGATATTTATATCTTTGATAAAGATATGGTATTATTAGACACTTGGGTAAATCCCGAATCATTAGGTATTCAAGTCGCACAAGTTGAACAAAACGTAGGTCGTCAAATAGTTCCTATGATTAATGGCGATATTTGGATTTGTAGTGGTAGATTCGGTGGTGTTCCTGCGACTTCGGGGTTTTATAAAATAGGCGGATATAATAGTTTTACGCAGACAATAATAAAAACTGTTGTAACGTTCTATCCAAACACAGTACCAAGTTCGCTTTATATGCCAATTCAAGATTCAACTACTGATGGTAGTAATATTATTTGGGGTATATCAGACACGGCTTTAGATAGGTACGCAATTTTTAGAGTAGACCTTTCTAGTGGAAGTCAAAATTTCAACTATCCTAATAATGGGAGTAGTACAAAAGGTGGCATATATTATTCTCCATCTTTGAATAGATTATTTATACACACTCAACAAAATAACGATGCAGAGTTTAATGTTTACGCTTATACGGATAATACATTAGAGTTAAATAGCGATGCCTTAGTTGTTAATGGTACAAATTCAGAATTAGACGGTTTCTTTTGGGACGAAGCAAATCAAATAGTTTATAAAAGTCAAACTTTGTCAAACCAACTATCGGCTGCCAACGTAACGTTAACAGCTAACACTCCACCTGCGGGGACAAGAAAAGAAAGTTTTTATACTTTAAATGTTTTTATTGATATAACAGCAGACGTATCTACAAATACATATTTATTCACTACTTATACAGTATTAGGAGGAACGGGAATAAGCGTTACGGAAACTTCGGGTAATTTCAGTTATGCAAGTTTAGTTCAAGCGTTGAGAACAAATTTAACTCCTTATTTCTTTAAGGATATGACTATTTATGCTAATAACATAGACCAAGCAAATGTACCAATTAAAAAAGTTTTGAGAGGAATGTCGGGAGTAACTAAGACAATGATTAATAATCCAACGGTATTGACACAAAATAAATTTGTTGTATCAGAAGATATTGCTATTGCTCCAAAAACATTAAATGAAATTGATTATAAGATACTTCCGTTTCAATCGGTAAGAATTATAATAAATTATACAAAAGGAAATCTTAATGCTATTGCTGATACTATTGATGCCTATATATCTGACGGAGTTCCTTTTAGTGCGAGTTTAAATCAACTTACGGAAAAAGTAACAGAGGACGAAAAGAAATACCTTGAAGAGACATTAAAAAGTATTTGGCAGAGAAAGAAAAGAGAACTTGCAAGAGAGGGTGTAGAAGTTGATGTTGATGCTATTTTTGAACCTCAACAAGTTATAGATTCAAAAAAGAAATTCCTTATAGGAAAAAAAATGAGCCTTATTAAAAAACATCTTGAAAATAAAAGGCTTGAAAATATGAATGTAAAAGCATTTTCCTCAACAAACATAAGGTCTGTCGTTGCTAACTATGTAGCAAAAGAAGACGCAGATAAAATATATGACCCTTATAGCTATGTAGATGGCAATGATAAAGTCTGAACCCAACTAACATTATAATTAGTCTCGTAGATAAGAATAACTCTTTTAGATGGAGGATTCTCTAAAGTAAACCATAACGGTACTAAAGTGAAATTTGCATTAAGTCTTTTCCCGTATGTATGTGTCATATAGTATAGCATTAATAATGAACAAGAGTTTTGTCTATTACTTTTTCCCAAGCTATTTTCCCAATTTCAAAATCTATTTTAGTTTCGGGAGATAATAATTTAAACTTTTTGTGAACTTCTTCGTATTTATCTAAGAAGTCGGGAAAGCAAATTATTTCATAAGGAATTTTATTTAATATAACCTTACTTAAAAAATTACCAAAGTCAAAACTTAATTGTTCGGAAGTTCTAACTTTATTTAATTGACCTACTGCCCTTCTACTTTTTTCTACTTTATGAAAATTTCTTATAGTAATAAGGAACTTCATATCTTTTCTTACAGATAGCCAAGTGTCCAATACATTTCCGTAAAAGAATTTATCGTCTTTAACTATGCTATAATCAATTTGTCTTATCGCTGCCTCTTGTGATGGTATAGACTGCATAGGAGCGTCATTACCAAGCCAAATAGCAGAGTTTACCCTTGAAACGTCTGAGGGTTCTAATCCCGAATAATGTTGAGGTATATACTCTCCCTCGTAAGGAAGTAAGTCTAATTCTTTTAACCATTTAGCAAGTGCCGTTGTTCCCGACCTACCCGTTCCCGTTATAATTACCATATCATTTTATTATTTCAACACCCCCAAAAGCAGTTCCAAGAAAAGATTTTCCTTTCTCTAAAAAATTTATCTTTTTTTCTAAAAGGTATATATCAGTATTTATTAATTGAATATTAGAAATAACTTCCATATCAACGATTCCGTTTTCGTTAATTCTTTTTGGCATTTCTTTGTTTCGTTCTTTTTTTAGTTTTAAAAGTTTGCACTTTAATTCTATTAACTTTTTTTTTCTACTCATTTTTTTAAATTGTGGGGGGTTCGACTTTAATGTAAACATCGCAAAGAATATGTCTACCTCCACCTTTAAAAACCTTAATCACTAATCCGCCGTTTAATGGGGCGTTAATGTAGTTATGAGTATCTAAATATTTAAAAAAGGTTTTCAAGCAATTAAGCCTAAACCCTTTTGTTATTTCACGAAGTTTAAATTTTAAATTATATATGTTGTTAGATAACATACTACACAATAGATTTAGCAAGGTGCATCTTACCTTTAAATTGCCCTTTATTTTTCTGCATTTCTTCTCCTATTCTTGCTAATCTTGCTTTCAATGCTGTATAAAACAACCAAACTTTTTCACGGTCTCCTTTGTTTTTTTCGTACTCTTCTAAAAGGAATCCAAGTTTAATGTCGATACCTAATTTGATTATTTCTTTTGCTCTGTTTATCAAGGCATCAAGATTTTTGTCTGCTTCTATCATTTCCAAATCATATTTAGGTTTAAAAGAGTTGTAATAATAATCCTTTCTTTCAGAAAGTCTTTTATGGTTTGAAACAAGTTGCAAATTTAACTTGAATAAATCAAGGCTAAGTTTCGATTGCAAATATTTATCTTTTGTTTCGTTTCTTAAATCAGAAGACGATTCAATCATTTCTTTTAATAAACCAATGTGAACTTCAAGGTCTTTGTTAACATTTAATAACTCTACATTGTCGGGTAGCTTTGAATGAGACCCGAAAAGTTCAATATGAGCAAGGTCTGCCACTAACTTCTTTGAATCTGCAAACTCAATACTCATTTGCTCTTCTTTTGATGCAACCTTTTCTATTTCGGGAATAATATGATTGAAATATTCTCTTTCAGCTAACTTCCAAGAAGTAATGTAATGCTTAAAAGGTATCTCTGCTTCGTGAATGTTCTTTTTTGCTTCCGCTCTTTCGAGTGCAGTTTTCGATTCGTCATTTGAAACTTCTTTGCAGGCATCTATATATTCAGAATATGTTTTCATCCCTTTGTTCCAAATAGCCATTAACTTTTCGGTGCTTTCTTTTCTGTAAAGTAACTTTTCTAATTTATTCATCAATTTTAATTTTTTTTATTGTTTGGTGGTAGTTCTCATTAAAGTTCTCTTCTAAAGATTGGTAATATAATTCGCAGTCCTCAAAAGATAGAGCGGTTGCCTCTTCTTTATCCTCCGTAAGTGATAATTTTTTTACCGTACCATTTATAGAAGTTAAAATAACGTATTTATCCGCTATCTTTCCCTCTCCGCAAACTTCTATTATGTAATAATTTTTTTTCATTTCTTATTTTCTAAAATAGGCTCTAAGATTTCATCGGCTTGGTCTAGCCAAGTTCCGTTTAAGTGCTTACAATGTATTGATGTATCTGCAAATATTGGAATATCTTTATAGAAGCAGTCATTAGCAAACCAAGTATCTGCGTGATTTATGCTTCCCTTTACGTGTCTAAAAGGAATTTTGTCAAACACATATTTACTTATTAGTACGCATCCTAATCCTGCGTGATACACTTGCTTTGTCGTTCCGTCAAAGAACAAAGGCTCTTCGTGTTCTATGAAAGGAACAGTTCTATATGCCCTATAAGTTCTATCGAGAGGTTCAGAGACTTGAATCATTGACTTTCGTTGCTTGCCGTGAAAAATATCATAAGTCGCAGCAACTACCATTTTCTTATTTGTCAGCAATCTCTCTACAATATCGTAAGGAGGAATAACATCAGTCTCTAAATGTAGTATATAGTCAAACCCACCGTTTAATGCTTCTAATCGGCAGGCTTCGTGAGCCTTTGCTATTCTTTCAAGCACAGATTTTATAGTGTAACCAATTCTTTTTACTGAAAATCCGTCAGCCTTTATCTCTTTAGAGAACGTGTCGTCTAAGCTATTATCAGCAAGAAACACTTCATAGTTTGGATATGTAAGGCTATTAACCCTTTCTTTCCATTCTTCCCAACAATATTTCTTACTGTCGTGCTGCGGAGCGGCAATTAATACTTTTGGAAATTTAAAATCAATTTTTTCTGTCATACAATTTTATTATACGTTCTAATTCTTAGAATACTGCCTCAAATATAGCATTAATATTTTTAAAACCAATTATTTCTCGACAAATAATGACGTAGTATTTACCTATAAACATTGGTGTTTTTCGTAAAACTTAACGTTTATGTCGAGAAGTTTTTTTAATAGTAACGCAAAAAGTTCTGATATTTGCTTTATCGAATTAAAAACGGATTGTGTAATCCAAAAAAAGAACTAAGATGGAAAAAGTAAAAGGTATGGTTATGGCGATGATTCCCGTAGCATTAGGAGTAGCAGTAGGATTGATGATTCACGAGCAAGTGAAGAAAATGCAAGCCGAAAAGTCTATTGAATCTTAAGCAAGGGATAAACCAATAGCTAAAATTAGAAACGCTCTTTAAGAGCAAAAAAAAAATAGAAAAAATGGAAAATTATTTTTCAGACGCACAAAATTTCGCAAACGATGAGTATTCTAACTATGATGGTTGGGATAACGCAGCAGGCGATAATTATGGAGACTTAGGAGGAGAAGACTATAACTACGCATCACAAGGAGTTGGTGCAGAAGCTAAAGCATCTTTACCTTTCATTATCAACATTTCTAACTCTACAACTGACGATGTTGCTAGTGTTGTATTTTTAGGTTCAAATAGTAACTTATTTGGAGCAGCAAACTTTGGTAACTTGGCGGCTATTACTATCCTTATGGATAATGGTAACGTAACTTATACTGAATTTTTGGAGTCAATTAAATCAGAGCCGTTCAAGGTTGGTTTAATGTACTTACAATCTGCGAACGCTTCACAGCCGTTCAAGCAGTTAGTGATTACTTACAGAGAGCCTAATGGTAGAGAGGTTACGATGCCCGTATCTCCTGCATTAGACCCAATGCAACAGCAAGGTGGTGTTACTATCGTGAGACATAAGTTTCCCGTGAACGCATTTACTCAAATTACAACAACGATTTTAGCATCTGCTACGTTGACTGTAAGATTGTACCCATCAGAGCAACTTGATGTATCAAGAGGTTTAAGTGGACGTTCAGTAGGTAAAAACTTTACGAAGCCAAACTTGTCTCAATTCCAATTCCCATCAAGAGGGAACTTGGTAGGATAGTCAAGGACTAACTTTATAAGATTTAAAAAAGGGCAGCAACTTGGTTGCTTGCCCTTTTCTTTTTTAACCAAAAAATACTGTCCAAAATGACTATATACGAGTACGTAGCGACGAAGAATCCTATTGGTGCAAAAACTGTATTAAATAGTTTCGGAGAGAAAGCAGTTCCAAGACCCGATATTCTTGCGAAACAATTAGCGAACGCTGTAAATAAGCACGGAAAAGATGCCTTATTTAGAATTGCGTCTGTTCATCCCGATATGAATTTAATTTCTGAATACAATAAGCAAGTAAGCAAAAACAACGATGTTGTTGAAGCTGTTGAAGAAAAATCTTGTGGTTGTAAAGAAAAGGAAGTTGAAAGTTTATTTTCAAGCGCAGAGGGGCAAGAAATTAAGAAAGCAGTAGAAAATTTAAGTTTAAAGCAAGACACATTATCGAATACGCCTAAAGAATCAAAGTCTGATAGTAAGGATTTAATGATTATAGGAGCGGTAGCGGTAATTGCTTTGGCGCTTGTAATGAAAAAGTAAGATGAGATTTCAAGGGGATATAATAGAGAATCTAACAGCAGCAGCACAATCACAAGATGAAAATCTTATACAAGAATTGGTTATTGATGAAATGGCTAATATTATTGAGAATGACCCAAATGAAATGATAAAAACCTTACGTTATTCTAAGGTTAAAGTTGATGATACAGCTTCAAAGGAAGAGTTAATCAACCTTTCAGTAAAAAATCTATATAGCAATTCAATTTTTCAAAAGAACCTAGCAGTAACGTTTACTAAAAAAGGTTCGGCAGCCAAACACGACTACGCAGGAGCAGAGGGCGATGGCGGTGGCGGTGGAAACATTATTTCGTCTATTGCTAATATGATTGGCTCTATTGGAAAATGGGGTTCATCCTCAAAAGATTTAAAAGCCGAAGAATCAAGGACTAAAGCAAGAATGTTTGAGAAAATATTTGGAAGTGGGAAGAAAAGAAATTGGATGCCGATTATTGTTGTGGCAGGAGTTCTATTAATAGGAGCAATGGTTGTTTGGAGAGTAACGGCTAAAAATAAGTAATGTGGAACAAGGGAATTATAGAAATAAGAAATTTGTACTTCGTAAGATAGCACAAATTATTAAGACTAACCCCTTATCCATAGAGAGTGCTTTAAATCACTCAAAAGTGTTCATTGAAAACCCTTATGATAAAAGGGAATTGGCAGAAAAGGTTGCGCATAGCCTTGTAAATAACTTATCGTTTCAAAAAAACATAGGTTTAGTGTTAGGCGCAAACGAAGCAGGAGTATTAGACTCATTAACACCCGAAGATTTTAGTAATCTTGGAGGGAGAGGCAGGGTAAATGCAGGTCAACAAGTCAAAGACGGTGTGGTTAAAGTGGTTAAAGGCGCATCGGGAGGGAAAGACCCCATTAGCGCTATTGTAGGTGCGGTTGTCGGCTTAATTGATGCAGGATTTAGTTGGGCGACAGCAGGTAAAAGAGCAAAGATTCAAAGTGAGCAGTATAAGCAAGAATTAATTGAACAACTTTACGCAGAACCAAAAACGAACTATTTGCCTATTTATATTGTAGGTGGAGTATTATTAGTAGGAGGAGTAGTAACTTATTTTGCACTTAAAGAATGAGAGTAGTCGAATGTGAATTAATAAATGATTGCCTTGCCCCGAAAAGGGTAGGAAATTCTGTCAAGAAAAAAGGATTTAGAATGGGTAGTCGAGTTAGGGGTACAGTTTCAAATATAGCCTTAACTCCCGATAGTCAAGTATTGGCTTTAAAGACTAAAGACGGGTATTTGATACCCGAACCATTCTTAAATATACTTGGCGAAGTTGATGTAAATCAAGGTCGTCAGAAAAAAAGTAATACCGCAGACATTGAGTATGCGGAAGTTATAGAAGAAACAGATGAAAAATCAGTTGCTAACGTATTTCAAAGTTTAAAAGCATCAGATATTATATCTACAAATTCTATTAAAAGTAAACGAGTTGTAAACTTTGCTCTTGGTGGAGCAGCAGTTGGATTAGTTTACGCAATGATGAAAGGCGGTAACAAATTGCTGTTTTCAACAGTAGGAGCAGTTGGAGGTGGAATTATTGGTAATTATATAAGCGGTAAAATTAAAGAAAATGCGAAAAAGTAACAACAATAGCGTAATGACAACATTTGGAACTAAACTTACCCCCCTTAATTTAAAGGATGGGTTATTTGTTTTAACAAGTGATGCCGAAGTACCAATGGACACTCCGTTAGCGGATTATGTTGGCACTAAAAAGATATTTAAAAAAGGTTCTGTTATTAGCGGAACTTTTTGGAAAGAGACTACCGAAGACGGTAAAAATCGAAAAGTTGTAATGGTTATTGAAAAATTAGCAGGGAGATACCTTATTAATAAAAATAGCTTAGAGCCTACAACCCAAGAAGCAATAGATGCGAAATCATCAAAATCAGAAATTGAAAATTTAACGAACAAGGTTAAGAATCTTTTGGAAGATGCAAAAGGCGAGGCTAAAGAACTTTTAGAAGATTCAGAGGGGGCTTTAGATGAAAAATATTTTGGTTTTACGGGGAAACAAATATTGGTTGCTACTTTAGGTGTAATTGTGCTTATTAAAATTTTTAAATAGTGCCTTTATTAGAAGACATAGGAACGATATTAAATCAAGTTGGAAATAACTTGGTTGGAGATATAGGAATGGAATTTAATCAAGCAAAAGAAGATGCTTTAATTTCGGGAGATTTAAAGCCTTTAGTTCGATTTTATAACGATAATGAACAAGAATTAGCTTTGCAGGGATTTAGCCTTAATGATGTGATAGGAGTTAATCAATCTAATCAAAATGCCCTCATTGAATACGGACAAAGCGATAATTATAATATACCCGCAGACCTTAAAAGCGCAGGAATATTTAAAGAGTTTGTTTTACCAACGCTAGGAATAATAGCAGGTGGGGCAGCAATATTAATTTTAATTAAAACACTAAAAAAATGAATCCATATTATCAACTTGCAATGGCTAATAGCTATTCAAATGCTACAAATGAAACGGCATTGGCTGAACCAACAGTCATTAGAGAAGGAGGCACTTTAGCTACGGCTAGCCCAACAATCATTAGAGACGGAGGTACTTATGCTACGGCTAACCCAATTGAAATTGATGCTGACCCAATAAAAGGAACAACACTTACAGAAGAACCAACAACATATCCAACTAGACCTCTTCCAACAACGAATATTTATATTCAAGATGGATTAAGAGGCGGAGTGATAGGACAATACCCATTACCAACTGTTGAATTAGAAACACCAATTGACGACGGCGGCGGATTCGGCGGAGGCGGCGGATTCGGCGGAGGAATGGGAGAAGAAAAAGTTATGGATGAAGTAGGAAACGTAATAGCGGTTAAGACTTGGATGCCTTTAATTGTTATCGCAGCAGGAATTGCAGTAATAATCTTTAAACCTTTAAAATAATGTCAGCAGCAGCAGAATATTACGGTTATTTATTATCGCAAGGATATGGCGAGCATCAACTTAATGAGTTTGCTAACTATGCAAGGCGTGCTAATAGAGGCGAAATAAGCCATAATCAAGCATATAGATTAGCTTGTAAGGCAGGATTTGGAAAAACGGGTTATAGTAATATGACCGAACAAGAGGCGCAAGATGCTTGTGAGATAGAGGGGCAATCGGGATTTTTAAAATATCCAAAAGGGTCAGACTTATATAATAAGTGTGTTGAAGATAAAACGGCTAAGAAAGGTTTTGGCGCTTGGATGAAAACGGCACAAGATTCGGGTTGGATAGATAAAGGTTTAGGTCTTTTTGGAAATCTTTTAAATAGAAAAGGCACTAATACAAGCGGTGGAAGCGGTGGAAGCGGCGGTGGCGGTGGAAATAATAATGATGATAATACACCAAGTAAAACCCCTTTAATTATCGTTGGAGTTTTAGCGGTAGTAGGAATTGGAATAGCAATTTATTTTGGAACACGTAAAAAATAAAATTATGGATAACAATTACTTATATATGAGAGCCTCCCAAGAGGAAGAAGATTTTTCAAACGGGAGCGGTTGGCTTAGTGGTCTTTTCAAAGGTGGTGGCGACGGCGGTGGCGACGGTAAAAATACAGCGGCAATTGGATTGGCAGCACTTGGCGTATTCACTACGTTATTATCTACACGAAAAGCAAGAAAGGAAAAGGAAGCAGCAGATGCAATAGCAGCAGCAAACAGAAGCGGTGGCGGTGGAAATAATAATGATGATAATACACCAAGTAAAGCCCCTTTAATTATCGTTGGAAGTTTAGCAGTTGTAGGAATAGGATTAGCAATTTACTTTGCAGTAAGAAAAAAATAAAATTATGGACGTTAATACAATGTACGCAGCAGTTGATTTGGGAGCGCAAGACGAGTATGATACTCAAATTGTTAAAGATGTTTGGAATAATGATAACTCAAATTTTCAAAACTTTATAGAGAAAGATTTTGCAGGAGAGACTAATATGTGTGAAGCAACCTATGAAGCACAAGGGGGCAATTCTTATGCGATGTGTCGTAGTGCCGCTTTAAGTTGTGGTACAGATGTAGCTTGTAATGTAATAGCCGAAAAATATGCAAAAGCATTAGAGGGAGGTTACTCTAAAGATTTTGAGGCTTTTAAAAAGAAAACTTCTATACTTGCTGCTATTGGAGATATTGCTTCAAATTTACTTGGAGGATTACTTTCAAAACTTGGAGGAGGAAGTAGTGAAGACGATATTGATTTAAGTAGAGATAAAAAATATAAAGAGGAAGAAAAATCTAAAACGGGTTTATACATTGGGATAGGCGTAGTTGCTTTAGCAGCAATAGGAGCAGCAATTTACTTCGCAAGAAAAAAATAATGCAGGCGCACTCTCAATACAGCAATGCGGGGGGTAAATTTTGGAAGCATCTTTTTATGCCTCACACTATTCTTACTGACAGAAAAAAAGAAAAAGATGAACGAGAAGCAAAGAACGCAAAGATAATAGAAGTCGGCGCAAAAAGTGTTCAAGTTGGAGAGGTAGAAGATGCTGAAAATAATAAAATGATGTATATAGGAGTAGGCGGTCTTTTAGTTATAGTTTTGGGTGTCGGATTGTATTATGCATTTAAAAAATAATTAACTTTACAATATAATAAATAAATTAAAAAAATAATATTATGGCATACACGGAAACGGGAGTCGCACCAATTGATTCAGCAATAACAAAGACATTGGCTTTTGAGAAAAGTCATTTAGGAAATCCTTTAGTTCAGTTCGCTCTTTTGGGGTTTGCAGGTTTTGGGATTTATGTTTTGGTAACAAAATTTATAAAGTAATAAAAAGAGTAATTAATATATATTTTCAAAAATAAAAAAGATGGACGCAAAAACTAAAAAGATTTTAATTTACGGAGCAGTAGCTTTGGGTGCTTACTTATTATACAAAAAGTACAGTAAAAAAGACGAAACAGTAGTCGTAGTAACTGATGAAAGAGGCGAAGAAGCTATGAGTGAGGCTTCGGGAAGAAGAAGAGTGCCAACAACTCAAAGAGGTATATCTTGTGATTGTGGTGGTGGTAGAGTCACGAGTTGCTTTGATGGAAATTGTGCAGACTGTTGCAGAACTTCTTTTCCTGCCGTAAAGTCTTAGAACTAATATTTAATAATGAAAACAGAACAAGACATAAATTCAGAAATAATCGCATTAGAAGGTAAGAAAAAACAACTTGCTTTAATTCAAATGGGAATAGGTTCTGTTGGAACTATCGGAGGATGGATTTATGCTAATAAAACGGGCGGTAGATTTTGGAGATATGTAGGGTTTGGATTTGCAGGCGGAGCGGCTTTGGGCGTTATAGGATATTTTACAATCGCTCAAAAAATAGTTAAAATTGACACACAAATTGCTCAACTAAAAAGTTCGGCAGTTTAATATTTACTTTTAAAAATAAAAAAGATGGATAAGGAAAAATTAGTTGCAGGAGTTGTAGGCGGAATCGTTGCAGGCTTCTCTATTGGCGTAGGATTTATGATTGCTCAAAGAACAATGGGTAAGTTTTTTCATAAAAAAGAAGAAAAAGATACAACTGACGTAGCTGATGCAGTATCAAAGGGAGTTACGGAGGGAGTTAAACAAGCGAAAATCGAAGAAGATGCCGCTAATTTCTCTAATATGGTTGCTGCTTCAAAAGGTGGAAGAAATCCACGAAGAGCAATGGAGCAGGCAATGCAGCAAGGCGGAAGAAGAAGTAGTTCTTTTATGGGATTTGATGGAAACCCTACTTCAATGGGATTTAATTCAGACCCTTTACAGTTTAAATCTTCTCCAAACGGGGAGTTAAATACTTTCTCTTAATATGCAGCAATTCTTTGCAAATACAGACCGCAAAGCGACAAATATTTTGCTTGGGCTACATTGTGCTGAAACTACTAAGGTTCGTATTAGAGCAATAGACCCTTACAAGTATGGCGCTGTTTATATAGACAGAACAGCTACATTTCAAGGCGACAAGGAGTTTGAGATTAGATTACCTCAAAGTCCTAAAAAACTTTTGATAAAAGTAATGGAGGTTGGTAAAAAAAATGGAAACTCTGTACAAGTTTTGAATCTTGAAAAAGTAGAATTGCCTCAACACTTACCTTGTTTAGCAGATAAAAAGGTTGATTCATTTATAAAGTTTGCGAAAGAGTTTTGTGAAAATGCAGGAATACTTTCTGCGGGTAGATACCAAAGTGATGATAGAAAATACACTATTGATTATTTACCACAAATTATACACGAGGGGAAAAAATTATCTACGCCTGCAAGAATCTCTAATAAAAATGGTAGAATTGAGATTTCAGCTAAGTATTATAGAGAAATGAGTATTCCTATGCGTATGGCTATTTTATGCCACGAGTTTAGCCACTTCTATTTAAACGAAGTTCAAAGGGATGAAATTGAGGCAGATTTAAACGCATTAACATTATATATGGGTATGGGCTACCCGATTATAGAGGCTCACAAAGCATTTTTAGAGACTTTTGATAAGTCTCCATCAGAGACAAATAAAGAAAGATACGTTTACTTAAAAACATTTATTGACAACTTCGATACTTTGAAGCACGATATATGTGAAATATAATTTTATTATGAAAGGATTAAAAGAATTACTAACAGTTCAAAATATTATAGCTATTACAATTGTTGGTGCAGGAACATATTTTTTACTTAAAAAAATAAATAATAAGTCTAAACAAGATTTAGGAATTTCTGAAATAACATCATCGGAACAACTTTTTCCTACAATTACAGAGGAGCAGGCAACTGCTGAATGTGTTTTAGCAGCAGCAAATATGAAAATGTCGGAAGCGCTTAAAGCGGAATATATATTAAGATGTGTTAGCGATAAATTAAGTGTTAATAAATTAATAAAGTAATAACAACAAAATAAAAATAAAATTATGAATATCATTAAAATCGGACTTTTAGCAGTAGGCGGATATTTAGCTTACGATTGGTATAAAAAAAGAAATGCTACAAAAGCATTAGGCGAACCATTAGGAATAGGTTCTGTTGGAACTGATGAAGAAGATTCAGAAATTCCTTTTTCTGAACAACCCGAAAGCGTTCAAATGGGAGACCATTTATCAAAAACACAAAAAGAATCGTACATTTTTATAAACGGAAATCTATCTGTTTTTTCGGGAGGGGATTATGCTTCTGCTGATGGAGATACTGATAATCTTATGTTAGAAACGGCATTAGCAGAACAAGACGGCGAAGAGGGTTTTGATACAGCATTAGTTGATACAACACCGTCTAATGTTTTAAAGGATTCTAAGTGCGCTCTTAATAAGATGAAAGAAAAATTTCCCGATACTGATTGGGATGCTGTTTACGAAGACCAACTTACTTCTTTATATGTAGCTGTTAAATGTCAAGTAGCGAAATCAAAAGGAGATTTGTCTTGCGACGACACAGTTGCAGCAAGAAAAGCAGCGAGAATGGGAGCGAGAGCATCGGATAAGATGAAAGAAAGAAATCCTAGAGCGATTGCTGCAATACTAAAAGGTTGTAAAAGAAGAAGAAGAAGAGACGAAAAAGGTAAGGCTCGTGGTATAGGACACGGCAGACCAATGGATGATTTGGCAAAGCCTAATTTTACTAAAGGAAGACCAACTTCTGCGGGAGAAAGTGTAGAATCTCTTTTTATAAAAGGCAGAGAAAGAAACTATGGTAAAGCGGGTATTCCCGTTGACGCATCAATGAGTAACGCTTCGGGAGACATTTGTAATTGTAGACGTAAAAACGGAAGCCGTTTTACTATTTACGGTTGTACCGACAGATGTGGAAAGTGCTGTAAAGATTCTATGACAAATGATGTACCCGATATACAAACAATGGATTAATGAGTTTTTTTGACGACATAGGGACAATTTTTAATCAAATTGGAAACAGTTTGAGTGGGGAAGTGACGTTATCGGGTAAAGTTTACGACACCAATGGAGAAACAATACCAAGAGTAAATGTTTATATTTCAGATTCAAAAGGAAAAATTGGAAAAGAGAAAAAGAATGTTTCAGCAGACATTGACGGCAACTACTCAATTACTGCGCTTCCTGCTGAATATGTTACAGCAAATTACATAGGGCAAAAGCAGACTGTAAAAGCTGCTGATGTTTGTAAAGGAGGAACTTGTAGTTATAATTTTACCGTACAACCATTGGAAGTTACCGAAATGGTAGTTATAGGTAAGAAGAAGGAAGAAAAGAAAAATTGGAAGAAAATAGCACTAATTAGCGCATTAGCCTTAATAGGGATAATAGCAATTGGATATGGAATTAAAAAAGCTAATAAATAGAATATGAACAAAGACCAAATTTTACCTTTTGTTATAATTGCAGCATTAGTCATAGGTGTTAGATATTATTATAATAAAAAGTCAGAAGAAAAAAATACAATAGCTTAAAGCTATTAAAAATGAAGAAGCGGTATAAAATTTTAATAGCATTAACGGTAGCAGGAATAGCAATCTATTTGTTAAAGAAACAAAGAGATAAGTCTATGGAAAAACCGATTATTATATAATTATCTTAAAAAGATTGAAAAATGAGTAAAGGACAAAATATTAATGTTGACGTTGATAGTGGAAACACTACCAAAGTTATAGTTTATGGAGTTGTTGGTGTTGCTGTTTTAGCTTTGGCTTATTTCGGTATAATAAGACCTATTTTACAAACTCTTCAAATTATTGACACTAAGGAAGAGAGACAAGGAGGTAAGTCCGAAGAGAAGTTAAGCCGACAAGCAGTATTAACACCGTCGCTATATATGAAGAATATGGATTTTTTAACTATTTCAAGTGGTAGAGCAAGTCAGTTGGCTTCCAATGTTTTTAACGGCAAGTGGGGAGGCTGTTGGGGAACGTGTGATGATGAAGCAAAAGGAGTAGGTGGAATAATCGGGGCAGGTACTTTAGTTAATATTAGCTATGTAGCAGATATATTTAACAAAAGTTATGGTAAAGATATGCACACTTATTTAGATAGCTATTTGGAAAAAGAAGATTGGGGAACAATAGACGATTATATTAAGAAAACTAAAAAATATTAAAATGAATAGTAATTTAAAAGTGGGAATAACGGGAATAACTATTTTAGCATCTATTATAGGGGGCTACTTTTTAGTTAAAGCTATAAATAAGAAAAAAAACGAGACTAAAGCAAAAAAAGCTGCGGAAGCATTGCAGAAAATTGAAGATGCGCTTCCACCCGAATTAAAAGAGACAGCAGAAGGTTATGACCCAACTTCTCACGTTAAACAGCTTGCAGATATGATTTATGGAAGTAATTTTTACGTATATCCCGATGAAGTAAACGCTATTATAATGCCCTTAAGCGATGCTCGTACAAAAAAATTAGCAGAGGCGTATAAAACTGAAAAAGGTATAGGACTGTATGAGAATCTTGTAGGAGAATGGGGTTGGTATTATGGAACATCAGAAGGAAAATTAAAACGTTTAGGCTTAACTTAAATAAAAATGAAAAAAAGCACAAAGATAATTATCGGCATTACCTCTATCGTAATTTTAGGAGTGACTGTTTTTTTAATTTCAAAAACAAAAAAGGATAAAGATGCTCAACTTTTAAAAGAAAAAGAGGCTTTACTTAAGTTAGCCGAAAAGCAAAAAGGACTTTCCGCTAAAGAGGTGGAAGAACTTAAAGCAAAACTTGATAAAGCTAACGAAGCAGAACAACAAGCGATAAAAGACGATTTAACAATAGTTGTAGGGGACGTTAAGGTTGGTAAGTTTGCTTACCCTAAAGGAGATTATGTAAATGTTAGAAATAGCGCTTATGTAAATAATGGTTGGATTAACAATTTTTTATATGAAAAATATACAAAGAAAGTTGGTCTGATTTTATCAGTTCACGACTCTACGGAGTACGGAGATAAAAATAAATGGTATAAAGTACAACTTACAGAGCCGAAACGAGGTATTGATAAGGGTTACGTAAGAGGAGACTCAATAATAGTGAAAAATATTTAATTATGAAAAGCATTAACAGACAGCTAAATATTGGGGTAACACCAATGAACACGAATATAGTTCCAAGCAGATATGCAAGAAGTGCAAATAATTATCAAGTGCAACTCGGAACGGAAGACCCAAGTTTAGATTTTTATAATGACAGTCAAGCACTTGAAAGTATGAGTAACGCTAACGGATGGCAATCTGATTCGGAAAGTATAGATTACGATGAAAGGTTGGATTATATGGAAGAATACTATAATGCTTTTGGAGGGTTTTTAGGTTTAGGCTACCCTGCTTGTATTAAATCACAATGTAAAGAATGTAAGTCTGAATGTAAAAATACACAAGGTCTTAAATGGCGTAAAGGCGGTAAAGGATGCTATCAGAGTTGCCGTACAAAGTTGCAAACAGAGCAAAATGCTAATATAGCTTCAATGTCGAGCAAAACTTCAATAACAGCACCACCACCAATAGACACTACTCAAACAGCAGGAATGAGTATGGGAGCAAAAATTGGAATGGCTGTTGGAGGTGTTGTCATTTTAGGCTTAGTGATTTATTTAATAAAAAAGAAGTAATTAATATTAAAAAAAACAAGAGATGAAAAAAAATGATATTTACGGAATAGCGCTAGGAGGTGCTTTGACTTATGGTGGTTACTTCTTGTTAACTTCTGATGTTAAAAAAGCTAGTAATCACGGAAAGCCATTATCGGGTCTTGATATAGCTACCTTAAAGATAGTGGGTGGTTTATTATTAATTGGCGGAATAGCCACTCTTTACGGAAGCGCTAAAGATATTTTTAAAAAATAAGATAAAAAATAAGATTATGAACAAAAAAAAAATTATAGGTATAGGTATAATAGTAGTTGTCGTTGGAGTAGTAGGGTACTTATTGATGAGAAAGAAAAAAGATAACGGTGCGGGAAGTGCGGGAAGTGCGGGAAGTGCGGGAAGTACGGGAAGTGCGGGAAGTGCGGGAAGTACGGGAAGAAGTGCGGGAAGTGATGCTGTTACGGTAGTTAACCCTAAACTTAATTGGATTAGAAATAAAGGAGCAGCTTCATATCTATCAACTATTTTAGATGATGCTAAAATGACCTCACTAAAAAATTGGGTTAGTTTAATCGAAAAAGAAAGAGCAAAAGACAGTACTAAATGGAAAGATAGTGGCGGTCTTAAAGGGCAGCTATCTGACATTGGACACGCATTGTATCAAATGAAAACTCACGACAAAGATATTGTCAACGCTCTTAAAGCAACTCAATAGAATAACGTAAATTAAAAATTAAAAAAAGATGAACAGAATAGACTACGAATTAGGACTTGCGACGTATGAAGATGAAGACTTTAGCGGAGCAGATGGAAAAGCAAAAGCACTTACTTGTAGGACGTTTTGTAATGTAAAGCATCCTTTTAATAAAGGTAAAAGAAACTCTTGTAAAGAAGGTTGTAATGCTAAATATCTTACGTCAGAAGAAACGTGGGAAGAGCCTCCTGCTGCACCACCACCACCACCAAAAACACCAATAGACGGTACAGACACTACTGAAACAGCAGGAATGAGTACGGGGGCAAAGATTGGAATAGGAGTTGGAGCAGTTGTAATTTTAGGCTTAGTGATTTATTTAATAGCAAAAAAGAAGTAGAACAAATTAAAAATAAAAAAAGATGAATAGAATAGACTACGAATTAGGACTTGCCACGTATAATGAAGAAGACTTTAGCGGGGCAGATGGAAAAGCAAAAGCGGCAATTTGCAGGTCGCAATGTTATGGAAGACATCTTTTTAGCAGAGGCAAAAGAGATAGGTGTAAAGATGCCTGCAATGTGAAATATCGTGAGTATGCCGATTACCAAAAACCACCCGAAACACAAGTGACTAATTACGGTACTTGTCCTTCGGGAATGACACCATACGGAGACGGCTCTGCTTGTAAAGAGCCAAATGGTGTTCACAAAGGGAAAGGCACTTGTGCTTTAGCAGGCAATGATGGACAGATAAGATGTGCTGATTATAGCTTAGCGCAATCTGCCCTTGAACAACATAGAACGTCAACAGACGGTACAGACGGTACAGAAACTACTGAAACAGCAGGAATGAGTACGGGAGCAAAAATTGGAATAGGAGTTGGAGCAGTTGTTTTAATTGGAGTAGGAATTTATATGATGAAAAAATAGAAAATATGCACAATTTAGACTATGAGTTAGGATTTCGTTCAGAGAACGAAAATTATAATAACGTTACGGGAGCGCTAGATGCGGCGTATTATTCTCAGACAACAACGATAGAAGAATTAATAAAATGTAATCGTGGTTGTAGTATGAAACACCCATTCAATTTGCAGAAACGTGATTTATGCGAAAAAGAATGTAAGGGCTTAAATAATAGGCTAGAGGCAGAAGTATCAAAAAGAATTAAAGAAGCAAACGAAAGACTTATAAAATGTAAAGTTGCTTGTAGTACGAAATACCCATTCAGTTTATATAAACGAAATTTATGTAAAAAAGAATGTGATATGTTGTTTACGCAAGAGTTGGTAGATATTAAGAAATGGAAAGCATTGAAAATTCAACAAATTCTTCAAAATTTGAAAACGGAATTAGCGCCCGAAGTAGCATCTACAAAAGAAACCGCTATTCGGGGGTTAAGAAGAGTAAGTGGGTTATATGCAAAAAATAAAAAAGGCAAGAAAAAGTCCAATGACGGCTTTGAAATGCGAAGTTTACCGCCCGATGTAGCAATGACAGACTTGGACGAGAACCTATTGGTAAGTGAAGATGAAAGTTTTTTTGATAAGAATAAAACTCTAATTATTGGAGCAGGTGTAGTTGCAGCTATATTTATAGGGATGCGTTATATGAAATAAAAGTAGTTATCTTTGGAGGTAGTTATTAACCTTTAAAAATAAAGAATATGAGAGCAAATCCTTTTATTGACAAAATTTACGAAACTTTAAGCGGTAATCAATCCGAAAAAGTTTCCCCGAATGTTAGAAACGTAAGACTTGCCTCTTGCAAAACTTGTCTAACAAAAGACGGAAAAAAAATGGTTTTACCAACGGGTAATTGTAGAAAATGCGGTTGCTTTGTTAGTTTGAAAACTGAATATACTAACGAGGCTTGTCCTTTAGGAAAATGGTAATATGGGTTTTGTAGGGACGATTAAGAAAAGAATATGTGAATCTAATAAAAAGATTAGTTTTTCACAAAAGAGTTCTGTTGAAACAAAGTCTGCTAAAAAGGCATTAAAGTTTGGTTCTATGGGTCAATCTTTTTCTGTTTACTCAAAAGAAGTGATTGAAAGCGCTCTTTTTGATAGAGTTACAAGAGATTGTGCAGGAGAAGTAATTAGAACAATAGCTGTTAGAAGATTTAGAAAAATAGGCTCTGACGAGTGGTTTTCTGTTTTAGCAGGAATTGGAAATGACGTTTGGAGTGAAGATTTTAAAACTGCATCGCACGAACAAGCAATTGAACAAGGCGAAAATAACGATAGTAAAATGAATTTAGAAAAAGATTGGTATTCAATGGCATTAGCGCCCGAAGTAGAAAATGAGGCTACATCTGATAATGTAGAATCAGCAGCTATTATTAAAAAGAAAAAAAGAGGAGTAATTATTTATGGGTTAATAGGCGTTGCTGTTGTTGTGGCATACAATTATTACAAGAATAATAAATAAAAATTAAATTATGGAAAATCAAGATAGTTGGAGCAACGCATTAGGTTATGGATTTTGGTGTGGCAGAAATTGCGCCGAATCGAAAATGGCAGCGGGTATTCCGCCTTTAGGTTCTAGCCGAGCGAGAAAAGGCAAAGATGCCGCAAGTGATGCTGTACTTGCACAAGCTGCCCTTGAACAAACAAGAAATAGTGCTAAAGAAGATTCTTGGTCTCCAATGGCTGTTGCAGGAGTAGTTGGAGCAAGTCTTTTGGGTATTGCAATAATGGTTGTTATCATTGTAAGAGCAAAAAAGAAATGAAAAATAAACACCTAATATTAGGGGGTATTGCCGTATTAATTGCGGGAGGTGTTTGGTATGGAGTTAATCAAGTTACGCTTATTTCAAAGTTGAAGTACAGCGTAAAAGGATATAAGATTATTTCAATTTCAGCAGAGGGAGCAAGGATAGACTTAACGCTTGCGGTTACTAATGAAAGCAAACTTTCTTTAAAGGTAAGAAAGTTTAAGCTGAATGTATTTGCTGACGATAAATTTATGGCTACGGCATATTCTGATGAACTTTTAGAAATTAAGCCAAATGATATAGGAACAACTACGGTTCAAGTCTTAATTAACCCGAAACTTATGCTTAGAAATATCGGTGCTGTTCTTCAAGATTCTTCTGCGGGATTGGGGTGGAAAAATATAATGTTAACATTGGATGGAGGGCTTAATGTATCAAAAGGAGGTATTCCTTTTTATGTGCCATTAAAAATTAGCTTTAAGTTATCTTCATTTACAGAGAAATAGAACGTATTATTTAGTGTTAATTCATTACTTTTGTAGAGTAGTTATTAACCAAAAAAATAGATATGATACGAGAACACGTAGAAAAAGCGATGAAAAAAGCATTAAAAACTTTTGCTTATAACGCAGATGTAGATGCTAATAAGATTGCATTTTTCATACATACAAAGCCGAGCGAGGAAGACCCAACTCTAACGCCGAAGTATTTTTATTCAGTAAACGGACAAACGGTTACTGAAAATGGTAAACTGAAAAACTTACGTTTTACGCAAGATATTTTAGGAAAGAAATTTGATTTAATTGGGATAGAGGCAATGGCAAGTCAATTTTTAGCTAACTATTTTAAAAATGTTAGTGAAAAAGAAGATGCTGACGCAAGAAGTCTATACATATTTATTACCGCTTCTGATGAAGAAGCAAAAGAATTAAAATTAGCACTTTACAAAGGTTCAGAGGTCTTGAAAGACTTAGACTTAAAAGAAGTTTTTGGAGAGTAAAATTAAAAAAATAAGAAAATGAGCCTAAATTTAGATAGTCCGATATTTACAACACAGCTAACCTCTGACAGCCTATCATTAACGGAGGCTATGGGTATCAAGAGAGTTTCGGTATATAATGGAACTGCCGTTATAGGAACAGTATTGGGAAGTTTATCACTTGGAAACATAGCGTCTACGGCGATAGATATTGGAGAAAAAGAAACTTTTACGGTAGACGCAGTTGATGCCTCTGTTATTAAGCAATTAGTTATTGTCGCTCCTGCGGGATGCACATTAAAGATAGTTGCTCAACAATAAATTTAAAAAACTAGATAATGAGCGGTACTATCGGAAGCGGATTTGGAATGTATAGCGGTGGAGATTCTGTTGCTGCCTCTACAATTACGGGTGTAGGAACGGCTAATTTTGTAGCAAGGTTTACAGCGCCGTCAGTTATTGGCGACGGAATCATTCAAGATGATGGAACTACAACGGGAGTAGGAAGAGCGCCAATTGCGACTTCATATATGACATTCGCTCCTGCGACAATTTCTCTATCAAGTTTAAATATAGAAACGAGTGTAGGGGTTGATGTAGCGGCATCTTTATCGGGAGATATTTGGTGGAACGGTACAAACCTTAAATTTAACAATGGTGCTTCGGTAAACTTTTTGTTTTCAGATTTATTAGGCGCAAATAACGGAATAGCAACATTAAACGGTTCGGGAGTAGTTCCTAACGACCAACTACCATTTAACTTAATGGAGTTCTTAGGAAATTGGAACGCAACAACAAATACACCGACACTAGCAAATACAGATGTAGGAGCGCAAGGCAACACTTATAAAGTAAGCGTTGCGGGGACAGTTGATTTTGGCGCAGGAAATATAACTTTCGACGTTGGAGATTGGGTTGTAAACAACGGAACTATTTGGGAAAAAGTTGATAATACTGATGCCGTAACTTCTGTAAATGGAAATTTGGGTGCGGTAACAACTCCATTGGCTGATGTTTTAGCACAAGGAATTACAACGGGAGCAAATAACATTTCAGTTGATGCAGGACAAAATATTATTTATAATAACGGATTGTTTGCTACAACTTTTGGAACGACTACCTTAACGGGAAATCAAGCAATTGTATTACCCAACGCTTCGGGTACAGTTGCTTTAACAAGTGATATACAAACTTTACCCGAATTAAGAAACACTTATTTTCTGTGGAGTGGCTTACAGTTTCTATCGTCAAATTTAGCACAAACTAATTTTGCAGGAAGCACATTAGCAGCGCAAACTACAACACTTTTATTTAATCCCCCAAGTAATATAGGCTTAAATCCCCCAACAATACAAGTTGGCGCTCCAACTGCAACATCGGGTGCTTGGCAAGTGATATGTAACGGAGCGACAGTAGGTACACTTGCTTATCAAGGACTTACTTGGTTTGGAGCAATTAAATTCCCTGCTCTTACGGGAAATAGAACTTGGACAATGCCCGATGCTTCGGGAACAGTTGCTTTAACAAGTGATATTCCTGCTGCACAAGATTTAGCGGCAACTTTAGCAGTAGGAAACACTACAAACGGTACTGATATTAGTGTTACTAGCGGAGACAACATACTTTTAGATTCTAATGAAGATGGACTTACTGTTGCCTCAAAATTGCAATTTGATGCTGATACTTTTGTTAGATTAGATGTAAGTGGTGATACGGGTTACTTAGAGTTAAACGCTCCTAGTGGCTTAGGTATGTTTTGGTCTGCTACTGATTATCTTGCTTTTGAACAAGGGTTTATTTCTAATCAAGATGGTAATTTTATTCAAAATATTAACTATCCTGCTATTACGCAGAATGTTGATTGGCAATTGCCCGATGCAAGTGGAACAGTTGCTTTAACAAGTGATATTCCTGCTGCACAAGATTTAGCGGCAACTTTAGCAGTAGGAAATACTACGGGAGCAAATGATATTTCAGTAAGCGCAGGACAAAAAGTATTATGGACTGCAACTGAATTTATAAATGCAGGGGCAGAATTTCTCAACTTAAACGCAACTAAAGGGTTGCAAACTTTTGTAGGTTTAAATGGAAAATCATTCTTAGATGGTACGGGAGAATTAGCAATAACTAATTTAGCGAGTAGTCAGTCAATATCAATAACGCCAAGCAATAAGTTTATTCGTTATACTGATGGAATTGCTTTTAGTCTTGACACGATATATCCAACATTAACTGCGTTCAGAACGCAAACTTATCAAGATGCTTCGGGAACAATTGCTTTAGTTGGAGATACAATTTCCCCAACAAGCGGTGGTACGGGTATAACTACTTATACAACGGGAGATATTTTATACGCAAGTGCAGCAAATGTACTTTCAAAAAGAGCAATAGGAACGGTAGGGCAAGTTCTTACGGTAGCGGGTGGAGTTCCAACTTGGGCTGCGGCAGGCGGTGGAGAAACACTTGCACAAACCCTTGCGATTGGAAACAGCACGGGTGCGAATGATATTGTTATGTCAACCGAACTTAATAGCCTTGTATGTATTGTTTCAGATAATGTAACAACAACAAATAGAACTTCTCTTTGCTTTGTTGATGGCGGGGCAAGCCAAGATACAATAGCCCTTACTAATCCCGATTTCTATACAATCCCCGCAACACAAACGGGTTTAATTGGAGTAAGTGGCGCTGAAATTGGTTTGGAGTATCATTTGAGCCAATTTGAGGGTTATTACACAACGATTAACTCTAATGGTTGGAGATTTTGGATAAATGGTGGCGCAACACCTGCTAAGAACATAACCCTTGACCCATTAGTAAGAATTGCAATGAACTCCCCTAACGGTTCGGGGTTTCAAGGCATAGTTACAACTGCAAATTTAACGGTAGACAGAACCTATACTTTTCAAGATGCAAGTGGAACTGTTGCTTTTCTTAGTGATATTACGGGGGGAGGCGCTACATTAAGAAATGTAAGTTCCACAGATACTTTTGCTACTGCAAACGAAACAATAAATTGTACTGCAAATACATTTACTGTTAATCTACCAACTGCCGTAGGTATTCAAGGCACAACATATACGCTTGTTAATAGTGGTACGGGAACAATTACATTAGACGGAAATGGAACAGAAACAATCAATGGCTCTTTAACTATTGATTTAGTTCAGTATATTAGTAGAACAGTACAATCAGACAATGCTAATTGGATAATAATATAAAATAAAAATATGAGTTTTACACCCACACCTTTTATAGAAACAATTAACGGGAATACATTAAAAGAAGTTTCGCAAGAATCTGATTTTGGAAGTCTTAATGGAGATGCAGTTCCACAAAGGGTATTGTTGGCAAACACTACTTATTTTGTTAGAGGTGGTGTAACTTGTGCAAATAGGTTGTTGATAAATGTCGAAAATATTGCTATTGTAGGGTTTGACAGAGATAAAGATGGTGTGACATATACGGGTACGGGTGGAGATTTTATAACCGTTACTGATGTAAATTTTGAAATGGCAAATGTTAGGCTTTCTTCTACTAACAATGTAGGTGGAGAAGTTATTTTAAGAGCATTAAATTATAACGCTTCAAATTACAATTTTGGTCGTTTAAAGGTATTAACGCTTATTAATTGCCAATTTAGAAATTGCTTTGATGTTCAACATATTGAGGGTTTTGACCTCGTAGATATACAAAATTGCTTGTATTGGTATGTGCAATCATCGAATATGGGTTGTCATTTTAAAAACGTGTCAAAATTGCAAATTACAAGTTGTGAGTATGTAAGGTGGTTTGATGAACAAAATGTCATTGACTATGATAATGCCGTATTCGGAGATTGGAGTAGTCTTACTGCGTATGTCATAGGGAACAAGGTTTTATCAAGTGGCACATTCTATGTAGCCATAACAAACAATACAAACCAAGAACCTTCTACAACTTTAGGAGTTGATTGGAACGCACTTAATTACGCAACAACACCAATGGTTGAATTACTTGCAAATGGTGGTGGTGCAGGTTTTGGTGCGATTAATATAGGTTCGGGCATATACCACCCACAACAAACGCAAGATGGTATAAATATTTCAGATTCGGCAACTATTGGTTTCGGTACTATATCTGCAAATACGGGAATTAATGTAGGCTTAGTATCGGGAGCAGTTACTAATATAGATTACGACATTCAGAACTCTACGATAATACAAGCAAATCAAGGAATAATAAACGGAAATGCAAAAGGTACTTTATCAATCATTGGAAATTTAAACGATTTAGATACAGGAACTACAAACCCACAAGTATTAGCAGTAGCAAACATAGATACGGGGGCTTTCACAAATACTCCGACATTTCCCTTTCCCGTCAGAGTTACTACAAGTGTACCAAATTGTTCCTTTACTTATAACAATAAAAACAACGGTAATTTCTTTGTTGTAATTACGGGAACAGTTGAAATGAGTGGAGATGGTTTTATAGCGTGTAGAGTAAGGTCAAATGGTACACCTATTACTTCTTCAATAGGTTATCCCGAAATAAGACAAGGTAGAGCGCAAAACTTTAGTTTTAGTGTACTTGGCTCGGCTGTAATTGGAGATATATTTGATGTTGAGTTTGAATCTTTTAATACTGTTGGAGCATCTACTCCAAACGATATTTTAGTTAGAGAGTTTGTTTTAAATGGTTATCAATTTTAGTAAGATGACAAAAAAATATTTATAGTATTAACATTAACATTAATTTTCACTACTTGCACAACTTCTCAAAAGAATTGTGATGTATATGGAAGTTTAACAATAACAGAATAAGATGGATTTTATAGCAATATTAGAAACACTAAAGGAATATGATTTACCAACTATTATAATTGGTATTTTTGTTTGGCATAAACTAAACAAGAAGTTAAACATAGTTGACAAAGCCGTAAACCAAAGGAGTCCCGAATCATTGACGTTATCGGAAGAGGTAAGTGAGATACATAAAAAAGTTGATGTATCAATTGTTAAAACTGATTATTTGGTTAAGGAAATGGACTTACATAGAGGTTCGACTGAGGCAAAATTTCTTCAAGTTACCGCCGATATTAAAGGTTTACACAAAAGAGTAACAAATGTTTATAAAAAAAATGTAAGTAAATAGAGTTTATGGATTTACAGCTAATTTTGGAAATGTTACAAAAATATGACGTTCCAACAGTAATTTTAGGATTGATTTTTTTTATTTATATTAAGAAAAAACTAAAGCACGTTGATAATGCTGTTAATAATAGAGGAAAAGGTGGCTTAACTTTGAGTGAAGAAGTTAGTGAGATACATAGAAAAACTAATATAAATACAACTCAATCTAAAAACATAGAGTACATTAAACAAGAAATTGATTTTCAGAAAGAATCTTACGAAATACAATTTACAAAGATTGGACAAGAAATTAGAAGTTTAAATAAAAAAATAAAAAAATTAACTAAAACAATTTAATTATGGATAAATTATACAATTTTATAGGAGGTAGAAAATTAACTTT
>TARA_R110000782_G_scaffold13976_25_pt1 | contig 34679 bp, 31 predicted proteins | sample TARA_R110000782 | Tara Oceans TARA_R110000782 (sample SAMEA4397859) | marine metagenome | biome: Polar Biome; feature: [SRF] surface water layer (ENVO:00010504); material: water (ENVO:00002006), including particulate matter (ENVO:01000060) such as... | depth 5 m | reverse complement strand
ATGGGCAGTCGGAGGCAGCGGACGGCGGGGGGGACCGCGCCGATCAGGCCGACCGCGAGCCCCGTGGCGAGGCCGGCGAGCAGGACGGGGGGGTCGATGGTGAGGGTGAAGGCGCCCATGGAGAAGCGGACGGCGAGGCCGTCGAGGAGGAGCAGGGCGAGGACGCAGGCGATGAGCGCGCCGCATGCGGCGATGAAGACCGATTCCTCGGCGAGGCTGGCGATGATGGCGCGGCGGGTGAAGCCGAGGGCCTGGAGCATGCCGACCTCGCGGACGCGGGAGGAGAAGGAGGCGTACATGGTGTTGAGCCCGCCGAGGATGCCGCCGGTGGCGATGAGGACGGCGGTGGTAAGGATCATGATGCGGATGGGGCGGAAGAAGGCGGCGATGGAGGCGTAGTAGTCGGACTCGCGGATGGCGGCGATCTCGAGGTCCAGACGGCTCTTGGCGAAGAGGTCCACGTCGGCGAAGGCGGCTTTGTCGAGGGTGACGATGACGCAGGAGACTGAGGACTCGCGCTTGGTGGCGATCTGGAGGTCGGTCAGGGGGATCCAGATCTCGGCGTCCATGACGGTGTCGGGGGCGGAGAAGCGGCCGGTGATGGTCCAGTCGCGGTTGTCGAAGCGGAGGGTGCTGCCGACGCCGAGGCGTTCGTTGGGCAGGCCGAGACGGGTGGGGGCGAGGGCGCCGAGCATGATCTCGTCGTGGCCGGCGCGGGGGGCGCGGCCCTGGATGATCTCGACCTCGGGGTGGACGAGGAGGGCGACGGGGCGGACGCCGCGCATGACGGCCTGGCGGTCGGTGGGGTCCTGCGCGTCGGCGCGGACGGGCAGGGCGGCGTGGATCTCGGGTGAGACGAAGACGGTGGTGTTCTCTGTGCGCAGGCCGGGGATGCTGGCGGCGGCCTGGCCGGCGACGCCGGCGTCGATCTGGGAGCGCTCGATGCCTTCTTCGCTGCCGGTGCCGAGGATGATGACGTTCTCGTAGAGGCCTTGGTGGTCGGCGAGGGTCAGTTGCATGCCGCGGACGAAGCCGCCGGCGGCGAGGACGAGCAGGACGACGAGGACCGCGCCGAGCAGGGTGGCGGCGAGGCGCACGCGGGAGCGTGCGAGGTTTCTCAGGGCGTAGTCGAGGGGGAGCTGGCGGATCATCGGTTCGTGGCCTTACTCAGTGCCGCTGCGAGGGCGTGTGTGTCCGGGAGGCCCCCGGGGTAGACGCGGCAGGTCAGGGCGGTGCTGGCGGCGGGCGGATGGCCCAAGAGGTCGCGGCCGCCGACGAGCACCGTGGGCGCTCCGTATCCGCGGCGAGGATCGGAGTCGGGCAGTGTGGTCAGATCGATGTGCTCGACTGGGAGGTCGAGGCGAGCGATGCGGAGCGCCTCTTCGAGACGCCCGGCCAGTTCGGGCGTGTTCGGGCAGCCCGGGAAGCCGAGGAGTGTGACGGTGTGGCCTGTCTGGTTCATGTGAGTCGTGGGGGTGCTGTTTTTCGCCGGGGTGGTGCAGGACGCGGCGAGGAGTGATGCGATCAGGAGTGGGCCGGCGATGGATGTTCGCATGGGGTGACCTCTTAGACGGAGCGGAAGCAGGCGGCGATCTCGCGGCGGGAGGCCTGCCACGCGGGGACGAGGCCGGCGAGCAGGCCGAGGGCGGCACAGATGACCAGGCCGCTGGCGAGCAGGGCGGGGGAGGCGACGATGGGGATGGACTGGCCCTCGACGGAGAGCGCGAAGTTGCCGTTGCGTGCGGCGAGCAGGGCGAGCGCGGCGCCGAGGAGGCCACCGGCGAGGGCGACAAGGATGCCTTCGCCGATGATGAGCGCGCCGACGAGGCGGCCTCGGAAGCCGAGCGTCTGGAGGACGGCGTGCTCGGCGATGCGGCTCTGGACGCTGAGGACGATGGCGTTGCCGATCAGGGCGAGAACGGCGACGAGGCAGCCGACGCCGAGCCATCGGGCGAAGCCGACGATCTCGATGATGTCGCCGGCGATGCGGCCGATGAAGGCCTTCTCGGTGAAGGTGGCGGTGGGGTCCTGGGCGGTGCGGAAGGTGTCGTCGATGGCGGCGGCGACGGCGTCGAGCTGCGACGGGTCGGCGACCTTGACGTTGAACTGGGTGACGATGCCGAGCTGGTCGCGCCCGGCGAGCTGGACGAACTCGAGGGCGGTGTAGGCGACGTTTTGGTCCTGCGGGTCGTCGGAGCGGATGACGCCGGCGACGTAGGTGGTGATGCCGGCGGCGTCGAAGGTCATGCCGGGGCGGAGGCCGCGGCGGTTGGCGAGGGTCTCGCCGATGAGCGAGGCGTCGGTGCGGCGTTTCCAGTCGTCGATGGAGCCGGCGATGATTTCGATTTGACCACGCCGGGCCGCGAGGAAGTCGTCCTTGGGCACGCCCCGGAAGGTGACGACGTCGAGGCTGGTGCGGCAGTTGGAGACGACGACCTTGATGGGGACGGCGGAGACGACGCCGGGGACGGACTCGATGCGGCGCTGGTAGTCCTGCGGGAGCGTGCTGGTGGCCGGGCAGAAGCGGTCCTTGCGGTAGACGACCAGGGTGGTGTCGGCGGCCGAGGCCTGGGTGGCGGTGGTGACGCCGCGCTGCATGGCCTGGACGGCGGTGAAGAGGAACATCGCGATGGCGACGCCGGCGAGGGTCAGGCCGGTGCGGACGCGGTGGCGGCTGACCTGCTTCCAGACATAGGGGGCGAAACTGGTGGGGTTCACGCGGTCACCTCCTGCGGGATGGCGTCGTTCGTGTCAGCGGCGTTGGGGTCGGTGACGAGGCGGCCCTTCTCGAGGTGGAGGGTGCGCTTGGCGAAGTCGGTGGTCTGCGGGTCGTGGGTGACCATGATGACGGTGGTGTTGTTGTCGGCGTTGAGGCCCTGGAGGAGGCGCATGATGGCCTGGGCGGAGGGCTTGTCGAGGTCGCCGGTGGGTTCGTCGGCGACGATGATCTGGGGCCGGGTGACGATGGCGCGGGCGATGGCGACGCGCTGCTCCTGGCCGCCGGAGAGCTGGCGGGGGAAGTGGTCGTGGCGGTCGGCGATGCCGACGCGGTCGAGGGCCTCGGCGACCCGCTTGTGGCGCTCGGATCGGGAGAGCGGGTGGATGAGCAGTGGCAGCTCGACGTTCTCGTACGCGGTCAGGACGGGGACGAGGTTGTAGAGCTGGAAGATGTAGCCGACGTGGGTCGATCGCCAGGTGGCGAGCGCGTTGCGGGACATGGAGGAGGTTTCGGTGCCGTCGACGGTCAGAGTGCCGGAGGTGGGCGAGTCGATGCCGGCGATGAGGTTGAGGAGTGTTGTTTTCCCGCTGCCGGATGGGCCCATGAGCGCGAGGAACTCGCCGCGGTCGATGTCGAGGTCGAGCCGATCGAGGGGGAGGATGGTGTTGTCGCCCTTGCGGAAGGCGCGGGTGAGGGCGCGGCAGGTGATGAGGGGGTTGGTCATTGGTTGGCCTCCGGCGTGGTGAAGCGGACGCGGGCCCCTTCGGCGATGTTGGCGGCGGGCCCGACGGCGACGAGGTCGCCGGGGCTCAGGTCGGCGTTGATGCTGGCGAAGCCGTCGGCGCGGGCGAGCACGGTGACGGGCACGGTGTGCAGGCGCCCCTTGCCGGCGCGGCGGGCGTGGACGGAGCGGACGGCGTCGGCCCCGTTGCTGCTGACGAGCGCGGACTCTGGGATCAGCAGGGTGCGTGCGGTTGGCGCGGAGGGGGACGCGGCGTCGTCCGATGCGCCGCCGATGAAGCGGACGCGGGTGAGCATCTCCGGGCGGAGCAGCGGGTCGGGGTCGATCACGCGGACTTTGGCCTGCAGGGTGTTCTTCTGCAGGTCGGCCTCGTGGGTGACGCGGGTGACTTCGCCGGCGAAGACGCGGTCGGGGAGGATCTCGACGACGACCTCGCACCGCTGGCCGACGCTGATCTGGGCCGCGTCGGCGAGGGGGACGTCGACGCGGACCTGGATCTTGCCGGGGTCGTAGAGGTGGAGGATGTGGGCGGAGTAGGGGTCGTCCATGCCGGCGAGGACCTTGTCGCCGGGTGCCTTCAGGCGGCGCTGCACGAACCCGGTGATCGGGGCGGTGATGTTGGTGCGTTCGAGGCGGAGGGCGGCCTCGTCGCGGGCGGCCTGACGCTGGGCGATCAGCGCGCCGGCCTGCGTTAAACCGGCCTCGGCCGCATCGAGGGCGAGGCGTTCGGCGGTGCGGAGTTCGGCCATCCGCGTGGCGGCGGCGAGTTCGGCCTGGGCGCCGGCGAGTTCGGCCCGCAGGATCGCCCCGCGCTTGCGGAGGGACTCGGCGGTGGCGCGGGCGCCCTGGAGGAGCTTCTCGGCGACGACGGTCTCGATCTCGCTGGCGGCGTTGGATCGGAACGCCTGACGCACGCGCTCGAGTTCCTCGGCGAGCTGTTCGACGCGGGCCTGGGCGGCGGCGATCAGCGAGGGGAGCTGGTCGATCTGGGCGGCGATCTGGTCGCGGGCGGCTTCGGCGGTGCGGACGGCGCGTTGGCGTTCGACGGGTTCGTTCCAGTCCGTTCTGGCCGCGGCGAGGGCGGCCTGCGCGGTCGCGTGGGCTGCTTTGGCGACGGCCAGTTCGGCGTCGGCGCGGGCGAGGGCGAGCCGGGCGTCTTCGTCGACGAGGCGGGCGACGGTCTGGCCGGCCTGCACGCTCTCGCCCTCGAGGACGGTGATCGCGGCGAGGACGCCGTCGGTCAGGGCGGTGCAGGCGATCAGGTAGGGGTCGGCCTCGAGCCAGCCGGGGGCCTGGACGGTGCGGGCGGCGGGGCGGTCGGGGGCGTCGGGCGCACCGGGCGCGGGCTCGTCGCTCTGCGCGAGCAGCACGGGTCGGACGGCCACCATAGGCGTCGGACGCAGGGATGCGCCGCCGGAGACGGCGAGGATTGCGACCGTGACGAGGGCGACGGCCGCGCAGAGGATCAGTCCGAGGCGGCGCGGCTTCGGCGTGGGGATCGCGTCCGGTGCGGGCGCGCGATGTGACGGCGCGGTCGCGGCGGGTTTGGCGGGCATGTGGAGGGGTTTCCTGATCGGGTCACGGATGGGTCAACCGCCGCGCGTGGGCACGGCGGGCCGCGGTCGTGGGGTCGATCAGAGGCGTGGGGGGCGGCGCGGGCCGTCGGCGCTGGGGCCGGCGCGGGGGCGGCTCGTGGCGATATCCCAGTGTTCGGCGGCGTGGGTCGCGGCGGGGACGCCGGACGGGCCGCTCATGGCCTTGAGGGTGGCGGTGGGGCAGCAGCCGAGGGGGCAGTCGCAGTCCTGGTGGGGCGTGCTGTCTTGCTCGTCGGCGGGCGCTTCGGGCCGCTCGCCGGGGCAGCAGGCGTGGGCATCGTCCTGGGTCGCAGCCGACGCGGGAGCGGGTCCGTCATTGCATCCGACGCAGGCACGCGACGACATGGTGGTGCTGGAGAGCAGCAGCAGCGTCAGGAGCCAGGCATGGATGAGGCGGACTTTGGGGGACATGGTGCTCAAGAGTCTATTCGGCCGGATGCGGGCGGGGTTGCAGGGTGTTCGGCGGACCGGGGCGAGCGTTTGCGGGGTGCCGCGGGGCTTCGTACCGGAAACGGGCGTGCGGGCGGAATTGTTCGATCCCGGGGGGTGCGGATTGGTGGTCCGCGCGTTTTCGGGCGTTTGGGGGCGGGCGGCCGGGGCGTCGTGCGATGGTGGGGACGGGCTTGGGAGCAACCCCGGGCGTTTCGGGTCGAGGCGTTGGGGGGCGTGCGCGGGTGAAGTTGGGGGTGTTGGGGCGTATTGTTGTGTTCGGTGCCGGCCTGATGGTCGGCGGCCGGGGCGCTAACTCAACTGGTAGAGTGCCAGCTTTGCAAGCTGGAAGTTAGGGGTTCGAGTCCCCTGCGCTCCATTGACGCGAGGGATCAGAAGGCATTGCCGTCGCGATGGGGTCATGCGGGGCCGCATGGTGCCCTCGGTGGCCGTGGCGGGTTTCGGCCTCGATGCCCGCGGGGAAGAGGATGTTGTTTTCCTTGTGGATGTGCCGGTGGGTGTCACGCTCCAGGTCGGCGAGGAGTCGGAAGCACTCCTTCCAGGTCGGGCATGCGTTCTCCGGAGGGGTCAGATCGTCCGTGAGCGATCGGATGCGGGCGAAGGCCTCGCCGACGTCGTCGTGGTCGTGGATCATGCAGTCGATCGGGCGGCGGACGCTCCACGGGGGGCCGCTGGTGATCTCTGACTTGCGTTCGAGGCGTCGTAACCAGGGGAAGAGGACGCGCTCTTCGCGGACGAAGTGGTCGTGCATGTCGTCGGTGAGCGCCCGGAAGACGGAGCGGAGCTCGATCAGCCGTGGCTCGTCGTTTCCATGTGCCGTGACGCACTTGGTCAGCAGCTTCCCGATCCGATCGATCGTCGATCGTGCGTAGGCATGGTGGGTCTGCTCGATATGGTCGGCCAGCTCCGTCATTGTCATGGCGGCGCAATCGGTCTGGTCGCGGATGCCATCTGGTGTGGGGCTGTGGTGGACGAGTTCCTCGACCACCGCGTCTGGAACAATCCCGATTCGGGCTGCTTCTTCGCTGAGCGTGCGCCCGCCCCCGCAGCAGTAGTCGATGCCGAACCGTTCGAGTTCTGGAATCAGTTCCGGGTGATCTCTGGCGATCGCTCCGACCGTCATGCTTGTGTTGATCTTACGGCTCATGGTGCTTCTCCCCTTCATCGGCTCCCCGATCGGACGAGTCGGCTTCGCAGCAGGCCTCGGGGGGGCCGAGGTGTGCCCACGCGGCCCCGAACGTCATCAGTTCGCCCCCAAACGTCGCCTTGGCGGATTCGGCTTCGGCAACGGTTGAAAATGCTGCGATCCCAGATCCCATGGGCGCCCGCAGGTTCGGTGACAGCACGAAGTGCGCGTCTTCCGTCCGGATCCACCCGTGCGTCTGATGGTCGTGCGACCAGCGGCCGACGATCACCGACTCCGGATGCTCGAGTTCGTAGTGGACCTGGCAGTTGAAGTCATCGAACAGCCGTGGCTCCGGCCCCCTGTCGCCGTCGATGATCGTCGCGGTGGCCCAGCGTTCGTCGCTGATGATCATGTTGCATTGGTCACAGACCGAGTCGCCGAGCCGGATCGAGGGGGGGGTGTCGGCCGCGTTGTTCTCGCAGCCCGCGAGCAACGCGGGGGCGAGCAGCAGCGACGAGGTGAGAACCGACCGTTTCATACCGAGGCCTTCCTTGTGAAGAGCAGGACGGCCAGACCGAGCGGCCCGATCGTCCATGCGAACAGCGACCCGGCCAGCACCCACGGCAGCGCGCTCCCAAGGGTCTGCGACGCGTACGCGCCCACCGGACCGAGGACGTCCAGCGAGGCGTTCATGTGGACGATGACCGCCATTTTGAACGACTGGAGCGGGTTGATGGTCGCCAGCCCGAAGATCTCCTGAACGCGGAGTCTGAACAGCACGGAGCTGGCCATGAGTCCGAGGTCGCTCACAAACACCAGGGTGAGCCACACGAAGAGAGCGAGACCGGTGGATACGGACGTGCGGCGGGAGATCACCGAGATCAGCATCCCGACCGACAGCATCGCGACGGCGAGCATCGCCGTGTAGGCGATCAGCATGGCGTACGCGCCCATCCCGACGCCCCCCGCCCGCCACGCGAGCACGCCCGCGCTGACGCCGAAGCCGAAGCAGAGCGAGCAGACAAGGGCCGCGGAGAGCCCAAAGTACTTGCCGAGGATCACCTGCGTCCGGGAGACTGGCTGCGCGAGCAGGTAGAGGAGCGTGCCCCGCTCCCGCTCACCCGAGACGGACCCGGCCCCGGCGGTCAGGGCCATCAGCGGAACGATCAGCATGATCAGATTCAGCAGGCCGGCGGCGGTTCGGCCGAAACCCGCGAACCCGTGGGAGCCCACGCCGCTGAGCGACAGGAAAGACACGCCGACCGCGAGGACGGTAAAGGCGATCGTGTAGAGCAGGAACCACTTGCTCGAGAGTGCGTCGCGGAACTCGCGCTGAGCGAACCGCCCGACGCCGCCGATGAACGTCGGCGCCTCCGAGTTCCGTGCCGCTGCGGTCAAACCGGTTGGAGCGATGGTGCTCATCGGGACGCCTCCGGGATCTGAACGTCTTGAAGGATCTCGATATCGCGGACTTCGATCTGCCGCCGGGCGAGCGCGGCGACGGGCTCGGCCTTGCGATCCCGCGGGACCGCGACGCAGAGCCCGTGGCCGTTGAGATGGACAGCGTGTCCGGCCTCGCGGAGCACATCGGCCGCCGCGGACTCGCTGCCCGTGCTCAGATAGAGCCGCACCACCTGGACCGGTTTCTCGGTGGGCCACAGCTCGGCCGGCGTGGTGTCCCGGGCGATGCGCCCCCGCTCCATCACCAGGACACGCTGGGCGAGCGAGATGACCTCGTCCGGGCGGTGCGAGGCAAAGAGCAGCGTCTTGCCCGCGCCGCGGAGTCGGTGGAGCGTCTCGACGACTTCGCCGCGACCCGCGGCGTCGAGGTTGGAGGTGGGCTCGTCGAGGATGATCAGCGGCGGGTCGCTCAGCATGGAAATGGCCAACGCGAGCCGCTGCTTCATGCCACCTGACAGGTCTCGGACTCTCTTGCGTTCGTGGCCCGCCAGTCCGACCAGATCGAGGGATCGGGCGGCCTCGTGCCGTGTCACGCCGCGCAGACGTGCAAAGAACATCATCGCCGAGCCGAGCCTTGCGTCGTCGTGGAAGGCCAGCTCCTGGGGGACATAGCCGACCAGCGCGCGCGCGTGCCGACCGCGGCGGCGGACGTCGATCCCCCCAATCGACGCGATGCCATGAAATCGGATCACACCCAGCAGGCAGCGGATCAGCGTCGTCTTTCCGGCGCCGTTGCTGCCCCAAAGGGCGATGGATCCGCCGGCCTCCAGGCCGAACGACACGTCCGAGACGGCTTGCGTCCTCCCGAATCTCCTCGAGATTCTGCTGGCACGGATCATGTTTGGTCTCCTGTCCGGACCGCGGGCAGGCGCGGCTCGATGGTCATGGTGGCGATGAAACCCGCGACGGCAGCGACCAGCGAGGCCGCCAGCAACGCCATCGGAAGGGCCCTGCGACCCGAAGCGGGCATGGCCAGCACGAGTTCGGGCGCCGATGCGAGGGGGAACGGATCGATGAGCGTGGACTCGGGCCTCAGCTCGGGCAGGGCGCGGGACGTGAACTCGATCGCCTGCTGGGCCGGGCCGTGGACGAACAAGCGCAGGTTCGGCTCGTTGGCGAGCATCGCCCCAAACAGGCTCTGCGGTTCGTACACGACATCGCCGATCCCGTCCGCGTCCAGATCGAATCCCGCGTACTCTGACCAGTAGTTGCCCACGCCGTCTCGCGAGAACGTGTTGCTGGCCAGACGCCCCCGCCCGTGCGTCGCGGCCGGCTCTTCGTTCTCGACGAACGCGTTGCCGGTGAACACGTTGTCGTGGGTGTTGGGCGTGGCGAGCAGCCCGATCTCGTTGAATGCGATGAGGTTGGCCTCGAACAGCCCCGTCGAGCCGATCGACGACGGGCTGTTGTCGACGTAGACACCGACGCGGTTGGCGAGCAGGGCGTTGCGGACGATGGTGATCTCGTCGCAATCCTTCAGGCCGATCCCGTATCCGCTCGCGCCGCGGTTGTTGCGCATGCGGTTGTCCCTGAGGGTGATTCCGTTGCTGTACATCAGGTAGACGCCGACCGAGTTGCCGTCCAGGATGTTTGCTTCGAGCACGGATCCGTGGCTGTACATGAAGTGGAGCCCGTAGCGGCTGCCGGACACGTTGTTGCCGGTGATCCGGAGGTCCTCCGAGTACCAGAAGACCATGTCACGGGAGTCTCGGACGGTGTTGTTCTCGACCAGGCAACCGTGGCTCCACCAGAGCCGGATGCCGTCGCCGCGGCGTCCGGGGTCCAGGTCCTTCCCGCTGATGGTGTTCCCGCGGATGATCGCGTCGGGCGCCTCGCGGAGGTCGATGCCGAAGAGCGCGTCGGCGATGGTGTTCCGTTCGATCGTGGCGTTGGCCGCGATGACGCGGACCGCCGAAGGCTCGCCGGTCACGTCCTGTCCGCTGGCGCGGATCGTGCAGTTGCGGAGGGTCACGCCGGGGGCGAGCACCTCGATGACGGTGCCGCGGCCGAGCCCGTCGAAGACCGTCCCCGCGCGCCCGTCGATCACGACCGGCTTGCGGATGACGAGGTTGCCCTCGAAGACGGCGGCGGGCAGGGCGAGCACGGCGCCGGGCTCCGCCGCCTCGATCATCGCGGCCACTTCTGAGGCGGGCCGCCGAGCGGGCTCGATGCCGGCCGGTGCGGGTGCGGCGAGCAAGGCCAGGATGCAGAGGAAGAAGCGGATCATGCCTGTTTCCTTTTCAACGGCCCTGGCGGGCGGTGTTCGCCCGCTGGCGGATGACCAGCGGGAGGTAGGCACGACGGTGGAAGAACAGGGCGGCGATCAGCACGACGGAGGCGATGGTGGCGAGGATCAGGCCGCTGCCCGGGGTGGCGATGGTGACGAACTGGCCGATTCCGCCCCTGCCCATGGCGGTGGGGACGAACGGCTTGACCGCGTTGGAGAGCGGGGCGTGCGGGTCGAGGTTGAGCCCGAAGTGGCGCATCCACAGGTGCAGGTCCACCAGGAACACCGCCGGAAAGAAGATGACCGGGGCGACGAGCAGGGCGGCCCACCGGGTGTGGATGAACGCCGCCAGCTCGAGCATGACGAGAAAGGCGATCATCACGAACACGCCCACGGTGCGTTCGATCGAGGCGGCCTCGTAGAGCGAACGCATGCCGATGTAGTGGTTGAGCCCGTCGATCTCGGCGACGTCGCCGGTGAGCGCGTTGAGGTACGCGGTCATGTGCAGGCCCGACGGGTACTGCGGGGCCTGCAGTTCCATGTGCCAGTAGGGCAGGAAAAGTGAGACGAGGATGAGCACCCTGGCGACAAGGAGCAGGAAGCCCGGCGTCCCGTAGCGGAGCGAGTGCTTCGATGCTTCCTTGGGGGTGACCCGTGGGCCGAGAACTCGATCGATCAGAGACGGCATGGGAGATCCTCTCGCGGTGGGCGGGCCGGGCCCGGGAAGGCGGCCCGCGTGGATGAAGCCGCCCGGGGCGCTCTCACGCGCCGGGCGATACGGAGATCGCAGGTCAGTTGGGCTCGACCATGAGGTAGCCCATCATCTCAAGGTGCAAGGCGGAGCAGAACTCCGAGCAGTAGAAGGGGAAGGTGCCGGGGGTGTCGGCTTCGAACTCGATGGTCACGCACTCACCGGGTTCCAGCGAAGCGGTGATGTTGTAGACGGGCACCGCGAAGCCGTGCGTGGCGTCCAGCGCCCGCTCGGTGTTGGTGATGTGCCAGCGGACCTTGTCGCCCTGCTTGAGGTAGACGTGCTCGGGGTTGAAGTGGCTGCGGATCGCCGTCATGAAGATGTCCACGGTGCCGTCGCTGTTGCGCTGCACACGCTCCATGCCCTTCTTGGGCGCCATGGGGTTGATGTTCTGGAGGTGCGGGTCCCAGCCGACTTCCGGGTAGGTCGCCCAGGAGTTGAGCTTGTCGGCCTTGACGATCTGGGCGTAGTGCGGCTCGCCGACGCCCATCGCCATGTCGTAGATCACGGGCATCTTGGTGCCCTTCTCGGCGATGTCGACGAGCTGGAGGTTCTGGGGCAGCAGCGGTCCGGTCTGGACGAAGCGGTCCACGGCCCACTTGTTGAGGGCGACGAGGTACTTGCCGTCGGGGCTGACGGTGTCGCCCTCGGCCGCGGCGATGTGGCCGACGTTGTAGTGGACCGGCGTCTTATGGACGAGCGTCCAGTCCGGCTCGGGCGTCTGGGCGCCGTAGGAACCGCCCATGGTCCAGCGGGCCACGGCGGAGTCGAGATACAGCGAGGTGTACGCGTATCCGTCCGGTCCGAACTGCGTGTGCAGCGGGCCGAGCCCGACCTCGATCCGGGCTTCCACGACGCTGTCGAAATCGAGGATTGGCACGCCGAACTCATCCCGTCCGGAGAAGGTCTGGCTGGCGATGGCCTGCTTGATCTTGGCCATCGAGTAGATCGTCACGTGCGGGTCGAGCTTGCCGGAAACGACGATGAAGTCGCCCTTGGGCGCGACGTCCACGCCGTGGGGGCTGCGGGGCTCGGGCGTCACGTGGAGCAGGCCCTCGGCCAGCGCGGTCTTCAGCGTGATCACCGGGAAGCCCTTGATCTGCTCGACCTTGCCGGCCTTGAAGACCTCCTCGGCCTTCTTCCAGTCGATGATGTGCAGGAAGTCCGTGGCGTTGCGGCTGGCGCCCGCCTCGAACGGGGGTTTCTTGTCCTGGATGCCGCCGGTGGCCAGCTCGGTGTTGAGCGAGTTCATGAAGAAGTAGCCGTCGCTGGCCAGCTTGCCGGCGTCGGCAAGGTCCTGCCAGTAGGGGGGCAGCTCGATGGCGAAGGACCGGTCCTTGTCGATCCGGCCGCGGTTGCCGTCAAACTTCCACAGCGTGACCGACCCCTTGTACTTCTCCTTGTACTCGGAGATCGGGGCGTACTCGGCGCCCCACGGGACGGCGTACTGCCCGCCCTCGATGATGTACTCGGTGTTCGGCGTCACGAAGGTGCCGCCGTGGTCGCTGATGGTCAGGGGGTTCTTGACGATCTGCTTGGTCTCCCAGTCGCGGAGATCGACCACCGCGACGCGGGCGTTGATCTTGTCGTTGATGAACACGAAGCGGCCGTCGTAGTCGCCGTTGGTCTCGGACAGGGCGGGGTGGTGGGTGTCGCCCCACAGATTGGCTTTCCCGTTGGGGAAGCCTTCGGCGATGATGTCGTTTCCGACCCCGTAGCCCCACCCCTGCCACGGCTCGGGCGTGAAGACCGCGATGGAGCGGAGCAGCCGCATGCTGGGCAGGCCGACAACGAAGATCTGCCCCGCGTGCCCGCCGGAGGCGAACATCAGGTACTCGTCCTTCTGGCCGCTGGGCAGATAGGTCTTGGCCGCGGCGATGAGGTCGGCGTTCGTCAGCCCGCGATCCTTCGCGATCACCTCCACGTCTCGCATGGATTGTGCGCCGGCGGACATCACGAGCCCGCACAACGTCAGGACCGCCATCGACTTGGGCAGGTGGTTCGGTCTGGCAGGGTTGGTGATCATGGTCTTTTCCTTGTTCTTGGCCGTCCCGGATGCACGCCGGGAGCCGGCAGCGTTTGGTGCTTGCAACGGAGTCACTCGCCCATTGCCTGTGCTTGCAATGCGCGGAGGTATTCGACGATGGTCTGGAGCTGCTCGTCCGTGATCGCGGGGTTGCCGCCCTTGGGCGGCATGTCCATGCCGGTCGAGTTGTTCTCGTCCCAGCTCGAGCGCCCGGACTTGATGAATCGGACCAGGGCGGCGTCGTCGGTGCCGCGGATAAATCCGCTGGTCGTCAGCGGCAGACCCAGCCCCTCGATGCCCTCGGCGCCTTGCCCGTGGCAGGCCGCGCAGGACGCGACGTACAAGTCGTAGCCCGCATGATCGGTCAGCTCGATGGCCCCCACGGGCCCCGCGCCGCTGTCACGCCCGACGAGATTCCACGGCTCGGTCGATACCGGGGGCATGCCCGGGTCCTGCATCGTTCTGAGGTAGACGACGACCGAGTGGACGGCGTCGTCGGCCAGGCGCTGAGCGCCCCGGGCGGGCATCAGCGCCCCGGTCGTGTTCGCCGGATCCCCGGGCTTGCGTCCGTCGACGATCAGGGCGAAGAGCTGCTCGTTGCTCTGTTCCTGCACGAACCCGCTGTTGCGCAGCGGCTTGCCCAGGCTGTGAACGCCATCCCCGGTCTGCCCGTGGCACACCGCGCAGCTGGTCTGATAGACATACTGGCCGCGGGCGATGTCGAGCCGATCCACGCCCAGCGCGGCCGCCTCCACACTCCAGACCGGGAGCGGGGGCTCCGGTTCCTGGAGCACCATCACGGCGATCAACGCCGGCAGGGTGAGCATGAAAATCCCGGTGATCGCGACGGACCGCCACTTGTAGGGGTCGGGGTTCGCGGCCGCACGGGAGTTGACGGCCCGGTTGGCGATCGAACGGGTGGAAGGGGCTTGGGTGTTCATCGGTACGCCTCCGTTCGGGGCCCGATCCACATTATGGAGTTGTGGATCAGAAAAGACACTTTGAGTCTACACAGCATCGCCATTGTGGTCAAGCCAGTCCACTACTCAGGTTTCCGATTTCTTGGATCGATCCACGGAGATCTCCACCGGCAACCTGCCGGCGGCATCACACAGCGGACGAATCCCCCCCTCACCATCAAGCAGGTCGGCCAGGGTCGTGGAGGCGAACGTACGCTCGGCCCGAGCCATTTCCGTATCGAGGAGGCGGTGCAGGGAGCACAGACTGGTATGCCCCTTGATGCCCAGAGGGCACCGGGTGATCCGCTGAATCTCGGTGTCAGACGCGTTCAGAATGTCAAGGACGCTGATCGCGGTGGGCACTTTGGCCAGCGAGAATCCGCCGTTCGTTCCCCGCTGCGCGGTCAGAATCCCGCTGCGGGCGAGCATCCGGAGAACCTTCTGAAGATACCCGACCGGAACCCGAACCGCCTCCGCGATCTCGTGCGCCGACGCGGGAGTGGTCTCGGTTCGGGCGGCCAGGCACAGGGCCGCACGGAGCGCGTATTCTGAGGTCTGGGAGATCATGTCCGTCCCCTTCCCGGGCCGGGATATAGTGGAGTGTCAACTACACTATCTGCTCTGGAGGGCACCGGGTCAAGGGCGAACACGAAGTTTCGTGGAACTGCGCCTCAGAACGACATGGTGGTCTGTACCCAGAATCGGTTGGTGTCGGGCTGGGACGAGTCGCCGTCGAAGAAGGCGGCTTTCACCAGGAGGGCGAGGTTCGGGGTGAGTTGTCGGGCGGCGACCAGGTCGATCTCCCGGCCGAGGTGGGCGTTGCCGACGTCGGACCAGAACTCGTGGTAGATCACGCCGCCCTCGATCTCCCAAGGGAGTTGGATCTTGACGCCCGCGTAGAGATCCTGGAGGCCGACGGCCGGGGTGACGAGGAAGTTGTCGGCGAATCCCTGATATGCGTGGTTCGTTCCGAGCGGGAACCGGAACGCGAATGCGCCGTCGTCGCTGCCGAGGAACTGGTAGCCCGCGAAGAGCTGGCCCAGATCCTTCTTCGTCAGGGCGATGCGGGCCGCGAAAAAGTCGGCCGCGTAGTCGGTGGGGTTCGCTCCGGCGTCGGTCTGCCGCGCGTAGGTGATGTCGTAGTCGGCTGAGAAGCCGGTATCCTCCGTGCCGCCCGCCCCGCCCACGCGTCCGGCGAGGCGCACGCCGAAGCTGTTGCTGGAGTTGAGCGGGTCGTCGTCGCGGAAGTCCAGGAAATAGCCGAACGCGGTGACTTTCACCTCGCCCGCGACGCGGAGCGACACGTTGATCAGGTGCGAGTCCGAATCGGGGTTGGGACCGTCCGGACCGAAGATTCGCTGGACGCCCCAGACGTAGGCGTAGAAGGCGCTGAGACTGTCGATGCCGAGATTGCTTCGCACGCTCACGGAGTCGAACGTCTGCTCGAACTGTCGCCACCCGACGTTGCCGATGAATCGGTCGTCGTCGAGTTTGATGCGTTGCCGGCCGCCCTTGAGGTCCAGCGAGATGTCTGACTCACCGAGCGAGTCGGTCCGGAATCGCCCCCAGGCCTGATTGAGTTCCGTTCCGGTCGGGTCCGCGATGACGGTGCGGTCCGGTGTGCCGTCCGCGGTCGCGGGCACCCAGTAGTTGTCCCTGTTGGGGGAGACCACGCTCTCCATTTCGACATAGCCGCTGACGCCGTGGAGGGGTTTGGTCTCGTACCCGAGCCGGAGCCGGTTGGTCACGGCGGTCGAGGAGTTGCGTCCGGTGGTGTCGGCGAACTCGACACGGAAGTTGTTGTCCAGGTGGATCTTGCCGCTGAAGAGCGCTTCCCAGAGGTCGTCGGGCGGCTCGTTGGGGTCGGACAGCCAGCCGAGGGGCAAGGGTTCTGGCGGCGCATCGCTGGGGGCGGCGATGTCCGGCTGGTCGTCCGGTGACGGTGAGGCGGCGAGGGCCTGGTGCGGGATCGCGGCGGCCATGGACGTCGCGAGCATGATCGCGGCGGGATAGGTGCGGTCTGACATCGGTGCTCCTCGGGCCGGAAGCGTCCGCCGCGCGGGCGGCGGGGCGATTGGTTGCTACGGGCGGTCAGCGGCCGGCGGAGTCCCGCTCGCCCTCGGGGGGCGTGATGCCCTTGACCGGATCGATGGGCAGATCGTCGGTGCTCGGGGCGGCCGGGGCCCGCAGGCGCAGGGCCATGGCCTGGGCTTGGCGGCTGTAGTCGATGGATTCGCCCAGGATCCGCGTGGCTTCCTGGTCGGCGTGGAAGCCGCGGGAGTTCTCGCTGCTGATGTAATCGAGGCGCCACATGGACTTGCGCTGGAGGGCGTACACCGGTGCGAGTTGTTCCTCGCTCGCGCCCGCGGCCTTGGCCTCCATGATCGCGTCGAGCATGTCGGTCATCGCGTTCGCGGCCCGCTCCATGTGGGCCATGGTGCGGCCCTGGATCGTCCGCACCTTCTCCCGGAGCGTGTTCTCGTCGTCGTTGTGGCACTGCTGGCAGGCGTTGTTGACGTTGGCCATGGGGCTCTGCACGTTATGGCTTGATACCTTGAGGGCGCCCTGCCGCTCGTAGGGCATGTGGCAGTCCGCGCAGCTGACGCCGCTGCGGGCGTGGATGCCCTGGCTCCACAGCTCGAACTCGGGGTGCTGGACCTTGAGCACTTCGGCCCCGGTCTCGCCGTGCTTGTAGTCGTAGAAGGCCGAACCGTCGGGGAAGGTCTTGGCGTCCCAGTGGGCCTCGAGCTGCTCCATCTTCAGGCCGTTGCCCCAGGGGAACTCGAGGGTGTCCTTGTTGGCGCAGTAGTACTCGACGTGGCACTGGCCGCAGACGAACGATCGCATCTCCTGACGGGTGGCGTGGGTGTTGGGGTCGAAGGTTTCCTCGCGGTCGCCGCGGCGCCACTTCTCGACGCTGGGCAGGTGGGGCGTCGGCTCGTCGCTCTCGGCGAGGGCCGCGATACCGAGCACGAAGCCGGGGCGGGTCACGCGGACGGCCATGGTCTTCGGGTCGTGGCAGTCGATGCAGGACACGGGGTGCGCCTCGCCGGCCATCGCGGCGTGATCGGCGGGGAGCGGTTCGCCGGCGAACTCGCCCGTGAACCCGCCGAGGGGTGGTTGCGGGACGACGGGCTCGTTCTCGCCCGGTGTCCCGTCCGGGGACGACCGGAGGAGGGCGAGCACCTCGCTGTACGGCTTGCGGCTGACTTCCTCGAAGCCGCGGATCACGGCTTCCATGTTGAAATCGGAGGCCAGCGCTTCGTCGTCGTGGGGCAGGCCCATGGCCTTGAGCCCCTCGCGCCGGTACATGACGGTGTTCGAGGCGTGGCAGTGCATGCACGCCCCGGCCTGCGGCTTCTTGGTGATCCGCTCGGTGACGCCCTGGTCGTAGAGCATGTAGGCGTGGCCTCGCGCTTCGCGGTAGTCGATGCTGAAGGCGTAGCCCGCATACAGGCGCTTGAGCCAGGGGTGGGTGTCGAGCTTGCTCTGCGGGAGCGCGCTGGAGCCGCCGTAGAACTTGTCGCCCGCCGTGGCCTTCCAGCCGTCGAACTGATGGGGCCAGTTGCGTCCCCACGGCTCGGGATCGGTGCTGATCTCGTCGACCTCCGCGACGCGGATGAACGGCTGCCGGGCGGCCTGCTTGTGCCCGAACATCGTGATCAGGACCCAGGTGACCAGCAGGGTCCCGACCACCGCGACAAGAAAGACCAGGGCGAGCAGCGCGGCCCGCCCCGGGCGTGAACGGCCGGCGGCGGGGGTGGTTTCGGTGCGTGTCTTTGTCATCTCGAACCTCGTCTCGCGGGTTGCCCGCGGTCAGTCTCGTTCTGCGTATCCCGATTCGCGTCCGGCGTGCCCGACGTCCCCGTGGCAGTGCACGCACATCAGCATCTCTCCGCCCGGCTCGGCGGGGAGCATGTGGTCGACATAGTCCGCGTGGCAGTACAGGCAGGCGTTCTGCGTGACCCGCCGGTTGCGTGGCTTGATCTGGATCGGTTCGTGGAAGTCGCCGGTGGTGAACGCCAGAGAATGGAAGAAGCCGTTGTCGCCCTTGGTGATCCACTTGCCGGCGAAGTCGTGGGGCAGGTGGCAGTCGTTGCAGGTCGCGACGGCGTGGTGGCTGGACTTGGCCCACGCGTCGTAGTGGGCCTGCATGACGTGGCAGTTGGCGCAGGAGGCCGGGTTGTTACTCAGGTAGGCCGCGCCGTCGCCGTAGCCGAAGGTGAACGCCCCAAGGCCCCCCAGCACGCCGACGGCCATGGTGCAAATGACGGACAGCAGGGTCAGGCCGCGAACGGAGCGGCGCGTCGCTGTTGCAGCAGCCGATTCTGGGTGTTCTCGATCCTGATCGCTTCCCATGCGGTGAGATGGTAGCAAACCGGACACGTTTGTGCAATTAAGCGTGCGGGGTCTTGTCCGACGCCCGATCGGGTGCTGCCGCCAGAGCGATGATGACAAGCTGTGAGCCCACGAACACGGCGAGCCAGAACGAAGCGGACTCCATGAACCCGTAGGCGTGGAGGCCCACCCCGAGCATGTTGGTCCCGAACCAGCTCCAGGCGGTGACGATGTTGCCCGCGACGGCGAGGGCCGCGATGCCCCGGGCGCGGACCAGCCCGCCCCAGCGTGCGTGGAGGATGATGGCGTTGATCAACACGACGAGGGCCGCCCCGTTCTCCTTCGGATCCCACCCCCAGAACCGGCCCCAGGACTGGTCGGCCCAGATCCCGCCGAGCACGGTGCCGACGAAGCTGAGCAGCAGGGCGAAGCAGACGACGCCGTACACCATGCGGATCATCGCGCGCCCGCGTTCGGGGGTGACGGCGCGCGTGAAGACCCGCCCGATCAGATAGATGGAGGCGATCGCCCCGGCGAGGAACGTGGCCGAGTAGCCGAGGGTGATCGTGATGACGTGCGTGGCCAGCCAGAAGTTGCTGTCCAGGACGGCCTGCATCATCTGCATGGTGTCGCCGTCGTTGCCGAGGTTGTGGGCGACGATGAGGGTGCCGGCGCCGATGGCGGCCGAGCCGAGGATCGCCACGCCGAGCGGGAAGAGCCGTTCCATGAAGATCCCCGCCAACGCGGCGGCCCAGCCCACGAAGACGGCGGAGGAATAGAGGTTGGTGACGGGCGGTCGCCCCTGCAGGTGCACCCGCAGGGCGATGGCGGCGGTGTGCACGAGGACCGCGCCGACGAGCAACGCGAACGCCGCGACCCGCAGGCGGCCGGCCAGGAGTCCCGGTCCCGAGCGGGATCGGGCCACGAACGAGAAGCAGACGCCCACGAACGCGAGCACGTAGACCGCCGCCGCGCCGGCGAAGGGGGCCGTGCGGTTGAAGAGCACCTCGAGGCGCATGCGCCGCATGACGCCGGGCATCGAGGCGTCGAGGAGTTGGGTGTAGCCCTCGACGGCGGCGTTGAAGCCCTCCGTGTCGCCGTCGTTCGCTGCGGTCATCATGGAGGTCAGGAACGCGACGCTGGGGTGGGGGTCTTCCTGCCCGCCGCGGGCGTCGAGGAAGGCCTCGTGGAACGGACGCCACGCGCCGTCGGGCGAGAGCGGGGGGATGGTGTACGGCTCGCGCATCTGCGCGTGGGCGAGGATCGTGTTGACGCGGTCGTGGAGCTGGAGCGCCGCCTTCTGGAAACCGTCGCGGTCCTGCGGGCGCACGTCCGCGGCCCTGCGGGCCTGGTCGGCCACGTCCGCCCAGTACGGTTCGATCGCGGAGAGCGCGATGCGCCCGCCGTCCTCGGGGGCAAGACGGAGCAGGTCGAGCACGCCGGGATGGTCCACCCGCACCACGGGCAGGCCGGACACGCGGGCGGGATTGGAGATCAGGTCGAGCAGGTATGACGCGGCCGGGGTCGTGCCCTCGTCGGTTTCGATCGACTGCCGACCGCCCGCCACCATGAGCATCGATCGGGCCGCGGAGTCCATGGGCTTGATGCGCCCCCCCGCGGAGACGGGCAGCGTCGCGAACGAGCGGACGTCGAGCCCGCTGGCGGGCTCGGATCGGAGGGCCGCGCTGCACGCGATCAGGACCGCGGCGGTCCCCACGAGCCACGGCCAAACCCGGCGTTTGGCCCGGGTCGTGCCGTCCGTGCTGATCGGCCCGTGCTCGATCCGACGCCGGAGGAAGGCGACGAGCGATCGGGCGAAGTGCCAGGTCATCCCGGCTCCGACCAGCACGCAGGCGGCGTAGGGCATCAGCCAGCCCGGGTTGCGGACGACCTGGAGCACCGTGCCGCTGCCGTCGGGTTTGTACGACGCCTGGTAGAAGGTTCGGCCGCCGTAGCGCAGCGGATTGTTCATCCAGATCCGCGCCTCGCGGTCGGTGTTGCGGGCCGGGTCGATGATCCGGACGTCGCTGGAGAAGTTCTTCGCGATGCTGGTGCCGGTGAATGTATCGTGGCGAAAGTCCTCGAGGTGGAGGGTGAAGGGCAGATAGGTCCGCCGGTAGCGCAACGCGACCCCGTACGTTGTGTTCTCCACGGAGGCGCGCTGCGGGTCCGTCAGCGCGGCCGAGACCATCCAGGTGCCGATCTCGGAGTTGCCGCGGATGAGTGTGATGTATGCCGCCGGGGTGTCCGAGCGGGCCCCTTCGACGCCGGTGACGCGGGGCTGTGGCTCCGCCCGGGCTTCGAGCCCGATGCCCTGGGTCGCCCGCGTGGGCTCATGGGCGTGGAACAACGCCGAGTTGGCCATCCACGCGTCGATGCGCAGGGCGAAGGGCAGGCGCGGATCGGTGATGGTCTCGCCGGTCGAGGCGGCCTGCGCGAGCATCCAGCCGGGGATCGTGATGATCCGGTCCGAGTCCGGGTCGCCGGGGTCGATGACCGCGAGTTCGACGGCGCGGACGTCCTCCACGATCGAGCTGCTCGAGCCCTCGTCGATCGACATCAGGCCCTCGTCGGCCATAAAGCCCGTGACGAACTCGCCCGCCAGCAGCACGATCAGGCCGGCGTGCAGCACGAGCACCCCGATCCGCTTGCGGGCGGCCTTGAACCGGACGGAGTGCGCGGCGAGCAGGTTGGCGATCATCGCCGCGGCGATCGTCAACCCGCCGGGGAAAGGCACCCGCCAGCGGCCGGGCTCGCCGGAGACAATCAGCGCCGGATCGATCATGGCGATCCACGACCGGAAGTAGGTGTCCACGGCCTGCCACACGCCCAGGCGGGTCTGGACGATCGTCCCCACGAAGATCAGGACCATCGCCATGGCCAGCAGCGTCACCGTCAATCGCAACGATGCGAGCGGCGTGAGCAACCGCCGGATCATCCGTCGTCCTCTTCCGCGGGCCTTGCGATGGACCGGGCCATGCCGAAGAGATCCGCCTGCAGCCGGTCGGCGGCCGCCGCGTCCGGGGCGGTCGCACGCACGAACCAGGTCTGATCGATCGAAGCGTCGTAGACGCCGGCCGCGAGCATCACGCCAGCCGGGGACTCGACGCGGGCGGTGTAGCCGTCAAACCCGGGTGTCTCGAACCGATCGATCTGTGCTTCGAGGTCGTCCTCCGCGATCGCCGGCAGGCCCATCTGGCCGCGCCAGCGGTTGATGTTCGCCAGTTCGCCCCCGACCCGTCCCGCGAATCTCGAAACCGCGATCTCGACCGTTCCGTCCGGTTCCGGCGGCCTGTAGGTCGCAAGTCGCATCGGCCTGGGTTCCGGGTCGGTGACCCAGGTGTCGGGGATCGTCCACGGGGTCTCGGAGGAGGCCTGCACCGGGGTATCAGCGGGTGGAGCCGACGCGGCGGGCGTGTCCGGGACCCTTTCAACACCCTTCTCCAAAGTGGTCTCTTCGATGCCGCGGCGATCGCAGGCGGGCAGGGCCAGAGCGCATGCGAGCACTCCAGCGGCGGCCGCCCCAAGCGGGGTCCGCGCCCAACCGGAATGAGGAATGATTCGTTTCGAAGAGGGGGTGCGGTCCATGGACCTAGCGTATGCGCGAGGCACCCGGGGTGATGCAGGACACCTTTCGGGGGCCGCTCTCGGCTCTCGCGCGGACGCTGGCTTTGATGACCCTGATGCGGGCGTCTTCGGCTCGTCAGGGCGCCCGCTCGCGGCTGCGCAGGCCGGCGGCCCAGACGGCCGGGTTGCCGAACACCGCCAGCGAGGCGCCGAGTGCGAGCACGAGGAGGGCGGCCCAGGGTCCCAGGAAGAGCCAGGTCACAACGCCCAGCGCGATCACGCTCGCCAGCGATCCGACCAGGATCCAGAGGATGCCGGCGCGGCTGACGTCGGGGTTGGCGGGGGCGCCCTCGGGGGACCGGTCGGCGGTGCGGACGCCGTCGACGCGCTCGTACCCGTCCGGATCGATCGACTTGGTGTGGGCATCTCCACCGGACTTGGTGCCCTGGTTCGGGAGGCTCATGGTTCTCCTTTCGTGGGAGAGTCGTTGGAGGAAAGGCCGCGGCCGGGGCGTTGGCCCCGGCCGGGTGGAGCAAGTCTGGGTTAGTTGGTCCAGGACGGCGAGTTGTCGTTCCACAGGGTGGTGGTCTTGCCGTCGTGCTCGATCGACCACGCCGCGGTGTGCGACTGCTCGCGGATCATGGCGTTGCGGCCCTTGATCTTGACCTTGTCGCCAACGCGGAAGCGGTACTGCTGCTGGTCGGTGTACCAGGCGGGCCCGATGATCACCCGCTCGGTGCCGCCGGCCTCGAGCCGGACGGTCATCACGGTCGCCTCGGGGGCCCCGCTGAGGATGGTCTCCTTGGAGATCGACGTGACGGTGCCGTTGATCTCGACCTTGCGGCCGTCGGCGAAGGACTTGGTGATCATGGAGTCCTTGGCCCAGGCGTCGCCGGTCATGGTCCGCTCCTTGGAGCTGAGCGGGCCGTTGTCGTTGCGGAACTCGGCCGGTTCGACCTGGAAGGCGCGGTAGATCGTGATCCGGGCGCCGTCGGAGTTGAGCGACGTCAGATCGTCGGGCATGCGGGTGGCGCTGTCGAGCACGTCCTTGGTCGTGTCCAGGTGCACGTTCAGGTCGTGGTCGATCGAGGCCACGCTCCACGGGACGAGGGTCACCCCGTCGCCGATCCCCAGGAAGTTCTCGTTGGGGTCGAACGCCAGGAACGCGACGCGGCCGGAGACGGCCTCGACAACGGCGGCCTGGACCTCGCCGTCGCTGGCACCGCGGGCGTTCGCGTCGGCGCCGACCAGATCGGTGAGCATCACGTAGCGTGCGACTCGGTTCGCTTCGGCCGCGCTCGAGCGGTCCGGGGCGCGACGCCGGTCGGTCTGGTTCCGATCCCGGTTGGCCTGATCCCGGTTCGCCTGATCCCGGTTGTGCGTGCTGTCGTCCATGGAGCGATCGTCGCCCCAGGCGGTCCGGCCGTTGGCGTCACGCAGGTTCAGTTCGGCGTCCTTGGGGCCGGCGGAGTAGGCCACGAAGTCATTGCCCTGGCGGACGCCGCGGACGACCATCGTGTCGCCACGGAGCGGCGCCGAGCGGTGCGCCATGACGTACCACGACGGGCCGAGGGTGACCTGCTCGGTCTGACCTTCGCGGGTTTGCAGGGTCACGCGGATGCGCTCGTAGGGCGTCCCCTCGTTCACGCGGTCGACGCTGGTGATGCGGCCGCTGATCTCGGTGGTCTTGGCGTTCTCATCGATGGTGATGTTGTTCCAGTCGTCCCGCTCGTCACCGGGGCTGGCCCAGTCCTGAAAGCGGCTCATCCAGGTGGTCTCTTCCAGCGTGTTCCAGTCCTCGGGGGTGAACTCGACCTGCCGGTCGATCTGCTCCTTGGTCATGCGGGCGAAGTAGGACTTGGTGTTGGGGGTCCATTCGAGCTCGTTGTAGGGGACAGCGAAGGACTTGCCGCCGATGCCCAGGAACGCGCCGGACTTGATCACCGCGAAGCGGATCTTGCCCGAACCGCGGTCGACGATGAAGTCCTGGACTTCACCGATGTCGTCGTTGTTGGGGTTCTTGACCGTGGCGCCGATCACGTCGGACGACTTGGCGAACATCAGCGCACGCGAGCCGCGGCGGGCCTCGTCGATGCGGACGGTCGAGCGGGGGTTCTGGGTGCTGCGGCGCGCGTCATCGGGCTGGGCCTGGCGCTGGTTCTGATTCTCGCGGTTCTGGCCGGACTGCGCCACCGCGGGCACCGAGCCGGCGATGAGGAAGATGGCGAGGGCGGGGAGGGCGGGGTTGTTTCGGATCTTGCGTGTCATCTGGTATCCCTTTCGTCAAGGTGAGTGGTATCGATGTCGGCCGGGCCGGCTCACAAGCCTCCGGGCGTCTGATACATGGTGCGTCCGGGAGATGACGGCCCTGTGACGGCACCATGAAACCGGATTCATTTTGGTGGGGGGTTGGCTTCAGGCCGGGGCGCGGGTGCCGGAAGGACACGCCGCTGCGCGGTTCCATACGCGGGGGGTGCGCCGGTGTTCGCCCGCGATGCGGGTGAAAGCGGTCGGGGCGGGTCCGTTCAGTTCCGGTCGCTGCGCACCAAGCTGAGCGAAGCCCAGTAGCTCTTCCAGTCGCAGTCGGCACGCCCGGCGGTCCGCTCGATGTGAAGGGCCGTGATCAGCCAGGTTCCCGCGTCCCGGCCCTCGAAACGGGCGATGCCCGCACGGTCGGTGGCGGCGATCTGGAGGTCCGAGGGCGACGCGGCGCTGGCCGCGACGACGCGGAGACCCTCGATCGGCAGGCCGTTGAACAGCGCCCGCACGGTGACGGTCGGCTCGTCGGGCCCGGGGTTGTCGGTGGGTTCCAGCACGAGTTCGAGCGGCAGTCCAACGACGCGGTCCGCGGGCCTGGTGGGCTCGGTCACCCCCGGTTCGGGCGTCGGGGCGCGGCCGACCGCGATGAGGGACTTGGCGCACCGGACGTACACCTCCCGGCCGGGCGTCGCTTGCTCGCCGCGCGTTTGTCGGTCCCGCAGCGCGTCGGTCAGGCCTTCCTCGGTCAGGTACGCGTCGAATCGCTCCGCCGGGAGGATGTTGACGAACTCGGTGCTCTCGTACACCAGCACGGCGGGCCCGGTCCCGGCGGGACGAACGAAGCTCTCCGGCCCGCCGTCCACGCCCCGCACCGGGGTGGCGCCGGTGTCGTCGACCAGTTCGAACCGGGCGACGGCCGCGTTGTTGCGGGGAACGGTCTGACCGTCGAGGCGCTCGCCGTGCAGCGTGCGGACGCGGAGGAGTTCGCCCGCCTGGATGCCGAACGCGTGCGGCATGAGCCAGAACTCGTGGGCGAGCGCGGCCGGCGCGGCCGCGCACAGAACGGCTGCGATGGCGGCGGTTAGTCGGCGGTTGATCATGGATTTCATGGAGTTCTCCTGGCGGGGCCGTGCGTGCATGGAAGCTCTGGGCAAGTGTCGGGCCGGGCTTTCGGGCCCGGCCCGGCGGATGGAGGCCGCGGGGCGCTGCGGATCAGCGGGCGGCGTTGTACAGATCAATGAACGCGGCGATGTCGTAGAAGTTGATCAGGCCGTCGCCGTTGAGGTCGGCCTGCTCGAAGGCGGAGGGGGCCGGGTCCTTGCGGTTGCGGGTGGCCGAGTGCGGGGTGGCGCTGTACGGGAAGACCATGTTGTACGGCAGGTCGTTGCCCGCGACGTTGTCACCGACCACGGTGATCGTGTCGTAGGAGGGGCCGCTGGCGACGGCCGTCAGGGCGATGTCGACGACATCGTCGCCGAGCCGGCGCCCGTTGGGCCATCCGCTGGAGACGCCGCCGGTGGTGTCGCCGCCCACGAAGCCGAACCGGCTGAAGCCGTCCTGGCCCTCGAGGGTGACGGGGCCGGTGGTGGTGGCGACACGGAGCACGTCGGGGATGAAGATGTTGACCAGGTCCTGGCGGTCCTGGGTCTGGAAGGCGGTGCCGTACACGAGGTTGATCAGGGCGGCGACCTCCGGGTTGGCGGCGTAGGTCGAGTACTGGCTGTCCTGGGTCGGGGGGGTGCTGTTGAAGTTGTCCTTGTCCTTGAAGGCCACGAGTACCTCGTTGAACAGCGGGTTGCCCAGGCGGTTGACCTGGATCCAGTCACCGTAGTTGTCGATGTCGTTCCCGGCCTTGCGGACGGTGATCTTCGGGCGGCTGACCGAGGCGTACACGCCGACACCGGTCTGCTCGCCGAAGAACGCGTCCTGGTACAGGCCGGCGGGGAGCTGATCGAGGGGGATCTGCACGGCGAAGGCGAGCACGTTGAATCCCTTGAATCCGTCCACGCCCCCGCCGTCCTGGCCAAGGCCGTCAGCCAGGGTGCCGTTGTTGTCGAGGATTCGGACGTTGAGCAGGTCGAACACGCCGGGCACGTCGGCGTAGAAGCCGTCGTCGCGGGAGCCGGCGAAGAGGGTCTCGCCGTTGACGCCCTCTGTGATCGCCTGGCGGGTGTAGGCGTCGAGGTTCTCGGCGGAGGTGGCGCCCGAGACGGCCATCCCCGTCGCGTCGTTGTAGAGGGGGGTGACGTTGTTGCCGGCGTTGGGCGGTGCGACGAAGGCCCCCTCGGTGACGATGTTGTGGTTCTCGGCGACCGCGCGGGTGACCGTGTAGGTCTGCGTGTAGTTCTGCTGGGCGTCGCCGATGGTCATGATCGGGCCGGCCGCGGTGCCGAGGCCGTACGAGAGGATGGTGTCCTCGTTCTTGTAGCCCTCGTCCACCGGTGAGAAGCGGAAGTCGTAGCGGAGGGCGGTCTCACCGGACGCGGGATCGGTGATGTGGATCGAGTAGAGCGCGTCGGGGGCGAAGCGTTCGTGGTGGGGCCCGTCGCCCGGCTCGGAGAACGGGCGGACGTGCACGACCACGTTGAGCACCTGTTCGTCCGGTGTGCCGTACTTGGTGCCCATGAACGCGTAGACGTCGGTCAGGTTGGCCTGGGTGTCCTGTTTGATCAGCGGGGCGTCGGAATGGCTCGAGGCGTGCAGGGTGGGTGCGCTGACGCTCAGCGCGGTTCCCGCGGCCATCAGGGTGGCGGCGAGCGTGATTCCGGGCAGTGCCTTGAGTGCTTTGTTCGTCTTCATCGTGTGTTCCTTGGTGTGTGGGCGGCCGGTGCGGGCGCGGCGATCGCCGGGACGCCGGACGGCGCCGAACCCGTGGCCGCGTGGTTCTGATCGGGGAAGTTCCCTTGCGTCCCTTTGCCGGTGATGAACCGGGGACGCAAGCCCTTCGGGCGGGCGCAGGGGGCGGGTTTTGGATTCTGGAAACTTGTCGAGAACGCGCGACGCTCGATCCGCCGGGGCGCGGTCAGTCTTCCGGTCGGAACGAACCAACCAAGCGGGCCGACCCGACGGGGTCGGAGGGGTCGACATCCAGACTGACCGCCCGGGCGGTCTCGTGCCGTGCCGGGGAAGCGGTGGGGCCCTGGGTCAGCACGGCGACCAGATGGGCGCACAGCGGGTTGTGCCCGATGACCGCCGCGCACGGAGCGCCGGAAAGATCGGCGATCACGTCGAGGTAGTCCGCCAGGCTCCGGTGGGCGGCCAGGCGGTCGTCGAGCTGGGGCAGCAGTTCGAGCGCGGTCCAGATGTGCTCGGCGGTCTCCCGCGCGCGCAGGTAGGGGCTCGCCAGCACGATGGCCGGACGCAGGCTCTCGGAGGCGAAGTAGGCGCCGAGCGCTTCGGCCTGGCGGTGCCCGCGCCGGCGCAGCGGGCGTCCCGCGTCCTCGCCGGTGGGGGACTCGTGCTCGGCCTTGGCGTGTCGGACGATGTGGAGCAGCATGGTGTTCATCCGGCGGCGAGCCCGCCGCCCAGCCAGTGGCCGATCCACACCCCGGCCATTCCGAGGACGAGCGTCGCGGCAACATACGCGGCCGCGTGGGCGGTGTGGCCGCGCGAAAGGAGGGTGACGGTCTCCCAGCCTATCGCGCTGAACGTCGTGAACCCGCCGAGAAACCCGACGATCAGCAGCAGGCGGGCTTCTTCACGCATCCCGAACCCGAGCCGGCCCCAGGCAAGCCCGATAAGCAGGCATCCGATCACGTTGACCGCCAGCGTGGCCCCGGTGTGCACGCCCGGCAGCGGCTCGGCACCTTCCGCCGTGGCGGGGCTGGCGGGCCAGACGCGGGCGATACCGATCGCGATCAGGTAGCGGCTCAGGCAGCCGAGCCCGCCGCCGACGAACACCAGCAAGGGGTGGAGCATGGAACAGTTTAGGGTTCGTTCCGCGCGGGGCGGGCCGCGCCGGGCGGCGGCAGGCCGTCGCTGAGCCAGAGGATCGACAGCGCGGTGCGCATCCGCGGCGGCAGGGCCAGCCGAACGATCAACCGGGCGATCTTGCGTCCCGTCAGCACGCCCGGGATGAGCCCCACGGCGACGGCGATCAGCCCGCCAGCGAAGAGCGGTACCCGCAGGACGTCGGAGGCGGCATCGCGGGCGGTGATCGTGCCGGGCACGTTCGGCTCGGGAAGGCTGAGCATCCAGACGTAGCTCGCGGCCAGCGCGATCGGGATCAACGGCAGCAAGAACGCGCCCCATCGCCGGCTCCCCAGCGTCGCGGTCGACCAGAACGCTCCAAAGGTGAACGAGACGGCGGCCAGCGGGAACCAGAACGCGAACCGGTCGCGGTGCAGGATCCAATCGGTGCGGCCGGTCGCGAGGGGGTCCGAAGCACGCTGCGACGCCCACCATGACTCCGAGACGGGTGACCAAGAGCCGCGGAACGGGCTGACCCCGCCGCCGATGGTCGGGTCTTCGACGCCCTGTCCGCGTTGCCACTCGATGAAGCGCAGGGAGATCTCTTCGCCGGCGTCCTCGAAGGCCATTTCCATTCCGCCGAACATCAGCCCGAACGTCGGGCCGAACTGGGCGCCCAGGGCGCCCAGCAGCACCAGCACCCACAGCGCGGCGAGCGTCTTGGCCCACCGGTCGGCCCACCGGCTCAGCGCCGGGTACTCCTGCAGGGCCGCCAGCTGCCCGCACTCTGGACATCGGGCCGCGATCAGCCCGTAGCGGTGCTCGCGGAAGACGGTCTGCCCGAACAGGCTGAACCCGCAGCGGGCGCACGGCCGGTCGGTGCGGATCTGATAGCCCGTGGGCGTGTCGGCGTGCGTGGCAGCGTCGGTGTTCATCGGTTCTCCCGGAGGGCTCGTCGGTTGCGTCGCAGCGCCGCGCGCCGCTCCCGCTTTGCGGATGCCCACAGCGCACGGACGGACGATCCGAGCGGCATGCCCATCGCGAAGAACACCGCGAACAGCATCGCCATGGTCAGGTGCTCGGAGATGCTTCTCGCGGTCCGGAGGCTGCCCCAGGCCGGACGGGGCGGATCCGGCAGGGCGTTGGACATCACGTAGATCCATCCCGGCAGGGTGGCGATGGCCGCGACCCCGGCGGACCAGACCAGCCACACCCCGATCGCGGGCAGGTGGGCCAGGGCCGAGCGTGCCCACGCGCCGGCGAACCCGGCGGCCATCAGCAACAGCACGGCATTGACGAGCAGATCGGGGCCCTGGGCGTCGGGGCGGAGCAATCCGGGGGTGAGCACCAGCACGTGCAGCGGGTTGCGTCCGAACTGGGTCGACGCGAGCGTGGCGGCATCGGACACCAGCCAGACACCCGCCGCCGTCAGGGCGCAGATGACGGTCCACTGGACGGCCACCAGCACCCCCGCCCGCACGCCGCGCCGGGCGGCCCGGAACCCGGCCACCATCGGATCCCGTCGCCGGACGCTCACCCCCTGGCAGCCCGGGCAGACCACGATCGGCAGCCGCTCCACCGGGTCGAACACCGCCCGGACCCTGGAGAGGTCAAAGCCGCAGGACGGGCAGTTGTGGGGCGTGGGCACGCCAAGAGGATACGGAACGCGGGGCCGGGGGTTTCAGACCCCCGCCGGCGATGCAAGAATCACCCATGCAAGAGCACAGGTCGGCGGACGCGGTCGGGCGGCTGGTGGTGAAGGTGGGCAGCGCGGTGGTCGCGCCGGGCGGCCGGGTCGATCGAGTCGCCATGGAGCGTGTGGCCGAGGAACTCGCCCTGCTGGTCCGTTCGGGCGTGCGGGCGGTGCTGGTGTCGTCCGGGGCCGTCGCGTCGGGTTTCCGCACGCTCGGGCTCTCGGGCATGCCGCGGATGATCCGCCAGAAGCAGGCGGCCGCCGCGATCGGCCAGCCCGCCCTGATGCGGGCCTACTCCGAGCTGCTGGGCGAGCACGGCGTCTTCGCGGCCCAGGTGCTGCTGACCACCGATGACTTCGGCCACCGCGAGCGATTCCTCAACGCCCGTCACACCATCGAGACGCTGCTCGACGCCGTCGTGCTGCCGATCATCAACGAGAACGACTCCGTGGCCTTCGACGAGATCAAGCTCGGCGACAACGACCGGCTCAGCGCCCTGGTGGCCTCGGCCATCGACGCGGACCTGCTCGTGCTGCTCAGCGTCGCGCCGGGGCTGGTCGATCCGGCGACGGGCGAGGTCGTGCCCGTGGTCACGGACATCGGCGCCGCCCGCGGGCTGGTGGACGCCCGGTCGCGGTCGGGCGTGGGCACGGGCGGCATGGCCACGAAGCTCGACGCCGCGGCCATCGTCAACGAGCACGGCATCCCCGCGGTGCTCACCCGCGGGCCGACCGACGCCGTGCCCGACCCCATCGGGCGTGTGCTGCGGGGCGGCCACACCGGCACCCGGTTCGAGGCCGCCGCGCCGGCCGGGGTGCCCGCCCGCAAGTCCTGGATCGCCCACGCCGCGGCGTCCCGGGGCGTCATCGTCGTCGACGACGGCGCGGCCCGGGCCCTGATCGAGCGGGGCGCGAGCCTGCTGCCCGGCGGCATCGTCCGCGTGGACGGGCGCTTCGAGGCCGGGGCCGCGGTGGACATCAGCAACCGCGACGGCCGGCGGATCGCCCGCGGGCTGGTTTCCTACGGCAGCGGCGAGATCGAGCGGATCAAGGGCGCTCGCAGCGACGCCATCGCGGGCATCCTGGGCTACTCCTACGCCGACGAGGTCGTGCACCGCGACGATCTGCGCCTGATGGCCGTTTCCCCCTGATCGGGGCGCAACTCCGAGCGACGGGCGTGTTCTGGCGGGCGTATCAGGAACAAAGTGAGAATCAAACACGCCCCGCGCCGCGTGCTGTGGTACTTGGTTTCAAGGGGTCAAACGCGGCGCATGCCATATCGGCAGTGCCGAGGTTCCGATATTCATCGCGCGACCGACTTGTGGGCGTCAATAATGTTCTTATGGCAGAAACGGATCAATCCGCAAGCGTGCGTCGGGTGGTGGTCAAGGTCGGCAGCGCGGTCGTCGCGCCGGGCGGGCGCATGCACCCCGAGACGCTCGAGCGCATCGTCGACGAGATCGCAGAACTGGTCAACAGCGGCATCCAGGTGGTGCTCGTATCTTCGGGCGCGGTCTCGGCTGGCTTCCGCTCGCTGGGGCTCGACTGCATGCCCCTGAACACCCGCCAGAAGCAGGCGGCCGCCGCGATCGGCCAGCCCACGCTCATCCGCACCTACGCCGAGAAACTGGCCCACCACAGCATCACGGCGGCCCAGGTGCTGCTGACCGCCGACGATTTCGGCCGGCGCGAGCGGTTCCTCAACGCCCGCGACACGCTGGAAACGCTGCTCGAAGCCGGGATCACGCCCATCATCAACGAGAACGACTCGGTGGTGTTCGACGAGATCAAGCTCGGCGACAACGACCGCCTGAGCGCGCTGGCGGCCTCGTGCATCCACGCGGACCTGCTCGTGCTGCTCAGCGTGGCGCCCGGCCTCGTGGACATGGACACCGGCACGATCATCCCCCGGGTCACCAGCATCGCCGAGGCCCGCTCGTATGTTGACGAGACGGCCTCCTCCGGCGTGGGCACCGGGGGCATGGGTTCGAAGCTCGAGGCGATCGGCATCGTGATGGAGCACGGCATCCCCGCGGTGCTGACCGCCGGGCCTACGGCCGAGGTCTCCGACCCGATCGCCCGCGTGCTCCGCGGCGAGGCCGTTGGCACGCGGTTCGACGTCAACACCGACACCCTGACCGCCCGCAAGTCCTGGATCGCCCACGCCGCCGCGGGCGACGGGGCCATCACCGTCGATGACGGCGCGGCCACCGCTGTGCTCGAGCGTGGCGCCAGCCTGCTGCCCGGGGGCATCCTCCGCGTCGACGGGCACTTCGACTCTGGCTCGGCCGTGGAGATCCGCGACCTCAACGGCCTGTGCATCGCACGGGGCCTGGCGTCGTACAACAGCGCGGAGATCGACCAGATCAAGGGGTCCAAGAGCGGGGAGATCGAGCGGCTGCTCGGCTACATGAACACCAGCGTCGTCGTGCACCGCGACGACCTGCAACTCATCGGAGGTGACCAGTGACCGCAACCGCCGCCAACCCCTCCATCCGTGACATCGCCCGCAACGCCCGCGCCGCGTCCCGCCTGGTCGGCGACCTGTCCGAGGCGACCCGCAACGCGGTGCTGCTGGACCTGGCCGACCGCATCGGTTCGCGTCAGGCCGAGATCCTGGCCGCCAACGACGCCGACATGGCCGCGGCCGAGGCCGCCGGCGTGGACGCGCCCAAGCTCAAGCGGCTCAAACTCACGCCGGACAGCCTGAAGCAGTTGTGCGACGGCCTCCGCCAGATCGCCGATCTGCCCGATCCGGTGGGGCAGGTGACGAAGTCCTACACCGTCCCCAGCGGGTTGAAAGTCGAGAAAGTCCGCACGCCGCTCGGCGTGATCGCCATGATCTACGAGGCCCGCCCCGGCGTGACCATCGACGCCTTCGCCCTGTGCTTCAAGGCCGGCAACGCCTGCCTGCTCAAGGGCGGGAAGGAGGCGGACCGTTCCAACCGGCTGCTCGCGTCGATCGCCCGCGAATCGCTGGAGGCCCACGGCGCCCCGGCCGACGCGATGCACGCCATCACCTCGTCCGACCGCGAAGAACTCAAGACGATGCTGACCCTGTCGGACGACATCGACCTGGTCATCCCCCGCGGCGGGGCCGGGCTGATCCGCTTCGTCCACGAGCACTCCCGCATCCCGACCATCCAGCACTTCCACGGCGTGTGCCATGTGTTCGTCGACAAGGCCGCGGACCTTGACGAGGCCTTGGAGATCGTCGCGACCGGCAAGACGAGCTCCCCCGCGACCTGCAACACCACCGAGTGCGTGCTGGTGCACAAGGATGTCGCCGACGAGTTCGTCCCCCGCCTGATCGAGCGGGCCGCCAAGGATGGCGTGACCATCCGCGGCGACGAGCGGTTCATGGCCGCGGCCAAGGGTGCCGCCCATGTCCAGCCCGCCACCGACACCGACTGGGGCACCGAATACCTCGACCTGATCCTCGCGGCCCGCGTCGTCGATTCGTTTGACGACGCCCTGGCCCACATCAACCGCTACTCGTCCGGCCACACCGAGGCCATCGCCACCACCGACACCGCGACCGGGGAGGCCTTCTGCCGGCGCGTCAAGTCCTCCTGCGTGCTGGTCAACGCCTCGACCCGCTTCAACGACGGCTTCCAGCTCGGCTTGGGCGCCGAGATCGGCATCTCGACCAGCCGCATCCACGCCTACGGGCCGATGGGTCTGGAGGGGCTGACGATCGAGCGGTTCGTGGTGCGAGGGGACGGGCAGACGCGGTAGGTGACTCAGGTTGGGCTGGCGAGCCGGTGCTGAGCGTGGCCGCACTCCGGGCACACGCTCACGGGGCCCCCGCATTCGCCACACCGGGTCGTGGGCTTGAGTCCGACGAGCGGGTACGCGCATACTTCGCACACGATTCCTGATGCAGGGGTCGAGGCACCCGGCGGTTTGGTGTGAACGATGAGAATGAGCGCCGGCACCATCAACGCGTACCAGACGGCGATGGCCTCGGGAATCATCAGGTTGGATCTCCCTGAGAAGTGGAACGCCTCAAGGACGAACATCGACACGATGCTGAGTCCGCCGGCAATGGCGAGAATTGGAATAGCCCAGGGCCTTTTCCAGACCCAGGCGATGACCACCCCCCAGATCAGCGAACTGACAAGCGGGGCGAAGATCCCGGTTGTTATCATCAGCAACCAGAAGCCCCAGAGCGGCCACGACAGGCAGAGGGCGAACGCAACATACTTGCGGATCACGCCGTGGCCGATCCGCAGTGTCAGCGGGATAAACGCAATCCCGTGTGCTGCCCCCAGGAGCAAGACGAGCACGGAAGCGTGCTGCGATTGGTCCGACCACATCGAAAGCCCGATGCCGCACGCGGCACTGACCACGGCGAGCACAGCGGTCAGGTCCATCAGCTCAATTCGGTGCTTGATGGTCGCGGCCATCTGGCCTCCCCGTTCCCGCTACTCCGCCCGCCAGTCCTTCCCATCCCTCACCACCCGCCGGTACAGCGTGTCCCGCTCCACCGGCTCGAAGCCAGCCTCGCGGATCGCCCGGATCAGGTCGGTCACCGACTTCTCCTGGTGAGTGGACGAGCCGCCGACCTTGGTGATGTCGTACCAGACCACCGTGCCGTCGATGTCGTCGGCCCCGGCCTCGAGCATGAGCTGGGCCATGGGCAGCGTCTGCATGATCCAGAACGCCTTGACGTGCGGGAAGTTGTCGAGCATCAGGCGGGCGACGGCGATGGTGCGGAGGTTCTCCAGGCCGGTCGGTCCGGGCAGGTGCTCGAGCTCGGAGCCGTCGGGGAAGAAGGGCAGGGGGATGATGGTCTGGTAGTAGCCGCCTCTGATCTCGGAGCGGGGGGCTTCCAGCCCCCCGTCTTCCTTGGCG
>TARA_R110000782_G_scaffold11744_3_pt1 | contig 34985 bp, 44 predicted proteins | sample TARA_R110000782 | Tara Oceans TARA_R110000782 (sample SAMEA4397859) | marine metagenome | biome: Polar Biome; feature: [SRF] surface water layer (ENVO:00010504); material: water (ENVO:00002006), including particulate matter (ENVO:01000060) such as... | depth 5 m | reverse complement strand
CTCGGCACCGCAGTGAAAACTGGCGCGCATTGCATCGCCTAGCTGCCTGCCCCAACTAACTGCTAAATTTTCAGGGTGCGGAGCACGGCCCATATAAAAGAGATTGCCGTCGTCCATTGCAAATGCATGTGGATTAACAGCTTCGGCCGCAGCAGTATGACTATCGCCATTTACATACAATATCATTACGATACTTCGGTTCTACCGTCGCCGATGTCCCGTGACTTGACTACTCGATTAGGATTGTTGGCCATTTCTTGTTCCCATGTTTCCATGACAACGTGCCTGCATACGTTCTGAAACCAGCGGTCGACGATATCAGAATCCTTATCCTCGGCCCGACCTTTGTATCCTGCCCGTACCAAGTTGGCAACAAACTTGTCGTTCCAGTCTAGTTCAAATGCACCTTGGTGTAAATTTTCAGGATCAATGTCCATGCTCAAAATAGCAACCCAAGGTTCACCTTTTTCCGTTGCGATTTCTTTTTCAGTTTTTACCACAGCTTTGGCCTTGGCTTTGACCTTCTCCACTGGCGGCGGCTGTACGTCTGGCTTCTTTTTAAATCTATCAAAAAATCCCATAATATTCTCCTAGAATAAATCTACAGTTTCCTAGGGTAAGAAACTCTTACCGAAGTGTCCGTAATTTGTAGTACTGCTGTAAATAGATAACTCACTTATATCCGTTGATAGAACATTTATTTATAAAGGGCAAACAGCATCACGTACCCCATTCATTTTTAAACAACGGCACTTTTGCAATCTGTCACTGTATCGCAAACCATTTTTCATGGCCAGCACTGCTACGTTCTTATTGTTCATAGCATATACACTTTCGACACCGCCGACTGGCATCAAGTACACATGCCCTTTGAATCCCGCTGCACGGAATGCAGCAATTGCACATTCGGCATCGGCAAAGTCTTGTTCTGTAGCAATAACAAACTTCAAATATGCTGTGCCGACTTGTTCGTACTCGCACACCACTTCTGGCTTGATAGCATCTTCCCACTTTTCACCACTGCATGGCAGTTTAGCACTGACACTGAATGTAAGTTCTTTACCTACTTCGCTATTCCACTTAGCTAAGAAACCTTTGAACTCCGGAGTCAGTTTCTGAGTACCGTTTGTTTCAAAAGTAATCTCTTTCAAATCTCGCATCTTAGGATTGTTCAGCAAGTCGGGATAAGCACGTTGCCATCCCAGCAACGGCTCGCCGCCTGTGATTACCAAGTGTTCGTCCTTCCAATGATCCTGCGGGAGAATCTCCATAATACGATCCACAATAGCTTCGCTGGTAATCATTGGACTAAGATCTTTAAACTCGGGCATCCAACTAGCATAGCTGTCACAGCCGGTACTGACCAGTGGGAGTTCTTCATACTTTTCGAATCGATGCATAGTATTCATAACTGCCACTTGATCTGCTTCCTTGCTCAGTTCACCTCTAGGCATACCAAAGCCGCTACACGTAAAGTTGCAACCAAATGTGCGCAGAAACACCGAAGGGACGCCCATGTAACGTCCTTCACCTTGAATTGAATAGAATAGTTCTGCTATCTTAATCTTTGACATTTGTATCTTTCATTTAAATTTTCCAAAAATTGCACCACATTACGGTAATACGCTCCCGTCACTTGCTCCCTTGTGTATTTCCATCCATGTATGGTCACCCATGTATTTTACTTGTGCTTGATACTGGTAGTCATCTGGTGGACCACTGCTCCAGCCGTCGGGGCCATGATGAACCAACAGCATTTTTTCTTTGCGCTTGTCCCATACCAGCCAATAACTCATGCCCATCACTGCTTGAAATTGATACTCTGCTGCATAGACTGCGTCTGTTACATCTAATCTGCGTTTAATTTCCTGTGCTTGCTTTTCCAACACAGCAACCAATTGCATAATTCTATCATGTTCTTGCTGGGCATACATCCTGGCATGATTGATCATCATGTCTTTTTGTTTAGTAACAGGCACAAGGTCAAACTTGGAACCGCCAGCTTCTGTAGCATACGGCGTAACATTTCGATTAAAGAAAGGAATAATAGCGCCATTGATGTCTACGTCAAAACTATTTCTGCCTTTGGTAATATTAGATTTTTTATCTTTGGACATTGTACTTTCCTTGCTTTAACCATTGAATACTGATCCGAAAACAATCTTCAATTGCTGTGCACGATCAATTGTAAATTTCTGACCATTTCTTCAACTTTTCTTCTTTGGCAGCACGTGCCAGGTACACTGCATTGTCGTCTACCAGGCCAAACTTGATTAGTAAATCGATCATACACAACAAGTCGCCTACTTCTTCTGTAAGATTATCGCGATTGCTCTTGCCCGATGTCAAGTGTACTCCGTCAATACCAAATCGTCGGCACTTGCTAACAGCTTGGATAACTTCGGCACATTCTTCTTGAAGAATATTCATTACTTCTGCGTGTTTATCAATCATGCGAACAAGTCCTCGTTCCATTCGCGATGTCCTTCCCTGAATGCCATATTGGCCTGTGTTTCTCGCACTTCGACTTTGTAGCACCAGAGCCGTTTAGCTTCGCCTTCGCCCCACATCTCAGGAATGTACACACCGTTGACATACTTGTACAGCATGTCACTCAGGCCTTCACAACCCAGCTTGGGCAGGATAGTAAGCTTGGCCAGTTTACGGCGTTCCATTTCTTTGTAAAACTCAAGTTCTGGATCATCCTCGCTGACCAGGGTAGTATGATCAAACTGACTTTCGAGAATTTTCTTCAGTTCCTTAAGACCACCGTAGTCAGCAGCCCAGTTACGTGCATCGAGGTCATTGGTTCCGAAGTAGAACTTCATACTGAAAGAGTAACCATGATTAAGGTTGCAATGTGAGTCTGATCGCCATTGACGATACGCGCACGGAAATGCGTCAATGTACTCTTTGGTACTGGTGTATTTGTATGAAACGGGTGTGAGTGTTGTTGCCATTTGTTTTTCCTATGTTAGATTATAGCATAGATAGCAGAATTTGTATACCGGGATGATGTCCTAAGACCGGTGCCTTGCTATTTATTACTTTGAGATTGTGTTGTTAAAACTCTGTGCAAAATATTCAGGGTCGTTGCTTGGCACCGATGATGGTGTGCCAATATTTGCATTGTTATAATATGTCAACGGAGTGTAGTTAGCAATTATCGAAGTAGCTGCAACTGCAGTGCCAGCTACTAGCAGCAATAGCAGTACCCATAATTTAAAAAACTTCAGCATCACAAACTCCGCTTTATAGTGTGGATCTGCTAATTATAGCAAATTCTCATTTAATGGTTGGCCTCGGTCTAGATGTTCCAATTTATTGGGAATATTTGTCCATCTTTCGTGATCCACCATTGGGGCAATTGACTTGGTGATACCAGGCCATTTTTTTGCCAACTCTGCATTGATATCAATAAACACTCGTTGATTTTCGGGCAAATCTTCAGCAGCATAAATGGCACCGACTGGGCATTCGGGCACACACACTGCACAATCAATGCATCCATCTGGGTCAATTGCTAAAAAATTAGGACCCACAACAAAGCAATCTACAGGGCATACATCAACGCAGTCAGTGTGCTTACACAGAATACATTCTTCAGTTACAACATAGGCCATGATTTATCCTTTTACATGCTCAGTGTATTTAACACATTTTCCGGACTGGAGTTTCCGTACGGATCCGGATCGCTGGGTGTTGCATCCGGTTCCACAAACATGTGTTCCACTACTCCGCAGTCGATCACTGCTGCGTATCTACGACTGCGTTTGCCAAAGCCAATTGCACTCATATCAACAGTCATGCCCATGCCTTCTGTAAATGTTCCTGCGCCGTCGGGGATAACCTTTACATTCTTGATACCCAGTGACCGAGCCCATTCGTTCATAACAAATGCATCGTTAACACTGATACAATAAATTTCGTCAATGCCCTGTGCCTGGAACTCGTCGAACTGTTCTTCGAACCCGGGCAGTTGGTAGGTCGAGCAGGTCGGAGTAAATGCTCCCGGCAAGCTAAAAATCACTACACGCTTTTCGGCAAACAAATCGTTGCTGGTCTTAAAAACAAACTCTCCGCCGATCGGGCAGCCGCCTTCTTCTGGTTGTTCGTCACCTTCGCGAAATGCAAAGGTTACATTTGGTACATTCTGTGTCATATAATTTCTTTATCGTTTGTTGGACTCTTGAATACTTGTAGAGACAATGGATTTGACTTACTTGCCGTTTCTTGACTGAAGTAGGATATTGTCAAAGAACTCTTTCTTTGTGCCAGGGTCTTGATTAAATGCGCCTTTGAGTACAGTAGTTTGGGTCAAACTACTGTGTGCCATTATGCCTCTATTGGTACAACACCCGTGTTCCGCTTCGAGATAAACACCTACGTTTTCGCTGTCAGTTGCTTTGCTAATTTCTTTAGCAATGTCGTTGCATAGTTCTTCTTGCAAGGTACCGCGTCGTGCACACCACTGTGCAATACGAGTATACTTGCTCAGGCCGATCAGTTTGTTGGCTGCAATGATTCCAATATAAGCAGTACCTGTCACAGGTTGATGATGATGACTGCACATGCTGCGAAGTTCTGACCGAACTACCAACATGCCGTCGTAACGATCTGCTGAGTCATTTGGAAAAGCAGTTGCATCCGGAGCAGCAACATACCGACCTTCCATTATTTCGTTGTAGTACATCTTGGCAAGACGCTTGGCAGTGCCTTTGCTGTTGGGATCGTTTTCTCGATCAATCAACAATGCATCCAGCACTAGTTCAAACGCCACAGTGGCCTGTTCAATCAGTTCTGCTTTGTTGTCTTCGGTTACGTATTCGCTGATGTTGTCGCCTGCCCAGAAACGTTTGTTGTCTGATTGCATTTGTTCGCGAATTACTTGACTTAAATTTTTCTCACTCATTTTTATTCTCCGATGTTAAGGCAGGTGGATTGCCGCATGTACATATTGTACATGTTATTTAGGTAACTGTCAACTAATGATTGTAATATTGCGCAAGTCTGGATAAACAACATGAATCGGAATTGGCTTATCTAACTTTACTTTTTCCAGCATTTCTAAACCAACTACTGCTTCTTCTACTGTAGGCTTGTAATGGTACCCGACTCGAAATGTTTGCTGACTTTGCCACGGTGTTATACTTAGGTCACGCCCGTCGTAACGCATCAACATCAGTGCGTCGTATGCTGCTTTGTCGTCCAGCAGCACAGCACCGCCGCGGCCTATATGCAGTGGCTTGCCGTGTCCAAAACTCAAACACTGCATTGACCCCGGCCGATACATGTCTTTTTCCAATCGTCTTGCACTGTCCCATACACGAGTGTTACGGAAATGATATTCGCCAGTCCACTGTTTATCTTCTAGGATATATTTGATTCCTAGTTTGTGCATTGTCATCGGGATGCTCAAGTAAGTGTATGCCGGAAAGTAACAACCGTTTGGCTTATCGTGCCGCAGGCACAGTTCAATGGCATGGGTGCAGCAATCAGTCATGATTGCATAGGGCGCGCCAGTGAACTCTGCCAGTGCAGTTTCAAATTCTTTAATCTTATCAAAGCTCATTTACTGTACCAGTTCCATGCGTGTGTGGACATATTGTCTAGTGTGTAAGTAGGCACCCATCCTGTTGCCTTGCTAAACTTCCCAGCATCTGCTGTTAAAATAGCCGGGTCACCTGTTCTTGCAGGACCAAATTCTACATTGATAACTTGTCCAGTTGCTTTTTCTGCAGCAGTGACCACTTCGAGATTGCTTGCACCACGGGCTGTGCCAAGGTTGTATACTCCGCACTGCACATCTGTACTGCCGAGTGCTATGATGTGTGCACTGGCAATGTCGTCAACGTGCACATAATCGCGTACACATGTACCGTCTGCAGTTTCAAAGGCATTGCCGTTGCACACAAACTGAGTATTGTTCTTAACACTTTCCATGATCCGAGCCATAATATGCGTAGCACCAACGGTCTGCCCATGTCGTCCCCGAGGATCAGCACCGCAAGCGTTGAAGTATCGGAATGCTACATAGTTTAGCTTGTATGCACGATGATAGCTTTCTAACACGCGTTCTACCATCAGCTTGCTCTCACCGTATGGACTAATTGGCTCTGCTGGATCAACTTCTTGAACCGGAGTCATGATAGGGTTGCCGTAGGCAGCAGCACTGGAACTAAAAATTACTCTAGTCTTGGGCATACTCTCGCGAACAATATCCAACATTGTAATTGTTTTAATAACATTGTTGTGATAATACTCTGCAGGATTTGCAATACTTGGACCAACCAAACTAGTGCCAGCACAATGAATGATAGCATCGGGCACTTCTTTTACAATATTGTACAGGCCAAGTGGAGCGGCAAAATCACTCAACACAAACTTGTCAATTGGGAATTGACAAGTTCGTCGGTCAATCCCGATCACAGTGTGGCCTGCATCCATCAATCGGAGAGCAATTTGCCCTCCAATATAACCACTTACTCCGGTGACCAGTACTTTCATGCAGTGACCTTGTTCACTTGATATTTGTCTTGTGCTACATGGTCACGATATCGGTTTCCTGCACGATTCCATTGTTCACCACGGCCTTCCATAATATCAACTACACGACCAATGGTACCGTTGTTCCAGTCCGAGATCAGTCCCATATTGCGATGTGGCTCTTGCAACAAGTTTTGCAACTTCTGATAAGCATCCTCGATACTCCACGGGATGTACAACCGCTCTGGGTCGTTTGCAAATACTTCAGGGAAACTTCTATACGCAGGATACAATACATTGCACCCCAATGTGTCGGCTTCGCTTACTGTGTTGCTGACCCAGTCTTGTAACGCACAGTTAAACATTACCCGGCTGTCATTTACAATACTGTAATACGAGTCCTTCTTGAGATTTTCGTAAATCTTCAGTTGACCCATCTTGTCCATATTGTAGGCACGTTCGACATATTTAGGATTGTTGCTACGCAATGGGCCGCCACTCAATATTGCAAACTCAACATCACTGTGACAGTTTCGGCGATGATATTCTTCAATAAGATCCATGAAGAAGTCTGGTTGCTTTTCTTGGTCAAATCGTGCAGCAAATACTACACGCTTTGTTCGTTGATCGAATGCACGAATATTTTCTGATCCACCAATTCGTTCCAGTACCTCGTCTTTGCCAAATGCCAAGCCACTGATATTGTAGATCGGCGCACTCCACCCAGCAATACGCATGTGCGCAACCATTTCTTCATTGGTTGCCAACACAGCACCGCCTGACGTCTTGACCAGCTCGTTGACCATTTGTTCGTATAGACCCATCCACTTGCTCATGCCCCATACATGCACAAAGTCATCGGGGTCGATTGCCTGAGCAAGACATCGCACATAGATTTTAGGACGCTGCGATGCATCTACTTGATCAAGAATATACGGGAGACTTTCGATTCCCGGAGAAAACATATCCTCAAAGTACACCACATCATCGCTGGTCACTTCGCCCTCGCGCATCATCTGCACAAGATTCATTATTTGGCTCATGCTAAAATAACTGCGACCGTGTGCATCCAATACTTGGCCAACACTGATACTCTGCGCATTGTCAATAACAGAACCTGGAACGTAGACTACATCGAGCTCACGACTATTGAATACTCTACGATTCCATTCTGATAGTTGCAGAGTGTAACGAGACTCGTACGACTCCAACCCCATGTAATATAGTTTTCTCATTGATATTTCCTTTATAAGTTAGTATAACAGAATTATTTGTATAAAGCAAGACATTTGATAAATCCGTGTTTGCATACAAAAAATGGTGGCGTTGTTCCAGGAACAAACACCACCATCCGTTGAATGTCTCAAGACATTCACTATGCCATTAACTAATTAAATGTTACGATTCAAACGACGAGCATCTTCGGCCCACATGTCACGGGCATTTTTACCCTGCGTGAACTTGGTGTACTGCTGCCATGCGTAGCTCTTAAAGTTGTACAAGTCTGCTTCATTGTAACGATATCCAAAATCGCGGCAGAACTCCAACAGAGTGTCTAGTTCTTCTAACGCGGATTGTGACTTGGGATTAGCTTGTACGATTTGTTTTGCCATGATGTTCTTTAGATAGTTGTAGTAAGGTTAGGACGAGAAATTTCATATTTGACCAAGCATCCGTTTTCGTTATCTTCAGATACTTCAATCCACACAGCTCTGTCCGGATATCGCTGTGCAATCTGTATATATATGTCATCTGCAATCATCTCGCAAGATTTATAGTCTAGTTTTAGAATATTATCTTTATATAGATTTTCTAGCCAGCGTTTAAATTGAATAAATTCAATGTCCCTATCATTGTGAAACACATCGATCCAAACTCTGAAATGAAAGATGTGCCTATGGAGTGATCCAAGGAAGCTAACGTCGTATTCGTCTCCTGTGGCCAGCAACGGATCAGTTGCTGCTGCTGGGTAGCAATGAATACCTTCTTTTTGGAAAGTAACCCAAATCTTACGCTCGGCAGTGCTCATAATTCGCACGGCTTGTTCAGTTAATTGTTGTGTTGGTTGATTCATTTCAAATATCTTGTATTGTGTGTGCTGTAGTCAGGGCTTACCTGTACCTGGCCTAGGGGATTAATGTGTAGTTTGATCACAACTTCGTTGGTATGCGGATTACGAAGAACACCAACATGGCTTAGTTCATGCCCGGGAAAGTTACTTCGAACAATAGGTTCTACGCTCGATTTAAGATTCTCGTATGCCTGTTTCGCTGCCGCATCAGCATACCATTTGATACTGTTATTCATACTAGACAACTTCGTCTTTTGTGTATTTAGACCAAGGAGTAAATGCTTCTCGATTTTGCAGACTATGCAGACTATGACACCAAACCCCGGGATTGGTTGCATCAAAGTCTTTATCGTCGATCTTGATTGTAGTGTTGTATCCTAATTGTTGCGCATACGGCAACTTGACCGAAATCATTGGGATAAAATTATGACTGTCGGTTAGTCCAGATTCAACCAGGCCTTCGGCTGACGATACATCAATATCAAGAGTGCACAAATAACCTTTTTTCAAGAAGAAGTGGATCATTCTCTCCCATTGGTTCCATACTTTCCTGTCATTTAGTTCTGGATTAGGGAAACTCATATTGGCACCAAAGTAGATGTGCTCGCAGCCGCGTAGGTTCATAGCAATAGCGTCAACCAACTGAATACCAACTACAAACAAAGTCTTCATTCCAAACGCCGGAGTATGTTCTACTTCAGTACCGTGGAAAAACTTAACATCATCATGTCCATCTCTAATCATATTATCCCAAGTCCTCTTGAATTGCAATCAGTGTGTCCAGTGCTTGTTCTAATTGTACACTATCTTCGGCCTGGTCGTCAACTGCTTCGAACAAGTTGTTGAACAGAGTTCGCGAATTCTTAGCCTTTTTGCCTTTGAATCCACGTGTGCCAACAATGTCCATCCAGTAACGGTCGTACTGTTCAATTATAGCTTCTGCTTCTGCACGATCCGAAGTGGCAAAGATTGCTTCTACAATGTCTTCAAATTTTTCATGACTTCCGTTGGTGTCCCACATCATTCTGGGCCTGTTGCCCTTGTCAAACTCGCGGTTGGCACGTTGAACTGATTCCAAATGCAACCAAACGTTGTGTCCCATCAGCAATGCATAACTGAAACTGTCCCAGGATGTTTTACCAAACTTGCCAATTTTGTTCACATCGGGCAGCACGTCGTAGTTGTCAGGCAGCAGTCGATTTTCTGGAGTATCTGCTACTCCAGCTTTGAGTACACCAGCTTTGTAAATACAAATATCCTTCATCTGCAACTGTGCACTAATAGGACTTTCGTCAAAGTGATCAACAAACCCGTCAGCCACAACTGCTTGACCATATGGTCGTGTGTCATTGGCATACTTTTTGTCATCCACAATGGGATTCATCCTATAGCTCCACTTACCATTGTGCGGCAACACAATTTCGTGATACACTTGCCCATTGGCAGTGGCAAGGAAAGGGCTAGCACAATCAAACGAGATAGTAAAGTCTGGATTGACATACTTGCGCACTGCTCGTTGAATCACAGTGAGCAACACTGCCCATTCCAGTTTGCTAGTGCCAAGAAAGTGCATCCAATCGTGTACTCCTTGCTGCAACAAGTTGTCGTGTCGCAGTGCTACCAACCGCTTGAGAACCAAGTGCACATCGCACATGTTCTGACCGCCCATTGACCAACCGTTGAAGTGAGTATCTGGGTACAGTGTTGGATCGCAATAGTGCTTCATTGTTTGATACCATTGCTCTGCATCAGAATGGCTGGCACCCTGCAGAACGTTCAGCACCTTCATGCCGCCGTTCTTGGTTCCTTTGCGGTTGGCCATGAAGTAATCGTTGTTGAACTTGGTAGCATCAACTGCTTCTTTAAGAGTACTGATACCACAGGCCTTGGATGCTTTCTTGTCATGGATTACCCATGTAGGAATATCCAATGTCATGCCGTAGTCTGACACACCGTCGAGCCATTTGAGAATTGACTCTCGCTTCTTCTGTGCCTTGGGGCAACCTGAATTGGCTTTCCAGTCACCTTCCCATAGACCCTTGGCAATCTGGAATCCTCCTGAGTCGCCCAGCATCATTGTGCCTGGTTCGCGGTTACGCACCATGTCCTCGCTCCAGTCTTGCTTGTTCAAGTCCAGGTTAGCGTGACCACCTGAGTACAAGCTCCACTTGTAAGGAAACAATCCTTGCTTACTGTTGAGCCAGTTCATCATTTCCATATCCTGGATACCAGCAGGCAACCGTGCAGGATCTACGTAAGGACCATTGACAGGATCTCGTTGCTTGCCTACATAGGTAGCATAGAATCCACTGATAGCCGGAAGAAACACAGCATAGTCATTTTGTTTTGCAGTTAAATTATCTTGTATCATTATTGTTTTGATGCCAGTGCCACCACTACCATTAATTTTTCCCTAGCTTCGATAACTGAGTTATCGTGTTGTTCCAATGCATCTTTCACGGTGATGTTGTTTTTTGCAAGTCTTCTATACTCGTCTTCTTTGTGCATCTGCAAAGTTGCCCACCCAATTGCAGACACTGCCATACTGCTTAGATCAACATTTGGAGTTGTTCCGGGCACTGCTTGCCAGCTATGATTGTTATACACTTGCAGTTCAAATCCGGACATACGCAGCTCGCCCTGTTTCGATTGCCCGGGCAACTCTGAACTTGGATTTACAAACTGACCCATAACTGGTCCGGGAGTAACAACTACATAATGGCTGCTGCGGAGTTCTTTAATCATTTTCTTGTCTGCTAAGTTAGTTGGCTTGATAAAACTGTACTGACTCAATCAATTCGTAACATTCTCTATAATACCATTTAAGCTGTTCTAAATGCTCGGGGCATGCAGTCAGATGTTTTCTTAACATGGTATGAATTTTATGCTGAGTCCAACCGTTGACTGTTTTAGTGCTGTCTTTCCTGGAGGAGAACTGACCAGGCACCAATCCCTTTGACGAAACGTTGTACGGATTATCTAGATTATCCCATCTGCCTGTGTGCATCGTAGCTGGCACAATTTTATCTTTTGCCCAGTGATTCCAATTTGTCTCCAGGTTGCTGTCACATTTAAACCAGACTACTTTTTTAAAATCAATCTCTGATAAAAACGTAGATTGCGGTGCAGTGTGCTCGTCAAACACTACATGATCAAATATTGCATTGAATCCTAAATTTAGAAAAAACCATAAATCTTCAGGAGAGCATCCGACAAATGCCTGGGCTGCACCAGCAAGCCACCGGTCAACAGGATCTCTTAATGCAACAATATAAGTGGCATCATCTGCGACATTCTCGTTTATGTAATTAAACAGTACTCCGTCGATTTGATCTTTGAGCCAGCTGCTGGCATTTTTCGGAATATTAACATACACATAGGGATGGCCGTTGACCCCTGTGTGTAATATTGATCTGCCTTGTTCGTCGAAGTCTTGCACTTTCCACCCGGTAGTAAGATCAATCTGCATGCTGTTACTTGCTCTGCGCTGGCAGGATGTAGTTGTACACAGCAAGACCAGAATCAACAGTGATCATTGCAGCACCGTCATCGCTGATCTTGACAACCTTGTCGCCAGTGAGATCCATAATGCTGATGAATGTTTTAACTGGCCAAGACCATGCTCGTTTAAGCTGACCGGTTACATCGTGTTGGAACACAAAGTTGCCAGCATGTGTGGAATGATCTCCAAAGAAAAACATCAAGTTGGTACCGTCGGTTCTAGCTTGGAAAGTTGTTTCTTCGGCATTGGCCTGTGCTTGCATTTTCAAACGCATAACACTGGCATTGGTCGGCTCGAACGAAATATGCCAGTGCGGCGTTTTAAATTTATAGCTCTTGAGTTTGTCATTGACAATTTCACTTGCCATAAAACGGTAGCTGTTCTTAAAGTCGCCGCCGGCATTTTCAAATGCAATACCGTCGGGTTCGCCTGTTGACTTACGAGTAATGCTAAGTTTAGCTTTCTCTCGGTATTCTTGAATGTTAAGCAAGATTTTAAGTTTGCTCAAGTTTGGCATGCCAAAGTTGCCAACAAAGTCAGCAACTGGTCCAGCGAACTTGCCCTCTACCACTACCGATCGGTCTTCCGCAAGGCCCGAAATAAGTGTTTCTTTGTCGTCGCCTGTAATTTTAACCAAGTCAATTACGCCCAAGTCGAGCGTGTGTTGTACCAAGTCTAGCAAATGATCTCTCATGTTTAATTCTCCTGTTGTGTTATTGTATACGATTTATTTAGGTTTAGCAAGTGATTTCGGAATTATTTTTGCCAAAGTTTGTCCGCCTTTTAAACTTTCAAACTCTCCGGGCTTTTGTAGCTCTAACCAAGTTAGGTTGTTGGCATCGTTCCAACTGAAAATCTGTTTGTACCCCAGTGCCTTGGCAGCATCCCTGACACGCTGCCCCGGTGTGTAAAAGCAGTAATTCCGTTCGACCAGTGCTACACAGTGTGCGCGATCGCAATCGTTGAATGTCATTGCCAGTATACCACCTGGGCGCAATTTAGAAAAAATCTCTTTAAGATACTGCACTACTACTTCGATCGGAGTAAACTCAAAAAAGTTAAATGCCAAACATAACCCAAGTTGATTCTTTGGAACGCCGGTCAGCACATTGGCCGACAATGGCAGATCTGTATATACTCGTAGTCTATTTTGGTATTCAGTTGTAAACCCTGCATATGACGGAGCCAGCAACTCTGCACTAGAATCAACTAGATACAGTGGATCAAATCCAACCATATCGTTGATAAAAGTTTCACGACCGGGCCGAATTATCAATGCTGAGTACTTCCAGTCAGCATAACTCTTGATTCTATCTGCCAGCATACGCTGTGTTTCTGGTGTCATCACCAGTCGCCGATCAAGAATCTGCTGATTAACAGATTCGTTTTCTGCTGCACTGGATTCACAGTATCTACCAGACACTTGTTGATATAAGTTACTACTTTCAGTATAGTATGTTTTCTCTGCTACTTCGATCATGGCATTCAATTCATGCACAATTCCAGCAAGGGTAATTTTAAAATCTTTAAAACTGTTGATAATGGCATCGTTATCTTCACCAAGTGTTTGGGTAAACGATCTTGGTTGGATAACACTGGTTTTTACAACATACAATATATCGGCCAACTTGCGAACAGCGTTGTATTCAATATCGTCAGCATCCATCGTCAATAGTAGATTGCGATAGGCAATCAGCTCACTGAGTTTCATATATCAATCCCATGCAAATAAGTTCTGGAATGTGTTGGATGTGTTGGTTGCTGCTGCCAGGTCCCACTTCATCACACCCAATAAGTTGTCAATTTTTTGATCAACTACAGTTGCTTCCATTAGTCCATCATCGAACGGTAATTCTTTAAACCATGCAGGAAGACGCTTTTCGTCAGTGGGATAACCAATACTGGTCCATCCCAAAGCATTGGGCCTCAGCTTGCATACAATGGTCTTCATGCCGTCGACTACTTGTAGAGAATAGTTATCACTATTCATACGCCGCAGATTATTCCAGTTAAGTGCTGCTCGCACATGCCCGGGCATATTGGCCTTGCCTGCTGCTTCTTCTGCTGCAGAATACTTGGTCAAGTTGTTGACACGCTTGGGACTACCTTTTTCCCAACCTGGTCGCTCTGTAAATTCATATTTAAACTCACGGATACGTTCAATGATACTCTCTTTGTCGTCACCGTTCAATGCACGATTCAAAATTTCCAACAAGAAGTCCTGAATAACCTTGGGGGTGTCACTGCGCTTCAGATCCAGCCCAAGTACTTTGGTCTTGCCAATTTTGCCATTGGTATCAAGTCGCTTGCCTTCGAGGTCAATGATGTTTACAGCATAGCGTTTCTTTGTAATAAACAGCCCACGATCAGCAACCAGCTCTCGTCCAGCTTTGATCAATCCGCCCATTTCACGTGGACAATGAAACGCTTGTTCCATAAATCCGGGGAATGATTCGTTGACCAAATCAGCAATAGAATCGTACAATGCAATACAAATTTCTTTGTTCCACTCCATTGTGCCCGCTGCAACTTCGTCCTTCAACACACTCCACGCACTGAAGTAACACGAGTCAGTATCACCGTAAATGATAGCGTCGCCAGTGTGATCATACACTCCGGTAATACACTGATTGATGTGTGCGTCCATGTGCCGAGCAATAGCGCGACCAGTCAGCGTGGTGCTTTGTCCAATACGATGATCAAAGAATCTACATCCTGGATTCAACAAAGCACCATACAAGCTGTTCAAGTTAATTTTCTTGACCATTTGTCGCTTGTCCCAGAATGCAATGTCTTTGGGATCAGTGGCTGCTTTCTTCTTGGCCTGCATCTCTGTGCGCTCGCGGTACCATCGTTCCAGCAAGCCGGGAATAATACCTTTTTTCTCGTAAGTAAGAATAGTACCGTTTGCACTCATGATCCATGGTTGATTGGAATCAAACATAATTGTCCAAATTTCAGCAGCCGAGTGCACACTTGACTCTCCGTTCTGCCAATCAACTGTGATCTCTGTACCAATTTGCTGTTCCATCACAGCAGTGTATTCCAGACTGCCGAACAAGCCTTCCCACGCCAGTGCAAAAGATGCACCCTTGTCCATCTTTTCCTTGATGTAATGGTCGGTCATGATTGGTCGCAATTGCGCAATCACTGTTTCTGGTCCCATATTCATAGCTCGGATCGCAGAAGGATACAAGCTGTTAATGTCGACTGATCCAATCCATTCACTCATGCCCTTCTTGGGAAATGCAACGTATGCGCCTGCGGCCTGCACGTTGTCGTCTGACAGTTGCTGCTTACGATTGGGCACAACCATTCCGCGTTCGTGTGCTTCGTTAACAATGGCCTGGTCAGTCACTGCAACTGCACCCATTGTTGTTTGCAACAACACAGTGTTGGCATGGGCCAGTTCGCTTGCAAGTTCAAGAAAGCGTAGTTTCTTGTCCAACCGATCAACTAGCATTGTATCTTGACGATTGTATTCAATAAAGGTCTTGAAGTGTTGATTGTACAACTGATCCAGTGTTCCTTCAAACTGCGTCTTGCGTTCGCCCAGCTCGTGTTCAGCAATAGCGTCCAGGCTGTAGCTGTGTCGCTCTTCGTAAGTGTACTTTCGGTACAATTGCATATAGTCCATGTGTACACGACCGATCAAGTCGTAAGTGGCCTGTTCTGCACCGAATCGCTCAAACATTCGAGGTTTAGGAAACTGTCCCCACAAGCAAAACTTCCGGGTATCATCCTTGGTCAACACACGAGTAATACGATTCACAGTGTACGGGATGTCGTAGCCTTCGCTGTTCCATCCGCTCAACACGTCAGCATCGTCGATCAATTCCAGAAACATCTTTAGCATGTCTCCTTCTTTTTCAAACAAGAACGTGTTGTCAAACTCACTGACCAGTTCGCGTGCTGTTTCCATGCTCAGTCCCTTGGGAGGAACAGCCATGGTCACCAGCTTGTCTAACCAATTTAAATAAACAGAAATAGCAGTGATAGCGTTGAACGGATCACTAGTGGGCGAAAATCCACGTACTTTATCAAAGTCAACTTCAATGTCAAAGAATGCTGTTTGCAAATTAGGGGCATCTTTGCCCATATAGTTGTCAGCCAAGCATCGAAAGATAGGATTAATATCACTTTCGTACAACTGCTTGCCGCCGTGCATGCGCACTTCTTTGCGAAACTCTTTGTTACTGCGCGTACTAAATCGTCCAACCGGTGTGTTGTAAATACTGCGAAACTTACCGCGTGGGTCGTCGTAATATAAAACATAGTTGGTAGGGTATTCTTTGTACACCCTTTCGCCATTTACTCGCTCTACGACCTGAATTCGGTCATGTTCTTTGTTCAACAATGCATCAACGTATGACATTACTTTATCTTTCTGTGGCTTATGGCCCACTAACCGTGAATGTGTACTCAAATGAGTAGTGCTCGGTTGACAACCAAACGAGCACAGTGCTGTAATAGTTACAGAGTCTTGCCAACAGTTTCCAGAATTGTTTCCAGCAGATCGTGATCCTGCTTTGCAGCACCAAAGCTGGCTTTATGTGCCATGCTGATAGCTTTCTTCAACACACCAGGCTTGATGTCCATTTCTTCTGCAATGGCTTTGATAGTGTCGGTGAGGCCGCCTTGCAGGGTTTCGATTTCTAGCATTACTGCCATGCCCTCGCTGAAGATGCGGGTAAGTTTAAGTTTCTGATCGCCGGTAAATGATTTGTCCATGAAATACTCCTGTTAAAAGTAAATTATACAGGAATTCAATCAACAAAGCAAGAGCTTTCGGATAAATGATAGTGCTCACTTCCGGGATCTACTAGGTAGCGAATCGTTCAATCCCGAGGCAGCAGCCGCCCCACATTTTCCGTAATGAAACGGTCCTAAGGTGTGTTCTGTTATTTGCCGGCCACTGCCAGTGCAGCGCCTTTGTTAAAACTGGGGCTCCAAATGCTGTTGCCTTGCTGTAGTCCTTTGCGTTTGCTCCACTCGTATCCAGCACGATGTCCAGAACAATCTTTAGTGCATTCGCTTCCAAGAAAACTCAATTCGTTCAATTCGTCTTTGTTGTGACACGAGTCTGAATGTACTCGAGCTTTTTTGGACAATTTAGTAAATTCAGATGATCGCATAGTTGTACTGGGCTAAAAGTGTTTTAAAAACCATCGTATCCATCATCTTCGGGATATACTGGATACGATTGTTGTTCATATTACCTGGCAAGAAATCGTTTGATCGAAGCCAATTCCGCGTTTGCTGACTCGGTTACCTTGTTGGTCACTGCACCATCTTTGACCTTGCTGAAACTTTTGGCATCGTGCTCTTTGGCTTGACGTCTGGCATCGGCGTCATCCGTGGCAGTGAACTTCATCTTGGTACCGTCCTGGTGCGTCATCTGGTATCTATGTTTCACACCTTTGTGTTCCGCTACACCTTGCTCACCGATGTTTACACCTTGTGACGGGTGAAACGGGCTGTTGATGTTGGTATTGGTATCGTCACTAGTCGACGGACCACGGCGTTTCATTTTAGCAGCACGGGCATCATCACTGTGCAGGTTATTAATCAAAGCTCTCATTGGATCAGTTTTCTCTAATTCCTTCTGTGCTCTTAATTTGTCCATGTGACGATCAAATGCCGCTGAGTCAAATGCCTCTGCTACACCTTCATTCTTGGCAGTCTTGGCCGCATCTTTCCATGCCTGTGCTGTGGGTGCTTTTGGGCTATCAGCATCTCTACTAGTGCCCGCAGCCTTGCGCTTGTTCACATTGTAGTAAAGACCTTTCTTGTCAGCTTCCGACATCTGCTGGTATGCGCTTTCGTTGTATCCGTTGTCCTCAGTCTTAAACGAATCGTAATAATCGTAGATATCATTGTACCCGTTTAACTTACTGGCCTTGGTCAACACTTCGATGCTGTCGTATGCAGATCCGCCCGAGGAACGGAGCATTTTCTCCATCCAAGGGCCAAGGTAGTCAATTGGATCACCGTCTGGAAAAATCTGACTCACCACATTTCTGATGTTGCTCCACACTACAGTGTAAGCGTCTTTGGTCAATCCGTATTGGTCACGAGGCTCTTGCTTCACTGCTGGTGCCTTGACTGGAATAGGATTTCCGCGTCGATCTAAATCTACGCCGCCGGGTCCTTTGACCATTCTGCCTTCGGCCATGCCTCGCTGTAACCCCATATGCCTGGCCTGCATGCCTTTGATAGCATAATTACCGTTGGGCAATTTAACCGGGCGGCCCGTTACTGCTCCTTGAGGGCGCTGGCTGATTGTGCCAACAACAGACTTGGCGTCTGCAGAAATTTCATACCAATCATCATCATTGAAATTTGATTCGCTCACTAGTTCTTCATTGGTCTTGCTGCCCATTGCTGGGCTCAAGCTGCCACGTGCAGCAGAGTCAGTGTCACGGGTACCATAAATCTCCACGCTGTCATTGGCATCTGCCCAACGATCCAATGCCTCCCGATTCTTAAAAGTTCGACGCCAGGCAGTGCGCTTCATTCCACGAATGCCGTGCGCTTCCACGGTGTCGCCCTGTGCCTCTACTACTGGAGTAGACCCAACATTGACATTGTCGTAGAACCACTCAGCGCTGGCCAATTTATAGCCGCGGCCGCTTAGCCGGTTATGTGCTGCGACTGCTGCCTTGTACGTTGCAAATTTATTGAAATCAACCGGGCTGCGATATACAATCCACATGGCACCTGCTTCGTTTACCAATTGGTCAGGATTCAGGCCTGTGCCTTCAAATAGGTCGTTTAAATTCATTATGCTTCCTCAATATAGTCAGATGTGTCGTTTTGTTGTTTATTACGTGCAAGATACATTTCCAATGCTATTTGTGCATGGTCGATATTCTTAAAGCGTGATTTCATAGTGTTGCCACCATGTCGGATTTCGAAACCTTTGTGTTCATCGCCGTGTATTTCGCAAGTGCGGCCATCTTCTAATGTGACGGTTTTAACAGGCGAAGATACTGGCATTGGTGCTGCAGTGGGCTCGACATTTTTCTCACGTAACTGCTTAGCAGCAGCAACCGGAGATTTCTTAGCCACAATGCTGGCATCTTTCTTTTCTTTGTCTTTGAGATCTGTATCGCTCTTGATCCGGTCTTTAAGATCCGCATCGTTTTTTTCATCAGTGATACTGTCAAGATAATCGGCAAATGATTTTTTAACATTGGCCAAGCTGTCTTCACTAGTAAGTTCTTTTGATTGTGGCCGGGACGGTTCTACACTTTCGTCGGAGCCCACCATGTAGCCAGCTGACGGTGCTTTCTTATTAGGATTGCCGCCCAGCACTGGCCCTTGTGCAGGCATCTTGAACAATGCAGGCATTTGCGGCACGGATTTCTGTTGAGGAGTTAATACTTTTTTAGTAGCAGCGGCCGAGCGACCTTCTAGTACTGCCAAGCGCTGGATGATAGTGTAAATGTCGTTATGGTCCATGATTAATCTCTAGAGTCTTTCAAAAAACTACGAAGTTGCCATGCAAATTTCTCTTGTTGACCTATACGTTCTCCAATGAAGTTAGCAATACCTTGCTTGTTTTCAGCAGTGGCGTCGGCAAAGCAACTGTTTAGTAGGTCGATCATTACTTGGCTATCGGCCAGCAACTCTTGGATCATCAGTTTGGCACGGGGGATCTTGGGCTGACTCGAAATCTGGGTCAGCTCTTGGAATCGTTCCATACTGCCCGGTGCGTATTCATCCATACTGCGAATGTATTCAGCAATTGGATCCACTGCACTGTATGCATCTTCGTAAATTGTCTGGAAAAATTCGTGTAACTGGCTAAAGTCAGAACCTTCGACATTCCAATGAAAATAGTGAGCTTTCAAATAGAAAGCAAACTGGCTTGCAAGCAGGGTTTTTAATTGATCATTTAGCACGACGTGGTTTTCCTTTTTTCATATATTTTGGAGTGTTGGGAGTTGCATCCGCAGTGTATTTACCAGAGAAAAAATTGCCACTGTTCCTTGATATCATGCCCATTGGCGCAGTCACAGTGGCAATTGATCCGGAGCTTGTTCCGCCCGCGGATGCATCTTCGTTTATAAATTCATCTGCTCTCATGCGGAGATCCGTAATGTAGTACCGTTGATCTTTCCGGGACCAAAGTCTACGCGAATATTTATACTGAGCTCAGCGGTGGCAGGATCAGCAAGTTGATAACTGATTGTGTACTCGCCTGGCAACGCTTCGATTTGAAGCATTTCTTCAAGATATCTATCTGTCCAGATCCAAGTGCGTTCAGCAAATAGTTCATCGTCGACATATACTCGATACACAGGTGGTACGCCAGTCCAGTCGCAGTTGACATCACACAATACACGAACAAATTGTTTCATCCTGTATTTAGCTGTAGCTTACTGAACTTGTTTGATTGATCCTATGTGATGATCTTCAATGTTATACAGTGCTTTGAACATTTGGCGCGCCACAGTTATATTGGGCGCCCATGTCATTACGTCGACCATGGAAACATACCGTGGGTTCTGGATCCGTACTTTTGCAGTCCATTGTTTTGCTCCTCCGACAATTTCTTTAGCTTTCATATGCATTACTTATGTTATGTGGCGTCATTAGTCACTGCTGGCGCGGGCGTTTTCCACTTGGCCACCATTGCGTTCTTCAGTGCCACTGTGGTTGCAAACTTGTTCTGTCGCATGTAAGCATTGATCTTCACTGCAGTGGGATAATCAGTTGAGCTGGGCTTACGGGCACCGCTCATATCCGTGCCAAGATTGTTATCACTGGCACTGTCTCTGCTGCCGTAGTAGACCAAATCGTAGCGTAGCTTTTCGGCACGTGGCGAGAGCTCGCTCTTGTTGTTCTTGTAGATCAGCTCTAACCATGGCTCTAGTCTCATGGGCGCCGGGCGACTGGGAGTGTATCCTTTTTGTTGTGGTCCTTTTAATATCTCGGCTGCAGCCCCTGGTGCCACTGCGCGACGTGTGTCCTGCAAGCGCCATGCTGATTCGTCGGTGTACAAGTATGCAGGCAATCCTCTCTTCTTTGCAGTGATCAAAATGGTTCTAACTTCGGGACTACGGTTCTGGCTTTGTTCTTTAAGCAGTACATGCACAGCACGAATGCCCCCAATGGATATTTCAGACGTCTTGCTGAACACACGATCCTCGCTTTCGCTGCTGCGCTGACTATTTGGATGATTCCAAGAACGCTCCCAGTAGTCCACCGGCGCAGTCTTGTAACGTTGGTTGAACCAGTCGCCGTCTAGCACAAACATCACAGCACTGCTGCCAGTGTAGCGATGATAATCGCCTACCTTGCTACGAGTTGTGCTAAGGAAATATGGATAGCCCGGCGGCGCGTATTGTTCTTCGCTTTTGTTACCAGTTACGCTGCTGAGCTGGAATACACCACTGGTCAGTATCTTGGCTGCAGCGGACACCCCTGCATAGTGATACACAATAGCAGTTGCAGCTTCGTACAGTAACGACTCGGCAGCAAATTCTGTTGCTCTCATTTCATTATCCAAGTGTCCGGAATTTGATCGTATTCTTTTACCCACATGTCATGCAATTTTTGTCCACTGATTCCGTGTGACCGGGCAATGCGTGTCATAATACTGTCGATAATGTCGTACACTTGGTCTTCGTCGGCCGACTGTAACTTTGCTTTACGGGCCAGCAATGCTGATTTCAGTTCGGGCACTGCTTGATTGTCTTTGTCGTGATCCATATTCTCTAGAATCATGTCCACCATGTGCTCGACGCTTTCGCAATTCCATTTTCTCAATGCCAGTGCTTTGCGAGTAGGATCACCATTGGGCTTTTTCATGGGTCCCTTCATTCCGCCCATTCTTGCACAGAAACTTTTACGACGCTTGGCATCTTTACTGCCGGGCTTGAGTTTGCTGGGCTTGGTTGTGACTGCGGTCTGCAGCTTGCTGCCTGGATTTTCTTTACGATAGCTGGCAACACCCTTGGCATTGAGCCCGCCCTTTTTATTCTTGCCTTCTTTGCGTTTCCATGCAGCAGTTTCTTCAACGCTTTCGTTGGGCACACAGTTGTTCACACGAACGCCGCCTTTGATCTTGGTGCCCTCTTTGTGCTTGCCTGTCCAGCATTTAGCGTCCAGTCGTTGCGTGACTGCTTCGGTTATAAATTCACTTGCTTTCATTGTCTTTCCAATACAAAAGGTTGGTCGCTTCCTAAAAACTCTAAGAAGTCATTTACTACTGCTGGGTATTTGCCAGGCTCCAGTAGTCGGTAGCCTTGCGCAGCACGTTTGACCATTGCTGCATAAGCACTTGCTCTGCCACCGGTGCTTTTGGCACTGAATGCAATATACAAAGGCCTGTACTTGGTTACATAGATATTTATAGCATTCAGCACAGTGGCCAACACTCTGGATGCATCGCCCTTGCCGGTCATGTCATAACTGCCGCCGCGGCTGAACACCACTTCGATTACTTGCTCGGTGGGACCCGACGGAGTAAATGATATATCAATTGTTCTACCGTCAGCATCGTGTGCTTCTGCATGTGCTTCTGTTCCTGCTGCTGCCACCTCCCAGGTCAACGGGAATGAAGTCTTGGGATCAAACAGTTCTGTTACTATTGTTTCTTCACTCGACGGTGCAGGTGCAGTCAATGTAAAATCAGCAGCTGACTTTTGAAAATTCCAACTTGGCAATAATCTTCGTACCATGCGTGAATACAGGTCTCTGCGAGAATGTTCCTTGGCAGAAAATACCAGCTGGGAAACTTTGCCGTCGTGCATTTTCAAAAATGCAGTCAAAATAGCCACCACTGTGCTCATCACAGTGGCTGCATTGCCAGTGCCTGTGATACCAAAACGATTTGTAGGGTCTCCGCCTTCTACTATCTTAAATTCCACTTCCCATCGGCCTGGGTTGTCTCGTCCAGCAAATGCATAAAATCTATATTGAATATTACCTACCACAAACGTTGCTTCGGCTTCGGTACTGCTGTTATAGTCCCAGTTCCATTGTACTGTGTTGTTGTCAAATAGTTCTCGTAGTCTCATATCAATTTATCTCCGTTTTGAATCATGTTGTGCTGCCACGTGTGTTCAGTACCGTACTGATAACATCAGTGAATCTTGTTGGATACTGAGTCTCGGCCTGTTCCTGCGCCAGCATTGGATTCACTGCATTGATAAGCATTGAGTATCCAGAAGCGTCAGTGACTATGTATGCCTTGGTTGCAGGTGCAGCCGCTACAGTTGGCGCAGTTGGCGCAGTTGGCGCAATCAATGGATAGTCTTGGCCGCTGCCCGTGACACTGCGTATTGTATAATCAGCTGGGTCGCTATCTCTGGCCAGCCGTGGTAAAAACTGTGCTCGCGCTGCAGTCAGTGTGCCTGGGTTGGGCATGGTAGACACTGCCATGCCGTCGCCATCTACCAAGTAGAATTGCCCGGTGACTTCGGCCGCAACCGGCGTTGCTACATTGGCCTTGGTGTTCTTACGCTCCAGCTGTGCTTGACGAACAAAGCTCTTCAATGCTGCTGTTGGTAGCTTGCCAGCAACATACTGGGCAAAGTAAGCAATAGTATTCTTTGATCCAGCTGGTGCCAGCAACTTGTACAGCTTGGTCAAGTATTCTTCACGATCCTTTTCTGGATTCAATGCAGAGTCCAGTGCAACCACAAATCGCAACAGCGTATTTTCAATCTTGCCAAAGTTCTCGCCTAGCCAATCGCCGCCAGGGCTACGGAACTCAATATACCCACTCTTGTTGTTGATTGATGTAAACTTATTAGTAATACCGGAGTGTACTGCCCGTGTGGCAATTGACTCAAGATTGCCGCGCATCTTCTCCAACAGTGCAGCAGCATCTTCCGGACGCTCTGCAACACGCTTCTTGACAATGGCCAATGCTGATCCAGTGTATGTATTGCCAGTACGACCAAACAGATCCAGTACATACTGATCGCCGAGCAACAATGCCAGTTTAACATAGTCGAGCTGCGCTGCATCAAACTTAGGAATGCTGACGTTGATGTGCAGTCCAGTTTGTTCGTTGGTGTAACAATCATTTTCTGTGGCCCACTGTTTGACTTTGTTCAAGTCCGAAATCATTTGATCAATGGGCAACGGCGGACTAATAAATTCCAAGCCCGAAACTCCGTAACGGTCTGTATCTAAGCTGCCATCCGGCTCCAGTGTGTATCCATCAGTGGTGCGTTTGCCTTGGTGATAGCGGTCACTGTAATTGACCGGGCGATCCATAGCTGAACTAAACTCGTCTGCAACTTCTTCAAGTGATCGGCCTTCTTGGTTGTTGCTTGTCTGCGTTATATATGGCCAGTCCATTTCGTAATAATCGGCAACATTGGTCATTTTGTACAACCCAGTGTCGCGCAACCACGACAATTCGTCATAATTGCTGATATTGTCTGCTTCAAACTCTGACCGTGCTTCATCTGTTGCAGTTTCCAGATCAAGATCGCTGTTTTGTTCAACATACTGTGACACAACGTCGTCGCGTTCCTCCTCCCATTGTGTGGATAGTGAGTCGCTTGCCCATTCAGCATGCTCTTGTGTCATTTCGTTTTGTAGTCTACTCAACTCTGTGTCGTTATAGTCGCGGTCAACGTCGAAGAAGTTCACAGCCTGGCTAATGCTACGCACAGGAATGTCTTCACTGTAGTCTGCATCCCAGTTGCCGTCGCCGTCATCGTTGTCAATGCCAGCAACATTGGGCACAAACATTTCGAACTCCATACCGACCATTGCGCCCAGTTCTGACGCACGGGCTCGTAGTCCCGACGGACTCATGTCGATTTCAAGTAGAGTCGATTCGTCTATTTTTGTATTGTCAGTAGCATTCTTTGTTTTTAATCCTAGACGTTTGAACTGTTTTTCGTATGTCTTTTTAGCGTCGCTATTAGGAAATACTATAACTGTGTCCGGCGGGCCTTGGTTGTAATCTTCGGGCTCTGCATCGTCCATATCGCTGATATCTTGGCCCAACTGATACCAATCAGTGAAGTCACTAACTTTGATTTTAGATGTATGTTTGGGCATCTGCGGCGGAAACTCTGGTCCCATTGCTTCTTGATTGCCATACTGATCTTCGATGCCGCCAGGCTCTTGTGTAAATGGCATGGAACCATACCCAAGTTTGGTAGGCAATTTGCCAGTTTCTTTAAACTCTCGCAATGCATTGACAAAGTTGTTCATCAACAATGCAGGATGCCCTTGGCTGTCAGTTTGTAGACCCAACTTGTTTGCTTCTTTGCCAGTGGCCCCGGGCTTGACATCTTTGGTCAATGCCATTGCAAAGCGCGGATCTTTGGCCTGCTTCTTGGTAGGAATGTAACCAGAGCCTTCGGCAATCTGGTCTGGCTCAAAGTACTCAGGGTGCAGTTGTGCATAGTTACGCATCAGCACGCCAGCTTTGGCATTTGCTTCATTTTCCCATTTACTACCAGTGTCGCCTGCATTGTCCGGCAGTTCTGCTATTTCAAATTGTTTCTTGTGTGTAAGCTCGTGTGCAACTGTTCGTAGTATATCCATCACATGACGATTGGATAAACTTACTTCCAGCAGGTTGTTCTCAGCATTGTAGCGACCAAATGTCTTGTTACGAGCTGACCAAGCAGGATCACGCTTGAACTTGATCACGGGCTTCTGTTTGATGTCGAGCTGTTCGATGCAGAAGTCAACAAACAATGACACCACATCGGTCACTGCTGGCACTGGCTTTTCATTGATAACCATACGAGTACTGTCGCTTACTCCGTTGATTGACTCCACAGTATCTTCTGTGGTGCGGAACCCGTATGTAAACGGCTTATGCACTTCAATGGTGCGTTCTTTAAGACTTAGTTCTGCATCTTTGGCGCTGTTTCTAGCATCCAACAACCGCTTGATGTAGCCTTGTGCCCGCAGCATTTTAAATGCTATATTCTCAGGACCGAACTCACCGTGCTTGTCTAGGCCAGCTTGACGCATGTTCTTGATTGTGGACATCAATGCAGCAGTGGTATCTTTGTTGCCGGTGTTGACTGCATCGTCGATTCGACGTGTCAGATCTTCGTACTTGCTGCGAGTAGAAACATCATCAACACCAGCATCTCTGCGCTTGGGCACGTCGATCCATTCGTTGTTCATCACACTGTAGATACCTTGACTTATGTGTTGCTTGTTGGCATCTTGTACATACAGTTCTACAGGATATCCGCCAATGCTGATGTTGTGCTGTTCGTTGTACTGGAACTTCTTAGCGTCAAACAGTTCTCGATACACTTCGTTTGTATCAGCCTGGGGCAAATCCACTATCAAGTGCAGATCAATATCTGAACTGGGAGTGTATGTATACGCAGCGTTGGATCCGCTCACTGTGATGTCTTTGAGTTCATAGCCCGATACTCCCAGGAACTCACGGAAGTCGTCGGCTATCTGCATCAAGTGGTCGCGAACTTCGGGCAGCATATTTTCATCTTTGCCCCATAGTCGTGGATTTAGCCTGTTATTAAATTTGACAGCATCTGCTAAGTTGTAGGAATCGAGCTCGAGTATATTCATGATTGTAATATTTAGCGTAAATGAAAAAGCCACTACAACAGTGGCTTTTGCGATGGCAAGCTACAGTATCACTTCTCGGTGGAAGCAATTTTGGTGCTGACTTCTGGCGCAGGCACTGCTGAGATAGCCAATTGTTCTGCTTGTTTTGCCAATACCACTGGAGTAAAGTCTTCGATAAGTCGTTCTTGTGTTTCGTGAGCAAATGTATATGTGCCAGTGTGCTTCAACAGCACACGTTTGTCAACCCAGATACGGCCGCCAAGATCACGCCAGTTTTCGCAGAACGTCCAGTCTTCACTGTAGTAACGATTCTCTCGTACTGCAGTGTCAAAGTATGTTTTCATGTAGGGATTGAGTTCTTCGGGCAATCCGATATCGTTGATAAACGGCTTGGTAGCAGGATGTGCATTGAGCTGCTCAAACACTCCACGCTTGATCAACAAAAAGCCTGTGCCTGTTTTGCTTACTTCTTGCAGGCCATCTACACCTTCTTCTGCTCCGTCAAAGCCGTTGACACACCATTTGATCGGCATGCTTTTCATTGGATACAATCCGCCGATCACATCAACTTGACGATTCAGCAACACCAACAGATGCCACGGCTCAAAGCCGACATCGGCGTCAACAAACATCAAGTGTGTGCTGTCTTTGCTGTTTAGAAACTTTGCAGTGAGTGTATTTCGAGCACGGCTGATCAAGCTTTCGTTGGTCAGTGTTTCCATGGTCCAGTTAATGCCCAACTGGCGTGCAGTGTTGCCCCATTTGATAAAGCTCATAAACGTGGATTCGGTCAGTTGACCCCCGTAGCACGGCATGCAGATATGAACCTTTGTGGTCTTTAAATAATCAATGTTTACCTGAATGTTTTGTTGACCCACTAGAGGAGCCGAAGGGAGGTCAGTTGTGGGTTTTGCGTCAGCCATGGCTTCCTTGTTGTTAGTTAATGATATTTAATCGTGACTATGCCAATGGCATAGATTTGTGTACAGTTTGTTCAGTGTAACCTGATCAGCGTTCGTCGATATAGTCTGGATTGATCCAGTTTTCGTTCAGTGGAATGTTGTGCCGATTGGCTTTTTCTTCTTGTCTACGAATAGACTCCAGCAAGGACTTTAATTTAGCAAGCCCAGACTCAGTCAATGAGCCTTTTCTAGCTTCTGCGACCATTGCATTGGTCTGCTCGCTCATGGCCAATTTCTTATCAAACACATCGCGCAGTGCAGGGTCGGCTTGTCCGTATAGGTCTGCAATGACTTGATCCTTGTCGTGATCGTTGCCCTTGATATACATTTTACGAATTTCGCTGGCGCTGTTGGCATCGGCCCCGTTCACTGTGAAGTTGATAGTGGGCGTGATAATAACATAACCGTGTTTGGTCATGGGCTGCAGGCCCTTTTGATTTTCTGGCAATGGTTGCAAGTACCCTAACGATCCGTCTTTCTTTGGAGCAAAGTTAAAACGTTCGGCATCTTTTGCACTGACAGCAAATACCAGCACTGTGTCGTTCTTGATTTCAGCTGACATGTTTGCTGTGATTTCAGCCGGTTGATACGGATTCTTTACGTTGACGACATGACTGGCCGGGATTCCCAATTTGGTAATCATCATCACTTTGTCACTGTAGTTAAAAGGACTGGTAACCGGCGCTTGCACATTTGATGTGACAATATAAACATTGTTCTCGCCGAACTTCTTTGTCAGCCAATCATAACTGGCCTTGTGGCCTTTGTGAAACGGATGGAAACGACCTGGGTATATTACTAGATAATTCATTATTGTATATTTATTTTACGTGTTTTCAAGTAGCCATATGTACATTGGCGTAGCAAACTTCAAACTGACGTAGCCGTTGCAACCCATTGTGCCGTAAAACTCGTGCTGGCTCATCTCAGCCGAGCCATTGGTGTCATGATGGTAGGAAGTTTGCTCAAAGACCATATGTCCTAATTTGCTGCCGTCAAATGATATATCACTAACAGACAACACTGCATCACTTAGTATATTGCCCTGCTCGTCAACTGTGGTATGATCTTGAGTTTTATTCGTCAAGACAAATTTAAGTTCGTGCTCTGCGTCAACATCGTCCACAGCTATAGTGATCGTGGTCAATGCAGTTACGTGCTGTGTAGCAAACACCACACAGTTGTTCAGCACTACTTGAAATGAGAGTTGCGCACTGTAGTCAGATGAATCTAAATTAAGACTTATTGATGTTGTGGACATTGTATGTGATATGTTAGTAGGACACTGCAACAGTGGTAATCAAAGCAGGATTATTATCGTACTGTTCAAACTCTGTCACTACTGCTTTTAACCAAACAAAATTGCCAGTTAGGTTCACAGGATATCTAAAGTCAGTAGCCGGCGTGGATCCGTCTCCAAACTGAAATACGTCAAACCATGACGCAGCAGCAGGATCAAAGTCCAGTGTTGCTTGCAGTGTGATTTTACCGGGAAAGTTGCTCACTGTGATGAACACTGTTTGTAAACCACTCTGGCCTTGATAGTACCCAACTGCACGTACCGGATTGCTTTCGAAGTCAATTGAACTGCCGTCGTAGTTGCCACTGGGAGTGCCAGTTACTAGATCAGCCAACAAGGTCAGTGTGGTAATAGACATATTATGCTTTTTCGACTTCTACAATGACCGTGTCTCCGGCCAATTGCGCAGCAACAGTTTGCATTGCTTCGATCAGATCTTCGGTCACAGTCATTACTGAATGTATGCCGGTTGACGGAATCAGTCTGCTGAACTTGATGATAAGGATTTCTTCGTGTATTTGTGCCATGTATATACTTATGCTTTCATTATTTTAAGTGTCTTCCTAAGAAGACGCGGATTTATTAAACTCAGCAGTACAGACACGCCTGTGTCGTTGTAATCAAAAAAGTGGGCGCCTGCGCTGCTGTGATTATACTTAAACGTCAGCCACTGTGTCAAACCAGGGCTTAGTCTAATGTTGGGTTGCTGATTTATTAAAAAATTAACAATGTTTGTTTTCTCTGACAGAGTCAATGATAGTTGTTTAAAATAGCTGCGGTACTGGTGTTGTGGATCAACCAGACAAACACTGTCCCTGGGTTGAGTGATCGCAGCCTCAGTAAACGTTATGAAACTAAAGTTATTGCTTGCTGCCAGCACGTCGTGTAGTATATTGATATCGTTGGTGTATACTCGCATAGTATTCCCACTCACAACATGCTTGGCCAGTGCACCTGCTGTTGTCAACACATCGGAAATTTTATACAAATATTGCACGTCAGATTCGGTGATAGCGGGTCGTGCGGCAGAGCCCGGGTGCCACGACTCTGAAGCAGTACTCCAAAAATTTCGCAGATGCACTATGTAATCAATGCTGGTATAAGAAAGCTTACGCAACGCAGTTGCCTCGGGCATACACGTATGCATACAGTATTGGTATTGATCGTAAAATAAACGATCTTTACCAACTGACTTAAACTTTGGGTTAAACTTTGGGTTTAATTTTGTCAAGTACAATGTATCCTTGAGTATTTACTTGGTGCAATGCACCGGTCAGCGGAGTTGTTACAAACTTCAATTCGTTATCCATCATGATGGCCAGGATAGAACAATCTGCAATTTGATCAAACAAGATACGCTTGCTAAGTGGTACACGAATCAGTTCGTCAATTTTGCGACCCAGTGGTCGTGCACCCATCTTGGGATCATAACCTTTTTCTGCCAGCATGTTGATAACGCTTTCGTCAAACAGCAAACGGATGTTCTTGGCAACCAAGCTGTCTTGCAGTTCTGCAGTGAACTTCACAACAATCTTCTTGATAGCCAATGCATCCAACTTGTTGAATTTGCAGATCTTGTCAATACGATTTCGCAGTTCAGGCTTGAAGAACTCCTTCATTGCTTTGTCTTCTTCGCCGCTCTTTTCCAACGACTTGCCAAAGCCGATATTGTTGGTTTCGTTGTCCTTGGCACCCAAGTTGCTGGTCATGATAATGATGCAGTTCTTAAGATCAACTGACTTGCCACTGCTGCCAGTGATCTTGGCTTCGTCCAGCATTTGCAGCATGATATTGACCACGTCAGGGTGAGCTTTTTCAATCTCGTCAAACAGCAGGATGCTGAACGGATGCTTGGTAACATCGCTGATCAACTTGCCGCCGCCTACGTTGCCATCGTCAAAGCCCACATAGCCCGGTGGCGCACCGATCAAGCTGGCAATGCTGTGCTTTTCTTGGAACTCGCTCATGTCGTACTTGAGCAAATGCATGTCAAGATTCTCTGCCAGCAGCTTGGCCAGTTCTGTTTTGCCTGTGCCGGTTGGGCCAAGGAACAAGAAAGATGCCACTGGCTTTTTGCTATTGCCAATGCCCGAGAAGTTGATGTACACACGCTCCAACACTGTGTCTACAGCTTCGTCTTGTCCGAACAGGTACTGCTTGATATTGCCTTCCAGCTCGGTGATCTTAACACTGCGCTCGTTCATCAAGCGATCCAGCGGAACACCAGTGACACGACTGACCTGTGCCATGATCATATCCTTGTTGATAGTGACGTTGCCCAGATCTTTGACACGTTGTGCAGCACATGCACCGTCCAGCAGGTCGATACTTTTGTCAGGATTTTTACGATCATGCACATAGCGCCCGCTTAGTTCAACAGCAGCGGTCATTGCTTCAGTGTCGATCAATACATTGTGGAATGTTTCAAGGCGTGGGCTGATACCAATCAAGATCTGCTCTGTGGTTGCTGCATCAGGCTCGCCAATGGTCACACGATGGAATCGACGCATCAGTGCACGATCTTTTTCAAAGCTTTCGTAGTATTCTTCCCATGTAGTACTGGCAATGACTTTAAGGTTGCCCTTGGTAATAGCAGGCTTGATCATGTTGGCAAAATCCAGACTGCTGTTGCCACTGGCGCCGGCACCCATCATGGTGTGTGCTTCGTCAATGAACAGTACACAGTTCTTCTTGGCTTCCAGTGCTGCAATAACGTCCTTGAACTTTTCTTCAAACTCGCCACGGTACTTGCTGCCTGCCAGCAGTGATCCAATCTCCAGTCCCCATACTTCGCTGCCCTTAAGGAACTCTGGTACACGACCTTCGTTGATCTCCTGTGCAAGACCTTCGATCACAGCAGTTTTGCCCACGCCAGGATCGCCTACCATCAACACGTTGGCTTTGAACTTGCGTGCCAGCACTGTGATCATTTCTTCCAGTTCAGCTGCACGTCCGATCATTGGCTCAAGTTGACCTTCTTTGGCCAGTGCACTAAGGTTGATACAATGCTCGGCCAAGATCTCGTCAGCTTTGAGCACTTTGACAGTGGTGTCAGTGACATTGCTGGTTTTGTTATAAAATTCAGTAAATTCAGCTTTGCGAACGTTGTACTTCAACAGATAGTAGTGTGCATGACTATTGGTTTCGGCCATCATGGCCAAGAACAAGTCCAGCAAAGTGATCGATCTACGACCTGTGAACAGTACCTGTGTCAGTGCACGATTGAACACACGCTCCAGTGCATTGGTCTTGCGCGGAGCAATGCTGGTATTCTGAGTAACAATGCCAGTTTGGCTTGCAATGTAAGCAGACAGTTCGTGCTGTAGCTGCGGCACAGCAGTTCCGAACTTGTCCAGCATTTTACGGAATGGCGCATACTGCACCATTGCCAACAGTACATGCTCGGTCAGCACATACGAATGATTGTGCGACTTTGCAATGGTTACAGCGTTGTTAACAATTTCTTCAATTTCGGGATTATTTGGCATCGATTCCTTTTGCGGTTATTATGTATGCTAACAGTATTTTACTGTAAATTGTCGAATAGGTCAAGCGGCATTTGCTCTTTTCTGTGCTATCATATCCAAAAGGTCTGCAGGAATATCATCAGGTATAACGGCCTGTATTTCAACAATGATATCACCGGGACCAGTACGCCCGGGCAATCCTTTGCCCCTTAGTCGTAATCTAGTACCAGATTGTGTCCGGGCTGGAATAAGAATGGTTATAGCATAACCCAGCAAATCTTTAACAACAGACTCGCCGCCCAGTACCAGATCCCAGATGTTGACTTGGTGAACAGTCATCAAATTTGCTCCATTGCGCTGCCACTCAGCATGCGCAGCCACTCTGAATGTTATTACCAAATGGCCGCCGCCGGGTGCTAATCCTTTGTATTGTACACTGTCGCCGTCAAGGACACCAGCGGGTATTTCTATTTCAATAGCAGCGGATGCACTGCTGTTCAAACTGATTGTTCGTTTGCCTCCAGTTGCTACATCTAACAAACTGATAGTCAACACAACTCTGCTTATAGGGCTGGCCTGAGGCCTTGCGTGTTGTGCAAAACTGGCGCCAAACACATTGAATATAGTATCAAAGTCAAACGACTGGCCTGCGCCTGTGGGTTGTTGTGCAGAGTTACCAAAGTGGGTTGCTGGGTTGTCGTATTGTTGACGCAGTGCAGGATCGCTCAGTGTGTCGTATGCAGTCTGCAGTTCCTGGAACTTTACAGTGCTGCCACCTTTGTCTGGATGATGCAGCGAAGCCAGCTTGCGATAGGCCTTCTTTAATTCGTCTTGTGATACAGTGCGGGTAACGCCGAGTGTGTAGTAGTGATCAGTCATATTCTTTAAGATTAAGAAGCAGTTGGCATAATAGTTATGCCAACTGCGTGCGACGAGACTACTTTTTGACTTGCTTAGGGACCACTGTTCCTTCGTACTTCTGGTGAATCTTAACCATTTTGCACTGTGACGTTACTTTGCCATTGGTTGTTACATCATGGCAGACTTTCTTTTCGGTCGGTGCAACTTCTGGCTCTGCCACTGGCTCTGCCACTGCAGGAACTGCCACTGGCTCTGCCACTGCAGGAACTGCCACTGGCATTGTTACCAAAGTCTGCACCGTTGCCACCACAGCAGCGTCGTCTGTGGTGCATGCTGCCATAGTGAACAGCAGTGCTGATATTAGTAATACTTTCATGGCGCGGTGCCTGCAACAGGACTGCTTAGTTTTTCTTGTGTACGCCCAAACGCAGTGACACCAATTATAGCACCCATTGATAGGTGAAACAATCCTGCGCCCTGCAACGTAATTGGATTCCACTGGCTAGTGACATTTCCAGCATGCAGTGCTTGTATCAAGCTCCACAACACCGGAAAAACAACAAAGTCGCATGTGCAGACCAACATATACATCCACCCCATCATTGGACGCCATCTTTGATTCATCCAATGTTCTTTAACTGCTTCCATAATAAACACTCCTTATTTGTGTAAGCAGTATTTATTTTTTAACTGTTAAAAATACGTGGTATTGCTACTTGACCTCTGGTTCATAGTATTCTTTGTACTTGATCACCATGGTTCGTTGAGTAGCAATAAAGTTGCGCACTTCGGCCATGGTGATAGCAAGCTGCTGATAACCAGTGTCTGTCAGAGCAAACAACACTGGTGTCTGCCCTTTTGCTGTCATCTGCTTGAACACTGCATCCACAGTGTCAGGAGTCACCACAACCCATTTTACAGGCGCTACGCGCAACGGTGCTGGATCAGTCAATGCCAGTGGAGTACGGGGTTTTGCCACGGTGACAATTTCCACCGGCTTTACACTGGCACAGCCTGTTATACTAGCTACCAGTACGGTCAAGCACAGCAGCGTTGAACAGAGACGGGCATTCTTTATTAATTTCATTTGGTAGTTTTGCATTTTTTTCTGCTTGAGTTAGTGGTGAGCCTGTGGCTATTTCCAAGCAACGTGCAGCATCGGCTGTTGCTGTGTTGATGGACTTTTCTACTAGACCGGGTTTTCTAGCAGCAATGGTACCAAAGTCGCGACGTTGGCCTGCTGCAGTGGTAGTGAATCTATTTTTAAGACTGTGTAGATCTTTGTTCTGGGCCGATACCCGGGCTGTGAGTTGCTGATTGATAGTGTTGATTTTGCTCTGATCGGCCAGCATGGTGGCAATGGTTGCTTGTTGTTCTGCAATGCCTGCAGTGAGTTGGCGAGCATTTTCAGTACTCACAGCCAAATCAGCTTTGAGGCCGGACACATACCATATACCCACGGCTACCAACACTGCAATGACCAATGCTGACACTGCTTTGACAATTACATTTATGCCAAACATATTATGCTCCAAACACTTTGAGCGCATGTTCGTAATGCTTGATGCGATCGTCCAGACCAATGGTGCCGCCATTGATTCGCTTGGTCATGGTCACAATGTCATTGCTGTCAGCGTATTGATTTAACTTGTTGGTTTCCCAGAACCAACAAGCACTTTGCACAGCACCTTCGTAAGTGGCCAGATACTCAGGCACTGCTGTGATCAGCATTTCCAAGCTGTCAGCAAATGCACGATAGTTGTCATGTCCGGTCAGCTGAATCAAGCCGCGGCCGCAA
>TARA_R110000782_G_scaffold30348_14_pt1 | contig 35371 bp, 35 predicted proteins | sample TARA_R110000782 | Tara Oceans TARA_R110000782 (sample SAMEA4397859) | marine metagenome | biome: Polar Biome; feature: [SRF] surface water layer (ENVO:00010504); material: water (ENVO:00002006), including particulate matter (ENVO:01000060) such as... | depth 5 m | reverse complement strand
GGGGGGCCGGGTGTGCAGTCATCGGGCGATCTTACCGATAACGAGGGTCTGGAAGGGCCGGCGGACCGGTGCGGGTGGGGTGGACAGGGCAGCGGGCCTGCGGAACGACTAGGATCGGGCCGGTGACTCAAAGCGGAGGCGAGCCGATCATGCGGACGCGGAATCTCAAGGGTGTTGTGGCGGGGGCGGCCCTGCTGGGGACGATGGCCGGAATGGGCGGCTGCTCGCTGTTTCCGGGGCTTAAGACCGGGGGTGCGCAGCGTTCCAACGACGAGTACACCTACGTCTCGACGCCCTGGGAGCCGCTGACGGTGACCCTGTTCGACCGGCGTGAGGACATGCCGCTGTGGACGGTGGACGTGCCGGTGGGCTCGAAGGTGTCGATCCGGTTCTACGCCAACCGCGAGACGAGCGGCGCGGTGACCCGGCCGGACATCATGCGATGGGAGATCTTCGACGAGGACCGCAACCGGGCCCGTCTGAGCAACGCCATGGCGGTGCCGGGCGCCGAGAGCCGGCTGCTGCAGGTCTCGCTGCGGGACGAGGTGCCCGCGATGCCCGACGAGCCGCTGCCCGACCGGCCCGACCTGGTCGACCCGGACAAGATGTGGGTGCCCGTGCAGCCCAAGCGCTACCGCGGCGTGCCGGTCAACGACCCCAGCCGGGGCGGAACCTACTACCGGTCCGACGACTGAGCCCGTCCGTTTCCTGATATGACAAAGACCGCGTCCCGGTGGGACGCGGTCTTTTCGTTGGTGCGGTCGGGATCGGTCAGGCCGGGTCGGGCTCGGGGAGCGGGCCGACGTAGATCACGAAGTGGCCGCGGCCGACGTCCTCGACCCGCAGGGACGGGGCGTCGGTGTCCACAACGGTGATGATGATCATGCGCTGGTCGGGCTGGATGCGCTGGGCGACGGCGTCGGCCAGGCCGGACTTGCCGGGCTCGGTGCCGAACTCGGAGTGGAAGCGTCCGACGACGTGGACGACGGGCGAGCCCTGGGCGGTGGCGTCGGCGATGGACTCGGCCATGGTCACGTCCCAGAGGGTCTGGGAGCGGAGGAAGCCGGTGATGGGGTCCTCGGTGGAGTCGCCCATGGAGCCGTGGCCGCCCATGGAGGACATGGCGGCGCGGAAGCGGCTGCCGTAGGCGTTGTCGGGCAGGGCGTCTGGGATGTCGAAGTGGCGGCGCTGGACGGGGGTCAGGGACCGCAGGCGGTCGAAGCCCTCGGTGCGGGCCAGGCGCGCGTAGCGGCGCGGGGCGTTGGATCCGACGACGGGGCGGCCGGCGAGGCGGGCGGCCTCGACCATACGCCGGTGGCCGGGGGGGTTGTTGCCCGCGTTGCGGAAGGTGGCGCGGTCGAACTCGTCGGCGGTGGTGATGCCGGCGACGTAGTCGTCCAGGGCGGTCTGGTCGTCCCGCTCGTAGAACTCCATGGAGAGCACGGCGGTGGGGCTGCGGTCCAGGATGTCGTCGAAGAGGTCGGCGGCGACTTCGAGGCCCAGGGGGTGGCCGTGGACCTCGCCGATGATCACGACGGAGGCGTCGGCGCAGGTCTGGACGAAGCTGTCCCAGGGGACGATGCCGGTGGCGTCGCCGGCAAAGACGGGGACGGTGCGGGGGTCGATCGGCTCGGGGCCGCGTTTGGGGGCCTGGCAGCCGGTCAGCAGCGTGAACGCGGCGGTGGCGGCGGCCAGGCGGGCGAGGATGCCTCGGGGAGCGGTGTGTGGGATCATGCGGGGGTTGCCTCCGGTCGGTTGGGTTTGTTCATGGAAGGCGCGTCGGCACCTTCGCGACGACCCGCCAGGCCAAGGCCTTGGATGGCGGCGGACTGCATGTCGTGCACGAGCGAAAAGAGCAACGGCACCAGAATGAGGGTGAAGACGGTGGAAACGATAAGCCCGCCGACCACCACGGAGCCGAGGCCGCGGTACATCTCTGAGCCTGCGCCGGGAAAGAGGACCAGCGGGAGCATGCCGCCGACGGAGGTGAGGACGGACATCATGATGGGTCGGACGCGGGTGCGGACGGACTCGGCGATGGCGTCGTGCGCCTCCATGGGGGCCTGGGTCTCGTCGCCCCGCATGAAGTTGAGGGCCTGGTGGACCAGGAGGATGGCGTTGTTGACCACCACGCCGATGAGGATGATGAAGCCGAGCATGGTGAGCACATCGAGTTGCTGGGGCGCGATCGTGGGATCGGCCATGGAGACATCGTGCACGATGCGCAGGCCCGCAAAGCCCCCCACGACCGCGAGCGGCACGCTGAACATGATGACCAGCGGGGTCAGGAAGCTCTCAAACAACGCGCACATCAGGAGGTAGGTGACCAGCAGGGCCCACACGAAGCGGGCGAGGATCAGGGCCGGCGAGGCGGCCACGCCCAGGGTCAGGATGATCAGTACCAAGCCCAGACACAGCAGACCGGCTGCGCCGTATGTCTGTGCGGGCGCACGGGCCATGAGCGGACGGCCGGCGATGAGATAGCCGGCAATGGGGGCGAACAGCCCGAATAACGCCAGCGTGCCGAGCAGTCCGAAGGCGACCAAGCTTGGCACCGTCGGCAAGAACGGCAGCGAGAGCTCAATTTCAACCGGGGGCGTCGGTGCGTTCTTGTCCGCAGCGAGAGCGGCGGCGTTCGCTTGGGTTTGCTGGTCGTATTGACTGAGAGCGGGCCCCAGATCATGCAGCACATATCCCGCAGCAGTCACTCCCGCGATGATCAATGATGCCCCGATCGCTACGAGCAACCATTGCCGTGCCTCAAGCTTGGAGACGAGCGGAAGCAGTACCCAGGCCATGCCCACGACGGTTAGCAGGCCAACCAGCATGGCGATGTAACGACCGATAGGCACCGGGCCGCTACCGTCCGGCGGAGGGCCGAAGAGGGCGGCGGTGACCTCGTCGAGCTTGGCGGCGGTGCCGTCGAGGCGGACGCGCATGGTGCGGTCGATCATGCCCTGGGCCTCCGCCGGGGCGATGACGTTCTCCCTGAGCCAGGCCATGACCTCCTCGATCGCCTGGCCCTCGGGCGGGCGGATCTGGATGGAGACGGACTCGAGTTCCTCGATGCGCTTGATGGACTGGGGGGCGAGGCTGGGGACGAAATCGATGACGGAATCGACGGGCACGATGGGCCCGGCGGGGGTGGCGATGGGGACGTCGGCGAGCTGTTCCTTGAAATCGAGCCGGCCGCCGGTGGGCAGGACGCGCAGGTCCACGGTCTCGCCGTTGAGCTTGTAGTCGCCGACGAAGGCGCCGTCGAAGAGGGCGCGGATGGCCACGCCGAGGCCCTCGGTGGTCAGGCCGAGTTCACGCCCGCGCTGGTTGAGGGCGACGCGGAGCTCCTGCTCCTGGACGCTGAAGTTGGCCGGGTCGGAGCGGACGTTGCCGAAGCCGTAGTGGGCGCCGGCGACGCCGAACATGAAGGACGCGGCGGCGTTGACGCGCTCAAGGCGGGGGCCGGAGATCTCGATGTCGATGGTGTTGCCGCCGCCGACGCCGCGCCCGAAGAGCGAGGTCTGCGACGCGCCGCCGTAGGAGTCGGGGATGGAGCCCATGGCGTTGGTCACGAGCTGGCCGATGGGGATGACGACCTGGTCGTCCTGCGAGGTGGCGCCCACGAACATGCCGGTGCCGAAGGCGCCGATGAAGAAGTTGTCCACGGGCACGGGGGCGAAGGGGGTGGGCGGGGGCACGGCGGGGTCGTACGAGGGGCGGAAGATCGTGGGCAGGTTCTCGACGGCCTCGCGGTTGTCGATGCTGACCTGGGTGTAGGGCTTGATGACGGTCTCGATGTTGCGGGCGATGTCTTCCTTCTGCTCGACGGAGAGGCCCGGGGGGATGAGCAGGCCGCCGAAGACGAGGTTGCGGTTGCCCGCGGGCAGGTAGTCCATGGGGGGCATGAGCTTCCACGCCCCGAAGAGGGAGACGGCGGTCATGAGGACGATCAGGGCGGGGCGGACGGTCCAGCCGCGGACGCCGGTGATCATCCAGCGGACGGCCGAGCCGATGGACTTGTTGACGACGGCGAGGAAGGGGACGACGCCGAAGAGCGATTCGAGGGCGCGTCCGGCCCGGGATCTGGGCTTGTTGGTGGTCAGGAACTTGGCGCAGGCCGCGGGGATGACGGTGATCGAGACGATCAGCGAGAGCAGCACGGAGGCGACGACGGCGAGGGTGATGTCGCGGAAGAGCTGGCCGGCCTCTTCCTGGATCGTCAGGACGGGGATGAAGACGGCGGCGGTGGTCAGCGTGGAGGCCAGGACGGCGCCCCAGACCTCTTTGCCGCCCATCCACGCGGCCCGCGCGGGCGGCTCGCCCGTCTGCAGTCGCCGGTAGATGTTCTCGAGCACGACGATGGCGTTGTCGACCACCATGCCGACGGCGAAGGCCAGGCCGGCCAGCGAGATCACGTTGAGCGTGCGCCCGAGCGAGACCATGACCAGGAAGGTGCCGATGACGGAGATGGGGATGGCGATGAGGATGATCAGCGTGGGGCGCACGGCGCGGAGGAAGACCAGCAGGATCACGCCCGCGAGCGCGCCGCCGATATAGAGGTTGGTGGTGACCAGCGAAACGGCGGACGAGATGTAGGTGGTCTCGTCGTAGACCTGGCGCATGCGCAGGTCGGGGCCGACGGGCCCGCCCGGCGTGACGCCGCCGAGCGACGGGAGGATGTCGGCGCGGACCTCGTCGAGGCGGTCGCGGACCTCCTTCATGATCTCGACGACGTTGGCGTCGGACTGGCGGATGACGTTCATCGCGATGGCGGGGTGGCCGAAGGTGCGGACGAATCCGCGGCGCTTCTCGTAGTCGATCTCGACGGTGGCGACGTCGCGCACGTAGACGGGGCGGCCCTCGCGGTAGGCGATGATGGTCTCGAGAATCTGTTCCGGGCTGTCGAACTCGCCGATGAGGCGGACGCGGTAGTCGCGCTTGCCCTGGGCGATGGTGCCGGCGGAGACGTTCCGGTTCTCGCCGCGGAGGGCGTTGACCACGTCGACGTGGTTGAGGCCGCGCTGGGCCAGGGCGGTCGAGTCGGCGAGGATGCGGACCTCGCGCTCACGCCCGCCGTAGATGTTGACCTCCGCGACGCCGTCGATGCGCTCGAGGAAGGGCTTGATCTCCTTGTCCATGGCGTCGTAGAGCGTCGTGATGTCGAAGCCGGGGTGCAGCGGGATCTTGTCCTCGGGCAGCTCGGTGATGATCCAGGCGATGGCGTTCTCGCTGGCGCCGTCGGCGGCCTTGATGGCCGGCTCCTCGACCTCGGTGGGGTAGGCCTCGACCTGGCGGAGCGAGTCGGAGACCTCCTGGAGAGCGCGGTTGATGTCGGCCGAGATCATGAACTCGAGCGTGATCTCGGACGAGCCCTCGGAGGAGACGGAGACCATCTTTTTGAGGTTGGCGACGTTCTTGAGCTGCTCTTCCTGCTTCTTGGTGATCTCGTCGACGACTTCCTGCGGCGAGCGACCGGGCCAGGCGGTGGTGACCGAGATGATCGGCCGGTCCACCGTGGGGGTGAGCTGGATGGGGATGGCGGTCAGGCCGATCAGGCCGAACATGACCACGAGGATCACGCCGACGGCGACGGAGACCGGCTTGGCGATGGAGAGCTTGACGATGTCCATGGGTCAGCCTCCGCGCCCGTTGGGTGCGCCGTTGGCGGCGTTCTCGGCGGCGATGCGCTGACGCTCGGCCACCTCGGGGAACTGGTCTGCGTTGAGCACGTTGAGCGGCTGGTTGGGGAACATCCGCTCGTTGCCCTCGACGACCAGCAGGGTGCCGGCGCGGAGCATGGGCGAGCGGACGGCGACCCGGCCGTCGGTGGAGAACAGGCGTGTGATGGGGGCGACCTGGGCGGTGCCGCCGGCGTCGAAGAAGACGTACTCGCCCGCGGCGTTGCGGAGGATGGCGTCCTCGGAGATGGTCAGGGCCGGGCCGGACTCGCCGGTGGGCACCACGGCGGTCAGCGACATGCCGGGACGCAGGCGGCCCTGCGGGTCGTTGACGCGGATGCGGATGGGGAAGAGGCGGCTGAGGCTGTCGGCCTCGGGCACGATGTGGATCAGCTCGCCCTGGAGACGCATGCCCAGGGCGGGGATCTTCAGCTCGATCGCGCGGTCGCCGACCTGGAGGGCGCCGACGGAGCGCTCCGGGATGTCGGCCCGGGCCTCGAGCTGGGTGAGCGAGACGATGGTGACCAGGCCGGCGCCCTGGGAGACCCACTGGCCCTCCTCGGTGAGCTTGGAAACGACGCGTCCGTCGAAGGGGGCGCGGATGGTCATGTCCTCGAGGGCGCGGCGGGCGAGGGCGAGTTCGGCCTCGCTGGTGCGCAGGGTGGCCTGGGCCTCGGCGAGCTGGGCCTTGCGGGACTGCACGTCGGTGCGGGCCTGGTCGAGCTCGCTCTCGCCGGCGGAGGCGCGGGTGGCGAGCTGTTCGATGCGGACGAGGTCCCGCTCGGCGCGGGCCATCTCGGCCTCACGCTGCTGGATGAGGGCGCGGTCGGCCTCGAGCCGGGCCTCCCACCGCTGCAGCTCCAGACGGGCGCGGTCGTCGTCGAGGCGCGCGATGACGGCTCCCTGCTCGACGGCGTCGCCCGGCTCGAGGTCCATCTGCAGCACGAGGCCCGCCTCCTGGGTGGCGACGACCGAGCGGCGGAGCGTGACGATCTGCCCGGTGGCGTCGCGCTGCTGGGCGACGACCTCCTCGCGGACGGGGTCGAGGCGGACGTTGGCCGCCGGCTGGGCGTGGGCCGCCAAGGCGGCCAGGGCGACGGCGAGGGTGCCGAGGCGTGCGTGGGATCTCATCGGTGCTCCTCCGTGGGGAGTTCGGTCCGGGCGGCGGGTCCGGCCGCGGGGGTGTGGGTGCCTTTGGCGGGCGGGTGCCCGTTCGTCTTTGGGGTGTCCTGGGGGGGCCCGTCGGTGTCGGAGCGGGACCGGTCGAGCGACTTCTCGAAATCGCCCGTGTTGACCATCAGGCGCTCGAGCACGGCGGTGGTCCGGCGGATGTCGTCGAGATCGATGCCATCGAGCATGTTCTCGGCGCAGCGTTCGGCCAGGGCGGCGCAGGCCTCCACGCGCTCGTGCCCGATCTCGGTGAGCCGGACGCGGACGGTGCGCCCGGGCCCGCTGGTGTCGCGGGCGACCAGGCCGTCGGCCTCGAGCGAGGCGATCATGCGGCTGACGTTCTGGGGGGAAAGGAACAGGCACTCTGAGAGCTGCGTGATGGTCAGCGGGGCGTCCTGGGTGTCGCGGACGACGATCAGCAGGTGCCACCGCGAGCCGGTCATGCCCTCGGGCTGCACGGCGCGATCGATCACGCGCATCATCATGTGGCACGAGATGTAGATCGCCCGCATGACGGCGCAGCGGGGTGTCATCTCCCGTCCGGCGGGGCAGGCCCCTTCGGACGCTTGGACGCCGCGGGCATCGGGTTGGGCGGGCTGGTGGGGCATGCGGGCGGGGACTCCGGGTTTCGGCGTGGGTCGTGCGGCGTCGGCGGGCTGTTGCGGGCCGCCGTCGCGGCGGTGGACGAACGCCGGGTCCGGTCGGATTCTTTCAACATGTTTCAATGAGTCAACCGGCACCCGGAATCTTCACGTCGGCGTTTCCCTCAGACGCGGACTCGGCTCGGTGGTCTCGGAGGGCACCCCGGGTGCGGCCGGATCGGGCTTGGGGCGGCTTTCAGAAAGTGTTTTCCCTTGTGAAAGCGGGGGTTAGAGCACGGATAGAACCGGAAAGATCGCGCGAAGATCCCCCCATCGCGGATACCATCCGAAACGGGCGGGTTGTCTGCCCTGAGATGATTTGTTCGAGCGGCCCGGCCGCTCCGATGCCGAGCCTGACACGCATGACCGACAGCCAAGCGACCCCGACCCCCCCGGCTTCCGGGCGGGGCAGCCCTTCGAACGGATCGACCCACACGCCGCATGAACGGGTGACGCTCGCCCGTGTGGCCGAGTTGGCGGGTGTTGCCGAATCGACCGCATCACGGGTGATCAACGGGTACACGGAAAACTTTCGTGTTCGCCCCGAGGTGCGCAGCCGCGTGCTCGAAGCGGCCCGCAAGCTCAACTACCGGCCGAACCCGATGGTGCGGTCGATCAGCGCCAAGAAGACGAACCTGGTCGCGGTGGTCGGGTGGGCGTCGGACGGCGTGAACCGCTCGGCGCTGGCCGAGGCGGTGCGGGTGCTCAAGGCCGGCGGCAAGCACGTGTGCACGACCTTCCTCGACCCGGACTACGGCGGGCACGAGCTGCCGAGCTGGCGGGTGGACGGGGCCATCGCCCTGCAGGTGCGCGACCCGGCCGACGTGGTGGAGATGGAACGGCAGAACATGCCGTACGTGTCCATCAACGGGCACGCCGGGCCGGGCGGGGACGCGATCACCTTCGACGAGGCGCAGGGGACGAACCTGGCGTTGGATCACCTGCTCGCGCTGGGGCACGAGCGGATCGCGTACTGCTTCCTGGACAAGCTGCGCCCTTCGCCGCGGGGGATCCGCCACGCGGCGGTGAACAAGCGGCGCGATGCGCTGATCGACGGGCTCCTGGCGCGCGGGCTGCCTGCGCCGGCCGGGACGGACAGCTACGGCCTGGACCCGATGGGCTTCGCCCGCGAGTGCATCCTGGGCGCGGGCGTGACGGCCGTGATCGCCTTTGACGACGTGGTGGGCTCGTACCTGGTGCAGGCGCTCAACACGCTGGGCAAGGGCGTGCCGGAGCACGTCAGCGTCGTGTCGTTCAACGACGAGCTGCCGAGCAAGATGGCCAGCCCCCCGTTGACGACCGTGGCCCTGCCCGCGGCCGAGGCGGGACGGCGGGCGGGCGAGATGCTGCTCGAGCGTCTGAACAGCGCCGAGCCGATCGAGCATCGGGACGTCGTGCTCGAAGAGTCGCTTGTGGAGCGCCGGTCGACGGCGAGGCCGGCGGTCTGACGCGCTGGGCGGTTTCTGCCGCCCGGATCGCGAGCTGAGCCAACGAAAAACCCCGCACACCGGTGCGGGGTTTGTGCATGCCGAATCGGGATCGCTCAGGCGCGCCGGCGCCGGGCGAACATCAGCCCGCCGAGGCCGACCATCCCCATCGTGGCGGGGGCGGGGATCACGGTGGCGGTGAAGATCCAGTCCTGTGCGGGATCGAAGGCGGGGGTGCCGTCCGTGTTGGTCGTCATCCAGCCGCGACCGACCCAGGTGGAATCGTCGCCGTCGATGTTCCAGCCGTCGCTGGCCAGCGTGAAGGCGTTGCCGATCGGGCCGTTGTCGCCCGCGAAGTCCTCCTGGCCGTACCACACCATGGTCTCGTTGGTGTCCAGGCGGGTGATGGTGCCGGTGTTGAGGAGCGAGAAACCGTCGATGGACCACCCGTTGGACGTGGCGACCACGTTGGCGGCGTAGCGGAAGGACACGTCGAGGTCGAACGGATCGACCCAGCCGGTGCCGGTGTCCTGCCCGCCGTAGAGCCGGCCGACGATATCGATGAAGAGGTCGCCGGTGGACGAGTCCTCGAGGACGGTCAGGGTGGTGTTGTTGTACTGCTCGGCGGAGAACGTCGCGTGGTTGAAGCCGAACACGTAGTCGAGCCGGAGCGCGTAGGTCGGGGGGACCACGCCGCCGTTGGGGTGGTCATGGATGGCGAACTCGGCGACGACATTCAGGCCGGCCTGAGCCACAACCGTGCTGGCAGCGATCGCCAGAATGGCGGAACAGATCTTCATGTGGGTGCCTCTCTTTTCTAGCTTCTCTCGATCACACACCGCGGGGGGGGCAAATCGACCCCTTGCGGTCCTCTTGCCAGAGTCTATCGGAACTCCGACCCAAACGGATCCCTGTTTCGGTAAAGAATTACAGGTTCGCGATCGGGCGCATCCAGGTCCGACGCCGACGCGGGGCGTCACCTGCGACCCGGGACGGCCCGCTGGCTGATCGCGGGCCCGGGTCAGTTCTCGTCCGGATCTTCGGATTCGTCCTCGAACATGACGGCGCGGGTGATGTCACCGCCGCTGACCACGAGGGCGGGGCGGTCGAAGTACAGGTCCGCGTTCCAGGGGGTGGGAACGATCCTGAGTGTGGCGGGACCGTGCTGATCGATGGCGTCGGCCTGTTCGTCGGTGAGCATGACCTCCGACCAGGAATCGCCGACGCGGATCCGCTTGTTGCCCAGGTACCACGGCTCGTTGTCGCCCACCGCGACGTAGACGTCGACAAAAGCAACAGCATCGGCGTGGGTGCCGTCCTTGCCGCTGAGGCGGAGGCGCACGCCCGGGGCCCGGCCGCAGTCGCACTTGCGCGAGAGCGATGACTCGACCCCGGTGTCCGGGTTCCACGCCGGGACCGTGGCGTAGGTCGGCGCAGCGTCCGAGGGCGCGACCTCCACATCGCGGGAGACCGTCACGTCGAGCCAGGGGAGCGGCGAGTTCGCGTTGGCCAGGTGCGTGAGCAGGGCGTCGCCGCCGCCGATCGAGAACTGACTCGTGAGCCGGACGGTCACCTCGACGGTGTTCCGCCCGGGCTTCGTGCCGTCGAGGACGGGCAGCCCTTCGGAGCCCTCCCAGATCCAGCCGCCGTTGATGCTCGCGTCGGTGCCGTTGTAGTCCCGGACGTCCCGGGCGGCCGGCAGTTCGGACTCGGGCGGCAGCAGGGATTGGCCGTTGAGGCGGACTCCGACGACCCGGGCGTCGACTCCGTGGTCGGATGAATAGCTATGACCCGAACGGTCGCGCCGGAACGTGCCGCTGACCTTGAACGGCATGGCCTCGCCCTCGCGCAGGTCGGGCGGGAGGGCCAGTTCCAGCGAGACCATGCGGGCGGCGTGCCCGGCCGCGGTCTCCCGGTCGATCATGCCCTTGCGGAGGACCAGGGGGTAGAGCGAGGACCACGACACCGGCTGCTGGGCGAACACGGTGTAGCGACCGGCGCCCATCGATCTCCCGGTCGAGTCGGCGGTCGGCGGGGCGGTCACCTCGTCCACCGCGTTCTTGGCGATGCGGGCCCAGTGCTCGGGGGCCAGGGCGTCGTCGGCGGCCCGCTGGGTCAGGGCCGCGAAGGCTTCGGCCGACCCTTGCTCGGCCATGCGGAACAGGCGGGGTGTGGAGACCAGGCGGTAGACGTCGAGCGTGCCGCCCGTGGCGGCGGCGATGGTGACCATGCAGCCGATGCTCAGGGCCGCGCCGGCCAGCCCGGTCCGCAGGGGGCCGCGCCGACGCTGGCGGCGCGAGCGGGTGATCTGGGCGTCGTGCACGATCATCAGGCCGCACTCGGGGCAGGTGACCGGGAACCGGCCCCGGCGGGCGTCCTCGTGCCCCGAGAGGTCGAAGCGGCAGCGGGCGCACATGGGTGGCGTGCGGACTTCCCGACCGATCAGGCCCACCAGCACCAGGAGGGCGGCGGCCAGGCCGATCAGCAGGCACAACGCGATGATCCCGGAACCAGTCAGCATGCGGCCCCCACTTCTTCCAACGACCGACCCCGGCCCGTGGCCCTTCCCGGTACGGGCGGTCGCGGCGATCGGTTCGGGCCCGAACGACCGGGCCCGCGGAGCCACCAGCGTACCGCGGACCCCGACGCGAAGGAAGGGGTTGGTGCCCGACTGCCGCGGGCCCGGCCCGATCAGGCGTCAACGACCGCCCGGACCCGCGCGGGGGTGAGTTGCTGGCGGGTGTCGTGGTAGCCTTCCCAGGGGTCCGATCGCAGCCGGGCGAGGCGGCGGGGGGTGGACTCGACGGTGTACTGGGCCGGGCTCTGCACGCGGCCGAGGTCCTCCCACCGGATGGGCACCGCGCAGGGGGCGCCGGACCGGGCCCGGGCGGAATAGGGCGCGACGGAAGTCGCGCCCATCGCGTTGCGCAGGTAGTCGATGAAGACCTTGCCGGCGCGTTTGGATTTGGTGGCGGTGGCGGTGTACTTGCCGGGTGACTCGGCCGCGAGGCCCCGGGCGATGGCCCGGCAGAACGCCTTGACGTCGTCCCAGTCCGCGTGCGGCTTGAGCGGCACGACGACATGCAGCCCCTTGCCGCCGGTGAGTTTCGGGAAACTCTCCAGGCCGCAGACCGCCAGCACGTCGCGCAGGTGCCGCGCGAGGGGCACCAGTTCCTCCAGACCGACTCCTTCGCCCGGGTCCAGGTCAAAGGTGAGGGTGTCGGGTCGTTTCAGATCGCCGGCTTTCGAGCCCCACGGGTGGATCTCGATCACGCCGAACTGGGCCAGGGTGACCAGACCCTCGACGGAATCGACCGCGATGTAGTCCGCCGTCCCGTTCTTTTCGGGCACGGTGACCGACCGGACCGGTTCGCTGAAACTCTCGCCGATGTTCTTCTGAAAGAAGCACGAGCCCAGGCGCCCCCGGGGGCAACGGACCGTGCTCAGCGGCCGCCCGGCGAGGAACGGGAGCATCGCGTGGGCGGCTTGCTCGTAGTACCGGGCGAGATCGGCCTTGGTGATGCCCGCGTCGGGGAAGACGACACGATCGGGGTTCGTGATGGTGACGCCGGCGACCGTGACGCCGGCCGCGCCGCGGCGGTTTCGGGTCGACGGCGGGGCCGGCGTGCGACGGGCGCCTTGCCGGGCCGCCGCGCCAGACGTCTTGCCCGCGGGCTTGCGGGACTTGGACGGCTTGGGCTTGGCGTCGGGCTGGGTTTGTTCGATCCGGACCTCGTCGGAGGGCTTGTCCTCGCGCAGGCCCTGGTAGGACGGGTGGCGCAGGCGGCCGTCATCGGTCCATTGCGTGAACTCGACCTCCGCCACCAGCTGCGGCGTCACCCAGGTGACGCCCCGCGATTCGGCGGGCATGGGCGGCTCGTCGGCCGGGCAGGTCTTGCGGGTCAAGGGGTCCATGCGCCCGCGGAGGTCTCTGAGCGTCGCGGCGTTGAAGCCGGTCCCGACCCGGCCGGTGTACAACAACCGGCCGTCTGCGTCGTGCGCTCCCAGCAGGAGTGCCCCGAAGTGCTTGCGTGTTCCGCTGGGTCGGGTGAAGCCGATGACGACGAACTCCTGCCGGCGCGAGCACTTGATCTTGAGCCAGGACTTCGACCTGCCATGGGTGTAGGGCGCGTCGATCCGCTTGCTGATCATGCCCTCGAGGGCCAGCTCGCACGCCTGCGACTGGACGCCGGGGCCGCCCCCGATCACATGGTCGGAGTAGCGCAGCACGCCCGGACCGTCGGCACCCGCGAGCAGGCGTCGCAGCAGTTCCTTGCGGTCGATCAGCGGGTCGGAGGTCAGGTCGTGGGCGTCGAGGTGGAGCAGGTCGAACACGTAGAACGCGAGGTTCGAGAATCGTCGCTTCTTGATCGCCTGTTGCAGGGCCTGGAAGCTGGTGTGGCCGTGGGCGTCGAGGATGACGGCCTCGCCGTCGAGCAGGAGGTCCTGGCCGGGCAAGGTGGCGACCGCGTCGGCGATGGGCGGGAAGCGGTCGGTCCAGTCCAGGCCGGTGCGGGTCAGGAGGCGGACCTGTTTCCCCGACCGCCGGGCGAGGAGCCGGTACCCGTCGAACTTGATCTCGTGCAGCCATTCCTCCCCGGCCGGGGCGGTGTCCGCGAGCGTGCACAACTGCGGCGTCACGGCCTTGGGGAGGCTCGCCGAGGGACGGCCGGCGAGTTCGGGCCACGGGGGATCGGCGTGCGCCTGCTTCCTGCCGGGCACGCGCCTCGGTTTCGGCGCGGGCCGGGGTGGCCGCCGGCGGGCGTCCGCGCCGTCGGCGATCTGCTCGATCACGCGCCCGGATTTGACGCTCTCGGGATGTTCCGCCAGCACGTCTCCGCCCGCCCGTGCGGCGTCGTCGCGGCGTTTGATGAGCAGCCAGTTGCCCCGGTCATCGCGATCGGACGCCTTGGCCCGCAGGCGGGTGAGTGTCCAAGCGCCGCCGAGTTTGCGGCCTTCGAGCGTGAAACTGAGTTTGCCACGCTTGAGCGCCCGCTCCGGGTCGGCGTCCTCGGGTGTCCAGCGCCCCGTGTCCCAGAGCAGCACCGGGCCGGCGCCGTAGTTGCCCTCGGGGATCATGCCCTCGAAGCCGGCGTAGTCGAGCGGGTGGTCCTCGACCCGCACCGCGAGGCGCTTGTCCGCCGGATCCAGGGACGGGCCCTTGGGGACCGCCCAGGAGGCGAGTGTTCCGCCGATCTGCAGACGGAAGTCGTAGTGCAGGCGGCTGGCGTCGTGCTTCTGAACGACGAAGATCGGATCGCCGCCCGGCTCGGCCTGGTCGGCGCCGGCCGGCTCGGGTGTTTCTTCGAAGTCGCGCTTGCGTGCGTACTCGGTGAGGCTCTTGTGCTGGGGCGGAGGGGTCATGGTCGGGCCCGGGTGGCGGCGCGGTGATCACACGGCCTTCTTGCGGGGGGACTTGGCCGCGGACTTCGGCGGCTTCTTTGTCTTCTTTCGGGCGGTTGCCTCGGGCTGGCCCGACTGCTCCAGGCTGCGTTTGAGGGCCTCCATCATGTTGATCGGTGCCGGGGCGTCGTCCTCGTCATCTGCGAGGTCCTCGATGTGGTGGATGTCCCCCGATTCGATCTTGGATTCGATCCAGGCCATGAGCTGCTCGCGGTATTCGTCGTGGAACGCGCCGGGGTCCCACGGGGCGGACATCGACTCGACGAGGTCGCGGGCCATCTTGAGCTCGCGCTTGTTCACGCCGACTTCGTCGGCCGTGCCGGGCAGGTTGAGTTCCTCGGTGCCGCGCAGCTCCTGCTGGTACCGGAGGAGGTTGAGGCTCAGCGCGTCGCCCACCGGGACCATGGCCGCGATGTACTGCCGGGTGCGGATGACCACGCGGGCGATGCCGACGCGGTCGGTCTCGCGGAGCACGTCGCGGAGCAGCGCGTAGCCTTTCTCTCCGGACCGGCCCGGCTCGAGGTAGTACGGACGGTCGAAGTACATGAAGTCGATCTCCTTCAGATCGACGAAGGCCTCGATCTCGATGGTCTTGGTCGCCTCGGGGGCGGCTTTCTTCATCTCCTCCGGGCCGACCACGACGTAGTTGCCGTCGTCGAACTCGTAGCCCTTGACGATGGCGTTCCAGGGGACCTCGTCGCCCGTTTCCGCGTTGACCCGCTCGTAGCGGACCCGCTTGAAGTTGCGCGAGTCGAGCATGTGCAAGCTGAGGTCGGCCCGCTGCTCGGCCGGATAGAGCGCCACCGGCACGTTGACCAGACCGAACGAGATGTGGCCCTTCCAGATGGGTCGCATGGGATGCTCCGCGGACGCCGAGGCGGCGGCCAAGGCGATGGGGCATCGTGCATCGGGACGGTGAACCTGCCGTGACTCGGGCGTGAATCGGGGCTCACCCCGCGCCATGAGGGGCGCGCGGCCGCGGGAGGCCGCGGGGAAGGCTTCAGGGAAGGGCCGGGGGCCGGGACGCGGCCGGGGCGGGCATTGGGATTCCGCACGCCGGGCAGGAAGCGTCCGAGTCCAGGCCCCCCCCGGAAGGAGCCGCAGGGGCAGACGGGGTGGCCGCGGGCTCGGAGTTCGGCATGCACGTGACGAACGAGCAATCGGCCTTCCATCCACAGATAAGCGCCCAGCGCGCCGAGGATGCCGAGCAGGCCCCAAGCACCGAGCTGTTGGCCGGCAACGGCGGTCGTCACGATGAGCACGACACCGAGCAGATAGAGCAAAAACTGCAGATTGTGCTGCCGGAGCCGGTACCACGCCTTTCGGATCACCGTCCGTCGCACTCCGAACGGCAGCCGCAACCGATGGTCGATGTGCCGGAATCGAACGCGCTCCCAGAGATTCAGCGTGGCCACGTCCCATCGTTCCGTGCCCGGATCGGCACCGCACTCCGGGCAACCGCGATCCGTTGCCAGGCCGGTGCGGCTGTAGCCGCATCGCGGACAAATCGAGTGACCTCGGCGGATGAGGGCCTCGTAGATCGCCCGACGGAACCCCAGCAGCAGGTCGATCCGTACGACCACGATCGCCGCGAGGACCAGGGTCGGGACAAACATCGCGTAGAACGCCCAATAGGGCCAAGACGCGGCTTGCACGACCCAATGAATGCCCTTCCCTCCGGACTCGATTATGACGACCCAAGCGATCATGAACGACCCGAAGGCGTACCCGCGTGCGTGGAAGATTTGAACGGCATCCCTGATCACGGCCTTTCGATCCTCGGCGGTGAGCCCGAAGTCCCCGGACATGAGAAATCGATAGAGCCGCCTCATGGGTCGACCCTTGGGCTGGTGGATCCGCACTCGGGGCAGGGATCCGCAGCGTCGATCCCCTGCCGGGTGTAGCCGCAGCCGAGACACACATCGTGGCCGCGGGCGCGGAGTTCGGTGTACACGCGCTGCGGCAGTCCGTTGCGTTGCTGCCACAGGAGAAAGAGGAACCAGAGAGTCGCAATCGGCAAGTAGATCACAACCCCTGCGAGCGAAGTGAGACCGGCTTCTTTCAAGAGCGGCCAGAACAACACCAGCACGAGCACTATCGCGACCAGTCCACCCACGAACCAGGCCAGCGCCCTCAGACCATTTCTTGTCTGGAACATCCAAGAATCGCCCGCGGCCTTCAGGACGGCGCGGCGGGTCGGTGCGTCGAGGCCGAGTTCCGGCGGAATGAAGCGGTTGCGGGGGTACCACTTTCGCCTGAGTATCACGTTGTCATCATTGCACGATTGAGGTGCCGCGGGGTGTTGCCTGATGATCGTCCTCGACGTCCCACCTGCCTTGACCCCTCCGGGGTCAGATCTTTGGGATTGGACGCTTTCCACGGGTTGCGCTTCGCTTCACCCGTGGCAACAACCCTGCGCCCCTCCGGGGCGTTTCGGAACAGCGGATCCGAGATTCGGGGTGGCCCCGGCTCACTCCGCGAACATCGCCTCAACAAACCGTTCGGGGTCGAACGGTTCCACGTCGTCGGGCGTCTCGCCCACGCCGATGAACTTGACGGGGATGTCGGTCGTGTGGCGGACGGCCACCACGATGCCGCCGCGGGCGGTGCCGTCGAGTTTGCTCAGGAAGATCCCGGTCACGCCGGCGGCCTTGCCGAACTCCTCGGCCTGGCGCAGGGCGTTCTGGCCGCTGGTGGCGTCCAAGACCAGCAGCACCTCGTGGGGGGCGCCCGGGATCTGCTTGTCGACCACGCGGCGGATCTTGGTGAGTTGATCCATCAGGCCGGCCTGGGTGTGCAGGCGGCCGGCGGTGTCGAGAATCAGCACGTCCACGCCGCGGGCCTTGGCGGCCGCGCACGCGTCGAAGGCGACCGACGCGGGGTCGCCCCCCTGCTGGCCCTTGACGACCTCCACGCCCAGGCGCTCGGCCCAGATTTCCAGCTGACGCACGGCCCCGGCGCGGAAGGTGTCGCACGCCCCGAGCAGGACGGTCTTGTTCTCGCTGCGCAGCTGGGCGCAGAGTTTGGCGATGGAAGTCGTCTTGCCCACGCCGTTGACGCCGGTCATGAGGATCACCGTCGGGGCGGTGGCGGCGAGGTTGAGCGTGCGGTCGCGCTCGGGCCACATGGCCTTGATCTCGCGCTTGAGGTGCTCGATGACGTGCTCGCCCCGGGTCAGCTTGCCGGCCTTGGCGTCCTTGCGGATCGAGTCGATGAGTTCCTTCGTGGCGACCACGCCGACGTCGGACTGGATCAGGCGTTGCTCTATCTCCTTGATGAGCGCGTCGTCGAGCGTGCGCCCGGCGACGATCGAGCGGATGGACGAGACCAGCCCCTCGCGGGTCTTGGTCAGGCCCTTCTTGAGCCGGTCCATCACGCCGCGGAACAGGGCCATGTCAGGCGGTCTCCGTCGATTCGGTCGCGGCCTGCTCGGCGAGCACCCGCTTGAGGATCTTGTCCAGCAGCGCGTTGACGAAGCCGGGCGAGTCGGCGGTGGAGAACTGCTTGGCCAGCTCGACCGCCTCGTTGACCACGACCTTGGGCTGGGCCCCGGCGTGCATCTCGTAGTAGGCCAGGCGGAGCACGGCGCGGTCCACGGCCGGCATGCGGTGGGCGGGCCACTCGGGGGCGAGTTCGGCGAAGGCCGCATCGGACGCGGCCCGCTCGGCCCAGGCGTTCAGAGCGGTCTTGACGGCCTTGTCCTTGTCGGCGTCGGCGAACTCGCGCCCGGCGTCGGCGAAGGTCAGGCCCTCTTCCGCGAGCGAGTCGAGGTCGTCCAGCGATGCGCGGATGGAGGCCACGTCCTCGCCCTTCAGCGCGTCGAGCTGGTAGAGGGCCAGCAGGGCCAGTCTCCGGATGTCGCGGGGGGTTGCCATAACGGGTCGTCAGCCTCCACGCAGGGCGGTCTGCCCCGCTGCTTTATCCGGGACGGTCAGTTGCACGGTGTGGCGCACGGGCATCGGGCCGTGGCGAAGGGCGGCCACGCCCTCGGCGGCGTCGAGGGCGGCGTGCATCGCCTCGGCCCCCTTGTTGCCCTTCTTGCCGCTGGCCCGCGCCTTGGCCTGCGCCGCATCGAGCGTGGTCAGCACGCCGAAGGCGACGGGGATGCCGGTCTTGACGGTGATGTCGCTCAGCCCGTGGGCGATGGCCCGGGCGATGTGCTCGTCGTGGGGCGTCTCACCCTTGATCACGCAGCCGAGGCAGACGATGGCCTTGTGCCGGTCGGCCGCGGCGTTGGCCAGGGCCACCAGCTCGTAGGCCCCGGGGGCCTCGACGATGGTCAGCCCGGCGGGATCCCCCCCACGCTCGGCGTAGGCCTCCACGGCCCCGGCGAGCATGGCGCCGGTGACGGACTCGTTGTATCGGGACACGAGGATCGCGACGGGATGGACGGGTCTGGCCATGGACGGGGATCGTAGGGGTGGCCCCGACGGAAGAGATGCTCAGACCGGCTCGGCGTTGGTTGCCTGCCCGATACCATCCGCCCGTGCGGACCCTCATTCTTGAAGTCGCCCCCGTTCTCCGGCTCGCCCGGGTCAGCACCGCGTTCGGGGCGGTGGCGGGGCTGTGGCTGACCACGCTGTGGTCGCGTGCCATGCCGCTCGAACACACCACGCGGCAACTGGAAGAATCACCCCTGTGGCTGCTGCTGGCGGGCGGGGCGCTGGCCGGGGCCGGGCTCTACGGGTTCGGGGCGGGGCTGAACGACCTGCTCGACGCCCACCGCGACCGCATCCTGCGCCCCAACCGGCCCATCGTCGGCGGCAGCCTGCCGCCCGAGGCGGCGGTGTCGGTCGTGGCGGGGTCATTGCTGATCTCGGTGCTGGGGGCGACGGTGTTCGGCACGCCGGCGGTGCTGGCGACGCTGTTCCTGGCGACGGCCGTGCTGATCTTCAACGCGCTGGGCAAGTTCGTGCCGGGGATCGGCATGCCGCTGCTGAGCGTGATCTATGCCGGGCACATGCTCGTGCCCAACCTGGGGCTGTCGTTCCTGCTGCCGGTGTGGTGGGTGATGACGCACGCGATGGTCGTCGCGGGGCTCTCCCACTCGCTGGGGCGCAAGAGCCCGACGATCTCTCGCCGGGCGGGCGGGTTCGCGCTGTTCGGCTGGCTGGTGTGCTCGGGCGTGCTGGTGTGGCTGGCGTGGCAGCGGCTCGGCGATGAGCTGTGGCCGGATTGGGTGCCGTGGCAGGCGGTGCTGTGGCCGCTGGCGGGGGCGGGGCTGCTGGCCCTGCAGATCTGGCGGCGGTGGCGGAGCCTGGGCCCGGGCCCGCGTCTGGGCGAGAAGATCGCGCGGTACGGCGCGTTCTGGCCGGCGGTGTACGGCTTCGGCTGGCTGGCGGGCGTGAACCAGTGGACCGGCGCGGGCATCATGGCGGGGCTGGTGGTCGCGGGCGCGCTGGCGATCACGGTGCTGCGGGAGGTCTACGCGCTGGCGGAGTATCCGGTGGGCTACAGGCTGTAGGGTTATCGATCGGGACGTGGTGGAAACTTGGGGTCTGCACGATCCTCCGGAAACGGCAGATCGCGCCGAGGGATACGGGTCACGTCCGAAGGCCCAGACGGCAGGCGGACCCGCTTTGATACGTAGCCACAGCAATTCAGACTCGCGACGAGCAAAAGCAAGCAGAGAATCAATAATCCATGAGCAAGCGGGGCCGCCACGGCGGCTGCGAGAATAGCGATGAGCGCGTTGCCAGTCCACGCTTGGGTAATCTTGAACACAAACACTGCGGCCGCAACAATCGCGATCAACCAAAGCAACTCAAACAGCGTAAGTCTGTGCGGAGGTTGCTTGTGGGACGCGTCTCCCATCAGAACAACTTGAGCGCGAAGAAGATGGCCGTGAAGATCAGGTCGGCGACGACGATGGCGACCACGCACTCGACGACGGTGTAGGTCGTGGCGCGACCGACGCCCGCGGCCCCGCCGGTCACGTTGAGGCCGTTGGAGCAGGCGATGATGCCGATCAGCGTGCCGAACACGCCGCCCTTGAACACGCCGGTCCAGAAGTCCACCTGCTTGGCCTGCTGGAGCATGTTGTTCATGTAGGTCTCGTACGGCACGCCGAGGACCAGGACCGAGATCATCAGGGCGGCGACGATGGCCACGAAGCTGGAGATCACGCCCAGGCAGGTCATCGAGATCAGCGAGGCCATCACGCGGGGCACCACGAGGAACCGCACCGGGTTGAGGGCGTGGGCCTCCAGGGCCTCGATCTCTTCCGAGACGACCATGGTGCCGATCTCCGCGGCGATCGACGCGCCGGCGAACCCGGTCAGCACGATCGCCCCGATCAACGGACCGAGTTCGCGCAGCACGGCCACCGCGATGATGTTGGCGATCTTGTCCCGCTGTCCGAACTCGTCCAGAGGCGGGGCCAGCTGCAGGGCCAGGATCAGCCCCACCGCGCCCGAGACGATCGCCACGATGAACACCGACTGCACGCCCACGCGCACGGTCTGCGAGACGATGGCGCTCTTGCCCAGGCGGTACTTCTTCTTGGTCAGGCCCCGCCACACCCAGCGGAGGGCGTCGAAGAGCAGATAGAACACCTCGCCGGTGTGGTCGACGATGCCCAGGGTGCGACGCCCGACCACGGCGATGGGGAACAGCAGCACCCCGAGCAGCGTGGTCTGGTTCGTGTCTGGCTGTTTGGGGGCGTCCATCCGGTGCAGTCTCGCCGGTTGTCGGGCCGGTGTCCAACGGGGGACGGGGCGGAGGGGCGGCGGGCGGGGCTCAGACGGCCAGCGCCTCGTCCACCGACGAGACGATGGTGAAAAACTGATCGAGCCGGGCGATCTCGAAGATGGCCAGGACCTTTTTGTTCATGTTCGCCAGGATCAGGGGCGAGCCGCTGGACTTGCTGGTCCGCATCGCCTCGACCAGGGTGGCCAGGCCGGAGGAGTCCATGTAGCCGACCTGCTCCAGATCCACGATCAGGCGGCTGGGCTTGCGGTCGTTGGCCTCACGCAGGGCGTTGCGCAGCTCCGGCGAGCGGGAGAGGTCGACGTCCGAGCGGGGGGTGATCACCACGACCCCGGTCTGCGGCGAGTGGACCTCCACGATTGAATCAGAATCCGGCATGCACCCTCCAGAGAGGTGTTATCGTACGCGGCCGGGGGTGCGCTCGGTGATAACCGCGGGGGCGGGCCTTCTTTCCGCGAGGCTGGGGGGCTCAGAAGGGCGCGGGGCGTGCTTGACCATCGTCAGTCGCATGCCCACGGGGGCCCTTTTCTCGTAGGTGGCCTCGTCCATCACCTCGCGGATGATGTGAACGCCCAGCCCGCCGGGGCGGATGTCCTCGAGGTCGCGGCTCTTCATGCGGGACGGGTCCACCTGGTTGGCCTCGTCGTCGATGACGATGCGGATGCCGCCCGCGGAGTGCTCGTCCCCCGGTTCGGGCCAGACGGAGATCCAGATGGGACGGTCCATCGCGCGGTTGTAGCCGTGGCGGATGATGTTGCACAGGGCCTCGTCCACGGCCAGGGCGATCTTGGAGCAGTCCATGTCCTCGAAGCCCAGCCGACGCGAGATCGAGGCGATCAGCTCGCGCGCACCGCACAGATAGGTGGGGTCGCTGATCAGCTCGAGCTTGATGTGCGGTCGGTCGGTCATGGGTGATGACGCCTCTGGCTGGCCCGGGAGTCCGGCGGGTTTGATCCTATCGGCTCAGGACTCCATCGGATTCTGTTTCGTATCGGCCGCAGCCGGCTCTCCAAGATCTGTATTCAGTCCCCCCGATTCAAGGAAATTCAGCCAGCGTTCGATCGATTCCTGCCTTTTCCATTCGGGGTCTGTATGGATATACCCCAGTGTGGTGCCCGTCCGGTTCTCCAGGGCTCGGATGGCGAGCATGCGGGCGGCGGGGTCCTGGCTGTCGAGTTGTTCGACCAGCCGTGGGAGCGACCGCGGGTCGGCGTCCTTTCCTGACGCCAAAACGATCGCGTCGAGTCGCTTCGAGGGGCTCGGCGAGTCGAACGAGGCGGGCTGCGACGGGAAACAGCCGGAGAGCGCGGCCGCCAAGGCCGTCCCCACCAGCGTCGCGGCCCGCACGGGGGGGCGCGAGGCGGGCCGGGCCCCGGTTGTCTCCGATCGGTGCATGGGGGGATGCTATCCGATCCTGCGGGGCCCCATCCGGTACGCGGGCGCCGGGCCGCCGGTTCGGACGGGCGGCGGGTCCGGAGTCGCGGGCGGACCAAACGCGGGGCGTGGCGGGCTACGATCCGGCCCGCACGCGTTGGGCGTTCGGGGTTCTCGGACCAAAGGACCGCGTCATCATGGCGCGGTCGCGTTTGTTTGAGGGCCGCCCCCATGGCAGCGACGCACGGCACGCACGACGAGATCGTCCCCGTCCTCGATTTCGGGGGCCAGACCGCCCAGCTCATCTGCCGCAGGGTCCGCGACGCCGGCGTGTTCAGCCTGCTGGTCCGCCCGGACATCCCCGCGGCGGAACTGGCGGCGATGAAGCCCAAGGGCATCATCCTCTCCGGCGGGCCATCGAGCGTGTACGACGCCGGCGCCCCGACCATGGACCCCGCGGTGCTCGACCTGGGCGTGCCGGTGCTGGGCATCTGCTACGGCATGCAGCTCGCCTGCCAGATCCTGGGCGCGGAAGTGTCCAGGGCCGACCACCGCGAGTACGGGCGGGCGCAGCTCGACGTGATCAACTCGGGCGATGTGTTCGACGCGGTGCCGGAGAAGACGCAGGTGTGGATGTCGCACGGCGACCAGATCCGCGGGCTCAAGGCCGGCGGGATGGAGCCGATCGCGTCGACGCCCACCTGCCCGTTCGCGGCCGTGCGTTCGACGGACCCGGCGCGGCGGTTCTGGGGCGTGCAGTTCCACCCCGAGGTGACGCACACGCCGCACGGGACGGACATGTTCCGCAACTTCCTCTACGCCATCTGCAAGTGCGACGGGCTGTGGAAGATGTCCGACTACGCCGAGGAGCAGGCGCGGGTGATCCGCGAGCGGGTCGGCAGCGACCGGGTGATCTGCGGGCTCTCGGGCGGCGTGGACTCGTCCGTCGTGGCCGCGCTCTTGCACAAGGCCATCGGCGAGCAGCTGACCTGCGTGTTCGTGGACAACGGGCTGCTGCGCAAGAAGGAGCGCGACCTGGTCGAGCACACCTTCCTGGACCACTTCAAGATCGACCTGCGGGTGGTCGACGCGAGCGCCGAGTTCCTGGATGACCTGGCCGGCGTGTCGGACCCGCAGGAGAAGCGCCGCCTGATCGGGCACCGGTTCATCGAGGTGTTCAAGCAGGCGGCCACCGACGTGAAGGGCGCCAAGTTCCTGGCGCAGGGGACGCTGTACCCGGACGTGATCGAGTCCGGGCACGGGCACGCCGGGCACAGCGCGAACATCAAGCTGCACCACAACGTGGGCGGGCTGCCCAAGGACCTGGGCTTCGAGCTGATCGAGCCGCTTCGGGAGCTGTTCAAGGACGAGGTCCGCCGGTTGGGCGCGGTGCTGGGCCTGCCGGACAACCTGATCTGGCGGCACCCCTTCCCCGGGCCGGGCCTGGCGGTGCGGGTGCTCGGCGACATCACCGTGCCCAAGCTGGACCTGATCCGCGAGTGCGACGAGATCCTGCTCGAGGAGATCGTCGCGGCCGGGCTGTACCGCAAGACCAGCCAGGTCTTTGCGGTGCTGCTGCCGGTGCAGAGCGTGGGCGTGATGGGCGACGGACGGACCTACGAGAGCGTGGTGGCACTGCGGGCGGTCGAGACGCAGGACTTCATGACCGCCGACTGGGCGCGGATCCCCTTCGAGGTGCTCGGGCGGATCAGCAACCGCATCATCAACGAGGTGCGGGGCGTGAACCGGGTGGTCTACGACATCTCGAGCAAGCCGCCGGCGACGATCGAATGGGAGTGAGGTCGCGGTCGGTGCCGTGCTCTTGGGTCCCGAGAGCCCGATCTCGACGCGGCCGAGTTCAGAGCGTGCTCTTCGCAGAGCCGAAGAGCACGGTACCGGGCATCGGGCATCGGGCATCGGGTGAGGATCGGGTGGGCGTGAGCGGTCAGCCGATCGCTGACCACGCGAAGTAGCCCACGCCGCAGGACACGGCCAGGGCCGCGATCATCAGCAGGCCATCGCGGGCGATCAGGGCCAGGCCGATAAGGGTCAGGCCCGCGCCAGGCAGGGCGGCGGCGAATGGGATCAGCCCGACGACCGGGATGGTGGCGCCCAGCAGCATCGCCAGCGCCGCGGCCGCGTACTCGGCCGGGCCGGTGGTCAGCACCGTGATCCGGGGCTTGATCACCGCGTCGACGCGCTTCGTCCAGGGTCGGATCTTGCCGAAGGCGTTGGTCACCCGTTCGCGCTCCAGGCCGCGGTCGATCAGGCGGGCGGGTACCCACGGGCGTTCCCGCCCGAAGAGGCGCTGGCCGGCGATGGCCGCCACCAGCACGCCGATCGCCGCGGGAACCAACGGGATGCCCCCCAGCGGGGTGAGCAGCACCAGACCCGGCACGATGATGAGCGGGCCGAACAGGCGCCCGGAAAACGCGTCGAGGATGTCCTCCACGCGGACGGTGTCCTCGCCGTCGGTCTTCTCTTCGACGCGGTCGAGGACGCCGGTGAGGTTGTGGGGCTGCTTGTCGGGCACGGGCTGGGCCCCGGGGTCAAGGGGGTAAGGGGGGTCACCCGATCGGCCGGGCGACCGGTGCGGAGCAAAATTCCGGGGTCGGCCGGAATAGGGTGTCCGGGGCGGTCGGTTGTCAGTCACTTGTTGTCACAATCAATCGGTCGCGGGCCCGCGTGGGCCCGGACGATTGAATGCTACCCCCCGTCCCCCGCACCCGGTTTGGACCCAGTTCCCACACAGGAGATTTGTCCATGCGTCGCACGCTCACCGCTTCCGCCGTCGTCCTCGCTTCGCTTGCCGGGGTTTCGGCCCTGTCCGGCTTCACAGCCGCCAACACCACCGAATCCCGGGAACGGGTCTTCGAGACCGCCTCGGCCGAGCGGCTCTACACCGTCGACACCGTCCACTCGTCGCTGATCTTCAAGATCCGCCACGCGGGGATGGCCAACTTCTACGGCCGGTTCAATGACTTCAGCGGCGAGGTCCACTTCGACCAGGCCGACCCCACCAAGAGCCGGATGGCCTTCACGGTGCAGACCGGATCGGTGGACACGGGCAACTCCAGCCGCGACGGGCACCTGAAGAACGCGGACTTTTTCAATAGCCGCCAGTTCCCCACCATCGAGTTCAAGTCGACCGGCATCACCGAGGTCAGCGAGGGCGTCTACGAGCTGGCCGGCGACCTGACGCTCCAGGGCGAGACCCGGCCGGTGACCGCCCGCCTGGCCGAGATCACCACCGGCAAGGTGCGCGACAACGACGCGATGGGCTTCGAGGCGACCTTCTCCATCAAGCGGTCGGACTTCGGCATGACCAAGTACCTCGCCCCGGACAACGGCGAGGACGGCGGCCTGGGCAACACGGTCGGGCTGATCGTGGCGGTCGAGGCCGTCGGCCAGTAATCGGCCTGGCAGCCGCTTCTTTCTTCTCCCGATTCCGCGGTGTTCCGGCCCAGCGGCCGGTCCGCCGTTTCGTCCCACGTGCCGGAGACCGCCCATGCCCAATGAACTGCTGATCCGCGTCGTGCTCCATGGAGGGGTTGTTCCCGGCGTGGCGGCGTTCGCCGTGCTCGGGTTGCTGTGGTGGCGGTTTGCCAGGCGGCCGGCCGCGGCCAAGGCCGAAGGACCGGACACGCCCCCGGCCCGCGGGCCCCGGTGGGCGGCGCCGCTGCTGCTGGCGCTGGGGTTCGGGGTCTCCTTCTGGGTGGTCGAGCAGTCGATCGAGCTGTGGCCCGTGGCCAACACCCGGCGTCTGTACCACGCCGCCCTGCTGGTGGGCCTGGTCGGGGTTGTCGAGGGCGCGACCCGGCTGCCGTGGATCGTTCGCGCGGTCGTGCGGGGGGCAGCGTTCGCGGGCGTGGCCTGGATGCTCACGGAGGGCTACAGCCCGAACGTGCTGACGCCGGCCGAACTCTGGCTGCTCGTCGCCGGCGCGGGGGTGGTCGGCTCGGCGGTGGTCGCGTTCGCCGACGCGGGTCTGTCGCGGACGACCGGCTGGACTGGGCCGCTGGCGGCCCTCGCGTTGATCGGGCCGCTCCAGCCGTTCCTGCACCTGGCGGGCTATTCCTCGGGCTCGATCGCGCTGACCGGCGTGGTCGCGGTGCTGTCCTCGGCGTTGTTGATCGCGCTGGCGTTCCGATCGCTGACCCTGGGCTCGGGGACGGCGACGGTGCTGGTCGGGCTGGTGCTGATCAGCCTGCTCGGCGCGGGCGTGCAGACCGAGCCGAAGAGCATCCCGGCCCTGCTGCTGGTCGCGGCCGCGCCGCTGGCGCTGGGCCTGCGTGCGGGCGGGCCGCTGACAACGCTGGTCCTGCGGGGCACGCTCGTGTCGCTGGGTATGGGGGCGGCGATCGGCCTGGTGGTCATGCCCGGGGCGGAGGCGTCCGAGCCGGATCCGTACGCGGACTACTACTCGGATTGAGCAGGGTCTGAAACTGTTTCATCGACGCGGGTGTGGCTCTGGTGGCGGGGGCGAGGACCCCGAACACCGCGGCACGCCCGGTGATCGGGCAATCACGGGACCGCTGCAAGGCTGACATAAAGAACAAACGCGCATCCGGGCGTTGTCACATTTGCCAGTAAACTCCCTATGCGGCACGCGCGGCTTGTTTCGAAATATGACGTGATGTCCGCAGCCGATCGGGGGATCGCCTGCGCACCAGACTCTAAATACGCGGTTGGTTGTTGTGGCTGAGGGGTTTGCGTCGTAGACTGGTCCCAGAGCCGAGCGGGCAGCGCTCACGCAGAAGGGCCAGCCTTGCGGATCCTGATCATCGAAGACAACCTCAAAATGGCCGCGGCGATCCAGAGGGGTCTCCGCGGACAGGGGTTCACGACGGACGTGAGTCACTCGGGTTTCGAGGGCGAGGATCTCGCCCGCGCCGAGTCGTACGACGCGATCATCCTGGACATGCTGTTGCCGGACAAGGACGGCGTGGACGTGTGCCGCAACCTGCGCCGGCGCGGCGTGCGGACGCCGGTCCTCATCCTTTCGTCGCTGGCCGACGTGGACAACAAGCTGGCGGGGCTCGACGCGGGGGCGGACGAGTACATGACCAAGCCGTTCGACCTGGACGACCTGGTCGCACGGGTGCGCATGCTGACGAAACGGGAGCGGGGCACGCCGTGCGCGACCCTGCGCCTGGACGACCTGGAACTGGACCCCGAGACGCGGACCGTGTGGCGCGCGGGGCGCAAGCTGGAGTTGTCCGCCAAGGAGTTCGAGCTCCTGCACTTCCTGCTGGCCCACCAGGGCGAGCCGCTCTCGCGCGAGGCGATCGCCCAGGGCGTGTGGGACGTGGAACTGAGCGCCGACAGCAACGTGATCGACGTCTATGCTTCGATGCTCCGGGCCAAACTCGGGCTGGGCGGGTCCGGACCCCTCCAGCGTCTGATCGAGGGTGCGACGGTTCGGCCGGGGGCGTCTCTCTGACCCCCCGCCCCTGAATCATGCCCCACCGCATCATCAAGCGCGTCCGACAGAGCCCCCGCGCCACGCTGCGTCTGCGCCTGACGCTCTGGATCGCGGCCATCTTCACGGTCATGCAGTGGGGCGTCGCCACCGTGTACTGGCTGTACCTGCACTCGGTGCTCGACGACATCAACAACGCGACGATGGGCCGCCTGGGCACCAGCGCGGCCGCCCAGATCGCGCCGGACCTTCCGGACTTTGAGGGCGGCATGGCCGACCCGAGCACGTCGCCGACGAGCCTGACCTTCCGTTTCGAGTCGGTGTTCATCGACGTGTTCGACCCGAGCGGGCGCCGGGTGCACGGGGACATCCCGCCGGTGGTCGACGCCCCGGGACTGCCGATCGCGGACGCGCTGCGATCGGGCGGGCCGGTGATGGTGAAGCACCCGCGATGGGCCCCGGGGTTCACGGGGCTCCCGGAGTCTCCGTCCCGCCTGCGCACGGTGCTTGTCCCGGTCGAGGGCGGGGACGGGCTGCCCTACGTGGTGCTGGTGGCCATCTCGGACGGGTTCGCCCGGCCGCAGGAGGCGATGGTCAACACCATGCTGTTCACGTCGGTGGCGGTCAAGCCGTTCCTGTCGGTGCTGGTCGCCTGGTTCATCGCCGGGGTGGCGGTGGCCCCGCTGCTGCGGCTGCGTGAGCTCGCCCGGCAGCTCTCGCCCGACCGGCTGGGCCAGTCGATCCAGTTCGAGGCCGGCTCGGCGGAGATCTCCGACCTGGCCGGCCAGCTGGAAGAAGCGCGGGCCCGCCTGCACCGGGCGTTCTCCGCGCAGGAGCGGTTCCTCTCCAACGTCTCGCACGAGATCAAGACGCCCATCGCCGTCATGGGCATCGAGGCGCAGACGCTGGACCTGACCGGCGCCAGCGACGACATCGTGTACTTCGTCGAGTCGGTGCGCGAGGAATCGAAGCGCCTGGGCAACCTCGTGGAGAGCTTCCTGACGCTCTCGCGCATCCAGGACGGCAAGACCCCAGCGCACGCGCGGTCCTACGCTGCCAACGACCTGGTCATGGACTCGGTCGAGCACTGCGCGGTGATGGCGCAGCAGAACAGCGTGTACCTCATGCCCTCGCTCTTCGACGACGAGGCGCTCATGGATGCGGCCGTGGCCGGCGATCCGGAGCTGCTGACCACCATGCTCGACAACCTGATCCGCAACGCCATCCGCTTCAGCCCCCGACACGGGGTGGTGCGCGTCGGCCTGGCCTGCGACGCGACCACGCTGTTCGTGCGGGTCGGCGACGAGGGCCCGGGCATCCCGCCCGAGAAGCTGCCCACGGTGTTCGACCGCTTCGCGCAGGCGGGCAACGAGAAGCGGGCCGGGCGGGGCCACGGGCTGGGCCTGAGCATCGCGATGGGCATCGCCGAGCTGCACGGCGGCACGATCAGGGTCCGCAACCTCGAGAAGTCCGGCTGCGAGTTCATCATCGAGCTGCCGCGCTGCGACACGCCGCAGGCCGACACCCCGTGCCCGGACAACCAGAGCGACGACCACCCCGAAGGCGACCGGCCGAAAGACATGGATCCGCCGGCGACCGACGGCCCGGAGCGCGGGCCAGGTGGGGTCAGGCTGGACGGCGGATGATCCGGAACATGCCGACCATCATCCGGGGTTCGCCCGCGACGCGGCCCTCCGGTCGGGCGCTCATGCGCAGCGCGTGGCCCGGGATGGTGGTCAGCGGCAGTTCGATGTCCACCACGCCGCCCGTGTCGGCGGCCGCTTCGGAGGCGTTGCGCATGGCGTCCGCGGCCTCGTCCCCGATGACCTCCTGCCACGAGACCAGGCGGTGGCTGACCGAACCGCCCGTCGCCTCGATCGCGTCGGCGAAGCCGATCTCCCAGACGATGCGCCCGCTCTCGAGTTCCCAGCGGCAGGCGACCGCCCGGGCCGCGATGAGCGCGTCGCCGTACCGGCGCGCGTGCAGGGTCATCTGGGCGGACCGCTCCTCGAGCTGGTCGCGCGTCCGCTCGAGTTCGTGCATCGCGGCGCGCTCGCTCTCCATCGCGGCGCGGAGCCGGGTGTTCAGATCCCGGATCCCGGGAAGATCCAGGATGGCCGGGAGCGAGTACGCCAGCACCACCGCGGTGGTCAGCGACACGCTCGCGGTGATCACCTTCATCAGCGCGCTGAAGCGGTACACCGGGAAGTAGAACATGCCCGCCTCGACCAGGTGGGTCAATCCGCAGGAGAGGATGAACGCCACGAAGAGCAGCAGGATCTTCGATTTGGGCAGGTCGCGCCTTCTGATCACGATCACGAGCAGGGCCGACGGGATGGCGGCGTACGCCAGGAAGATCAGCAGGTCGGAGACCATGTGGGTCCACGCCAGACCGGCGGACCAGTCGCCGCAGGCCCAGCGGGCCACAAAGTCGTCGGTATCAAACAGTTTGCGAACAAACTCCATGGGCGATCTCCGGTGCGTGCGGGAATGCGAGGCATGGGTTTGAAAGGCGGCCCAAGGATCAACGGTATCCCGCCGGAAATCGAGCGTTCACGAAAATAAATATCTTTTCATCCGCTGTTCACCCTGATTGGGGATAGACATTCGATCCTGCCTTGTAGAGGGGTAGGGGCTTGTCTTGCAGAGATTGTTCGATAGCGTGTTCTTCCGACTTCTTATTTGGATCGTTCCGATCACGGCCGTCACACTCGGTGTCGTCCGGTTCTGGTTGTACGCCGGCAGAACGGGCTGGATGTTCGACTGCGGCTTCGTGCTGGCGGTCGGGGCGACCATCGCGATCGGGCTGAGTTTCCTGGCCGGCCGGGCGTCGAAGGACCTGGACCGTTCCCTCTATTCCGACGATCCGCCCCCCCCATCCGCCCCGCCCCCGCCTCCCGCGAAAACCGACCCGCCCCCCCCGGACGGCACCGCCTGAGCACCCGCGTGAGACGGGCCGAGCGATGCGGTCCGGGCCGGTGTTCTCTACACTCGTTCCGTGCCGCGCGTCCGACTCCGCCACCTGACCGCGTCCGATCGGGATGCATTCGTCGCGCTCCGCGTCGTCAGCCGGGCGCACCTCGAGCCGTGGGAACCCATCCCGCCTTCGGGGCTGGATCTGTACGCGGGCGAGGCGTTCGACCGGGAACTGGAAACGACCGACACCGAAACCCAGCAGCGGTGGCTCATCGTGCGCGACGACGGCACGCCGCTCGGGCGGATCGCCATGAACGCGATCGAACGCGGCCCCTTCCAGAACGCCCGGATCGGATACTGGATCGGGTCGCCCCACGCCGGGCGGGGGTACATGACCGAGGCCATCGCGGCCTGCCTGCGGCTCGCGTTCGGGCCGATGGGGCTGCACCGCGTGTGCGCCAACACCATGCCCGCCAACGCCGCCTCCCGGCGCGTGCTCGAGCGCAACGGCTTCGTCAAAGAGGGATTCTCCGAGCGGTACCTGCAGATCCGCGGGGTCTGGGAGGACCACGAGCGATGGGCGATCACGCGCGAACGCTGGGCGCCCTGAACCCGCCGGCGCCTGTCATCCCCCCATCGCGGCGCCCATCGCGGCGCGGATCGCGCCGGCCATCGTCTCGATGAGCAACGCGTCCCCGGTCGGGCGCATGTGCACGCCGTCGGTGGTCAGCACGCCGCGGTCGGACCGGTCGGTCTTGTGCTCGGCCAGGTACTCAAAGAACGGCGTCCGCAGGTCGCAGAACACGGCGCCCGTCTCCGCGGCGACCCGCCGCGAGATGGCCGAGTAGGCCTCGAGGTCGGCGTCGAGCGGGTTTGACCCGCGCGGGAACTCGCCGATGATGCTCGGCGAGCACAGCACGACCTTCACGCCCGCGTCGTGGCTGCGCGTGATCATGTCGCGCAGGCCGGCCTCGAAGTCCTCGGGCGTGGTCCCGCCGCCGTTGGCCTTGTGCCAGACGTCGTTGATCCCGATGTAGATCACCACCAGGGCCGGGTCCATGTCCAGCACCTCCTCCTGGAGCAGGGGCCGGATCATCGGCACCCGGTAGCCGCTGTGCCCGCGGTTGACGAGCGTGACGTCCAGGTCGGGCCGGTCCGCGTCGAGGCGGTCGCGCAGGATGCGGATGTAGCCGCCGGCCTGCGTGATCGAGTCGCCGAAGAACACGATGGTCTGTCCGGACTTGAGCGGAGAATCCGCGGCGACGAGGCGGTCGAGGTTGCTGGGCATGGCGGAGGGTTCGGGGGGGTTGGTCTCGTCGGACCCTTGCTCGTCGGGTTGGGTCTGGGTCTGGGATTGGGTTTGGGCGTGCGCGATCGGCGCGGCCATCGCCAGGAATCCGAGTGCGAGCGCGGCGGCGTGTCGGGGGTTCATGCCCGCAGCTTACCAGAACCGGGGCGGACTCAATCCTGGTTCAGGTACGTCGTCAGTTCGGCGACGGCCGGGCGGGGGCGTTCGTCCTGTGCCTGGCTCTCGCTGCCCACGTGGACAAAGCCCGCCAGTCGCTCGTGGGACGCAAGGCCGAGACGATTCAGCACCGCGGGGTGGTAGGACGGCCAGCCGGAGAGCCACACCGCGCCGAACCCGTGCGCCCGGCAGGCGTGCAGCAGGTTCATGCACACCGCGCCGGCGGACAGCACCTGCTCCCACTCGGGGATCTTGGGGTTGGCCGGGTTCTGCGGCCGCGCGGTGGAGACGACGGCGATGATCATCGGGGCGGCGTCGAATCGCTGGCGTGCGGCGGCCACCGCGTCGGCGTCGGCCTCGGGGTGATCGGCCGCGAAGGCGTCCCCCACCGCCGCCGCCAGATTGGCCAGACCGGCGCCGGCCAGCACCACGAAGCGCCACGGGAAGAGCCGGCCGTGGTCGGGCGTACGGATGGCCAGCGCCAGGATGTCGTCGAGCACGCGCCCCGCGGGCGCGGGCGTGGTGAGCAGTTTGGGCGACGCGGAGCGGCGGGCACGGAGGAAGTCGGCGGGTTGCATGGCGGATCATTGCGCGGCAAGGGCGTCGGGCGGTCGCGGGCGGGAAGGCGCCGGGATCGGCGCACGAAAAAACCCGCCGTGGGCGGGTCTTCGGAGCGGATCGGGAGGGATTCGAACCCTCGATACACCTTTACAGTGTATACCGGATTAGCAATCCGGCCCCTTCAGCCTCTCGGGCACCGATCCGGGTCCGGCACCCTTGGTGCCGGGTTTGTGGGCTGGGACCGGGAGCGTAGGGCGGCTCTGGGCGTTGAACAATCCCGGGCGGATCACATCGCGGGCCCGGGGGCACGGGAGAATCAGTCCGCGCCCTCGCCGCCCTGGCGGGCCTCGAGCATGTTGCGCAGGTACTTGTTCTCGCGCCGGGTGGCCTCGAGATCGAAGACGAGGTACTTGACGCTCAGGCGGAGGTGGTCCAGGGAGTCCTGGAGCTCGGCGATGGTCTTGCGCATCTTCTGGTGACGGGCCTGGGTCTCTGCGGCGAGCTGGGCGAGCTTGGGTCGCTCGGACTCGGGGAGGGAGTCGATCTGCTCGAGGAGGTTGGCAAGGCGGCTGTGGAACTCGTTCTCGGTCATGTCTGGTCCCTCCGGGGCTTGTCTGAACACATGTCGGGGCGGCTCGTGCCGCTCCGGCGTGGAGAGATGCACCCGGCGGGCCAGCCTGGGCGTGGCAACGCCGGGTCCGGACGGTTCGTCCGGGAAGATCCCCTTCCGTGGGGTCAGACAATCCGTTGGGGCCCCTCCGTGGGGCGGGCGTGGGTCCGGGGCCGGTCCTTCGGCCCGGGTGGGGTGGCGCCGGGTGTTGCCCGGCGTCAACGTCTGCGGTGCAGCGACTGCAGCGCGCGCTGCCCGCCCGGGGGGGCGGACTGCGCGATCAAGCGTAGCTCGGCGGGGTCGGCCTTGGAAGCGTCGGCGACCGCTTTGGACAGCGCCTTGTCGAGGTTGCGCCGGAAGTCCGAGAAGTATTCTTCGAGCTCATGGCGGGTGAAATGGCTGAGCGGATCCGACAGGCCCGACTGGGCCGCGGCCCAGTCCATGAGCGACCCGGGGGTCGCCTCGAATCGGTAGAGGCCCAGCACGGCGCGGAGCCGGGCGGCCGGGGTCTGGAACGGGTCGACCGCGTCGTCGCAGATGGCCGTCATCTTGCGCCGCAGCTCGCGGGGATCGTGTGGCAGCCCGGTGGGCGAAGGCGGGCCGAAGGGATCGGGCCCCTCGGACGCGGCGGTGCTGGGCGAACTACCCATTGCCGGGCGGCGATCGGGCGTGGACCCTTGGGCGGCGGCCGGCGCGGGGGCGGGCTTGGGCTCGTGGAGGCTGGCGGTGTGGGCGGCGGCCTTGCGGAGGTTGACGAAGGCGGTGGTGATGGTCTTGAGCCCGGCCCGGTCGAACCGGATGGCCAGGCGCTGGCACGGGGTGCCCTCGTGGACGGCGCCCGAGGCGGAGGCGACGGTGCCGACGCCCCACTCCGGTTTGCCCGGATGGATGAGGCGGTCGCCGATCTGGAACTTGTCTTGGGCTGTTGCCGTCATGGGGCTTGGGCTCTCGAAAGTGGTGCAAGAAAAGAGGTTGACACGCTCCCGGGCTGGTCCCGAAGGCGTGTGCGGTCTACCCTTCGCTCTGGTATCGAGCGGTCCACCGGGGGGTCGAGTCGATCCGTTTCCGGCCCGAGCGGCATGTCGCTGAGCGGGCCGACACCCCCAGTTTCGTTGGGAGATGGTAGCCGATGATCGAGGCGTTGAAAAGCGAAGAGATCGTGGACAAGGTTGGCGGCCGGTTCAAGCTGACCGCGCTGATCCAGCGTCGGCTGCAGCAGCTCGTCGAAGGGGCCCGGCCCCTGATCGAGCGGGACGGGCGCAGCGACCTCGAGGTCGTGATCGAAGAGATCCTCCAGGACAAGATCACGCTGGCGTTCGAGGACTCCGAGCCCGCGCCGCAGTCCAACCACGCCCTGCTCTGAGCACCGCGCTCGGCGGGCGTTCCCCCACGGGCCCCGCGTCGGCCCCCGCACGGATGAACCCATGACCCTCGACCCGGCTCGGTTGCGCCCCCACTTCGACGGACGGCGGCTGCTGATCGGCGTGTCGGGCGGCATCGCCGCGTACAAGGCGTGCACGGTGGTCTCGCGCCTGGCCCAGGCCGGCGCGACCGTGACCGTGCTGATGACCGACGCGGCGACGAAGTTCGTCACCCCGCTGACGTTCCAGGCGCTGTCGGGGCGTCCCGTCTACACCAGCCAGTGGCAGCACAGCGAGGCGCACGATCCGCAGCACATCGCGCTGGCCGACAGGTGCGACGCGGCGCTGATCGCGCCGTGCACCATGGACCTGATGGCCAAGCTCGCGACCGGGCGCACGGATGACGTGATCGCGCTGGTGCTCAGCGCGATCGACCGGGCAAAGACGCCGGTGCTGCTCGCGCCGGCGATGAACGACGCAATGTGGAACCAGCCGAGCACGAAGCGCAACGCCGAGCAGCTCGAGCGGGACGGCTTCACGCTCGTCGGCCCGGGCACGGGCTGGCAGGCCTGCCGGCACGTGGGGACCGGGCGGATGGTCGAGCCCGAGGACCTGATCGAGGCCCTGAAGCAGGCGAT
>TARA_R110000782_G_scaffold131928_7_pt1 | contig 35940 bp, 25 predicted proteins | sample TARA_R110000782 | Tara Oceans TARA_R110000782 (sample SAMEA4397859) | marine metagenome | biome: Polar Biome; feature: [SRF] surface water layer (ENVO:00010504); material: water (ENVO:00002006), including particulate matter (ENVO:01000060) such as... | depth 5 m | reverse complement strand
GCGCGAGCCGCAGATCACGCCGGAGGAGGCGGTATCCAGGGCGCTCAGCTACCGGCTGGACCTGCAGAACCGGCGTGACCGGCTGCTGGACACAGAGCGCGCGGTGGCGAACGCGCGGAACAACACGCTGGCGGACTTCGATCTCAACGCCAGCGTGACCGTGCCGACGGACCCCGGGGGCGACCAGGAGGGACTGGGCCTGGACGGCGGAGACACGGCGTACTCGGTGGGCGCGACCTTCAGCCTCCCGCTGGACCGCAAGATCGAGCGCCTGAGCCTGCGGCAGGCGCAGATCCGCCTGGAACGGGACCGGCGGTCGTTCGACGAGTTCCGGGATTCGATCGTGATCGAGGCCCGCCGGGCGGTGCGTGCGATCGACCTGGCCCGCTTCCAGCTGCAGCTGGCCGAGACGCAGATCGGGATCAACGAGCGGGGCCTCGAGGACCTTTCCCTGCGGGACGACGCCGACCCGCAGGCGGTGCTGGACCGCCAGAACGCGCTGCTCGACGCCGAGAACGCGCGCGACCAGGCGCTGACGGACCTGCGCAACGCGATCCTGGCGTACCTGCTGACCACCGGGCAGCTGCGGGTGCAGCCCGACGGCACGTTCGCCGCGCCCCCGGGGATGATGATGGAGGGTTCCGGGGTGGCGCCGCAGGCGGTCTACCCGGATCCGAACGACCCGCCGGCCGACTCACCGGCCGGGCCCTGAGCGCTCACGTGGTCGGTATGCGGACGAAGACACGGTGCGTGCGGGGCACGCCGGCGATCGGCAGCAGGTCCGTCTCGTCGGTGGCGTGCATGCCGGCCTTCTCGGCGACGCGGATGCTGGCGGCGTTCTCGGGCTGGATCATGGCACGGACGCGTGTGATGCCCAGGCCGCTGGGCATGTCGGCGGTGGCGAAGCGGAGCATGGCGTCGACACCCTCGGTCGCGTAGCCGCGCCCGCCGAGCCGGCGGTCGACCCACCAGTTGGCCTCGCAGGTCCACTCGAGCCCCAGTTCGATCTTGGTCAGGTTGAAGAGTCCGACGAAGGCCCCGTCCTCGAGGAAGGCGGCCCGGCGCCACGCGCTGCGGTTGTTGTCGCACTCGACCGCGGTGTCGACCCAGCGGGTGAAGAGGTCGTCGTCGGTCTCGTCGTCGTGGTTGAGGGGGATCAGGCCTTCGAGGGCCGCGCGGCTCTCGGCGATCGAATCGAGCACGGCCGGGCGGTCCGCCAGCGAGAGGGGGCGGAACAGCAGGCGCTGGGTGCTGATCTCGACCGGGGGGAGGACCTCCACCGGGCGGTGCGTCTGTTGGAATGGAAGCTTCATGACCGTCAGAGGCGTCATCGCCGGTCCCTCCGGACTGATCCCACCCGCGGGGATCCGAGAAGCATCGGGCCGGCGACCGTGCGGCTTGAGCCATTCTGGGACCTGCGGTACAGCCCGCAAAGACGTCAGGGCCGGAACGGCCGAGAACCGATCCGGCGATCGGCCCGTCCGATGGCCCGATTCACGGGGCGGCCGGGCGCCTGGCGGACAGCCGGACCACCATCCAAAGGACGCCGAAGACCGCACCCAGGGCGGGATAAACGAACAGGTTGTCGGTGGTCAGCGGCCGATCCCCCAGCAGGAGCGCCGCGCTGCCCAGCGCCAGCCCGATCAGGGTGCCGGCGTACACCGGGGTGGCGGAACGGATGAGGCGGCGGACAAGCGGGGTGGCCGCCAGCCCCACGACCGAGACCGCCAGCAGACCCAGCGTGTCCAGCGATTGGGAAAACAGACGGATGCCCACCAGCAGCACGGCCCCGACGAGCAGCCCGAAAAGGGCGTACCGGGCCGGGATGCCCGAGCCGCCCCCGGACCGACGGGACGCGGCGTCGATCTCGGCCTGACGCCGGTCGGCGCCCTGCTGGCGTCCGAATCGTTCGGCGTTGGAAGCGGCCGGGCGGGTCGGGGCGCCCCGGTAGCCTTGGTCGTCGCCGCGGCGGATGTCGTTGGGATTCACGTGGGCCCTCCCCGGGTGTGCGGGGAGCGTACCACACCGGAGGCCGACAACAGAAGGGGAAACCGCACGATCTGATCGTGGATGCCGGAGGCTTACTCGACGGTGACGGACTTGGCCAGGTTGCGGGGCTTGTCCACGTCGTGGCCCCGCAGGACGGCGGCGTGGTAGGCCATTAGTTGGAGGGGGATAACAGTCAGCATGGGGCTGAGGCACTCGGGCACGTCGGGGACGTAGAGGACGTCCTCGGCGTAGTTCTGGATCTCGGTGTCACCCTCGGTAGCGACGGCGATGACGTGCCCGCCGCGGGCGCGGACCTCGGCGATGTTGGACATGACCTTCTCGTACTGGTTGCCCTTGTTGGCGATGAACACGACGGGCATCCCCTCGTCGATCAGCGCGATGGGGCCGTGCTTCATCTCGGCCGCGGGCATGCCCTCGGCATGGATGTACGAGATCTCTTTCAGTTTGAGGGCGCCCTCGAGAGCGGTTGGGTAGTTGTAGCCGCGGCCCAGGAAGAGCCAGTTCTCGCGGTGGACGTACTTCTCGGTGACTTTTTTGATCTGGTCGTCGGACTCGAGGCAGCGTTCGATCTTGTCGGGGACCTGGCTGAGTTCGGCCATGAGGCGGGCGGAGGCCTCGGGCGACATCATGCGCCGGCGCGCCATGAACAGGGCGATCATGGTCAGGGCGGCCACCTGGCCCGTGAAGGCCTTGGTGGAAGCCACGCCGATCTCGGGCCCGACGCGGAGATAGACGCCCGCGTCGGTCTCGCGGGCGATGGTCGATCCGACGACGTTGATCACGCCGAGCGTGAGGGCCCCGCGGTCGCGGGCCTCGTGGAGGGCGGCCAGCGTGTCGGCGGTCTCGCCGGACTGCGAGACGGCGATCAGCACCGTGCCGTCCTCGATGAGCGGGTTGCGGTAGCGGAACTCGCTGGCGTACTCGCACTCGGCGGGGATCTTGGCTAGGTCCTCGAGCAGGTACTCGCCGATCATGGCGGCATGCAGGGCGGTGCCCTGCGCGGTGAGGATCACCCGCCTGGACTTGACGAGCTGCGGGGCCAGGGCGAGCAGGCCGCCGAGAACCACGCGGCCTTCCTTCTCGTCCAAGCGGCCGCGCATCGTCGTGCGCAGGCTCTTGGGCTGCTCGTAGATCTCCTTGCGCATGTAGTGGTCGAAGGTGCCCAGCTCGATCTGCTCGAGGTCCAGCTCGAGCTGCATGACCTTTGGGGTCTGCGCAATGTTGTCGACCGTGGTGGTGCGGAAGCCCTCGCGGGTGATGCGGCAGACGTTGTAGTCATCCAGCGAGATGGCCTGCGCGGTGTGCGCGATGATGGCGCTGGCGTCGGAGGCGACGACGTACTCGCCGTTGCCCACGCCGACGAGCAGCGGCGAGCCCTTGCGGGCGCAGACCATCACGCCGGGCTCCTTCTCGCACACGACGGCGATGGCGTAGGCGCCCGTGACCTCGCGGAGGGCGGCCTGGACGGACTTCTCCAGGTCCAGCCCGTTCTCGGGGTCGTACAGCTCGCCGATGAGGGTGGCGAGGACCTCGGTGTCGGTCTCGGAGTAGAAGGTGTGGCCCTTGTCCTCGAGGAAGCGCCGGATGGTGGCGTAGTTCTCGATGATGCCGTTGTGGACCAGGCAGACGCCGTTGCGGTCGTCACGGTGCGGGTGGGCGTTGGCTTCGGTGACGCCGCCGTGGGTGGCCCAGCGGGTGTGCGCCAGGCCGCAGCTGCCTGGCAGGCCGCCCTCGTCCTCGATCTTGGCCTCGACGTTTGCGACCCGTCCGACGGCCTTGACGATTCGCAGGCCGTCGTCGGACAGGGTGGCGATGCCGGCGGAGTCGTAGCCGCGGTACTCGAGGCGCTTGAGGCCTTCCAAGAGCAGCGGGACGGCGGGCTTGTTTCCGAGGTAGGCGACGATGCCGCACATGGGGGTGTTCTCCTGATGCGTGGGCAGCGGTCCGCCCGGGCGGCGATGGTTCCGAGATGGGATCGGCCGCGGGCGGGCCGCGGATCGGCGAGGATGGTACGGGGGGAGGGGTGCTTTGGTTCGTCGGGCGGGTGAGGCGGCGCGATTCGAGATATCGGTCCCCGCGAGGGGTTTCAAAGGTGTCTTTTCGGACGCTGCGGCATATCCTTCCCGAGTTTGCGCCGCGGCCGGTCATTCCGGCGGTCGGGCCACGGAAACGATCAGGACCCAAGGGGCTGCCCATGCCGAAACGCGACGACATCCGCACCATCCTGCTGATCGGATCGGGGCCCATCGTGATCGGCCAGGGCTGCGAGTTCGATTACTCGGGCACGCAGGCGTGCAAGTCGTTGCGGGACGAGGGCTACCGCGTCGTCCTGATCAACTCGAACCCGGCGACGATCATGACCGACCCGGCCTTCGCCGACCGGACCTACGTCGAGCCGATCACGCCGGAGACGGTCTGGAAGATCATCGAGAAGGAAAAGTCACTGGGCACGCCCATCGACGCGGTGCTGCCGACCCTCGGCGGGCAGACCGCCCTGAACTGCGCCTGCGAGCTGTGGGACCAGGGCGTGTTCCAAGAGCACGGGATCGAGATGATCGGGGCGGACCGGGCGGTCATCCACCGGGCCGAGGACCGCAAGCTGTTCAGCGAGGTGTGCGCCCGGGTCAACCTCAAGACCCCCGAGAGCCGCACGGTCCAGACGCAGAAGGAGGCGGACGCGTTCCTGGAGGTCATCGGGCTGCCCGCGATCATCCGGCCGGCGTTCACGCTGGGCGGCTGGGGCGGCGGCATCGCCTACAACCGGGCCGAGTTCGAGGAGCTGGTCACCCGCGGGCTGCGCGCCAGCATGATCGGGCAGATTCAGGTCGACCGGTCGCTGATCGGTTGGAAGGAGTACGAGCTCGAGGTCGTTCGCGACAAGAAGGACAACTGCGTGATCGTCTGCGGCATCGAAAACATCGACGCCATGGGCGTGCACACCGGCGACTCGATCACCGTCGCCCCGATCCTGACGCTGACGGACAAGGAATACCAGGCCCTCCGCGACGCCTCGATCGCGATCATGCGCGAGGTGGGCGTGGAGACGGGCGGCTCGAACGTGCAGTTCGCGGTCAACCCCAACCCCGAACCCCGCGCCGACGGCACCAGGCCGTTCGAGTTCGTGGTGGTGGAGATGAATCCGCGCGTCAGCCGCTCCTCGGCGCTGGCGTCCAAGGCCACCGGCTTCCCGATCGCCAAGATCGCGGCCAAGCTGGCGGTGGGCTACACGCTCGACGAGCTCCGCAACGACATCACCGGCACCACCAGCGCGTGCTTCGAGCCCTCGATCGACTACGTCGTGACCAAGATGCCCCGGTGGACGTTCGAGAAGTTCCCCGAGGCCGACGAGACCCTGACCACGCAGATGAAGAGCGTGGGCGAGGCGATGTCGATCGGGCGGACATTCAAGGAGTCGTTCCAGAAGGTGATACGCTCGATGGAGGTCAAGCGTTTCGGATTCGGGCTCGACCGCAACGACAAGTGGCTCGAGCACCAGCGCAGCGAAGACGGACGCACCGCCGACGGCCAGGCGATCGAGTGGCCGATCGAGGAGGACAAGCTCACCCGCAAGCTCAGCGTGCCCAGCCAGGGGCGGATGTACTACATCCGCTACGCCTTGAAAATGGGCTGGTCGGTCGAACGGGTGAACGCGCTGACGCGCATCGACCCGTTCTTCCTCAGCCAGTTCGCCGAGCTGGTGGCGTTCGAGGACGAGCTGATGGCCGTGCCGTCGCTGGACGACATCGACGCCAAGCTCATGCTGCGGGCCAAGCGGCTGGGGTACTCCGACGCGCAGCTCGCCAACGTGTACCTGGGCGAGCAGTCGGCTTCGGCCCTGCTCAAGATGCGGGCCAAGCGCAAGGAGCTGGGCGTCGAGGCGGTCTTCAAGGTGGTGGACACCTGCGCCGCCGAGTTCGAGGCTGTGACCCCCTACTACTACTCGACCTACCAGCCCGGGCACCGGCGTCTCAACGCCGACGGCACGATGACCACCATCCCCGCCGAGGACGAGCTGGCCATCCGGCTCGCCAAGGAGAAGGACGCCGGCCAGTTCGTCGTCATCCTCGGCGGCGGGCCCAACCGCATCGGGCAGGGGATCGAGTTCGACTACTGCTGCGTGCACGCCGCGATGACCGCGCGGGAGCTGGGCTTCCGCTCGGTCATGATCAACTCCAACCCGGAGACGGTCTCGACCGACTACGACACGAGCGACGTGCTGTTCTTCGAGCCGCTGACGCTCGAGGACGTGCTGAACATCTCGGACAAACTCAGCGCGTCGCCGCGGACGATGCCGGAGGGATTAACCACGGCCGCCGGCGTGGAACTGACCGGGGGTGAGCGGGGCGAGATCCTCGCGAGCCTCAAGGCCGCGGGCTACGACCGGGGCGAGGTGCTGGTGAAGATGACCGGCGCCTCCGACGAGGAGACCTGGCTGGTGGGCGTGCCCGACGGCAAGGTGCTGACCATCCCGACCGACGGCTCGGGCGGGGCGACCCATGACCGCGAGCTGATCGGCCACCTCGCCCGGCACAACGCGCCGGTGAAGAGCTGGGCGGACCGCGGCCCGGTGCGGGGATTGGTGGTGCAGTTCGGCGGCCAGACGCCGCTGAATCTGGCCCACGGCCTGGACCTGGCGGGCGTGCCGCTGCTGGGCACGCCGCTGAACGCCATCGACCGCGCGGAGGACCGCGACCGGTTCGATCAGTTGCTGACCAAGCTGGACCTGAAGCGTCCGGGATCGGGCATCGCGCGGTCGGTCGAGGAGTCGGTGGAGATCGCCGACCGCATCGGCTATCCGGTCTTGGTCCGCCCGAGCTACGTGCTCGGCGGGCGGGGCATGGAGATCTGCGCCGACGAGGCGGCGCTTCGCCACTACATGGCCACGGCGGTGGACGCCTCGGGCCTGGACGACGCGCCGATCCTGATCGATCAGTTCCTCGACGCCGCGACCGAGCTGGACGTGGACGTGGTGGCCGACTACGGCAACGCGGCCAACCCGAAGGCACTGGTCTGCGCGGTCATGGAGCACATCGAGCAGGCGGGCGTGCACTCGGGCGATTCGACCTGCATGATCCCCTACGAGACGCTGCGGGCCTCGACCGTGCAGGAGGTCCGCCACACCGCCCGGCGTCTGGCCGCGGAACTGGGCGTGTGCGGTTTGATGAACGTGCAGATGGCGGTCAAGGACGACGAGGTGTACATCATCGAGGTCAACCCCCGCGCCAGCCGCACGGTGCCGTTCGTGGGCAAGGCCAAGGGCGTGGCGTGGGCGAGCGTGGCGGCCCGCGCGATGCTGGGCAACACCCTGACCGAGCAGGGCGTGCAGGAGCTTCCGGACGTGGGCTACTGCGCCTTCAAGGCGCCGGTGTTCCCCTTCCAGAAGTTCCCCGGCGTGGACTTCGTCCTCGGGCCGGAGATGCGTTCGACCGGCGAGGTGATGGGCGTGGACGTCTCCCGCCCGGTGGCGTACATGAAGGCCCTGCTCGGCGCGGGCACCCGCCTGCCGACCTCCGGGGGCGTGTTCCTCTCCGTGCGACAGCAGGACAAGCAGGCCATGGTCCAGGTGGCGCGATCGCTGATGGCCATGGGCTTTGAGGTCTGGACCACCGGCGGCACGGCCGAGTTGATGCAACGCCACGGCCTGCGTCCGAAGGTGATCCAGAAGATCCAGGCCGGCGCCCGCCCGAACGTGATCGACCTGATGCAGAACGGCGACATCCAGATGGTCATCAACACGCCGACCAAGACCGGCTGGCAGACCGACGAGGGACGCATCCGCGCCACCGCCGTTCGCCTGGGCATCCCGATGATCACCACCGCCACGGCAGCGCAGCAGGTCGTGCACGCGATCGAGGCGCTGCGGGCCGGCGATTGGGGCGTGTCGGCCCTGCAGGACCTGGGCGCGCTGGCCAAGGCCGGCGTGTGAGACCCGGCCGGAGCCGGCGGCTCACTTGAGCTGCGCGGCGGTGAAGGTCGTGCCCGTCGTGTGCTTTTCCCAGGTGTGGGCGGGGCCCTTCTTCGACTCGTAGAAGTCCCACAGCTCGAACCAGTAGCTGCGGAACTTGTGCCGCCCGAACGGCTCGTAGTGGGCAGTCAAGCGCTTCATGAGTTGGGCGTCCGTGCCATCCATCCCGAGGACCGCGCGGGCGTGGCGGAGCGACTCGGTGTCCAGCGGCAGGCGGGAGAACCGCCCGAGCAGTTGCATGATGTTCGCCGCGGCGTACGGGCCGATGCCGGGCAGGGACTTGAGGAACACGAACACGTCTTCGTCCGGGGTGTCGGGGTGCTCGAGCCACGCCGCGTCGATGTGGCCGCGGTGGAAGAGACGGGCGAGCTCAACGATGCGTGCGTCGCGGTATCCCACGCGGCAGCGGGCCCGTAGCGTGGCCGGCTTGGCCCGCGCGAGCTTGGCGGCCGTGGGGAACGCGAAACCGCCCGACGGCGACCTGCGCCCGAACACCTCGCACAGCCGCCGATTCATGACGATGGTGCTCGGCCAGGCGACGTTGCAGCTCGTGACCGTTTTGATGATGTCCTCGAACAGCGTGGGCGAGCGGAACAGGCGCCCGCGGCCCGATTTCTTCCAGCGCGGGTCGGCCCGGTGAAAGTCGTGCACCTCGGCCCGTTCGATATCGGCGGCCAGCATGCGGTTGAGCATCGCACGGGCCTCGGCCTGCTCGGCGCGGTCCAGCGGGCGGTCGAAGCGGGCGCGGATGCGCCCGGAACGCGTCTGGTCGATCAGCGCCGCGGCCGCGCCCTGCGCCAGATCCAGCACCCGGGCGAGCGTGCGCGTTTCGGGGTCCCAGTGGTTGGGTTCGAGAATGAAGTAGCCGTACGAGCACACATCGCGGGCGAGGTCGTAGTCGCCCGGCGGCGTGATGGTCAGCGTGGTCGGCACCGGGACACCTCGGCCGGGCGGTTCAGCGTCGGGTGGATCAGACGGCGAAGAGTTCGTCGAAGTTGAAGGCGAAGGTCACCAGGTTGGCGCAGAGCCGGTCGGCGGAGCGGTCGAACATCTCCGCGTGCTGCTCGAACTGGGCGTCGAGCTGTTCCCGGGTCACGCCGGCATCGTCCGCCAGGTGCATCGATCGCTCCATCAGGTCGCGGGCCATGGGGATGTCGCACTCGAAATGGTGCTGGAAGCCGTAGGTCCGCATGCCCACGCGGAAGGCCTGCACTTTGCAGGCCGGGGACGAGCCCAGGAGCACCGCGCCCGGGGGGGTCTTGGAGATCTCGTAGGCGTGCGAGTGGAGGCGGGGGGCGGACCAGGGGATGCCGGCCAGGATGGTCTCGGTCTGGCCGGTCGGGGTCAGGGAGACCGGGCCCAGGCCGACCTCCGGGACGGGCATCCGGGCGACCTGGCCGCCGAGGGCCATCGCGACCTGCTGGGCGCCCAGGCAGATGCCCACGATCGGCAGCTCCGCCTCGTGGGCCCGGCGGATGAGGGCCTGTTCCCCAGACAGGAAGTCGTGGCCCTCGTCCACGTTCTGGGCCCCGCCGAGGACGATCAGGGCGTGGACGTTGTCCAGGTCGTCGGGCACGGGCTTGCCGCCCTGCCCGGGGGGCAGGTCGACGCGGCGGGTGTCGAGCCGGAAACCGTGGTCGCGCAGGGCGCGGGCCAGACGCCCGGCGTGGGCGTGCTCGTTGTGCTGGAGAACGACGATTCTTGCCATGGGCGATGATAGCGAACCGTGGGGCGTGGGAGGCGGTACCATCCCCGTTCCGGGCGGTTGGCCCGGGCCCATGGGAGGTTTCGGATGCGGATGATCCTGGCGTGCGTGGTGCTGATGGCGGTGGTGTCCGGTGCGTGGGGGCAGGCCGCCCCGGACGTGCGTCAGTCGGTGGTCAAGATCCACGCGACCTACCGCGGGCCGGACTTCGAGGCCCCCTGGACCCGGATGCCCCCCGAGGAGTTCACCGGGTCGGGCTTCGTGATCGACGGGGAGTTGATCCTGACCAACGCGCACGTGGTCGAGTACGCCTCGCAGATCTTCGTCCAGCCGCCGCAGAGCGCCGACCGCCTGCGGGCCGAGTTGGTGGCGATCGCCCGGGGGATCGACCTGGCGGTGGTCCGGCTCCGTCGGGACAGCGACCGGGCGGATTTCCACGCCGCCCACCCCCCGCTGACCCTGCGTGAGACCCTGCCGGACATCGGCGGCACCGTGCAGGCGTACGGCTACCCCATGGGGGGCGAGCAGCTCTCGATCACGGAGGGCGTGGTCAGCCGCATCGAGTACGCGGATTACTACCTGAGCACCTTCGGGCTGCGGGTCCAGGTCGACGCGGCGCTCAACCCCGGCAACTCGGGCGGGCCGGTCGTCATGGACGGCCAGGTGATCGGCGTGACCTTCTCCGGCATCGATCAGGCACAGAACATCGGGTACCTGATCCCGTCTGAGGAGGTCCGCGCGTTCCTGGACGACATCGCCGACGGGTCGTACGAGGGCCGCCCCCGCCTGTTCGCCGAGGGGTTCCAGACCGCGGAGAACGAGGCGGTGCGGGACTGGCTCGGCCTGGGCGACGACCAGACCGGCCTGATCTGCACCGGCGAGAACGAGGACATCCCGCTGGAACGCTGGGACCTGGTCTCCCGCATCGGGGACTCGAACATCGACAACGCGGGACTGATCACCGTCGGCGACGGCGTGCGTGTGAACTGGGCCTACAACATCCCGCGCCTGGCGTCGGACGGCTCGGTGCCGGTGACGGTCATCCGCAAGGGTCAGCCCGTGGAGCTGTCGCTGCCGGTGGCGACGTCGCGGGCCGAACTGCTCGCGCCCCTCCGGAACGAGTACCCGGAGTATTTCGTGCTCGGCCCGATGGTGTTCAGCCCGGTGAGCCAGGACCACCTGGGCGAGTACTACCTGGGCTACCTGGCCGCGGTGGGGTCGCCGATCGCGCTGCGGGCGGACGAGGAGCAGGCCTTCCCCGGCGAGGAGCTGGTGGTGCTCGCGTCCGGCTTCCTGCCGCACCCGATCACCAAGGGGTACGCGGTCTCGTACCGCCCGACGGTCAAGAGCATCAACGGCGAGGCGATCAAGTCCCTGTCCCACATGCTCGAGGTCATCAAGGGCCTGGAGGATCGCTACCTGGTCATCGAGTTCCACGACGAGGCACAGGAAGTCCTGGTGTTCGACCGTACGGAACTGATCGAGTCGACCGAGGAGATCCTCGAGGACAACTCGATCCGCCGGCAGGGCTCGGACCGTTTCATGCAGATCTGGGAGTCCTGAACCTTTCGCGTGCGCGCCCGGGGGCCGTGGACCGGTCAGGCTTTGTCGCGGGGAGAGGTGCGCATGCACACGGTCGCGTCGTGCCCGCCGAGGTACTCGTGGCGGAAGGTCACCAGCGGGGTGCGGTCGAGCGCCCAGTGGACCATCTCCACCGCGTCGAAGCGGACCGCGGGCGGCGTGGCGGGGGTGCGGGCGCGGTCGTGCCGATCCGAGAGGAAGTTGAACAGCAGTACGGCGTCCGGGCGGGCGGTCATCGCGTCCCAGAAACGCCCGAGGATGCCCAGCGCCCGCTGCTGGGGCAGGGTGTTCAGCGAGCCGCAGAAAACAAACGTGTCGATGCCGGACCCGTCCACGAGCCGGGCGGGCAACGCCTCGTCGCGAACGAAGTCGTGGTCCGCGAACTGCGCGTGGCCGATCCCGGCGTTCTGCGCGTTCTCGCGGGCGTGGGCGAGGGTCTGGGGGACCGCGTCCACGCCGATGTAGACGGCCGGATCGCGTCCGCGCCGGTGCAGTTCCACCAGCAGGTCGGCGTTGCCGCAGCCGATGTCCGCCAGGGTGCGCCCGGCGGTGTTGAGCATCTGGGATATCACCCGGAAGCGGGTTTGCTGGGCCTTGGGGGAGTGCCAGAGCAGGGCGTCGAAGCCGGGCCCGAAGTCTTCGGCGGCCCGCAGGTACGGGTCGAGATAGGGGCGCTCTTCGGGCATCGCTGATCATACGGAGTTCGGCGGGCGGCACTCCGGGTGCGGGCGGGGGAATGAACGGATTGATCGGCGATGCCGCGTCCAATAGGCTTGAATGGCCCGGGGGTGGCCGGATCCGGAGAACCCATATGCCGCTGACCGCTCAGGACTGGTACAAGAATCGCCCGTGGATCGACGAGCCGGACGCGGACATCGATGGATACTGCCGCAAGCTCGCCCGGCCCGAGGACTACGACCTCAAGGCCAAGCTCGAGTACTGGCAGGAGCACGGGGTCGTGATCTTCGAGAACGCGATCGACACGGACCTGATCGACCTGCTGCAGGAGGATCTGGACGCGCTGGTGGCCAACCCGAAGGACCACGAGATCTTCGTGGAGATCGCCGGGCGGCAGCGGCCGGCCAACGAGTGCGACGCGGAGACGCTCCGCAACGAGAGCCGCATCAAGTTCTGCAACGTGCAGTGCGCCTCGCTGGCGGCGGCGCACCTGTCGCTGAGCAAGTGCGTGACGAGTTTCCTGGGGCACATCTTCCAGAGCCCGCCATGCCTGCTGCAGAGCCTGCTGTTCCACAAGGGCAGCCAGCAGCCGATCCACCTGGATTACCCTTACGTGCGGACGCAGAAGCACCTGGCCCGGATGGCCGCGTCGTGGATCCCGCTCGAGGACGTGCACGCGGACTCGGGGCCGCTGGAGTACTTCTGCGGCTCGCAGAAGCCGGAGATCATGCCGTTCTTCGACTGGGGCGGTGGCAACATCGTGATGGACCCCGACGCGCAGCGCGAGCCGATGGAGTTTTCCAACTACCTGACCGACCAGATGAAGCGGCTGGCGATCGAGCCGAAGGTGTTTCTGCCCAAGCGGGGCGACGTGCTGATCTGGCACGCGTACCTGGCCCACGCCGGCACGGAGATCCGCAACCCGGCCCTGACGAGGCGGTCGTACGTTTCGCACTATGCGCCGCTGGACGCGTACCCGGACCTGCACATGAAGCCCAGGGCGATCGAGAAGGGCCACTGCGTGGCCCGAAACGGCGGGTACGTTTTCGATCTGCCGTGGTACAACGGCAAGGTGAAGCTGCCGTCGCACAACGCCCTGTCCGCGACTGTCTGAGATCGGACGGCGTGCGCGTCAGCCGATGCGGATCATGCTGGCGTAGTCGGCGAAGCGGGTGTGCAGGTCGGTCTTGCTGATCTGCTTGAGCCGATCGAGCGAGAACGACTCGACGTTGAACGAGGCCACCACGGTGCCGTGGGCGAGGGCCTCGCGGACGGACTCGAACGAGCCGGGATCCTTGGTGTCGGTCGACGCGAGGCGCCCCATGAGCCCGCCGGCGAAGGTGTCGCCCGCGCCGGTGGGGTCGATGACCTTCTCGGTGGGGTAGGCGGGCAGCGCGCAGAGGCCGTCGCGGTGGACGAGGATGCAGCCGTGCTCGCCCTTCTTGATCACCACGAAACGGGGGCCGAACTCAAGCAGGTGGCGGCCGGCGGTGACGGGGTTGCGGCGGCCGGTGAAGAGTTCGGCCTCGTCGAAGTTGAGCACGAGGCCGTCGACGCGCTTGAGCAGCTTGGTCAGGTCGTCCTTGGCGATGTTGATCCACAGGTCCATGGTGTCGGCCACGGTCAGCTTCGGCTGGGTGAGCTGGCTGAGCAGGTCGCCCTGGATGGCGGGGTGCGAGTTGGCGAGGAAGGCGATCTCGGAGGACTTGAATGATTCGGGGATCTTGGGCGGGGCTTCTTCGAGGACGCCGAGCTCGGTGAAGAGCGTCTCGCGCCGGTCCATGTCGTCGAGGTACTTGCCGCCCCAGCGGAAGGTCTTCGAGCCCTGGCGGATCTCGAGGCCTTCGATGTCCACGCCGGGGAAGGACTTGATGGTGTCGAGGAACTCGGGCGGGAAGTCGTCGCCGACGACGGCGACGAGGCGGGAGGTGGTGTAGAAGGACGAGGCCGCGGCGAAGTAGACCCCCGAGCCGCCGAGGAGGTGCTCACGCCGGGCGTTGCCGGGGGTCTCGATGGTGTCGATGCCGATGGTGCCGGTGCAGATCAGGTTCATGGGCGATCGTAGGACGCTGCGTCCGACCCCCGTGCGACGCCGATGAGGCCCGGCAGGTCGTACAGGAACAGTGTGACCCCCGCCCCGAGCAGCATGACGCCGAGCGTGCCCGACCCGAGCGCGCCGAGCCAGAGTCCGGGTGCCCACGCCTTGAACACCGCGTCCTCGTCGAAGGACTCGTAGGCGGCTTTCTCCGCGACCGCCAGGCGGGCGATGGCCTGCTCGGTCAGCGCGACATCGCGGTAGAGCAGGCCCAGCGCGACCGAGCATCCGGCCAGACCGAGGACGATGCAGACAACGCAGGCGATCGATCGGCGGGTGTGTTTCATGGGGGCGTGCTCCCGGGCGGAGCCGGGTCGAGTTCGATCGCCGGGGCCCACTCGAGCCAGTCCTTGTCCGGGGTGTCGGCCAGTTCGAAGACCGCGCCGTCGGGCGGGGTTTCGCCGGGGCGCCTGGGCGTTGCGAAGCTGACGGCCGAGTTGATGACGCTGGTGAGCGAATCGGCCCGGACCGAGAGGCCCGAGAAGAGGCCGAAGTCCACGCCCACGCCGCCGGAGCGCCAGAAGCGGGAGTTGTCGCGCACGAGGGCGGCGTAGGCCGGCTCGATGTCGGCGATGACGACCACGCCGGTCGCGTCCGGGGCGAGGCTCACGGAGCGGACCGCGCCGACGGGCACGTCGCGGTAGAGGATCGGTGAGCCGGGGACGAGCCCGCCGAGGCGGGGTGTTCGTAGCGTGACACGGAGCGAGCCGTCGGCGGGCGAGGCGATGGTCGGCGGGGCATCGAGGCCCTCGAAGTCGGATGCCCGCGGCGATCCGGCGGGCGCCGGGCGGACGGCGATGTATTGCGGGCCCAGCAGGGTGTCGAGCCCGGCGACGCGGTCGAGGCTGAGTTCGGGGCGGACGATCCAGAACGCGGTGCCCTCGGCCGCGAGCGACGCGGCGTGGGGGGCGAGTTCGGCGGTGGCGAGCACGCCGGTCATGTCGTCGGTCAGGCGGAGATCGCGGACGACGCCGACGCCCAGGCCGCGGTGGACGATCTCCGATCCGGGCTGGATCCCCGCGGCGTCGTTGAACCGGATGGTGATGGCCGGGCCGCGCTCGCGCACGAGGTGCGAGAAGAGCAGGGCCCCGACCAGCGCGAGGGCACCGACGGGGATGAGCCACGTGGCGCTGAACCGGCGGGGGCGGACGACGGCCACCGGCGGTGCATCGGGGCGCTCGGCCCGCGTCGGCTCCGGGTGCTGGGTTGGCTTTGTTGGTTCGGTCATGCGGGGTCGGTCTCCCAGATGGCGTGGGGATCAAACGCGGCCGAGGCGAGCAGACTGAGCAGCACGACCGAGCCGAACGCGACGACGCCGGGGCCGGGCGTGACCTGGACCAGGTCGCCGAGTTTGACGGCCGCGACGACCACGGCGACCAGCAGCACGTCCACCATGCCCCACCGCCCGATGAACTCGACCAGGCGGTAGGTCCGGGCGCGGTGGCGGGCCTGCAGACCCCGGCTCCCCGCGCAGAGCACGAAGAGCGCGATGAGTTTGGCGACCGGGGCGACGATCGAGAAGAGCAGCACGATGCCGCCGACGAAGAGGTGGCCCTCGGCCAGCAGGCCGACCATGCCGGACCAGATGGACGCGTCGCTCGTGTGCCCGAGGCGTTCGATGCGCATGACGGGCAGGGACAGGGCCAGGGGGTAGATGATCAGGGCGGCGGACGCCAGGGCGGCGGTGCGTGCGGTGGCCCGGGGGTGGCCCGCGTGGCGGATCACGGCATCACAACGCACGCAGTGGACCGCCGATCCCATCGGGACCGGCGGTATGCGGTGGACGCGGCCGCAGCAGTGGCAGGCGCCGAGGGGGAGCATTCCGGGATGTGGTTGGGAATCCGCCATGGGTTGGTTTCGCCGGGGTGTGGCTTCGGGATCGCGGGCGATCCCTTTGGGCATCAGCGTACCGTATCCGACGGGGATTCCAAGCGGGCGGGCGGGCAGTTCCTCGAAACAGCGCACAGATCCCTACATCCGAGTGCGGGACGGGCCGGTGCCGTGCTCTTGGGCGCTGCCAAGAGCACGAATCGAGGGTCCTCAGGTGCGGACCACTGCGGTGAGTACGAGAAACGTGCTCTTCGAGGACGAAGAGCACGGCACCCGCTTGTGTGGATGGTTCAGGCCTTGGCCTGTTCCTTTGACCATGAGTCCTTCAGCGTCACCGTGCGGTTGAAGACCATCGCCTCGGGCGAGGAGGACTTGTCCACGCAGAAGTAGCCCAGGCGTTCGAACTGGAAGCGGCGGATGCCGTCGCCCCAGTCTGGCTCGTCGGACGACGGCGAGAGGACCGACTTCTCGATCTTGCAGTTGGTGAGCACCTTGAGCGATTCGGGGTTGAGGTCGTCCATGATGTCGCCGGTGGCCTTTCCGGGGCGTGCGGCGTTGAACAGGCGTTCGAAGAGGCGGACGGTGGCGTTCACGCAGTCCGCGGCGGCCACCCAGTGCAGGGTGCCCTTGACCTTGCGGACGTTGCCCTCGGCGTCGGGCGGGGGGTTGTCGCCGCCGCGGGTCTGGGGGTCGTAGGTGCAGTGGATCTCGGTGATGTTGCCGTCGGCGTCGGCTTTGTAGTCGTGGCAGGTGACCCAGTACGCACACCGCAGGCGGACCTCGCGACCGGGTCCGAGGCGGAAGAACTTCTTCGGCGGGTCGATCATGAAGTCGTCGCGCTCGATCCACAGCTCGCGCCCGAACTTGACGGGGCGTGTTCCGGCCGCGTCGTCCTCGGGGTTGTTGATCGCGGGGAGTTCTTCGAGCCGCTCGGGATCCCCGTGGTCGCCCCAGTTGGTGATGACGAGTTTGATGGGGTCGAGCACGCCCATGCGCCGGGGGGCTCGCCTGTTCAGGTCGTCGCGGACGGCGTTCTCGAGGGTGATGAACTCGCTGAGGGCGTTGAACTTGGTGATGCCCGCCTCGATCACGGCGTTGCGGACGGACTCACTGGTGTAGCCGCGCCGGCGCAGGCCCGCGACGGTGATCATGCGCGGGTCGTCCCAGCCGGCCACCTTTTTCTCGTCCACCAGCGATTTGAGGTAGCGCTTGGACATGGTGGTGTATTCGAGGTTGTAGCGGGAGAACTCGATCTGCTGGGAATGGTGGATCGGGTCGCCCCACTTGGAGCCGGGCCCGCGGTCCTGGTTGATGGCCTTGATGAACCAGTCGTAGAGCGGGCGGTGGTTCTCGAACTCGAGGGTGCAGAGCGAGTGGGTGATGCCCTCGATCGAGTCCTCGAGCCCGTGGGCCCAGTCGTACATGGGGTAGATGTGCCAGGTGGAACCCGTGCGGTGGTGCGGGGTGTTGACCACGCGGTACATGACCGGGTCGCGCAGGTTCATGTTCGGGCTGGCCATGTCGATCTTGGCGCGGAGCACCGCGCCGCCGTCACGCACGCCGCCGGACTTCATCTTGCTGAACAGCTCCAGCGATTCGGCGGTGGGACGGTCGCGGAAGGGCGAGTGCGTGCCGGGATCGGTCAGGTTGCCGCGCTGCTCCTTGATCTTGTCGCCGGGCTGCTCGTCCACATAGGCCAGGCCCTTTTCGATCAACTCGACGGCCCAGGCGTACATCTGCTCGAAGTAGTCCGAGGCGAAGCGGATGTCCCCGCTCCATTCGCCGCCCAGCCAAGCGACGTCGGCAGCGATGGAATCGACAAACTCCTGCTCTTCCTTTGCCGGGTTGGTGTCGTCGAACCGCAGGTTGAACGCACCGCCGTACTCGCGGGCCAGGCCGGCGTTGAGGCAGACGGACTTGGCGTGGCCGATGTGCAGGTAGCCGTTGGGCTCGGGCGGGAAGCGGGTGCGGACGACCGAGCGATCGCCCGGGGCCCCCCACTTTCCGGATTCGATGTCGGCGTCGATGACCTGCTGGATGAAGTGGCGGTTGATGGTCGCCTCGGACATGGGGAAGCCTCCGTGGCGGGATCGTAGCGCGGGGCGGTGGATTTTGGGTTCAGGCGGACCGGCCGAACAGGTCGGCCAGCGCGCTCCGCAGCGTGGGGAAGCGGAAGGCGTAGCCGGCGTCCATCAGGTGGCGAGGGACGACAAAGCGGCCGTACAGCGCCAGTTCCGGATCGGTCCTGAGGACCAGCGGCGCGCCGACTTTGACCTGCCAGGCGAAGGTCGGCAGGCCGATCGGCATCCGCACCGCCCGGCGGAGTTCGGCCATGAAGGCCTTGTTGGGCAGCGGCTCGGGGGCGCTGGCGATATAGGCGCCCTGCATCGAGGTGTCGGCCAGGGCCCGCTCGAACAACGCGTTCATGTCCGCCTCGTGCAGCCAGCTCATGCCCTGGCGCCCGGTGCCCACCGTGCCGCCCAGACCGAGGCGGGCCAGACGGGCGAGTTGCGGCAGTGCGCCGCCGGAATGGCCGAGCACGAAGCTGGTGCGCAGGACCACGCGGCGGACGCCCTCGGGGCAAGACTGGTCGAAAGCGTCTTCCCACGCCCGGCCCACGGTCGGGGCCAGGCCGTAGCCGAAGGGGGCGGACTCGTCGCACTCGATCTCTGGGTCGCCGTAGATGTGGGCGGTGGACATCTGGACCCACACCGGCGGCGGCGACGACGCTTGGCCGACCGCGTCGCCCAGCACGCGGGTGGACTCGACCCGGGAGCGCAGGATCTGGTCGCAGTGCAGGGGGGTCTTGATGCAGTCGACGGTGCGTCCGGCGAGGTTGACGACCCCGGCCGCGCCGTCGAGCGACTCGGCCCACGGCCCGAGCGTGCGGCCGTCCCATGGCTGGTGCGTCCACGGGCCGGAGGGCGGCGCGGACCGCGACAGGATCACGACCTCGTGACCGAGGGCGGCGAGGTGGCGGGCGAGGTTCAGGCCGAGGAAGCCGGATCCGCCGGCGATGACGACGCGGCCTTGGGGGTTGGGTGCCACGGGGGAGTTTAGGGTGTTTGATGCATCGGTGCCGTGCTTTTCGTCTTCGAAGAGCACGATTCCCGGGAGTTCCAAGACCGTGCTCTTCGAAGCGAAGAGCACGGCACCGTTCGTCCGCACGTCACCGTTGGGTCACTCGGCGTGCTGGGTCGCTTCTTCCAACGCGGGGTAGTCCGTGTAGCCCTCGGCCGTGCCTGTGTAGAAGGTGTTGGCGTTCCACTCGTTGTACGGCCCGCCCTGGCGGACGCGTTCGGTCAGGTCGGGGTTGCTGATGAACAGCTTGCCGAAGGCGACTGCGTCGGCCCAGCCGTCTGCGATGGCCCGGTCGGCCTGTTCGATGGAGTAGTCGCCGTTGGCGATGTAGGCCCCGCCGCCAGCGTCTTTGAAGGCCCCGGCGATGCGCGGGATGACGGTCTCGACGCGGGGGTCAATCTTGGAGCGGTCCCAGGTCTCCACCGCGTGGAGGTAGGCCAGGCCCATGGCGCCCAGGGCGGTCGCCAGGGCGGAGAAGGTGGTGCCGGGGTCGGAGTCGACCGCGTCGTGGTGGTCGCTCAGGGGCGAGATGCGGTAGCCCACCCGCCCGGGGCCGATCGCGTCGGCCACCGCCTGTGCGACGAGCAGCGGGAACCGCAGGCGGTTCTCGAGCGAGCCGCCCCACGGCGGGGCCATGGTGTTCATGCCGTCGCGGGTGAACTGGTCGAGGAGGTAGGTGTTCGCGCCGTGGATTTCGACGCCGTCGAAGCCGGCGGCGATGGCGCGGCGGGCCCCGGCCGCGAAGTCGGCCACAATGCCGGGCAGCTCGGACGGATCGAGCTTGCGGGGCGGGCTGGCGGGGACGCGTTCGCTGGAATGATCGATGTAGGTCTGGGAGCGGCTGGGCTCCTCTGTGGAGCTGACCGGCGGCTGGTGGTCCGGCAGGAGGGCGCTGTTGGAGACGCGCCCGACGTGCCAGAGCTGGCAGACGATCCGGCCGCCCGCGCCATGGACGGCGTGGGTGACCTTTTTCCAGCCGGCTTGCTGGGCATCGGAGTGGATGCCGGGGGTGGCGTAGTAGCCGTGGCCCATCGGGGAGATGGGAGTGGCTTCGGAGATGATCAGCCCGGCCCCGGACTCGCGCCCGGCCCGCTGGCGGTAGTATTCGGCGTTGAGGTCGTTGGGGATGTTGCCGGGCATGGTGGCGCGGCTGCGGGTCAGGGGGGCCATCCAGACCCGGTTCGGGGTGGCGAGGTCGCCGGCGGTCAGGGGGCGGAGCAGGGCGTCGTGTCCTGGCATTTAAAGATTCCTCTGGATCAGATCGGGCGGGTGCGAACCGTCGTGCCGACCACGAATCGGGCCGGATCGGAGCCTATTCCGCGCCCGAGTCGACTTTGCGTGTGATCACAGCATTTGGGCCAGTTGGCTCAGGCGGGCTCGGACGCGTGGGCCTCCGCGTGATCGACACAGCGGTCGATCCGGGCCAGCACGCGGTCCTTGCCCAGGATGGCCAGCGTCTGGCCCAGGGGCGGCGAGACGCTGGTTCCGGTGACGGCCACGCGGAGGGGTTGGGCGACTTTACCCATGCCAAGTCCGCTTGATTCGGCGTAGGCCGCCACGGCGGCTTCGACACCCTCGGGCGTAAAAGGCTCGATCGCGTCGACCACGGGCTTGAGCTCCCGGAGGGTCTCGAGACCCTTGCGGTCGCCCTTGATGAGCACCTTGTGGACCACTTTGCCGTCGTACTCGAGCGCGTCGTCGGCGACGAGGGCGAAGCCGACGATCGCGCGGCCGTCGCGGAGGGTCTTGCAGCGGGGCTTGACGGCCGGGGCGAGCATCCGCATGTCGTTGGCGCTGAACCGTTCGGTCAGCTCGGTGTCGAACTTCTCGGCCCAGGCCCGCCAGGCTTTGGCGAAGGCCGCGTCGTCCATGGCGGCGAGGTCGTCGGCGCTGAAGGCGAGCAGTTTGGATCGGTCGAACTTGGAGGGGGTCTTGCCGATGCCGGGCAGGTCGAAGTTGGCCGCGAGGTAGGCGGCGTCGAACCGCTCGAGGTCGGTGCCGTCGGCGTTCTTGGTCTTGGGGTTCCAACCGAGCAGGGCGAGGAAGTTGATCAGCGTGCCGGGCAGGTAGCCGGCGGCCTCGAAGTCCTCGGTGTTGATCTCGGGCAGGTCGACCTTGAGCAGGGCGGCGATGGCGGCCAGCGCGTCGGTGTCGAGCTGGCGGGTCTTATCGTCGAGCCAGACGGCGAAGTCCTCCGGCGCCACGCCGGGGACCGGGCACTCGGTCAGGCCCGCCGCTTTGACCGCGGCCTTGGCCGCTTTATCCTTGTCCCGCTTGGACATCTTGGAGCCGTCGACGTTGAAGATCAGCGGCATGTGCGCGTAGACCGGCGTGGGGAAGCCCAGGGCTTTCTGGAGCGCCACGTGGCGGGGCGTGTTGATCAGGTGTTCCTGGCCGCGGAGCACGTGGGTGACGCCCATGGCCGCGTCGTCGACCACCACGGCGAAGTGGTACGTCGGGAAGCCGTCACGCTTGCGGATGATGAAGTCGTCGAGCTCTTCGGGGTTGACCGTGACGTCGCCGAGCACCTGATCGTGGACGGTGATCGGCTCGTCGGGCATCAGGAAGCGGACGACGTGGGACTCGCCGGCGTCCATGCGGGCGATGCGCTCCTGCTTGGGGATCTCCAGCGCGGCGCGATCGTACTTGTAGCCCGTCTTGGCGGCGATGGCGGCCTGGCGCTTGGCCTCGAGCTCATCGGGCGACTCGAAGGCGGGGTAGGCCAGGCCGGCGTCGATGAGGCGACGCATGTGCTCGTTGTAGACGTCGAGGCGTTCGGACTGGAAGTAGGAGCCCACGCCGGGCTGGTCGCCACCGAGGGTGCGTCCGTCCGGGGCCTCGTGGGTCGGGCCGAAGTCCCAGTCGATTCCCAGCCAGGCCAGGGAGCGGAAGATGCCCCGCGTGGCGGCGTCGGAGGACCGTCGCTGGTCGGTGTCCTCGATCCTGAGAACGAACTTTCCCCCGTGCTTGCGGGCGAAAGCCCAGCAGAACAGGGCGGTTCGGGCGCCCCCGATGTGGAGGTGTCCGGTGGGGGAGGGCGCAAAGCGGGTCACTACGGTCGTCATGAAGGATGATACGGTCGGCGGATTGCGCGTTGTGCAACCGGGGGTTCGTGGTAGGATGGCCCGTCCGCCGGTCCCCGAGGGAAGGGACCGGGGGGAAACCTGTGTCCGGGCGTCGAGCCCGACCAGCCAAGGCCGGGACCGACGCCCTCTGAAAGGAGGGCCGCCGTTATGGCCGCTGTACGAAACCCCGCCGACATCCGCAACCTCGCCCTGGTCGGTCAGACCGGTTCCGGGAAGACCACGCTCGCCGAGCGATTGCTGTTGTTGACGGGGGTGATCCAGCGGATGGGCTCGGTCGAGGAGGGCACGACCTTCTCCGACTGGTCCGACGAGGAAAAGCACCACAAGCATTCCCTGCGGACCTCGATGCTCCACGTCGAGCACGAGGGCCACATGATCAACCTCATCGACACGCCCGGGCTGGGCGACTTCGCGGGCCACGCGGTCAGCGTGTTCCCCGCGGTCGAGACGGTCGCGGTCGTGATCGACGCGGGGCGGGGCATCGAGCCGATGACGCGGCGGATGATGTCGATCGCCAAGGACCGCAACCTGCCGCGGATGATCATCATCAACAAGATCGACGACGAGCAGGCGGACCTGGAGGCCCTGGTGGGATCGATCCGCGACGAGTTCGGGCCCGAGTGCCTCCCGATCAGCCTGCCGACGCCGGACCGTTCCGGCGTGATATCGGTGTTCGATCGCGAGGACCAGGGCGAGACGATGTTCAGCAGCGAGGCCGACGCCCACCGCGCCATCGTCGAGCAGATCGTCGAGATGCAGGACGACCTGATGAATCAGTACCTCGAGGAGGGCGATGACGCCAACCTCGACAAGGCCCGGCTCCACGACGCGTTCGAGGCCGCCCTGCGCGACGCCCACCTGGTGCCGATCGCCTTCGTCAGCGCCAAGTCCGGCGCGGGCGACGCGGCCCTGCTCCACGTCATGGCGTCGCTGCTGCCGAGCCCCCTGGAGGGCAACCCGCGCCCGTTCCTGCGTCGCGTCGACGATGACTCGGACGAGCAGCCCTTCCACGCCGAGCCGGACCCGGGCAAGCCCGTGCTCGCGCACATCTTCAAGGTGACCACCGACCCGTTCGTCGGCAAACTGGGCGTGTTCCGCGTGCACCAGGGCACGCTTCGGGCCAAGAGCGAGATCCTGCTGGGCGACCACAAGAAGCCGATCCGGGTGGGCCACCTGCTCAAGCGCCAGGGCAAGGAGAGCCACGAGGTCGAAGCGCTCGGCCCCGGGGACATCGGCGCCGTGGCCAAGATCGACGACATCTTCTTCGACGCGGTGCTGCACGAGGGCCACGATCTCGACTCGGTCCACCTGGCGCCGCTGCCGCTGCCCGAGCCGATGTACGGCCTGGCGATCGAGCTGAAGAACCACGCCGACGAGACCAAGTTCTCGACCGCCGCACACAAGATCCTGGCCGAGGACCCGTCCCTGCGTCTCGAACGCATCGCGGCCACCAAACAGACGGTGCTCCGCGGGCTGGGCGAGCTGCACCTGCGGGTGGTGATCGAGAAACTCAGGGACCAGTACAACATCGAGCTGATCACCGCGACGCCGAAGATCGCGTACAAGGAGACGATCACCAGCGCGGCCGAGGGTCACCACCGCCACAAGAAGCAGACCGGCGGCGCGGGCCAGTTCGGCGAGGTGCACCTGCGGGTGGTGCCCCTGCCGCCCGATCACGAGACCGGGTTCGAGTTCGTCAACGCCACCGTGGGCGGGTCGGTCCCCCGGCAGTTCATGCCCGCCATCGAGAAGGGCGTGCGCTCCGTGCTCTCCGGCGGCGCGGTCGCGGGGTACCCGATGAAGGGCATCCGCGTGGAGGTCACGGACGGCAAGTTCCACGCGGTGGACTCGAAGGAGATCGCCTTCGTCACCGCGGGCAAGCGGGCGTTCATCGACGCGGTCTCCAAGGCCCGCCCGGTGCTGCTCGAGCCGTTCGTGACGCTCGAGGTCACCGTGCCCGCGGGCAAGATGGGCGACATCGCCGGCGATCTGTCCACCAAACGCGGGCGGGTGCAGGACACCCGGATGCTCGCGGGCGACATGTGCACCGTGGTGGCCCAGGCCCCGCTCTCGGAGTTACAGACGTTCTCCAACGAGCTCAAGAGCATCACCGCGGGCGCGGGCAGCTACACCATGGAGTACTCGCACGACGAGAACACGCCGCCGCACATCCAGAAGGAGGTCATCGCCGCCTTCGCCGGACACGGCGAGGACGATGACTGAGTGACAACCCATGCGGCCGGGGCGCCCGGAACGGCACCCCCGCCCTTTCTTGCCCGGCCCTATGCCCGGAGAGAGCGGGCAGGTGTCCCGGTCGGCCATCGGGGCAGAATCCCGCTTTGGCGGACGAATCGCGCTGATTGTGCGCACCGGAGCGCAGGCCCGGGTCCGCATAACGCAACCTTTGCGCAGACCATCCACATGGGGTGTCGCCGCGGGGGGCTCGTGGTATCATGGTTTCGCGTGACGGCAGGGAGGCCGCCACGGATCGAAACGGCACCCCGCCCCTCCGACGGCGGCGTGCGCAGACCCGAGGCACGATGGACCGCATCTCCGGCTCGATCCCGTTCCCGACCAACGCGTTCCCGGTGAACCGCGCCGCGCAGGCCTATGGCGTGCGCCCCGTCGCCAAGGTCGCCCCGGTTTCGGACAGCAGCCAGACGACCCGAACGGACGTCCCGTCGCGCACGGAGCCCATCGCACGCATCGGTCGCTCCCAGCAGTCCCGCCCCGCCACCGACCCCTCCCGGCTGGTCGCCGCCCAGGTGGACGCGATCGACCTGGCGAACGATGTCGCTGCGGTGCAGGGACGCCCCACGCCCGGCGGGGCCTTCCCGATGTACCGCCATCCCGCGGACCGGAACCAGGCGGCCACCGGCATCGCGCTCGGACGCTCGCTGGATGTCCAAGGGTAATCGGTGGACCGGCCCGCCCCGAGCCCGCTGGCGGCCCATTTCCACATCGATCCGAGCACCGTGTATCTCAACCACGGATCCTTCGGTGCCTGCCCCACGCCCGTCATCGAGGCCCAGGCCCGCTGGCGCGACCGCATCGAGGCCGACGCGGTCCGCTTCTACGTCGATGACATCTGGACTCTGATGGATCGGTCCCGCGACGCCCTTGCACCCGTTGTGGGAGCCCAGGGTCGCGATCTGGTGTTCGTGGCCAATGCCACCACCGGCGTGACCACGGCGCTGCACAACCTGGCACTCGCCCCGGGTGACGAGATCCTGATCACCGGGAACGAGTACACCGCCTGCGCCAACAACTGCCGGGCGATCGCCCGTGCACGCGGGGCGGATGTGGTCACCGCCCCGCTGCCATGGCCCATGCCCGACCCCGACGCGGCCTTCGACGCGGTGATGGCGTGCGTCACGGCGCGGACCCGGGTCGCCATGTTCTCTCTGATGACCAGCGCGACCGGCATGCGCCTGCCCGCCGAGCGCCTGATCGCGGCGTTGAACGAGCGGGGGATCGACACGATCCTCGACGCCGCCCACGGGCCGGGCTGCATCCCCATGGAGTTAGATGCCTGGGGCGCGGCCTACGCGACGGGCAACTGCCACAAGTGGCTGTGCACGCCCAAGGGGGCCGCGTTCGTCCACGTGCGCCGCGACAAGCAGGAGGGCTTCCGCCCGCTGGTGCTCTCCAACGACGCCGAGCGCCTGCCCGAGGCGACCGGGCGGACGAATCGCCCCTGCTTCCATCACGAGTTTGACTATGCGGGGACGGACGACCCCACCGCCAGGCTGGCCGTGGCCGATGCGATCGAGTTCCTCGAAGGACTGATCCCCGGCGGGATCGACGCGATCATGGCCCAGAACCACGCGATGTGCCTGACCGCCCGCGACACCGTGTGCGACGCGATCGGCGTCAAGGCCCCGGTGCCCGACGCCATGCTCGGCCCGATGGCGACCATTACGCTGCCGTCGGGCGCGCCCCCCGCCCAGACGCTCAAGGACCGGCTCTACGACCGCTGGCGGATCCAGATCCCGGTGTGGGGCACGCCCGGCGGCACGACCTCGCTGCGCCTGAGCGCGCAGGTCTACAACACGCCCGCCCAGTACGAGTACCTCGCCCACGCACTCGTGCAGGAACTGAGGGCCTAGGGCGTTTCGGTCCAGCGGGGTTCGAGGCCATGCAGGCTGCGGACGAAGAAGTCCCGCATGCGACGCTGACCGTAGGGCGAGCCGATCGTGCCGTGGCCCAATCCCGGGAAGACGATCAACTCGAAGTCCTTGTCCGCCTTGATGAGCGCGTCGACGACCTGCATCGTGCTGGCGGGGTCCACGTTCTGGTCGATCTCGCCGACGGTCAGCATGAGTTTGCCGGTCAGGTTGGCGGCGTGCTCCGCGTTGGAACTGGCGGCGTAGGCGTCGTCGACGGGCCAGCCCATCCACTGCTCGTTCCACCAGATCTTGTCCATGCGGTTGTCGTGGCAGCCGCAGTCGGCGACGGCGGCCTTGTAGAAGTCGCCGTGGAACAGCAACGCCCCCAGCGCGCTCTGCCCGCCGGCGGACACGCCGTAGACGCCCACGCGGGACAGGTCCATCCAGGGACGATCGGCGGCCGCGGCCTTCATCCACGCGATGCGGTCGGGCAACCCGGCGTCCTTGAGGTTCTTGTGGGCCACGTCGTGGAAGGCCTTGGACCGCCAGTTGGTGCCCATGCCGTCGATGTGGACGACGACGAAGCCCAGCTCGCACAGCGATCGCGAGCCCTGCCACACCGAGAAACCCTTCGGGACGTGGTGGCCGTGCGGGCCGGCGTAGATCGACTCGATGACGGGGTATGACCTGGCGGGATCGAAGTTGCTCGGGCGTTGGATGAAGCCCCAGATGTCCGTGGTGCCGTCACGCCCCTTGGCCGCGAATCGTTCGGGCGGTTCCCAGCCGGCGGCCCGCAACGCCTCGGTGTCCGCCTCGGCCAGCACCGCGACGCGGGAGCCGTCGCTGGTGCGTCGGATCTCGGTCACCGGCGGGAGGTCCACCCGCGACCACACGTCCACGAAGTGGGCGCCGTCGGGGCTGAAGTCGACGCGGTGGGTGCCGTCGCCCTCGGTGAGCATCGTGAATCCGGAGCCGTCGAAGTTCACGCGGGCGTAGTGCACGTGGTAGGGGTCCTCGCCGGGCTGCACGCCCATGACGCGGATCCAGACCTGTCGGGCGGCTTCGTCTACGCGCTCCACCCCCCGGACAACCCACTCGCCCGTCGTGATCGGGTTCTTGACCGTGCCCGAGGCGGTGTCGATGAGGTAGAGATGGTTCCAACCCGACCGCTCGGACATCCAGATCAGTTCGCCGGTCGCGTCGAGGCGGTGGACGAAGACCTTGTTCGTCCAGTCGATGAATGTCTCGGTCGAGTCCTCGGCCACGATGCGGGCCGCACCGGACTGGGCGTCCACGAAGACGTACCGCACGGTCCGGTGGCCGCGGGCGTTGTAGAGATAGGCGAAGGCCGACGAATCCGCCAGCCACTCGATCCGGTCCACGCTCCACGGGTTCTCGATCGGCGAGTCATCAACCGCGATCCGCCGCGCCCTCACCCCCCCCACCGCATCGAACAGACGCGGACGCCGAACATCTACGGCGTCGCCGGGCTTGCGGTAGCCGAACTCGATCAGTTTCGGCTGCAGCGCATCGGCCGGCGAAGACTCGACGATGTGCACCCGCCGGTCGAACCCGGGCTTGGTCTGACAAACGACGAACCGGGTCGAGTCCGGCGACCACCAGACGCGTCCGCCGTAGCGGTCTTCCGCCGAGCCGTCTTCGGTCAGCACGGTTTCGGTCCCGTCGGACTCTTTGCGGAGCACGACCTGATGGTCGCGGAAGCGGACCGTGAACGCCCCGTCGGGTGAGCGGTTCGGGCCCGGGCGGGCCGCCGGCTCGGGCTCGGGCGGCTCACGCGGATCCGGTTCCGCATCCGGGGCGGGGCGTCCGAAGATCACGCCCGGGCGTTCGGTGGCGACGTAGGTTCCCAGTGCCTCCCCGGTCGCATCGACCAGACGCCACGTGTGGCCGGCGTAGGTGTTCTGCCGGTGCGTGCCGCCCGGGGTGATCGCCGCGTACTCCCGCGGGCGGCCCTCGTGGTCCAGCCACAAAAGGCGAACATCGGCCTGCGTCGCGTTGACCACGAAGATGCTGGTGGCCGGGCCGCCGCCGCTGGTCCGGACCGTCCGCTGCGGCTCGAGCCCGAACCGAGCGGGCAGTGATGCGGGATCGACCGCCTCCAACGCCGCTCCATCCGCCCGCCACGACCACACCCTTGCGTCCCCGGCGACCATGAAGAGCAGTCGCCCGGCGTCGAACTCGAACCACGCGATGCGTGCGTCGCCACCGACGCCTCGTTCTGCCAGCCCGGCCGCGATGGCCGGCTGGTCGAACGCGTCGCGGACTTCGCCGGTGGTCAGTTCCACCGTCCGCCACACATCGGAACCGTCGGGCCGCTCGACGCGGTACACCGGCGCGCCGTCGTCCGTCCAGCGGACATCCACCGACGCGTTGCGGACCATGCCGCTCCACGGGCCGGGCAGCGCATCGGCGCGGCGGTAGTCCTCCGCTGATCCCTGGGCCCACCCGATCGAAACAAACCCCGCCACCATCAGAGCGGCAAACCGATATTGCGTCTTCATCAGCACCCTTCCGGCACCACTCATGGGAGCAGCGTTTCTTCGAACAGCTCCAGGATGCGGCGGTACTCGTCCAGCCATGAACTCGGCTCGATGAATCCGTGCGGCTCGATCGGATAGAGCGTCATGTTCCAGCCGGTCTTCTCCAGCTCGATCAGGCGCTGCGAGAGCCGGATGACGTCCTGGGCGACCACGTTGTCGTCTTCCAGCCCGTGCAGGATCTCCAGCCGCCCCGCCAGTCCCTCGGCGTGCGTGATGGGGCTGGAGCGATCGAACGGCCCCGGATCCACCTGCGGCGTGTCGAGGGTGTTGCTCGTCCAGCCGTGGTTGTAGTGCCGCCAGTCCGTGACGGACCGCAGCGCAGCACCCGCGTCGTAGACATCCGGCTTGACGAACATGGCCATGAGCGTCATGAAACCGCCGTACGACCCGCCGTAGATGCCCACCCGCTCGGTGTCCGCATTAAAGTGCTCGGCGGCGTAGGCCAGGCAGTCATCGAAGTCCTCAAGTTCCGGGTAGCCCATCACGCGGTAGACCGCGGTCCGCCAGTCCCGCCCGTACCCCTCCGAGTGGCGGAAGTCCGGCCCGAGCACGATGATGCCCCGCTCGGCGAGCAGCGTGTGGAACATGTGCTCGCGGAAGTAGTTCGACCAGCCGTTGTACGCGAACTGCAGATACCCCGCCCCGTGGGCGAAGATGACCACCGGGCGCGGCCCGGGGAAGCGCTGCGGATCGGGCAGGTAAACCCGCGTGTGGATGGGCAGATCGGCGTGGGACGAGGGGATCTTGACCAACCGAGGCTCGACCAGATCGAACGAGCGGTACAACGCGGTGTCCGTCTTGGTCAGCCGCACCGGAGGCTGCGACGCATCGACCGGCATCGCCAGCAGCTCCGGGGGGTCGATCGCGGTGGACCAGGTCATCAGCACGCGTTGCTCGTCCGGGGAAACGGTGAAGGACTCGACCGTTCCGCCCAGCGAGGTCAGCGGCGTCCGAACGCCGTCGAGCGTCACCCGCTCGATCTCGTAGACGCCGTGATCGGTCCGGTTGGTCCGCACGAGGAATGATGTATCGTCGCCCCGCCCGATGGGCGTGACCTCACGAACCTCCCAGGGGCCCTCCGTCAGGGCGGTGGGCTCGGCCCCCGAACCGATGGCGGCGGTGTAGAGGTGGCCCCAGCCGCTGTGCTCGGAGGTGAACCAGAGCGTCTCGGTGCCGGGCACGAAGCCCATCGCGTTGAACTCCCAGGAGATCCAGGCCGGGTCGCGCATGTGATGGACGAGCGTCCAGGCCGGGTCCTTCTCGGTCGTGTCCACCGCGACGATCCAGCGGTCCTTGTTGTCGTGCGAGCGGAGCATGGCCGCGGCGTAACGCCCCGAGTTCGACCAACGCACGCCCATCTCGCTGACGCCGCGGGGCTTGGCCGGCTTTTCCGGCTTCTCGGCCGCCTTCTCGCCCTCCTCCGTGGGCGTCTCTTCCTGCCCGGCCTCGTCCCCGTCACCATCCTTCTCTTCCGGCACGTCCGCATCGTCACGGCCCGTGTCCGTCCCCTCCGCCTTGGCGGCCTTCTTCGCGTCCGCGGCGGCCCGCTTGATCTCCACCAGCGGGTCCTCCCGGATGCCGGGCAGATCGTCGGTGGACAGATCGATCACACGGACGTTCTTGAGATCGAGCAGGGCGAACCGGATCGGATCGCGTTTCTCGTAGCCCACCTTGGTGCGGACCCGCTGCGTGGTCACGTACCCCGTGTCGGTGACATACCGCGGCATCTGGTCGGTCGGCTCGTCGCCGCCCGCGCGCGGCGCGGTGGAGACCAGCAGCCAGTTGCCCGACGGGCTGAGCCACTGGCCCCGCTCACGCTGCTTGGGATCCAGGTAGAACGGCCCCGGAACCCGGGCGGGATTGAGCCGATCCCGGGAGCGGTCGATGACCTCGTTGCGTTCGCGCCGGATCTCCCGCTCGCGCAGGAAGCGGAACAGGTCCTGCTGCTGCTGCTCGAGGTCCTTGCGTTCCGGCTTGTCTTTTTCCGCCGGGTCCTCGGCGAAGCGGATGTCCGCCGCCTCGGTCTCCAGGCCGCCCTCCAGATCGCGGATCATCCACGATCCGCCCCGACTGAACGCGATCCGGCGCGGGTCGGCCATGAACAGGGGGGACGACTCCCGGTCGGTGGTGCGGGTCAGTTGAACCCAGCCGGCGCCCGCGTCCCACAGGAACACGTCGCCCTGGTGGGAGGCCACCATCGAGGTGCGGTCCGGCGTCCAATCCCCGTTCGCGGGGATCGCAAGAGCCCGATCGGCGTCCTCGAGCATCCGCGGCCATCCCGCGGCGGTCACGCCGTCGAGCATCAGGACAAAGCGGTCCGATGTATCGCGCCCGAGCACGCCCTCACGCCGCTGGTCGTAGAGCACGCCGGACCCGTCCGCGAGCCAGCCGAGCGGCTGCGGCGAACGGGCGAACCACGATGGGTCGGCCATGATCTGCTTGAGCGTGGGGACATTGCCCTGCGCGCCGGCGAGGCTGGCGCACAACGAGATTATGAAATATGAAAGCCATCGGATCATGCCCGCAGGATAACCGCACAGGGGCGTGCTGTCTCCTGATCCGCGGGCGATCCGCTCGCCGATACTGTTGGCCATATGACCACCGCCGCGACCCGCACCACCGCTCCCGCCGCCCGCCTTCAACCAGTCCTCGAGGCCTTCGCCGACCGCGTCGGACAGCCGGCACGCCACGGCGTGCGTCCGGGGCTGACCATGCTCAACGGCGCGTCCTACGGCTGCGTGCCCGAGGTCGTCCGCGACGCCCAGCGCGAGCTGCACCGACGGATTGAGCTGGACCCGGTCCGGTTCTACAAGTTCGACCTTGAGCGGTACAGCGACGACGCCCGCCAGGCGATCGCCCGGCTCGTCAACTGCGACGCCGGCGACCTGGCCCTGGTGCCCAACGGCACGGTGGCGATGTCGTCGGTGATCCTCAGCCTCAACCTCGAGCCGGGAGACGAGGTCATCGTCACCAGCCACGAGTACCAGGCCACCATCAACGAGCTGACCCGCGTGACCGCCCGGGCCGGGGCCCGCATCGTGGTGGCGAAGGTGCCCTTCCCCCAACTGACTCCCGACCTGGCCGTCGCGGCCATCGAGGAGGCCATCACCCCCCGCACACGCCTGATCATCTGCTCGCACATCACCAGCGCGACCAGCGTCCGGATGCCCGTCGAGCGGATCGTGCCCATGGCCCGCGCCAAGGACATCGACACCCTGATCGACGGCGCCCACACGCCCGGCCAGATCGCCATCGACCTGCACGCGCTGCGCCCGACCTACTACGCCGCGAGCTGCCACAAGTGGCTGGCCGCCAGCAAGGGCACCGGATTCCTGTACGCCGACCCGGAACGGCAGAAGCAGATCAAGCCGGTCGCCATGTCCTGCCGCACGCACCTGAGCCGCCCGGAACGCAAGGCCTTCCTCTGCGACTTCGACTACGTCGGCACCGAGGACCCCACCGGCAACCTCGTGCTGCCCGTGGCCATCGCCCACCTCAGCGCCCAGCACCCGGGCGGCCTGCAGGGCCTGCAGCAGCGCAACCACGAGACGGTGATCGCCGGCACCCGCCTCATCACCGACGCGATCGGCATCGAGCAGCCCGTGCCCGGGTCCATGCTCGCCTCCATGGTCTCGCTGTGCCTTCCCGTGCCCGAGGGCGGCGTGCCCAAGGGCACCATGTTCGATGACGCCCTGTGGGACGCGCTGCTGCTCGACCACAACATCCAGGCACCCTGCTGGGGCCTGGCCGGCGTGCACCCGCGCCTGATGCGGGTCAGCTGCCAGTGGCACAACTCGATGGCCGACTTCGAGCGACTCGCCGAAGTCCTGCCCGCGCTCCTCTGAACCGGATCACATGCCGTAGGCGGGCTTGACGCGACGCTCCAAGTGTCGCATCAGAGGGTCCGCGCTCAGGGGCTTGCCTGTGGCCCGCTCGCACAGCTGCGACGCCGTGTAGCGGCGTCCGTGGCGGTGGATGTTCTCGCGCAGCCACGTCAGCAACGCCCCGAACTCGCCCTTCTCGGTCTGCGTGTCCAGGTCGGGGATCTGATCGTTGATCGTTTCCCACAACTGGGCCGCGTAGAGATTGCCCAGCGAGTAGGTGGGGAAGTATCCGATCAGGCCGAAGGACCAGTGCACGTCCTGCAGGCAGCCGCGCCGGTCGTCGGGCACATCGATGCCCAGCAGCGACTTGTACGAATCGTTCCACGCGCCGGGCAGGTCCTTGATCGCCAGATCACCCCGGATCATGGCACGCTCGATGCCGAAGCGGATCATCACGTGCAGATTGTACGTCGGCTCGTCGGATTCGACCCGGATGAGCGAGGGCGTGCAGGTGTTCATCGCAGCCGTCATCGCGTCCAAGTCGACGTCGTGCAGCGCGCCGTCAAAGTGCCGATTCGCCAGCGGGAGCGCCCACTTCCAGAAGGGACGCGAGCGCCCCACAAAGTTCTCCCACATGCGGCTCTGCGACTCGTGGATGCCCAGCGAGACGCTGTCGGCCAGCGGCATGCCCGCGTGCGGGCCGGACTTGGGCAGGCCCTGCTCGTACAGCCCGTGCCCGCACTCGTGCATGCTGCTGGTCAGCGCGTCGGCGAAGTTGTCCTCCTCGTAGCGCGTGGTCAGGCGGGTGTCGCCCGCGGCCATGCCCGAGCAGAACGGGTGCGTCGTGGTGTCCAGCCGGCCCGCGTTGAAGTCGAACCCGAGCGCCGTCAGCACGGCGGTGCCGAAGGCGTGCTGGCCGGCCTTGGAGATCTTGCGGCTCATGAAGTCGGTCTTCGGGGGGGTGCCGTTCTCCTTCACGTCGGCGATGAAGGCGCTGAGCCGGTCGCGCAGCGGGTTGAAGACCGCTTCGATCTCCGCGGCGCGGGCGTCGGGCTCGTACTCGTCGAGCAGCGCGTCGTAGAGCTCGCCGCCCTCGGGCACGCCCAGGCACTCGGCCTTGCGCCGGGTCAGGCCGATCATCTTCTCCAGCGCGGGGGCGAACATCGCAAAGTCCGACTTCGCCCGCGCCTTCTTCCAGACGTCCTGGGCCTCCGAGCCGGTGCGGGCCAGCTCGGCCACGAGATCGCCGGGCACCTTGGTGGCCTTGTCGTAGTCGCGCCGGATCTCCCGCAGGTTGGCGGCCGTCTCCGAGCCCTCGGCCGAGAGCGTCGGGTCCGATTCGCACGCGGCCAGCAGCTCGCCGACCTTCGGGTCGGTGAACCGCTCGTGGTGGAGTCGGGCGAGCAGCGCGGCCTGGCCGGCGCGGGCCGGCGCCGCGGCCGCGGGCATGTAGGTCTCCTGGTCCCAGCCCAGCATCGCCCCCACGGACTTGAGCGTGTCCGCCTCGCGGAGCATCTCGGTCAGGCGGGCGTACTGCTTGGGGAGTGTGGCGTGTGCGGCGACGGTGGTCATCTGGTTTCCCTCGTTGCTGACCGCGGAAGGCCCGCGGCGTGTCCCGAATCCCGGCTCAGTCCGCCGGGCCCGCCGCCTGCTGCAGCGCGATCAGAGCATAAGCGGTCACGAGCACCGGATCAGACTCCATCCAGCGGTCGTTGAGCAGGCGGAATGAGCCGTCCGGCTCCTGCAGGGCCTCGAGCATGGCCACCAAGTCCGCCCGCCAGTCCCGCCCGGCGACCTCGGTCGCCCCGAACGCGTGCAGGGCGCGGGCCATCGAGCTGTAGTAGTAGTACCGGCCCTGGTCGCCCATGCCGGGGTTCTCGTCCATGGTGTAGTGCTTGTTGATCCACGTCCACGCGGCGTCCAGGCGCGGATCGCCCGGCGCGAGATCAGCGTAGATCAGGCTCTTGAAACCGACGTAGGTCATCGATCCGTAGGCCCGCAGACGCGAGACCGATCCCCCGCCGTCGATCGACTCGATCACCGTGCCCGCCATCGACTGGCCCGCCCGCCCGTCGACCGACTCGGCGTTGGGCACCGTCGCGTAGATGAACCCGCCCTGGGTCGAACCGTCGGCGTAGTCCATGTCGTTGGTCTCGCCGAGCATCTGCACCCGCTGCAGGAAGACCATCGCCCGTTGGTAGGCTTCATCCTCGGTGGAGAGCCCGGTGTCCCGCATGGCCTGAAGGAAGAAGCCAAGGTTGGACAGGTCGGGCCGGCCGTGGTTGCCGTAGCCGACGCCGCCGTAGAACGGGTGTTCGCGATCCACCGGCTCGGCCCCGCCCTCGCCGCCGCCGTCCTCGGAGTACTGCAGCCCTTTGAGGAACGCCTGCCCCCGTGTGATGGCCGCCGCGGCCTCGGGCGAACGCACCCGCGACAACGCGGACAGACAGATGGCGGTGTTGTAGTTGGGCAGCACGCCGTCGTGAACGCCACCGTCCGGCTTGGCGTACGAAAGGATGTTCCGAATCCCCGCGGCCACCGACGGGTCCCGCGCGTCGATCCGCGGGTCCTGCAGCATGCCGTCGATCACCAGCCCGGTGATGGCCGGGTACGACGGCCCGTCCGGGTTCTCGCGCCACCCGCCCGTCGTCGGGTCCTGCTGGGCCCTGAGGTACCCGATGGCCCGATCGATCAGGACGCGGGCGCGATCCCGCGTGGACACCCGCGGCATGGCCGCCACTCCCATCGTCGGTTCGCCCGGTCCGACCCGGGCGTTCGTCGCCGACGCCGAGCCACACACCAGAACCAGCACCGCGCACATCACTCGCACCATCACACCACTCCATTGGTTTGGGTTGTCTTTGAGAGCAGGCAGGCCGCGCCCGCGACCGCCGCGGTCTCGATCCGCATCACGTGCGGACCGAACCGCAGCGCACAACGCCCCGCGGCCCGTGCCTGTTCCAGTTCCGTTTCCGTCCAGCCGCCCTCCGGGCCCAGCAGCAACACCGTGTCTGAGTCGGCCGGCGAACCCGGGCGGCCCGAGGCATCGGCCAGCACCGCCCGCGGATCGGCGATCGCGTGGTCGAAGCTCGCCCAGTCTCCCACCTCGAGCAGCCATGCCCGCCCGCACTGTTTGGCCGATTCGACGGCCACCCGCCCGAGCTTGTCTGGGCGGAACGCGTCCCGCTCGGCGCGGGCGGTCCGCAGCGGACGCCACGCGCCAACACCCAGCTGCGAGAGCTGGTCGATCATCTGTTCGAGCCGGTCGCCCTTGGGGGGCGGGCACCAGACCTCCAGCCGCGGAGACAGCGGGTCCGACCGCTCAACCCCCCCGATCGAGACCTCGAGCACCGCCCGCTTGCCCGATTCGGCCCGGATCACGGCACCCGAGGCCACGAGCCCCCGCCCGTCGAAC
>TARA_R110000782_G_scaffold3228_2_pt1 | contig 35989 bp, 37 predicted proteins | sample TARA_R110000782 | Tara Oceans TARA_R110000782 (sample SAMEA4397859) | marine metagenome | biome: Polar Biome; feature: [SRF] surface water layer (ENVO:00010504); material: water (ENVO:00002006), including particulate matter (ENVO:01000060) such as... | depth 5 m | reverse complement strand
CCCACTAAAAGAAAGGAAACCGCCCGTGACACAACGTGAAATAACTTCCGGTACCTACGACGGTATCCGAGACATCGACCCAGACGTATGCCAGCTATACGGCATTCAACTACAGCTAGACGCAGATGGAGGCCCAGTACGGTACGCCTTCAAGTGGCCTACCAACGTGAAGTACCGTGGCTATGAAGAGAAGAAGTTCTGGTTAAAGGATAAAGGTAGCCTAGACGATCTCTTCGGCCCTGAATTTAACAAGGGCAGCTCTAACCGACTTTACCTAACAGAAGGTGAGTTTGACGCAGCCAGCCTATACCAAATCCTAGGTAAGACATTCCCTGTTAAGTCCTTACCTTCAGCCACAATGTCAGAGAGGTTCCTAAAGAAGAACTACGAGTACATTAACTCCTTCAAGGAAGTTGTGTATGCTGGTGAGCAGGACGCTCCAGGAAAAGCAGCGGCTGAGAAGCTATATGAGTTGTTCCCTGAGAAGTTCTACTATGTCCCTATGTCTAAACACAAGGACGCCAACGAGTTCTTGATGGCAGGTGACAGTGACGACCTGATGTGGTCAGCACGTAAGCCCCAGCGGTTCAGCCCTGACAACTTCTACCTTGGTGATCTCGATATTGAGACTACTATTAAGACTGAGAACCCATATAGCTACGTACCTACTGGTCACTCTGGCCTAGACAATAAGATCAGGGGTTTAGTTAAGGGTGGTATCACTTTCGTTAAGGCTCCCCGAGGTGGAGGTAAGACGGAGATGGTTCGCTTCTTTGAGTGCGGGCTGCTTACCAGTGACCCAGACGTTAAGATTGCAATGATGCACATGGAGGAGCAGCGTTCGACAACCTACCGGTCAATGGCTACATACGGGTTAGGTATTAACGTACGTACTAAAGAAGACGCAGCGTCTAATAAGGTATCAGAAGACGATGTAATTAAGGCAGCACAGAAGATCGCAGACGACCGTACAGTGGTGTTTGAGCTACGTTCGCATGATGACCCCATGAAGGTACTCGACTACGTCCGTATGGCGGCTGTGGTGTACGGTGTGGACTACGTCTTCATCGACCACGTACAACGCCTAGCCTATCTGTCACAAGGCGGAGCTGATGGAGCTACCTCACTGCTAACCGCAGTTGGGTCTCGTATGGCTCAGTTAGCTAAGGAGCTAGACATTGGTGTTATATTTATCTCTCAAGTAAATGATGACGGCAGAACGAAGTACGCTGGTTCCCTCGAAGAAGAAGCAATCATCTGTATCAAGCTAGAAAGAGATACTGAATCAGAAGATGAAGATGTACGTAACACTACAACATTCGTCGTAGATAAAAACAGGCCATTCAGTAGGTTAGGTAAAGCCGGTTCAATCTTCTACGATGCTGACACCACGGTACTTAAGGAGGAGAACTTCAATGAGTGATTATGATTATGACGACTACGACCTAACTCATACAGAAGACGCTGGTTCTATCTTCGCTGATATAGATGAGGATGCAATGGACATGTACGACCACGACCGAGAGATACGACTTGAGCAAATAGAGAATGAGATAACTAAACTGGAGGGACTCATCATTCTAGCTTCAATCGAAGATAAGGCACACCACGTCATTGATAGGCTGGAAGACGAGCTAGACCTACTAACAATGGACTACAACGAGTTCAAAGCATAGAGAGGAGGGCTAATGCGTATTGCATTCTGCGACATTGAAACGAATGCTATTGAGCACCCTGACCGTTGTTGGTTAGTAGGTGGCAAGATGGCAGACACAGGGGAGGTATTTGAGTTCAGGCATATTGATCGTGACCCTATAGCTTGTAAGGCAGCGACAGAGTGGCACCACTCCTTAGACAAGATGGTTGGACATAACTTCATCCAATACGACGTCCCTCTGCTTAACAAGTGGTTGGACAGCCCTCTTGATCCTCGTAAGGTACTTGATACACTGATCGTGTCTCGTACCGTTGACTACAGCATAGACATCCCAACAGGTGGTAAAGGCCCACACAGCCTCAAGAGTTGGGGTATACGGCTTGGAGTACACAAAGGGGACTACACCAACTTCACTGAGTTCAACGATGAGATGGTTGAGTATTGGAGAGGTGACCTCGACACTACTGAGGCTCTCTTCAATCACTTCAAGAGTGTTGTGTATGACCCTGACTGGTCTAAAGCTATGCGGGCTGAGCATGACCTACAGATCGAGTTAGTACGTACTAAATACTATGGGTTCCACTTCAACAAGGAGTTAGCACAGCACCTACTGGCCGGCGTAGTCGAGCAGAAAGATGCACTAGAGGTGCAGTTCCAAGAAGACTTCCCAGCTAAGCTACTACCTGTGCATTCAATCAAGTACAAGGTGAAGGCAGATGGTACTCCTTACTCTACTGTCATCAAAGCTAAGGAGAAGTATCCACTAACACAGAAGGTAGGTGATGAGCTTATCTGTCATGACTTCGTGTACTTCAACCCAGGTGCTTCAAGGTCTCGTGTAGACGTCCTATGGGCTGCTGGGTGGGCACCTTTCGAGAAGACTAAGACACACTTCAACTTTGAGAGGCTAAAGGTAGGCGACCCTTACGGCAAGAAGATACCTAAGATGGATCAAGCCTTCTACAATGCTAAGAAGAAAGACTTAGCTAAGTACGGCTACACAGTCTCTGAGGACAACCTAGAGACGCTTCCTGACACTGCGCCTAGGGGTGCTAAGGCTCTGGCCCAGTGGCTTACCTTAGAGGGCCGTAGAAGCTCTCTGGTAGAGTGGATCAACCAAGTGTGTGAGGACAACAGGATACATGGTACTATCAACAACATAGGAGCATGGACAGGACGGTGTGCTCACAACGCGCCTAACACAGCTAACATACCGTCAGCCTTCCACGGTGACCCAAAGAACGCAGTAGAGGAGATCAAGAGTAGGTACGACAAGCACCTACGTGAATGTTGGGATACACCAGAAGGCAGCTGGTTAGTCGGTTGTGACGCTGATGGTATCCAGCTTCGCGTACTAGCGGACTACATGTGGCGACACTTCAACGCAGACATGTATGCCAATGCTATCATGGAGGGTAAGAAGGAGAACGAGACAGACATCCATAACATGAATAAGAAAGCACTTGATGTACCGAACGGTACCCGTGATATGGCTAAGACTTTCATCTATGCGTGGCTACTAGGCGCTGGCGTAGCTAAGACAGCTAGTATCCTTAACGTCAATGAGCGTGAAGCGACGGGCGCACGTAAGCGCTTCGAGCAAAACATCGACGGACTATCAGCTATGAAGCGTAGGTTGGTCCCCTACATTGCAGATAAAGGTTACTTCGTAGGCTATGATGGACGCAAGGTCAAGGTACCTAGTGAACATAAGACACTTGCTGGTATCCTACAATCAGGTGAGTCGGTGTTAATGAAACATACACTGCTTAACTTCCACACCAAGGCTAGGGCAGAGCTAATAGACTTCAAGCTCGTAGGCTTTATCCACGATGAGTACCAGATCGAAGTCAAAGGAACCAAGGAAGAAGCACAGCACCTTGGTCAACTGGTAGCAACTACTATGACTGAGACTGGGCAAGAACTAGGCTTCAGGATACCTACCCCAGGCTCTTACGAGGTAGGTTTGAATTGGCTTGACACACACTAAGCACTATGCTACAATTACAGTACAACAACAACTAGCTATGGAGACATATAATGGCTACTAAAACAATCGAGATCACATGCACACTAGAGTGGGCTAAGCTCTTCGAATCCAATCGGGACAACGGGAAGTACGATACCGAGACGGACGGAGCGACTACCATCGACGCTCTTGTTGACGAAGCTACATCCAGACAGATCGAAGAGTCCGGTATTCGTAAGACAGGTAAACCAGAGGCCGGTGGGATTCGATATAAGTTCAAACGTCCTTGGAAGGATCAGTTTGGGCGAGACTGGGCAGCAGGTCCACCTAAAGTCTTCGGACCAGATGGGTCTGAGTGGCCCGACGGTGAGCTGATCGGTAACGGCTCTATCGGTGTAGTCTTCGTCGATGTCTACGACTCAAAGAATGGCGTTGGTTCCCGACTAAGCGGGGTACAGGTTATTGACCACGTACACTTTGAGGGGGCAGGCGGTATGTCCGCGGGTATCAAACCGAAGGACTACACAGGAGCTGTTTCTCAGACAGCCCCACCTAAACCGGCAGCAGAGACACCCGCAGATACCCCTGTTAAGCAAAGTCCAGGGGACATCCCGTTTTAGAGACTAAGAGAGGGGGGCCAAGGAGCTCCCCTTTCCTTTCACTAAAGGGACACGACCTTATAAGGATAGACTAATGAGTAAAGTTCCTGATGGAATACTCTGTAAGTGCGGTGGTCGATCAGTGGTGTTTGACACATGGTTTGGCTACTTCCCTTGTCTTGAGCACAAGCACTTAAGCCCTGTTGAGTACTCAAGGCTACCTACTAAAGTAGAGGAGAAGACTAATGACTATCAAGACAAATGATACACTAGTCGAGGATATGGAGAACGTAATCCTAGGACTTAACGGTTGGGATGAAACTTTAGGTAATCAAATGGGAGTTGACATTGCCAAGGTCTTTAAGGATAGATTTGGAGCCCCCCAAGAACCGAGAGGCTACCTGTCTATGTCAGGTCTTGGGACCCCTTGTGATCGTAAACTATGGTATAAGATCAACCAGACTGACCTAGCACAACCACTACGAGCCAACACCCTGCTCAAGTTTAGTTATGGCGACATGATTGAAGAACTTGCCCTATGTATTGCACAGCAAGCAGGACACGATGTTGTCGGCCAACAAGACCGGATGGAAGCACACGGCATTAAGGGTAGCCGAGATTGTGTCATCAACGGCATGACAGTTGACGTTAAGTCAGCGTCTCCTTACTCCTTTAAGAAGTTCAAGGAGGGTGGCCTGCGAGAACAAGACCCTTTCGGATATATCTCTCAGCTATCCTCTTATGTCTACGCAGCTAAAGATGACCCACTTGTGACAAATAAGACACACGGTGCCTTCTTAGTGATTGACAAGGTGAACGGACATATCTGCTTAGATGTATACGACCTCACTGAGGAGATGAAGACTAAGGAATCCGAGATCAAGAACATCAAGGAGATGGTTAAACAGAAGGTACCTCCTGCCCGAGGCTTCGAGGACGTACCCCAGAGCAAGACATCACCTAACAGGAAGCTAGGTATGGAATGCTCCTACTGCGAGTTCAAGCGTGTTTGCTGGCCTGGTCTTAAGCTGTACACGTATAGTCACGGCCCGACCTACATCACTAAGGTAGTTAAGGAACTACGTGTTGAGGAGTCGGACGATTGGGTGTAAGGAAGAGTGCAACACGTCGTCGAGCAATAGCAGCAGGATACCGTTCAGGTCTTGAAGAGGAGATGGCTATTAACCTCAAGGAAAGAGGTATAACCTTTACCTACGAAGAAGACAAGATCAAGTGGTTAGATAGTAAGGTAAGAACGTACACACCTGACTTCGTACTTGAGAACGGTATCATCATCGAGACTAAGGGCCGGTTCGTCTCAGCAGATAGACGCAAACATAAAGAAGTAAAGAAGCAGTACCCTGACTTAGACATTAGGTTCGTGTTTAGTAACTCACGGGCTAAGCTATACAAAGGGGCTAAAGGTTCCTACGGGGACTGGTGCGATAGTCACGGCTTCTTGTACTCAGATAAAGTAGTTCCAGAAGACTGGATGGAGGAGAATAAGGATGACTAAACCAATTCAACTACACGTAGGCTACGTAGGCATTACACGTGAAGGCAAGCGTGTGGAGATTACTAATAATGACCTTAACGACACAAAATGGCCTTGGTTGTCTAATCATGGTCAATGGTATAATGACAAAGGGTTGGCGGCAAATTACTACAAAAACAGTCCACAGGAACTAGACATCGTAGGCCCATGGGTAGACACACCTGTAAAACCACTAGTAGACTACAACGATGGCCAGTGGCATTCTTGGTCTGGGGGTGAGTGTCCTGTGCATCACCTTACCTTTGTAAGGGCTACGTTTTTAACAGGCATCGGTGACCCTCGCACAGAAGCTAAAAAAGCGCATATGTTTAACTGGAAAGACCTTACTTCACCTATTATTGCCTTCAAAGTAACCAAGGAATACGTAGAGCCTCCCAAGGTACCCCGTGAGTTCTGGGTCTACAAGGGTCCGATGAGCTTTGACATAAAGACTGAGAAGCCAAGTGATACGTATGGGTACGTCCACGTAAGGGAGGTGATGACTAATGACTAAACTTGAGGAGAGAAACCAATGACACTTAAAACAGCAGTAGTGTTTAGCTGTGGACACAGTGACCCACAGACAAGCAATGAACGATACACATGGTTAGGTAAGTTCCTATACGACATCAAACCAGACTACGTAGTAGACCTAGGGGACGGTGCTGACATGCGCTCCCTTAATAGCTACGACACACGGAAGCCAGAAGCTATCGTTAGTCAGTCCTACGAGAAGGACATCGAGCACTACAACGATTCACAGGAACGCCTACGTCACTACTTCAAGTCTAACAAGCGTAAGCGGCCTGCGTGGTACGGCTTCGAAGGTAATCATGAGCACCGTATCAAGACAGCACTTAGTTTTGATCCAAGATTAGAGGGTAAGAAGTATGGCATTAGTTTTAAACATCTTCAGACGAACAAGTGGTTTGATGAGTACCACGAATACGAACACGGTGCCCCCAAGATACATTGTTACGATGGTGTGGACTACGCTCACTTTGTGGGCGCTGGTAACTCTGGTCGCGCTATCTCTGGCGTTCACCATGCTTTTGGGCTTATCCAAAATCGCTACAGGTCTTGCACTGTTGGTCATTCCCATAAGCGTGATATGTATTTTAAAGATGGTGCGGGTACTAGTGGCGCTATCGGGTTGGTCGCCGGTTGCTACAAAGGTGCTAAGGAGGATTGGGCTGGGCAAGCGAACTCTGAGTGGTGGAAAGGTGTTATCATCAAAAGACATATATCCGATGGAGTATACGAACCACAGTTTGTTAGTCTACAGACTCTACGACGGGAATACGGAACATAAGGGGATTGATTATCATGAGCACTGAAACACTCTTCTTTCTTGACAACGTAGACCTCTTATGGTATAATTGTACTCTTGGTTAAAGGAGATTACTATGGAATTTGAAGTAAGTATTCGTGTTAAAGTAGACGATTCCGCCTTCTACTGGGACGCTGACACCCTCGACCGCAATGAAGAGGTAGCCGAGCTCCTACGGAATGCTATGTACGACTTAGACGAAGTAACAATCAAAACACTGGAAGTGGAACACATCAAATGAACAATAAGGACTACAGCAAGTGGGTCGAAGGTAAGATCATTACTGAAGGTGAGACACGCTTAGTCGAGAACACGCTAGGTCTGGTCGGTGAAGCAGGGGAGGTAGCTGAGAAGATTAAGAAGCTACTACGAGACAAAACACGGTTCTCCTCAGCCGACATTATTAAGGAACTAGGAGACGTAGTGTTCTACGTTACAGCACTAGCCAACTACTATGACAGTGATCTCGATGCTGTTATTCAAGACAACGTACTTAAACTAGATGACCGAGAGGCGCGTGGCGTACTTGGTGGAAATGGGGATAACCGATAATATGCTGAAGAACTCACAACCAGAAGACAACTACGGACCAACTATCGGTATCAGTGAAGAGATTCACGCTATGAAGTATCGCTCTAAGGGAGAGAGCTTCAAGGATGCTATGACTCGTGTAGCAGAGGCACTGAAGGACGACGACGAACACTTTGACCAGTTCCGTGATATCCTGTACAACATGCGCTTCATGCCAGCAGGTCGCGTACAGTCAGCTATGGGCGCTCCTCGTCGTGTCACTCCTTACAACTGCTTTGTGTCAATGACAATCCCTGACTCAATGGAAGGTATCATGACCGCGGCACAGGAGGCTGCTAAGACTATGCAGTTAGGTGGTGGTATCGGATACGACTTCTCTACACTACGTCCACGCGGTGCCCTCATCAAGGGCCTTGACAGCCGCTCTAGTGGGCCTATGAGCTTCATGGGCATCTTTGACGCAGTGTGCAAGACTATCTCCTCTGCAGGGCACAGACGAGGCGCTCAGATGGGTGTACTACGTATTGACCACCCTGACATCGTTGAGTTCATCCACGCTAAGAACAACAGCACGGTGTTCACTCAGTTCAACCTATCAGTAGGTGTAACTGACGCCTTCATGGAAGCTGTTAAACTAGACACTGACTTCGACTTAGTGTTTGAAGGCCGTGTGTATGATACAGTTAACGCCCGTGCTCTATGGGATGATGTCCTACGTTGCACATGGGACTGGGCTGAGCCTGGTATCCTCTTCATTGACCGCATCAACAGCAAGAACAACCTACATTACTGTGAGTACATTGCGGCTACAAATCCATGCGGCGAACAACCACTACCACCTAACGGTGCCTGCCTCCTTGGTTCGTTTAACTTGGTTAAGTACGTCTATCTAAACGAGAATGGTGTATATCACTTTGACTACGAGAAGCTCAAGCACGACATCCCATCAGTAGTACGAGCTATGGATAACGTAGTTGATCGGGCAGTCTACCCACTACCTTCACAGGAACTTGAGGCTAAGTCTAAACGACGTATGGGTCTTGGTGTCACTGGTGTAGCAAACGCTATTGAGGCTATGGGGCATGCCTACGGGTCTGATGGATTCCTTGAGATTCTTGAGGAGATCATGCGGATCATCCGTGATACATGTTACAGGACGTCAGTCTCACTAGCTATTGAGAAGGGTCCGTTCCCACTTTACACAGAGGAGCTACTAGACAGTGACTTTGCAGTAACATTGCCAGAAGGTATCCGTAGCCTAGTCCGTAAGCATGGTCTTCGCAACAGTCACCTTCTTAGCGTAGCACCAACAGGTACTATTAGCTTATCGGCTGACAACGTATCCTCTGGTATTGAGCCTGTGTTCTCCTACGGATTCGACCGTACCATCCAGACCTACGATGGACCTCGGGTAGAACGAGTAGAGGACTATGGATACCGTGTCTTTGGGGTGTCAGGTGCTAAAGCTGATGACTTGCCTGTCATGGCACACGTTAAGGTCCTTAACCTTGCTTCCAAGTACGTAGACAGTGCGTGTTCTAAGACTTGTAATGTTGGAGCAGACGTTACTTGGAATGAGTTCAAGGACGTCTACATGGCAGCATACGATGGTGGAGCTTCTGGTTGTACTACATTCCGTGCATCAGGTAAGCGGTACGGTATCCTTAACGCGTCTTCGTCAGAGGATGTGTCACCAGCAGTTGAAGAAGCCGATAATGGTGACTACGTAGATGAGGGCGGGGCATGCTACTACGACACAGCTACAGGTCTACGTCAGTGTGAGTAACTAACTGAGGAGCCTTGACAAGCTCGTATAAAGTATGATACACTTAAGGGAGGCACCGCGAGGCGCTTCCCTTTTTACTGTTTAACAGGAGCCACCACATGCAACAGAAAGCAAAACCTAAGGCACGAACACGTAAGGAGTCAGAGCCTACGTATAAGGGAGCAGCAAAGAAGAAGACCTCTGGTATCCTACCCAAGACAGACAACCAAGGTAAGCTGATTAAAGCCATTACTGAGTCCTCTCAGGTCATTGTGTTTGGACCAGCTGGAACAGGTAAGACGTATGTCACAGCTACACTAGCCTCTGATATGTACTTGACTAAAGACATCGAGAAGATCGTTATCACACGTCCTATGGTGTCTGTAGGCAAGGACATCGGTATCCTCCCAGGGGAGCTCCTTGATAAGGTAGCACCTTGGGCTTTACCTGTCCTCGACATCCTTATTAAGCACCTAGGTAAGGCTTCCGTAGAGATCGCACTTAAGTCAGGTAACATCGAGATTGCACCGTTAGCTTTAATGAGGGGACGTTCCTTTGACGACGCCTTTATCATCTGTGACGAAGCCCAGAACATAACGACAGCAGAGCTTAAGATGCTGCTTACACGAGTCGGAGAGGGCACTACAATCGTTCTAAACGGAGATGTACAGCAGACGGACCTAAAAGGTGACTCCGGTTTGATTACAATCACCAATGTAGCTAAGAAACATAACCTTCCAGTACCTATCGTTGAGTTCGGATTAGATGATATTGTTAGATCAGATATCTGTGCAATGTGGGTGAGGGCCTTCTACGAGGAGAAGATATAATGGCTAAATGGACATTACCAAACGAACGCGGTTTGTACTGTGACGAGTGCTTCTATCTACTGGACGACGATGGTACGTGCAGTGAGTGCAATCTTTTAGACGCCACCACCCCTGCCCCAAAGAAGTACAATAACGTAGATAAACCCTTTCATTATAACCAGTCTGGCATCGAGTGCATTGACTACATTAAGCAAGTCCTTGGTAAAGAAGGCTTCGTTGCTTACTGTCGAGGCAACGTAATGAAGTACAACCACAGAGCCTTCTATAAAGGCAACCCCACCGAGGACATGGCGAAAGCTGAACAGTACCTAAAGTGGGCTAACGAGACACTGAAGGAGACATACAAATGATTAAACATCTTAAGAGTGTAGCAAAGGGGTTAGCTGTATCGCTGGTCCTAGCCACTCCAACCCTTGCAGAAGAGACATGGATCACAGAGCTAGAAGACGGCTCACGAGTAGTCGTTTTCGTTGGTCAGATAGAACTAGGTGCGTCAGTAAGACTTGAGGCACTACTAAACCTAAACCCTGACATTGACCGCATCATTATGGCATCGCCAGGTGGTAGGGCAATGGAGGGTTTCTACATAGCTGAGGTTCTTAGTGACAACAACATGACAGCCTTAGTCCCAGCAGGGTACTCTTGCCTGAGTGCCTGCGCCATTGGATTCTTAGGTGCTGAGAACTACAGAGTTGAAGGAGCCTTAGGGTTTCACAGTATGTGGGTTAGTGAGGAGGATATGGCAGACATCCCAGACTTAACACTTCTACTCATGGGTCAGAACTTTGGTGTTAGGTCAACGTTGTTCTTCCTTTCGAATGGCTTTGAGATTCAACTGCCAGTCCTGGTTAGCACCTACACCGGACCAGAGGAGTTCATTGTCTTCACCAGTACAGAGGACTTGATGACCTTCTTTGCTCGCAGTGACACTGATACAATCCTTGAGTACTTTGAGGACAACAACATTGATGAGGTATGGTTAGACGAGCACCTCTGGGGCACTCCAGAGTTCATGGAGTTTTATGGGGAAGATGAAGAATGAAACTAGGCTTAACATTCTGGAAGTTCTGGACCACAGAAGTTATACTACTGGTGTCTCTATACCTAGTCCTAGTCCCTCTCGGGGGCTACGAGTTCATACTTGCTAACGACTTCACTTACCTATCCTTCGTCAACCTTGTGATCTTGGTTGTCACATCACTGTGGGTTGGGGCACAGGTAGTGCGTAAGGTTAAGAGAGGCACTGACCTTCAGTGGTTCCTTGCAGACACTGTGTTGTCTCTCGGTATGGTTGGTACGCTGTTTGGTTTCCTTATGGTGCTGTACTCTACATTTGATGGCATTGATGTAACAGATACTGACTCCATGCGTGGAGCTATTGAGAGCCTTGCTAACGGCATGGGTACTGCACTACTCACCTCCCTCGTTGGTCTCGTCAGTTCTATTATTATGAAGCTACAGCTAGTAATACTGGAAGACAGCCATGAGAAAGTATAGTAGCAACCTAGCCTTTGTTGACCTACTCTTCAACCTTCTAGTAGGCTTCACGTCACTCTTCGTGATTGCCTTCCTGATGATTAACCCTATTGCAAAGACAGGGGAAGTCACACCACCTATCAGGATGTTTGTAGAAGTCGAGTGGGACAGCAGCCTTAACGTAGACATTGACTTGTTTGTTCGTGGTCCTGACGGTTCTATTGTGTTCTTTGGTCGTAAAGACGGCGGCTACATGACACTTGAACGTGATGACCTTGGGTGGCAAAGTGATATTTACCACATCAATGGAGAGGCACGTATTGTCCGCAGGAACTACGAGATCATTAACTTCGCTGATCTACCAGAAGGTGAGTATGTGATTGCAGTGTTCTACTTCACAAGCAGGGGAGACCCAGTAGAAGTTACAGCAAGTATCAGGACAATCTCACCACATAGGGTTGTTTACGAGGGTACAACAGTCGGCCTAACACCTAGGCAGGAACGTACAGTTGTTTCCTTCACTGTAGACAAAGACGGTAAAGTGGAAGACCTTAACACTGAGTTACAGATCCCTATCACAGGCAGAGGAGCATCGCTTACACCATGATAGACGCACCAGAAAAGATATGGGTACACTATGAGGCGGAGACAGATGACGCAACGTGGTCAGAGTATCCCTACACTGATGGATTTGCCGGATTTGAGAGCTACGGCGAGTACACCCGCACCGACATATCCCAAGCACGGATTGTGGAGCTTGAGGAGGTACTGGAACAACTCTTCATTGCTATCCTACCCTACATGAAGGACCGTATTGGGTCCGTCCAAGCATTAGATGAATCTTCTTTGGCATCTGCTGTACGGTTTGCCCGCGCATCCATGAGGAAAACATCATGACAAACCTCATCATAACGGTTGTTCTCTTTGGGTTGTTTGCTTGCTTCTTAGCATACGTCTCCAGAGTAAGAGCACTCGTAAAACTACTCATACTACCAGCCTTCATGGTTGGAGTAACACTGGGTTACTGGTACTTCCTAGAGGAGATCGGTAAGCCAGCTAATATCCCACTACCAGAGGAGTCTGAGTATGTTGCCCATAGGATAACAAACGAGGACACAATCATTGTATGGCTGTTGTTTGAGGGTGAAGACAGGCTGTACGTTATCCCGTACACTAGGGCAGCAGCTAAGGCACTAGAAGACGCTAGACAGGGTGAAGAAGAGGGTACAGAGCAAAGTATCTTCTCTGCTGATACCCCTACTGGCGAAGTAGCTGTAACCTCTGGGGAGGCTATAAATCTCCCACGCGGTGGCTTAAACAAGTAAGGAATCTAATATGTTAAACTTCTTCAAGACAAGAGAGTGGGTCCTGTGGGCCTACGGAGGGTCCTCCGTGATCCTCCTATCCCTGTGGTACCAAGTGCAACTAGACGTAAAGATTAACGAGTGGTTCGGTTCCTTCTACGATATGATTGGGGAAGCCCTCTCAGGGGACCGTGTAGTGACCCTAGGGGAGTACTACGGACAGTTAGCAACCTTCGGTAAGGTAGCAGCAATCTACATCGCTGTGGCCCTCTCTGTGAGCTTCTTCACACAGCACTGGTTGTTCAGATGGAGGACGTCTATGGTAGACACCTACCACGAACTGTTCCACAAAGCTAGTGGTATTGAGGGTGCTTCACAACGTGTGCAAGAGGACACAGTTAAGTTCTCCCGTATCATGGAGGGTCTTGGTATATCATTAGTCGAGAGTGTAATGGTTCTGGTAGCCTTCCTCCCGATCCTTATGGGCCTCTCAATGGGCCTCACAGTTACCTTCTTTGGTGATTGGCCGTACGGACTAGTAGCCTCAGCTATCCTGTGGTCGACTGGTATCACAGTTGCACTACTTGTCGTGGGCCACCTACTACGACTAGTCAATATCGAGTATGACATCCAAGCTCGTGAAGCAGCCTACCGTAAGGTTCTAGTAATTGCTGAAGACGATGGCAGTGTACGACCCAAGACACTCAACGAAGTGTTTGACACCGTGCGTAAAATACACTATACTAACTATGCAAGGTACGCAGTGTTTAACGTAGCTCGCCTCTCATGTCTTCAAGCTAATGTACTAGTAGGTTATGTAATCCTCGCACCAGCTATCGTAAGCGGAGCAATTACACTTGGGGTTATGCAACAAATCCTTCGTGCCTTTGGTCGAGTAGAAGGCTCTATGATGTACATCTTTAAGTCATGGTCTACCGTTATCGAGTTACTCTCAGTATACAAGCGATTGAAAGAGTTCGAAACCCAAATCAATTCAAAAGCATAAGGATACTGAATGTTTAACTCTATTATCAACGGTAGCAAGAAGTCTAAGAAGAGTAAGAAGAGTAAGGAGGTTAAAGGTGACCTCTCAGCACCACCGAAGGTGCAAGCCTCAGGGTCTTACATCCGTGAAGCTGGTATCTTGTTCCTTACTGATAAGTTCGATCAAGAAAAGGTCATGCCGTTGGTAGCTCAAATCTACGAGTACAACCTCATGCCTGAGGAGCTACGTCCAGAACACATTACAATAGTCATCAATAGTCCAGGTGGTTCAGTACACTCCGCCTTCCACCTTATCGATGCTATGATGTTGTCAGAGGTACCGGTCAATACCATTGGGCACGGACTGGTAGCTTCATGTGGTCTGTTGACTATCATGGCAGGTAAGCGACGTATGCTAACCCACAACACCTCTGTGATGTCACACCAGTACAGCTGGGGATCACAAGGTAAAGAGCATGAGCTCCACGCTAAGATCAAAGAGTTTGATATGGCAGGTGACCGCATGGTAAACCACTACAAAAGGTTCACTAAGAAGCCCGTTAGGTACATCCGTAAGCACCTACTACACGCAACTGACGAGTGGTTGACCCCTGACGAGTGCTTGAAGCACGGACTCGTTGATGAAGTCATTGACACCTACTCTTAAATAGGACTTGACAAGGGTGGTACGTTTATGGTACACTACCCTTAGTAACGTAACATAAAGGAGTACCTACTATGGACTTTAAATGGAACATGAAAAACATCGTACTTGGTGTTATTGCTATTATGGTTGTAGCTGGCATTGTCGGACTCTTCTAGCATGCCCCCTAAACGTAAGAAGCCTCCCACTCCATCGCTGGAACAAGAGGCTAAGGACTTCCTTAAGAAGTCTACTGAAGAAATACTACCTGATATCGTTCCTCAACAGAGTCTCCCCACTCCACGGGAACTACTAGCAGCTTCAGTCCTATCTGGGTTGCTGGTCTCAGGTAGAGGACAGCGAGCAGAAGAACTCGTAGAAGAAGCATATCGATACGTTGACATACTGCTTCGATATAATAATAAGTAACTAGACTACCAACAACTAGCCCCCTTCTTGGTTAATCCCAGGGAGGGGGCTTTTCTTCGTTTAAAGGGTTTACTGACCCCAAGCTCTTTGACCACCTATTCTGTAGTTTTCAATGGTGTCTACGTTGTCTAGGTACGTCTTAAGGTTTTCTATATCGACATCGGTGAGGTCCCCTAGTGTTGGCCCCAATTCTAGTTCTTGCATTGTGCTCTGTAGTACGTTACGGGTGTACTTATCTGTAAGCTGGAGTTGATCTGCAAAGGTAGACTGTGCACCATCGTACTCGTATGACAAACGCATACGGGCTTGCTCACGTAAGGAACCCACAGTATCAGCCCACAACGTCCTTTGGTCAGCTACAGGCATCTGGATAAACACATCGTCATTCATTGCTTGAGTAGCTACTTCCTCAATAGTTTCAAAGAACATACGGTTGTACTCGTTACCAGCTTCAGCTGCCATCTGCATAGCCCTATAACTAGCATTTTCATCCCAAGTCTCGTAGTCCATCATGTTCATTAAACGCAGTGCGTTAGTAAGGCGTACAGTTCGTGTACCTACTTGCTTACCTGTGTCTACGTCAGCCTCTCCAGCAACAGCACTTACCCGAGGATTGTTGAAAGGTTCACCTGTAAATAACTGGTAAGTGTTGTCCACGTAAGACAAAGCCCGACCTACCAAGAGGTTACCGTCTTTTACGTTCTGAGGACGCATGTCAATCCCAGCAGAGACACCAATAAGGGTATCAAGTCCTTCGAGAGGACGTGTCATACCTGCTACGTACTGTGATACAATAGCTCCTCCAGCTTCACCAGCACCTTGAAAACCCTCCTCAAACTCACCAGCTAATAGGTGCTTGATAGCCTCAGCGGTGGCGTCCGCTGTAGTAGATAGACCACGAGTAAGTCCAGTAATACCAAAGTCTGTTACCAAGCGTTCGGTAACCTCTGGTGGGATAGGTTGCCCATCTAACTTGTATGATAGGGCATGGCCCGTAGCTATAAAGAGTGACAGTGGGTAGTCATACTCCCTCGAACGAACTTCACCTGTGCTCTCGTCTATGACCTCGTACATGCCTAAGCCCTGCCTACGTTGGTCTTGTGCAAGTGATGCGTAGGACAGTACAAGACCACCAGCTACAAAACTGTTGGCTAAGAGCTCGCCATGTGTTGAGTTCTCAAACTTACCTGTAGCTTTGAGTATGTTAGCGACACCTGGAATAGGTGAGTTACGCGCAGTAAACGCGACAGTGTTGTTGAAGAAACGACCAAAAGGTACCATCATACCGACACCTGGGAGGTTACGTGCGTCTTCGATAACACCAGCTATCTCACCTAGAACACTTCTACCCTTAAAGGACTCAGAAAAGGTGTGCTGCATAACCCTACCTACAACACGCTCCTCTAGCTCACGGTATTGCCGTGTAGCCATTACACGTCCAGCGTCTGGTGAGGTGTAAAAGTCATTCCAAGACTGACCAGTCAGAAGACGAAGACCCTTATCCATTTGGAATACGTACTCTTGTGACTTAGTAAAGGTGTCTTGAGCTCGCACCATTGTAGCTGCCTGAGCAGCATCAATATAGTTGTCGACACCCCTACCTAGTGCAGTTGTACCTGTCATGTCACTTACTGTACGTAAAGACTCATCAATACCACCTGTTAGGGTACGATTCATACGCTCCAGACCACCAGCATTACGCTCTAGTGCTGACGTAAAGGCAGCAGCTGTAGTGTCAGGGTCCAGCAGTAAATTGATTCGGTTAGCGTTAGCCGCCATTAGGTGACGAGCTATCTGCCGGTTGGTAGCACCCTCAGCAGCCATACCGGCTAGTGACTGTGTTACTCCTACACCAAGGTGACCAGTTGCTCTCATAAGGTCAGTAGCGGACCCCATACCTGACGAGATTCCCCAGCCTAGTACGTTTAGTTTAGATGTACTAAGGTGCGATACGAGTGTACGAATATAACGGTTCTGGTTAGCTGCAATAGTTTTAGTTATAGCAATAGAAAAGCGTTCACCTAAGGCGTCACCTCTTGTCTGTCCGATAATACGCTGATTAGTGGCTACCTCTAGGAACTTTTCTACATCCATGTCTGCTAAGTCAATACCTAGACGGCTAGCAGCTTGGCTTACAGAGTTTAGACCACGCGCTTGTGAGTTAATCTTGGAAGCAAAGGCGTTAGCGAACTGAGCAGGAGTAGGTGTACCCGTTATAACTTCACCAGCTTCGTCTACAAAACCAGTTAGCTTAGTTCCTGACGCGCTCTCAAAGGAGGTGATAATACCAGCTACATCTTCTGCGTCAAGTTCAGACGTAATGAAGTCAGCTACGTGGTTGGAGATCGTAGAATCTTCAGTCTGTTTAGTGAAGTAGAAGCCTTGTTCCTGCATTACCTGTACTAAGCCAGACAGGTGTACCGTCTCCTCGCCAGCATCATTCTTACTAGAGACACCTAGCAATAAGTCAATAAAGAAGTCAGTGTCTTGGACGCTTAGCTCAGCACCGGAGTCAACCTTAGACGCCCATGAAGTGGTCGAGTCAACCTCCTGTACCAAGTCCTCAAAGTAAGAACCAATAGATGTACGTAGGGCGTTAGCTGCGTCCTTACCAGAACCACCTGTAACAGTTTGACTAGGTAGAGCTGTTCCACTAAAGCCTCGTGAAGCTACACCAACAGCGGAGAGAGTACCCATCCCAAAGGATGCGATGGCGACTAAAGCAACAGAGTTACGATTAACCTCGTCTTGAACACCAGTCTGTACCAGTTGGTCTTGGTATAGGAGCTCAACTCCACTACCTACTACCATATCAGCAGCTACAGTTGTCCCGATCTCAGCCCAAGCAGCTCTAGTCTGGAAGCGTTGCGTGATAGTCTGAGCATTCCGAGCAGCAAAGACGGTTAAGTCATCAGCCTGACGAGTAGCTGTAGACTGGATAGCCTGTCGTACTAGTACTTGAGCGTTACGCTCTACGGTCTCAGCCGCTACTCCTTGAGCTAACTGGGCTTGAACCCTATTCGCAAGAGTAGTCTCTAGTACACGAGTACCGGTCTTAACAGTAACCCCTGCTGCTACCTTACCAAGTCCGAGTGTTAGGTAGGTTACTGGGTCAAGTACAACACCTCTAAGGACATCCCAAGACGACGAGCCTAGTTCACCCCAGCTGTACTCGTCGGATGTGACACCGGCCATGTTTTCATACATTACGTAGGCACGGCCAGCATTCTCTAACTTCTCAGCATCACCTTCAAGGTCATTTAGGTAATCCATCTCGTTTAGCACACGTACAGAGTTACCCGACATAGCGACACCACGCCGGCTATTAAAGAAACTCTCAACTACATCTCCACGTTCCATCTCGTCTACTTGGACGGACCCAATACGGTCCTTCATGTAGGGTAGGATAGCGTTGTAGAGACCATCGTCAGTGTAGAAGTCTTCGGGTGAATACGAGCCAGGCTCAGTACCCTCAGGTAGCATCTGGTGTACGTACGCTGCTCTCTCTTCAGCAGCCAAAGTCTCAGCAGCTAACTCGTCAGTCTGCCGTACAGCGTCATTCTCTCGCATAGATGCCATAGCTGACCCAACAGTATCCCCTAAGAATAGGGAGCCCATCTCAGAGTCAAGGTCTTGGGTAGACTCAGGGGGCGCTACAGGTCTGAAGTTAGAGAAGTTATCTACAGTCTCTTCTTCAGGTGATACAGGTCTGAAGTTAGAGAAGTTATCTACAGTCTCCTGCTCCTCTTGAGGTGGTGTAGGTACAGCGACAGGGGCGGGGCGTGCGACATCTAGTGAGTCAACAGCGTCCCCTACCAAGTCTTCCTCTTCACCTAAGACACCCCTGCTTCTGGAAACGTCTACTGGTTTGAATGTGTCATCAAAGAGACCCATGTTTTGCTCCGTTCACTACTGTTATTATTATTATTATTGGTTAGGTCGAAAGCTATATGAGGTTTCACTTAGAGCGTCTCGGAGTGCCTCAACGCCAAACTTATCTTGTAACCGAGTGACAAGACTATCTAGTTCTGCTTGGTCCATACCGCCTGTAAGACCAGCAGCAATCGCTTCTGCTCCAGCTTTGAGTTCTTCAGTATTCTCAACTACACCATTAAAGTTTCTACCGGAAGAGTTTGACCCACCGTACGCGTCAGCTAGACCTGGGGCCTCGCTTAAAGCATATTGTAGGGCTTCACGTCCAAACTTACCTTCTAGCTCAGAGATAAGGCTATCTAGTTCTTCTTCGCCCATACCTCCTGTAAGACCGTTAGCAACCGCTTCGGCTCCAGCTCTAAGTTCTTCAGTATTTGAGGTGACACCCTCCATACGTGGGGTTCTGCTTGGAGGACCTTCTTCAGCGACAACAGGTGCCTCCGTCATGTCTAGTCCAGCAGGAGCTTCAGGGTCCCCTACATAAGCATCATTCTTCCTGACCTCACCAGCAATTACAATCTCTGGTATCCTAGACAACTGGTCAGGCGTTAAAGAGTCGATAGCAGCTCTAGCCTCGTCCACTGTGTCAAAGGAGAGCGGTCCGTTGCTAGGTGTAGCCTGAGGCTCAATAGGAGCCTGCGTAGAGGGTCTACTTACTGCTCCAGGGGTTACGGGTACCTGTGGACTTTGAGGGGCGTTAAAGGAGCCTGTAGGCTGTGCATCACTCATAGGTGACCTGATACTGAAGTAGGGTCTCATCCTTGGGTTAGCAGAGTCAATACCCATCTCTTCAGCAGCAGGGCGACCGTAGTCCTCCCAAAGTGAAACAAAGGCGTCGTTACGTGTAAGCTGGTGCTCACTCCCTGTCTTACCAGCATTCACTAAGGTTGTAGCGAGTGCTGTCTTCTCAGACCCATCAGCCATGTTAGCTAGAGCTACTCGGGCGTACAAGGTTGTGTTAGCCTCCCATGTCTCAAAGTCAAGCTTCTGAGTTGCTGGAGTGTCTACAGCTTGGACTTGACCCCATACGACCTGAGCTGGCTTGTACCCACGGAGGGCTTGCATACCTTCTAAGAACTGTGCAGGGTCGTTCATATCAGCGTTACCAGCAATAAAGCGCTCACGAAAGGCTTTGTAAGCGTCTTCACCAGCTGCTTCTATTGTACCAGCAAGTTGAATAATCTGTGGTAGTTCAGTGATAGGTAAGTCATTACCATCCTCACGTTGAGCATGTGCAAAAGCTAAGATACCAGCTGCAGCGGCTGGGTTGTCGATCACAGTTGTGAACCATTCTTTGTCAGCGTCACTTAGGCTATTTATACCACCAACAGCGTCCAACTCTGCCTCGATACCCATAACCGCGGCTCTCATATTGTCAGTTGATATGACGTCCCCAGCATTGACGTCCCCGCCTTGACCACCTAGGGCAGAACCGAATGCGCTACCACCTGCTTCAATAATAGCTAATCCACGGGCTAGCGACCGTTCTTCATCCCCTAGTGCTTGTGCAGTATCATACCGTTCAATGTCTTGTGCATCTAAGCGTTCAAGACGAGCATTAGCTGCAGCGTACCTATCATCGTCCTTATCAAGACGAGCTTGTTCACGTATATCCAGTAGTTCCAAACGCTCTTGAGCTAACCCGAACCTACGACCATCTTCGGAAACAGCAGCTGCGTTGATTAAATCTGTTTGCGCTAACCGCTCAACTTGAAAGTTGTAACGCTCTTCGTCAGTTTCCCTGTCCGTAGCTGCAAGAGCGTCTTGGGATTCGTCACGGGCCACGTTGTAGTCCCACTTATTCATCTCTACTTCAAGAGCGTCGTCAGTCCGGTCCTGACCAATCCAAAAGGTTTCTACACCCCAGTTAAAGTCTCGGTCGTCACGTCGTCTACTTTCCGCAAGTGCAGCCGCTGCTCGTTCTGCTGCTAGACTGTCTTGCTCTTGGGTATAGGTGAATCTCTCAAGGTCGGTAGCCCGACCCTCCTCGTACCGCTGCACGTCCCTAGCATCGGCGATAGCAAACCGTTCAGCATTAACTGCGTCCATACGGTCACGGTAAGCTATATCCTGCTCACGAGCAGCAGCAGCCTCATCACGAACACCTTGACGTTCCTCAGCTAAATCTTCTTTCTCTCTCAGAACATCAATATCCTTGACACCCTGTACAACTCCAGACCAGAAACCCATTATACAATACCTTTATTCTTAGATGGACGTGACATCAGACCAGCTGGTTCTTCGTTCATCATAGTTTCATTATCTAGCATAGCTTTAGCTGGTAGTATACCTTTATCTTCAGCTATGTCTGTCTTACCTGAAAGGAAGTTAGTAGTCTTACCAGTCGTCTTCTTGTACTCATCCAGCATCTTACGAGCTTTCTTGCTGTTGACAGCGTACTTAACCATCTTACGGTCGTCGCTCTCGTCAGGGAAGCCTTCATCATAGTCTATACCGGCACGATCAGCACTACTCTTGATGAACTCATGGATAATAGGGGCGATGATAAGTGATACGTCAACACTGTGGCGTCCCTCCATTACCGCACCACGAAGGATACCTTCAGTGAGTGTGACAACATCTAAGCCTAACTCCATAGCGTCGAGCAGGTCGTCAGTACGTTTAGCTAGGCGCTCAAGGTGGAAGAATACGACCTCCTCAGGCTCAGTCATTTGGGGAGGGTTCTCATACGGTGCGTTCTTAGGTTCAGCAGTCAGAGACTGTCCTGGGATAATAGCCATTATTGTTGTTCCTTATGCTCTTCCAAAACGGTGGTTACCGATGTCTGTCCAGTTATTACCTACTTCACCACCCCAAGCTGGAGAAGCTACATTAGGGTTGTAGTAGTGGGTAGCGCCGCCTGTGACGTCTGTGTAGTCTCCTGAGATGATAGCATCTGCAGCCCTTAGTGCTGAGTCACTGGCACGTACTCTGTCCATGTTGATAGCACCTTCACCACCAGCGTATCCTGTGACACCATTCCAAGCTGAGAACTGCCCTGGCTTCATGATGACACCAGAGATACCATCTCCGTAACCCCCTGCAGTGGCACGGTTAGCGATAACAGAACCAGCAGCAAGCATACCGTCATACCCTTCACCACCAGCCTCAGCTTGAAGTGTAATAGCTAGAATCTCTCTATCTGAGAAACTGCCAACACCTACTGTTCCTGGTCGGGGTTCTGGTCTAGGTGAAGTTGTAGGCGCTGACGACTCAGCAGGAGCCGAGGGCTCAGGCGTCATAGACTCCATAAGGGCTTGACCAATACCAGAAGCTGTACTTCCGGTTGACTCTTGTTGCTCAGGACGTGCACGAGGACGCATTAGGCCTTCTGTGACCGCCTCCTTGGTCTCTTGAGCAGTAGGTGCAGCAAACTGGGACCTGCTGTCTAGGACCGCCTTACGTGCTCTCTCTAGGGAGTCTCTGTATGTGAAGTCTGTCATTTAATTAATCCTTATTTCCCAAAGAGTAAGCGTGTTAGTAGGTAACCTTTAGCTGCATCAGATTCACCCTTAGCCTTATTTGCAGCCAGTTCCTTCTGGATAGCCTCTGATTTACCTGCTAGGAAGACACTCATTGATCTGTCCTCCGCGGACTCAGACTGACGGAAAGCTTGGTCCATAATGTCGCGCTCACGTTGCCAAATCTGATCCATAGCCGATTGAGTCATTCCATTAGTCGCTAAGGCTGCATTCCTGTTAGCTTCATTCTGTGCAGCTGTGTTAATCGTACTTGCGTTCTGCCTCCACTGGGCGTTAGCTTGAGCTATGATTAAGCCGTTCTTAGCGTTGAACTGGTCTGTCTGAATGTCCATACCAGCATTGAACTGCTGAACCTGACTAGACATGCTAGCAAAGAACTGCCCAGTCTGGTTCTCACTAGCAGCATTAAACTGAGCAGAAGCATTTATAGCAGATTGGTCACCAAAGATGGACTGAATCTTCATCTGAGACTTAAACATCTCAGTCTGCTGAGCAAGGTCCATGTTCTTCATGTCCATAGCTAGGAATGACTGAGCATTGATTACTGCAGATTGTTGACGGTTGTTAAGGTTAGCCATATCTATGTTAGACATAGCAGCTGCGTCCGAGAGCACCATTGCGCTAGCTGCACTAAGGTTAGCTAGGTCAACTGACTGAGCCAGACGAGCATTCTCTAGGGCTATCTGCTGCTCAGCAGTAAAGTTCATGTTAGCGATATCACTGATCTTAGCAGCATTAGCTACCCTAGTTTGGAAGTTCTGTGTGAACTCCATACCTAAGAAGTTAGCGCGTTGTTCAGCTGCAAACATAGCAGTCTGTTGACGGTTAGATAGGTTCTGTGACTCAAACTTAGCAAAGGTAGATGCGTCAGCTGCAGCAATAGGTAGAGCTGCCTCCATAGCGGCTTGGACAAGAGCTTGACCAGCAAGGCTAGAAGCACCAAGACCACGAGCAGCCATAGCAGCTGTCGCGTTACGAAGAGCACCAGCGGCCCAAGCAGGGGGTGAAGTACCCTGGAAGTCCTGCATAAGCTCACCCATCTGACCGCGTACGGTAGCTTGTGCTGAGGGGTCTGCTTGAGCAGCCTGTATGTCGAGTGCTTCTTCTACAGCAGCCATATCAACAGCTGAGCCAGAGATAGCTTCACCCGCCTGAAGGGTACGTGCTGTAGTAGGGGCTACTGTTTGTGCTTGTTCAATTTGAGCTGTTTCAAGCCCTAGTTGAGCTAACTCAGTGGGGTCAGTTGTAGCGGTTTGGACTACAGCATCATCTGATACAGTCCCCTGCTCAGCCTCTAAACCAGCAAGAGATGCTTCTACTTTAGCAGCAGCCACAGCTGGGTCTACAGTAGCTGCTTTAAAGGGTTTAGGTGCTATAACCTTAGAGGGGTCTCCTATCTGACCAGTACCATCCTTAATGTTAGTCCCAGTAGCATTAGCGTCTATTGCAGCTACGTCAGCAGTTGTGACTAATGACCCAGGGTTTGTGACACTAGCCTCCATCATATCTGCTGCACCTCTAGCAGTATTATCAGCCTGAGACTTTATTTGAGCCCGACGCCCTGCAGCTTCAGGACTGTTCTGTACGTCTGTGCGAACGTCATCCATAGACCCACCACCAGCCAGTACCGCCGTGTACCCAGCTAAGCCCGCAGCATCAGCAGGTCTACCCATGGCGTTCTGGTAGATAACCTCGATCTCATTCTTTTGTGTGTTAGTTAACATTAGGTTTTACCTCTATGTAGTAGTATAGTCTATTTTGTTTCCTTTTGCAAGGGGTATTATGGCCAGTCATTGTCGGAGAGATACGGAAAGTTAACATGTTCCGTGATGTCCCGTAGAGCCTGACGGTAGGTTGCCCACGGTGCAGCATCTGCTGGTGCATCGGCTAGTTGTGTCCAGTCTGTGTCAGCTAGTAGCTCTGTGCGTTTAAGACGGACAGCAGTAGCAGCAGTTTCGTCTAGTGTAGCTTGGTAAGCTGCCTCATGTTCAGCCTTGGTGGTTGTTACACCATCTTCATTAGTGGTGTCAGCGAACATGTCCTTGACAGCCCACTCACGTTGCCACTCACCATTAACCAGTACTGCGTTGCCTGTATGGTAGGCAACCTCATAGGGTCCGGTGTCTGGTGCCACAGTACTCTTTACAAAGTACATCCCCACGTTAGCTAACCCAGCAACATTCATAGGCTTAGGATACGAGGTGTTAGGGTTGTCCCGCTTTAGTTTAGCAACGGAATACGGGAACTGATCTACTAGTCCACCTGTGATTTTAGCATACATAGTCATTATCCTTTTACGTCTGAGCCGATGGTAGGTGAGTTGTTTGGAGTGAAGTCCAATCCGGTCCCACTATTAGTACCAAGATGAAAGTCTTTGTTCATGTAAACTTGTGGGGAAGTGTCAGTAGGGATGCTACCATCTTCGCCCAAGTCAACAGGGTAACCTAGCCCATCAAAGAACTTCAGGCGGTTGGCTTCTTGAGAAAAGTCTATGTAAGTCTGCGAGATATACAACATTGCAATATCTCCATCGAAGTAATTGTTACCGTTTTCCATCGCTATACGATGAATCTCAAGATTTGCTAAGTTAGAAGAACCTGACGTATTGTAGGTCCTATAGTTAATAGAACCTGGGACAACTCCATTGATATAAAAGTTCCTCGTGCCAGTAGAGCTTAGGTCGATAGAAATCAAAACATTATGCCATTCATTGAGGGTGAGTTCGCTGGTGTTACAAACTGCATTAAGTATTGTAGCCCCTGTTGAGCCATTAACTTTTAAACTAAAGTCTCCGCCACCAAGTTCCAACTCAATTTGCTCATAAGCTCCCGCAGTGTTACCAAAGAATTTAAACACCTGACGTGAGCCTGAACTCTTGGGCTTAAGTGACACTGCAATCGTGTACAATCTAGATGAATTAAAACCCATGCCACCTTGACTGCTGGTGACAGCAAGGGACTGACTTGTCCCATTAAAACTCGCACTCCGAGCTATGTACTCACTCGCACCCCTAGCACCCGCAAACGGCCCTGAGTTTACCGTGAAGTCACCACCAGTACCTAAGTTGTTCCCTGCATCATCTGCACGTAGCGGCAGGTAGATCAGAGGGCTTGAGCCTGTGGGTAGTTCACCATTAGCACCGAGGTACTTGGGTTTGTTGGTGTCGGAGTCCCAGAAAGGGTTGTCTGTGGCTAGGTCGATGTAGGAGTCGTCTAAGTAGAAGTTAGAGATATCGTTAATAGTATTAACTGTAGCGACCCCATCAAATCGGGCATGAATTGCCCTAGATGAACCTGCTAAGTCGATATTACCTGTAGCATCAGTAGTTGTCAGCACTGTGGCAGGCTGGCCATTAACCATTATTACTGTATTACCTGCCCCCGACGTGTCAAAAGAAGCCGATACTGAGTAAAGCACATTGGGGTAAATATTCTCAACAATATGATTTGAAAGAGTAGACCCTGATGTACTGTCTTTAAACGTAAAAAACAGCCTGTTGTCGGACGTTTGCTGCTGAATCCGTATGCTATAATTATTCGTATCTACCGTTCCACGGCTGTTGAAGATAACTGCGGAGGTTGATAGGCTTGCCATTTTCAAAGAAAGAGAAATTGTAAGAGTGGGTGACGCTGTGGCCCCCACCAATGCGCCTCTCGTTAAGTAATCCGCAGACCCATTAAACGTACTAGCCACCGCATTATACTGGTTAGGCCCACGACCACTACGAGCAACCGTGCCGTTAAGCGTGAAGTCACCACCTGTACCATCATTGCGGCCTACATCGGCAGGGTCGTCCATAGGTACACTAATGATACCGCTGGTTGGCGGGGTGACGTATAGACCATCAGCGTCAATGAACAAGCGTCGGTTGGCTTCTACGGAGAGGTCACGGTAGGTGTAATCGAGGTAGACACCTGCTAGGCGTCCGTCCCAGTACTCACCGGCTGTTGAATCTGATCTCCCGATCTTGTGGGTTGATTTGGCAAATCCGATAACTTGGTTTGCATAAGCGACATACCCTCCGGAAAAAGTTTGGTCGTTCATATAAACATAGCGATTAGAAGAGTTAGTAAGGTCAACGGAAATTAAAACATGTGTCCAAGTAGCAAAAGCAACATCAGATGTGCTATCAAACCTCACAGACTGTGAAATACCATTGGTGCCTTGAACAACAAAGTTACCGTTTGCTATAGATATGCGGAAAAAGCCTCCACCAACGTCATATATCTTGTAGGTGTTTGTGTTTAATGCGGCTGGATCAAGATAAAACCAACAACTAAACGTAAACGTCTTACCATCTGCATTGCCCACGAGATCACTGGACCGAGACAGGTAGTCATTCGTCCCATCGAAGTCTACGCCAACGGGTTCAGCTACGTCCACACCAAAACCAGCCGCAGCCTGTAGCATTTTCTTAGTAGTAGTCATTAGGTGTGCTCCTTATGCCAATGCTTGACCGGCTGTAAAGCCGTACCATGTTGTACCACCGTCACGAGTAGTGAATACGAATACATCAACTGCATTTGTTGTAGCTGTCAATGTTGGGGCTGTTGCAGCTGGGAAGTCAATAGATGTAGGCCATGTTACAGCGAAACCACTAGCACCTGCGTCCTGAATAATCTCAATCGACATCGTGTAGGCTGTACCAGTAGCAGGTGGGTTGCTGAAGGTAAACGTAGTTGCCTCTGTCAGTGTGTGCATGAAGGTGTTACCAGCTTCACAGTCTACTGTAGTAGCATTAGACGACGATGTTACAGCTACGTAGGACTCATTGTAGCTTGTAGCTTTAAGTTCCTGAAGGAGGATAACATCACCGTTTGCATCAGCAGTGACAGTCTTGCTTGCCTCCGAGGACCCAAGTGTCGTGATGTCGTTGTAGTTCAGCTCTGTGGTTGTAGCTGTAACTCCATCAAGGATATTCAACTCAGCCGTGGTAGACGTGACACCATCAAGGATATTCAACTCAGCAGCCGTTGAAGTAACACCATCAAGGATATTCAACTCAGCAAACGTTGAAGTAACTCCATCAAGAATGTTCAACTCAGCAGCAGTAGCTGTGATACCAAGGTTTGTAACTGCAGTAGCAGCACTAGCTAGATCACTAAGGTTATTAGCTACTGCTGCATAATCAGTAGAAGCTGTAGTAGCCGCGGTACCTAAACCTAGGTTAGTCCTTGCGTCCCCAGCTGTACCTGCCCCAGTGCCACCTTTAGTAATAGGTAAGTCAGAGGTGGATACTACAGTATTAAGCTCAGTGGTCAACGTGGTGATGGTACCCACAGTAGCTTGGAGGTCGTCTAAGTAACCTACTGCCCACCGTGTAGCTGTCTTGCCAAGGTCATACGTACTGTCAGCCTTAGGGGAGAAGTCACCTGCAGCACCTACGTAGTCCTGAGCTGGTCCTACAACTGTGATAGAGGCACCCTCCGATGCGGTACCATCGTGTGTGTGCCCAGTAGTGCTGACGAAGGCTGCAAGGAGAGCATCAAACTCACTGTCTAAGTCCGAGGCGTTAATAACTCCACCTTCAGCAATGTTGTTAGTTGTATCTGTACGTGTGTAACCAGTGCCCATAATCTATTTCCTGTCTGAAGTTGAGTATTCGAGTATTGCCGTATCCAGTACAAAGGGTGCTCCACCCTCAAACTCGTACTGCAGACTGACTGTGAAGAACGAGCCTACTACTTGGTTCGCTAGGAATGTATCAGGATCACCACCGTAAATAGCTTCCCCGTAGATAGCTTCCCCGTAGAGACTGAACAGGCCACCACCTATGATAGGAACAGCAGCAGGTTGAATCTTGTTAGGCTTGTTGAAGTCATACCTAAGGGTTAACGTACCTGTGACAGTACCCTCAGGTTCAAAGAAGGTGTCAAGCTTGTAGGCTGTCTTACGTATGCTTGGGTCATTGATAGCCATGAAGGGGGTGTACAACAGACTTGGAACAGCTACCCCGTCAAAGGTACTCCCTGAGTCCATACGGTAGATGTACTCATCATCATTGCTGAACAAGGACACCTCAGTATCCCCTACGTATGACGAGGAGGTCCTGTAGGCTTTGATACCTTTAGTAGTTGCCCAGCTAATACTTTGAGCATTCTGGTCCAAAAACTGAGTACCAAGGAAACCCTCAGAGTTACTCTTAGACGTAGTCTCTTTGTACTTGAAGATACGGTACTGGTTCTTTTCCCTAAAGACAGACGTAGTGTAGGTAGTCCCAGGTTTAATGAACTTAGTGAAGTCCTCCTGTATCTGTCGTGAAGCTAACGACAGGTTAAAGTCACCGATACGCTCAGTAGCACCTAGGAACCTGATACCATCAGGACCGAGGAATAGTACGTCACCCCCAACTTCCTTAACGGTATCACCTGCGATACACCCTATATCATTTGTAACTGAGGTAAGTGCAAAGTCAGCTAGGCTTGTACCTGTTAGCTTACGTATGTCTGTCTGTGAGAAGTTAACCAGTTGCTCTCTGAAGGTAATCAAACCTGTGCATGGCCCTGGAAGCCTGTAGCTACCCGCACCGTTACCAGGCTGAAAGTCTCCCTCGTCGAATGGAGCTGTGTGAGACACGAGGTCATTCTTAGCGAAGAACAGGTGGTCCTTAAACTCTTCAACAAACTGTGCTCCAACTACGTCAGCTACACCCTGTAGGGTCTTGTAGGTGGTTGAGGTGAAGATAGCTGGTTTACCTGAGGAGTCCACCATAGCTGTCTTGAGGGAACCATCAAAGTTAAACTGCCTAAACCTAGCCGTTACACCGCCTGTGTGCGAGGAGCTTAGGAAGGTTACTGCTGCATTATCTGCTGGGGACGTATCGAGAGCTGGAGAGATAGCTAGAGTAGCTACTCCTGATGTAACGGTAGGGATAGCTGTGACAGTGTACACCAGCTCAACACCATCAATACTAAAGGTATCGCCCGCCTGTGGTACGTACGTGTCGGAAGCTATAGCGTCTACGTCAAGTGAGGAGCCTGCCTGAGACCCACCAGCAACTAGAGGTGACCCGTAGGACGGTGTGCTTACCTTAGTCCACCCTGCACTTACGCTACGCCACACGGTACCACCACGGAGTACGTAAGCTCCGCTGTCAGCTTCCGAGTAGTGTACTCCTTCGATACGTGACTGACCAAGGGTAAACGTAACCACAGCTTTGTCAGCAGGACTAGAGTCTAGTGCTGGTGTAATCGTGAGAGTAGCTGACTTGTTAGTTGAGTTGTAGGCTACCGCTGTGACTGTGTAGGTCCCTGTGACACCAGCCAGAGTAAACGTATCGTTCACTACGGGTGCCTCATGGGTGTCTGCTACTAACAGGGTAGTTCCTGTCTGAGCTGAACCCTGTACAACCACTGAGCCATACGCAGGGACAACCGCAGTATCGAACTTGTTAAACCCGCTGATACGGCGATAGCCACCCTGAGTGGATGGCTCGAAGTTCTGTAGTACCCTAGCTGAGCCTGGCAGTTTAAGACCGTGCTGTAACCGCGAGAGGTTAGAGACGAGACCACCAGTCAGCTCGACAGGGAAGGTTTCCCAACGTATTGGCATTAGGTAATCCCTGTGGCTGTGTACGTGGAGCCTATACGTGTGTCTCGTACGTCCTCGTAACGGTTGATGTATACCTTACGCATGTCCTGTATCTGGCTGACGAACTTAGCGGAAGCTCTGTCTTGGCTCTCGATATCAGACTGGAAGTTAAACATGTAGACAGAGGCACCCTCAACAATGATGTGACGGAAAGCTGAAGGGAGCGAAGGTACGTCACTGAATAGAGCTAGGTCAACAGGGAGGGAGTAGTACTCATAGACAAGCTCGTAGGCTTCCTTAGGGGAAGGGTACAGGACAAACTCCTGGTTAGGCGTGCGGATAACCTTGCGAGGTATATCTCTGATACCTGTGTCACCTGTGTTGTACTCATCGTCAATATGCTTAGAGAGGTACGCTTCGTAATCCATCTGTTGCAGGTGTGTAGTCGTGTTACCAAAGGTACTGTTACGTTTAATACGGAAGGTGTTAAAATCAACAGACTTAGCATTGGTTGGGTAAGGGTACCGCATAGCTCCAGCTGAGAGTACTTGCTCCTCCTCGATGTAGTTGAAGGGCCAGTTGAACTCCTGCTGGTTAATCGTGCGGATAGCACTGTTCACTCCCTCCTTAACGACAGAGTAAGCACCTACGGACGTTACAAGGTTAGTGGAGGTTAGAGGAGTTTCATTGAAGCGACCAAGTACATCGTTGACTAAGCCTAGGTAATTATATGCCATCTACTATTGCTCCCTAATTGGAAGTTGAATCTTACGTTCGCTTACTAGGTTATCAGTACCAAAGGTAATCTGGCAGGTAACTAAGTAAGTTGTGTTGTTAGTGCCACCTGAAAGGACAGCGAGGGATACGAGGGGTGTGTTAGCTTTAACTAAGAACCTCAAACCGTTAACAGTGTTACCAGCGTCCACAGCTACTTTAGTACCATCTGCATCAGTTATAAACCAAGCTACGGAGGAGATAGTGTCAGCACCCAGGAAACGGGACCAGTCTACAGAGTAGCCTAGCTTTTCGTCTGGGTCTTTAGGGGGCCATTTCAAACTCACGCTACATTCCTTATTCTTGTGTTTATACTCACGGTCTGCTGCTAGGTATGAGCAGGCTACGGTTTTGTTCATCTACGAGGATTGTCAGGCTTCTATCCCTGTTTGACATGTTAACTATAATATACTCTGAGGCTACTGTCGAGAGGCTACTCATATCTGTTGAACGGAAGGATGTCCTGAAAGGAAAGGTGCTGAGGGTGGAGGCACTAGATATGTTTGAAAAACCGTTAAGCTTAGAAATGCTAACAGCGGAAACACTTATCATAATAACTGAGGGTCCACCGGAGTCAGCGTATGCTTCTGATGCGAGTGGGCTAAATCCTAGCATGTCTTACTCCAGTTTATCTCTGTGCTTGGGACAAGGGGTTCATCACCAGTTAACGTCGTCAGCGTAGTCTTGTGGGATTGGATCGGAAGACTGCAACACAAACGACGCAGCAAAGATAGGCTGGCGAAACTGCATCGCTGACACGAGAACGCTTTGCCATTCAATAGCTGTGACATCGCAAGGTCCAGTGTCCGTGACGATGCTAATGGCTTGGTCTGGCAACCCAAGTGCAACCAGAGCAGATGCAGCTTTTGACACCTCATCCCAACCATTCATGTCAGCTTCCGTTGTGCCAATGGTGTGAACCCCGCGTGCGTCTGTGAAGTCATAGGTGAAACCAGCGGCAAGGCGTCGTTGGCGCTCGGTGATGACGTTTGCGACTGTAGCGGGCAGATCAATGACTACCCACTGCACAACCCAGTCATTGTCCTCTAGTGCTACCCCGGTGTCTGACAGGACTTGAGTTGCGGGGTCATAATTAGGCTTACTTGATCGCAACGGAAACACACCGTAAGGCGCAAGGTCGCCAGCACTCAGTGGATCGGGGAAACCTGTGCGCGGGTTGGCACGCTTGAACTGCTCAAGAGAGTAACGCTGCGGTGTTCCATCTGTGACTTTAACTAGGTCCATTCTGGCCCCCTATTTGAGTTATTGAATTAGCCATTATGAGAAGTCCGCGCCAAGCTGGTGAACATTCCAAGATGTGCCACCGTCTGTCGTCTGGGCCTCAAGAATGTTTAAGTCTCCGCCAACGGCAGCAACGGGGATTTCTCCGTTAGGGAAATTAAACGACGAAGGGTACGTGGTGGTAGCAGTCACTAGGTTGGACGTAGAGTACTGGTAAATAGCTTCAGCAGTCATAATGAACATCTTAGACCCGTCTGGTTTGAAGGACACAGCGTTAGGTGGCCACGAAGCGTCAGTTACTACAAAGCTAACGCTATCGTACGATGCAGTGGCTAAGTTCCAAGCGCTGCTAAGAGTGTACTGGTGAGCTCGTTCACTGGCACTGCCAGTCATGAACATCCTAGTGCCGTCTGAGTTGAAGGTCAAACCTTCTGGTGAGCTATCTTGACTGTTTACGCTTATAAAGACGCTGTCGTAGGATGCAGTAGCTAAGTTCCAAGCACTGCTAAGAGTGTACTGTTGCACCCTGTTTATCCAGCCATCTAGAAAATACATCTTAGTGCCGTCTGGCTTGAAGAATATGTCCCTCGGGTCCGAACCTACAGAGTTTAAGTTGATACTTACGCTATCGTAAGAAGCTGTAGACAAGTCCCAAGCTGTGCTTAGCGAATACTGATAAACCGAGTCGGTAAAGGTTCCAATCACATACATTTTAGTGCCGTCTGGCTTGAAGAATAGCCCCGATGGACCTGTCTCTTGAGCACCACTGTTGAACTCTATGCCTCTGTAAAGCCTTGTAGTTATATCCCAAGGCGTGGTTAGATCGTACTGAAAAACCTTGTTGGCACTATCATCTGCAACGTAAAGTCTAGTACCGTCTGGCTTGAAGAACATTCCTTGCCCAGAGGCAGCCTGAGTGGACACGGTAACACTAAGGTAATCGTAAGAAGCTGCACTTAACGCAAAACCACCGCCGCTAATTGTATGACCAGTGACCGCAAGGTTAAACGTGTCAACACCTGCGCCTACGTCAGACATAGTTAAAGTAGTGTTTTGATTTAGCGCTAGTGTGAAGTAATCCGCACTAGCCAAACTGATGTCTACAGTTGACGCTGGGGTCAGTGCTTCAACGGTTGAGGTTGTAGCTGTTGACACAAAGGCTGTTGTGGCGATCTGCGTTGTGTCTGTGCCAAAGGTCGCTGTTGGGGCAGCGGGTGTGCCTGTAAAGGTTGGTGAGGCCAGGGGAGCGCTGTTTGCCAGCACAAAGGCTGTACTAGAAACCTGAGTGGTGTTTGTACCAAAGGTCGCCGTAGGTGTTGTAGGGGTGCCTGTAAGAGCAGGAGATGCCAAAGGTGCTAAGGGAGCGATGTTAGCTAACACAAAGGCTGTACTGGAGACCTGCGTTGTGTCTGTGCCAAAGGTCGCTGTTGGTGTTGTAGGGGTGCCGGTAAGGGCAGGAGACGCCAATGGCGCTAGAACTACTAGGTCCTCCACGACAGCACCAACAAATACAACAGCACTTCCTGTCAGGCTAAGGGCTGAGTCAGAGTTACTGCTTTCAGTTACTGTGCGGGACAGAGTTGTACCGGAGGCAGTGTATGTCCCTGTACCAATCTCCCAGTCAGGTCCCTCTTCAATCACATACCGTACTACGTTAGTATCTACTACACCAGCATCAGCAAATGTCTGGTAGCCAACCTTAGCAGGGCCAAGTGTAATCGTACCTGTACCTGTAGTGGTAGTTCCTACTTTAGCTCTGTTTACGAGGGTTACCATTTTGTGCTTCTACCTTAAGTAAGAGAAATGTCGATGTCACCGATAGGGAACGTAATCTTGTCACCATCAGCAAGAGTAGTTGAGTTAATAGCGTCCCACGCGAGGAGGTTACCAGCTGTCACTGCGTCGAAGATACCTACTGCAACTACGGTACCAAATGTACCTCCTGATGCTGTAAACTCCTCAGACGAGGTGTTAGTAATAGCTCCACCAGACGAAGCATCAAAGGCTGTAGCCTGACGTGCATACCCTGCACCTGAAACCTCAGTACCACCACCGGTGTCTGAGGGAGCAACCGTGTAGAGAGCGAGGTACACATTGGTGCTCGTAGGTGTGCCTGTATTACGGAAGACGTAGTTAAGAACTGCATCCTCAAGGTAGTCTGAAAAGCTTGACATAGTTTCTGTTCTCTTCCTGTTAGAGGATGCTTTAAAAGGATAAGACTGCCCCTATGGTAAACACAGGGACAGTCCGTTAGTTAGTAGTCTTACGCGAGGATGTCACGGACAACTTCGTTAGCTGGCTTAGAAGCACCAGCAGAAGCCATGTCGATTACGAGAGCAAAGACACGAATCTTACCGGAGGTAAAGCTTGCGCCTGTACCTGCGAATGTAAGGTCAAGAGTCTCAGCAGCACCCTGCATCTCTGAAGTAGCAGTAGCAGCGGAAGGAGCATAAGCACCCTCAGCAGCACCGTCTACATCAAATGCAGCAACGTACTTATCATCATCAAGAGCAGTACCGAGGTCAACAGTTACATCAGTACCTGTATTAGCAGTAACAGTCTGAATAACTTCAAGACCAGCAGACATTAGCATTGTGTTAGCAGGGATAGTGAGTACCTGAAGGATGTCACCAGACGAAGGATCAGTAGTCTCAACTGTCAAGTCAACAGTCTTTTCTACCATGTACATGCGCGTGCCAGGGTTGCCTTTACCACCAGCTGCTTGTACGTATGCGGTTAGAGTAGCCATATTATAGTTTCCTTATGTTATGAGCGTAGGGGAAAGGTCCCGAAGGACCTAACCACTATTATGCAAGGTTGTACTTAGCAGTTACCAAAGCTTCTGGACGCAGAATCTTACGACCGTAAAGGTGCATACCACGAACGATGTCAGCGAAGCTGTCAGGGTCACGGTAAGTTTCAGTCTTGTTGATCTGCTCAGCAGTTGCTGTAGCGGAGTCATGACCACCAACAATAACACCATAGTCAGTGTTCTGGTTGTCTGTACCAGTAGTACCAGCACCACCGCCAACACTTGGCAGGTTGTTGGATACGTATACGCGGAAACCATTCCACTTGCTAAGGACCAAACCGTTACGAAGTGCACCGGATTCACCTTGGTCAGCATTCAAGAAGCGTGAGTCTTCGTCCATCAGGATTTCCATCATGATAGGATCGATAACAACCCAACGTCCGTCTTTGTCAACGTTCTGTTGGTCAAGCAAGCGACCCATACGGTTAATCATCATAACAGGAGAAACGTAAGACGTAGGAAGTGCAGTAGCACCAGGCAAACGAGCAGCGACAGGAGTAGAGTGGTCGCCAGCAGAAGTAGTAGTGATGTTACCAAATGAACCTTTAAGCAACTTCATTGAAGTCAAGAGTTCATCTGAACCAGCAGTCGATACAGACTTAGTACCGTTAACTTGATCGTTGACAGCGCCAGCTGCAGTATGCAAAGCAGTCTGCTTATAACCGGAGAGGTAGCCAAGGCATTCCTGGTCAAGCTGGTCAGCCAAGCGGTAAGCCGCACGGTTGGTAGCAAGGTCCATGAAGTTGACGTGGCTGTGTGCTTCTTCGATGTCGTCAATCTTGAAAGCGAAGTAGTTAGCTTTGTCGATTACGAGGGAGAAGTCTTCGTCGTCAAGGTCTTGAGCTGCGATCTGTGTACCACGAGCATAGCTGGATACAGAGATTTCAGGCTCTTTGATGATCTTAACAGTATCACCCTGAGCTGAGATTTCACCGAAGTAGTCGGAGTTAGTGATGTCGTTGGTGATCGACTTCTTACGGAAAGCAAGTTGTACTTTCTTAGAATAGATTACCGAAGAGAAGTTGCCGTTAGGCAGGTTGCCGTGACCGGCTGCGGATGTAAAAGCCATTGAGATATCCTCCAAAGATGTTTGGCTTGATAAGACAAGACACACCAGTAGTGTAATAGAGGGGTGTGCCTCAGTTAAGCGAACCTAAACAACCAC
>TARA_R110000782_G_C14819205_1_pt1 | contig 36260 bp, 61 predicted proteins | sample TARA_R110000782 | Tara Oceans TARA_R110000782 (sample SAMEA4397859) | marine metagenome | biome: Polar Biome; feature: [SRF] surface water layer (ENVO:00010504); material: water (ENVO:00002006), including particulate matter (ENVO:01000060) such as... | depth 5 m | reverse complement strand
TCGTTTGGTATCGCCGCCCAAATTTCGCGGCAATCTGTGTTTGTGAAGATCCAGTAAAAAGCAGATCTAGCGCTTGCTTTCGCGTCTTTGCCTTTACAGCCGCTTCCTAAACTGGCGTGGATTAGCAAGCCGAATTTATGTGAAGATCCCCACGGATGGAACGTCCAAACGCCTAAATCTTTATCGCCGTCTGTCTCCATTAAATAGTAAACGTCGCTACTGATATTTATACGCCAATCGGGAAACCTTTGTATTCGTCTGTAGTCTGTGCATCTTTCTATCATACGATCACCAGGCCGGTAACAAAGCTGCGCCATACTGCGCCGTCAAAGTAAGCCGGAACCGCTACCGCTGTCGCATCAGGAACGTAAACAATCATTCCCGTTATTAAATCGTTCGTTCCGGCTACCGGTAGATCTGCTACATCAATATTCGGTAGCTGGACGCCTACGCCTAGAAGCCCTTGGTTTATCTTGCGTTCTAATTCGTCGTTATAATTTTGCTGCGTGTTGCCGCGCTTATCCATTCCCCAATCGGGTTTAGTCGTTAAATGTCTGCTTTTAAATGCCATTAGCGAAGGTTCACAATCAAAAAGGAAGCGTTAAAAATTACGTCTTCTGTTGTATATATCCGCATTCCCATAAAGCCGTCGTACATTCCTAGACCGCCTGCATAATTCCAGATCAAATACTTACTGTATTCGCCTATCAAGCCCAGGTTTCTATAAAGCGGTTGCCCATAGGTTAGGTTGTCACGGCTTAAGAATAGCGCTACAGATCCTTCGGAAGCGTTGAAACCCTGGCTTATTCCTAGCTGGATACTCTGGCAAGAAAAATGATCGTATTCGGCGTGTTGAAAGCCCATATCAATAACGCGCTCGATTTCTTCGCCTAGATCTGTATTGATCTTTGATAGCTTGCCGAATTTTGTAGAACTAGAAGTATAATAGGTTCCTTCAAACTGATTAATAAAACCGGCCTTCCAGGGTTTAGAAACACTGGCTACGCGGCTTTCCAATTTAAACCAACGTCCATTAACAAAGCCTACGCTGTCATTCTTAAACGTAAGCGTAGCTATATCCTGACCGCGCCAGTTAAACCGGCCTGGTATAACGTCGCCTAGCTGTTCTTCGGTATATTCCGAAAGCATTAAATCAATAGCCTGGTTACTAATCTTCGGCGCGTTACCTTGCCCTACGACAAAGACGCCGAAACCCTGGTCTTTCTTCCGGCCTACAAAAAGCTGCGTATCCTGGTATTCAAGCGTTACGCCGATAATACCGTTTAGCATACTTGCGCCAGGTATCCGCGAATATGGATTAGGCGTAGATCCGGTATCCCTGAATAGCTCTATACTATCCGTTCCGCCAATATACAGCGTATTGTTTAGATTAAAGACGGAAGTATTTTTATCCGGTAAAAGTTCCGCGTCAAAGAATGATAAACTATCAACGGTTCCGGCTGCGCCTACGTCTGAAAAAAAGGCTGGATCACCATCAGACGGAATATAAATGAAGCGCCCGTTCATTTGTGCAACATCGGTACAGGGTACGAAGTTAGCGTTTTCTGTGTTATCGGATAATACATCTAGCAGGGTAATAGAATAAAGCCTGCCACCATCAACAATTATAACGGCTTCGCTAAAGCTAACCGCTGTTCTTATATTGGCTTCGCCTAGAATAGTTCCTATCGTCGTAAATGCGCCGGTAGCCAGGTTAGATATTTTAATAAGGCTGGTTCCGATAACCTGGTAAAGTGAACCGTTAAAGACAAATTGACCGCGCGAAACTTCGCCAACATCTGCGATAACTTCAATACCAGGGCGCGAAATTATAGCGCCTTCGCCGTTGTTATAACAGTTTGTCAAAGACTTACGCGAAGAAGGAATATCTTCTATTACGTCAAAGCCTTCCGGTAATGGTACTCTAGCCATTTACGGTGTCACCTTTGTTAAAGTAAGTATCATCAAACAATGGGTACTTGTTACCGGCGCCGCGTGGCAAGGTGCTAGATACTACCTTATCCGGTATTGTACAGACTTGATAAAGGTTCTTAACTGCGTTGTAATCGCGCTTCGCATTCTTCTCTAACGTCGGGGAAACTACAAGCTTTCCATTATCAAAGTTAGGGGCAAGTTCAAGCGCAAGGTTTGAAATAATTGCGTTAGTCGCGTCGTTTGGTTCGCCTAGTTCGTCGCCTGGGGCGTCAAGCGGAACAATCCCTAAAACGATCCCCTGGCTTGTCCAGGTCTGTAGCATGGAATTTAGGGCGTCTGCGCCTTCTACGACGGTTTCACTAGCTGCGGGGGCGGCGATAGAATGCGCGCCTATCTTCTTTAGGGCTTTTTGAACTATATCGGTTCCGGTAGTCATTGCTTTAAATCCCTTCTGTAGTTAGTCGCTAGCGGCGCGTTTTAAACGCCGCTAGCTGCTAGTTAGTTAGATCTAGGGGGATTTGCTAACTAGACTTGACCGCCGATAAGAATACCGTTCATTTCGGGGTTTAGATTAGTAACACCGAAGAAGATAGTCATACGATAAGTAGCAATACCGGTTTTAACGTCGCCTTGTTTGGCGAAGATAACTTCAAGCCCGGTATCAGTGCTAGACCGCATTACTGCTACGCCTGCCATATCTTCATTGAAGGCTAAAGATCCGCTGAAGATTTCAATACTGTCATTCATAAAGAACAGATTTGAAGTAGCGGCTGTAGTATTCAAGAACACAAGCGCGGCAAGGTTAGCCGGAATGCTATCACAATTTGCATAATCGTCGTTCACTGTAGGCGGTGTTGAACCTGGGCCAACAATGATAGGCGGCGAAATAGTCAAAGCGTTAGTATTGACTTCGATAACGGTAAAAGTTTTTAGCTGTTGCGTGTTGTTCTTGTTGATATGCGAAACCGCAAAAACATCAGCAATAGTAAACTTATCACCGGCAACAATGCCAGTACCAGACGTTACGTTTAGAACCTGGGTTCTGTTATCTACGAAAACGCCGCCAGTTTCAGAAACCGGGTCATAGTCCTGGTTAGCGCCTGCAACTGTTGTAGCCGCCGCTTGCGCCGTAACCGCTGGCGTAAACGAAGTTTTAAACGTGTTGAAGGAAGCAATCGGGCCTAACTCTGTATCTGATAAGGCTCTTTCAGAACGTGACATAAGAGTACGGCTGGCTAGATCGCCTGCCATGTTGTTATAATCACGCGCGTTCAAAACCATAGTCTTTTCAGCGCCTAGAACGTCGTTTTCAACCATTAGCGCATCAGCTAATGCGACGTTAGCATAACCAGAAAGCGCCGCTGTTACATCTACGGTTAAAGATCCCCACAGTGCAACATTGTTAGCAATGGCACGATTGACCACGGCTGATAGCGCTTGCGCGCCGGAACGGGCTTTACGTTCTCTGTAGCTAGGATCCCGCAAAGATTGCGCGTCTAACTGCCAGGTTACGTTTTCGATAGTATCAAGCGAAGCCGGTACTACAAGTTCGTGAACAGACGCAATAGCGCTGGAAATATCCAGGCCGGAAACGGTTGTAGAAATCATAGGCTGTGGACGCCATACCGTATCACCGCGCCGCTGCATGGCTTGACCAGGCTGTGAAAACATTGCTGCTTCCATAGCTACGGTATTGTCGCTATCGAATTTTTCAAGAACCATTTCGAATAGGTTCACTTCATCGGAAGTAAATTGGTTTGCTGCATTAGCCATAACGTAAAATCCTCATACAAGGGTTAAAGGGTAATACCCTTATCCTTCAAAGATTTCTTATACTTGCGGATATTGTTCATTCCTTCGGGATCGCCGCTAGCCGCCTTTTGTCTAAGCTTCGCTAACTGTTTTAGTGCGTTCTCGCTAGAACTTGCTTTACCGCCTATAATTTCTTCGTCGGGTTCGGGCGCGTCGGTAGTCTTTTTAGGCTTAACTTTTAGTTCAACCTGAAGCCTACCAATTTCAGCAACTCCCTTAATAGGATTAGTCTTAATCAGATTAGATAAGCGTTCGGCTTCTGCCGGGTTCTTACCTAAATAGTAAAGCATTGTCGGGCTATCATCGAAGTTCGAAATTAATTGGTTAGTAACATCTTGACCAAGAATTTCTATAGCTGCGTCTTCTACTTCGTTATAGTCTTTAGCGCCAAGCTTTAAAGCGTTCTGATAGTGTCCAGTTTGCTTCTTTACAAGATCTTTGCTAACCGCGTCTGCTTGATTGCTTTGCATAAAGCCCTTAGTAACACCGGCTACTTGCCTTTGTACTTCGGCTGAAATTTCGGCCTGGGTATGCTTCCGCTGTTCATTTCTGTAGGCGGGATCTTCATAACCTAAGTCGAAATCATCTGGATCTGGCGCCGCCTTCGGCTTTACCGCTGCTTCCCTTTGCTGTTCTATTGCAAGTTCAAGAATTTTGTTCTTTTCCCTTAATAGTCCGGCTTCGGTTGTCGCGTCGGTTGCTTGCTGCGTTGCCTTATCTACTTTTATGTTTAGCTTCTTTACTCGTTTCTGAATAATTCCATCAAGTGATTGCTGTTTAAGAGATAGCGTATCATTCTCTCTAACAATTTCGATTTCGTCGGAAACTTCTTCGCCGGTATCTTCGGTATCTAATTCTACAGGGTCTTCTTCCTGCGGCTCAACATCTAAGATAACTTCTTCAGTTTCGATTACGTCGGCATCATCATTTTTTTCCGCTGTTTTACCCATTATTTTCCTCATATGGTATATTGAGTGTTGCCTTTCGGCGCCTGGTTTAGCGTTCCAGTAAACGTATTAGTTATATTAATACGCGCAAAATACGGTTAATTCAAGGCTTATAGACCTTGCTGCGCCGTGTTCATTACGCGGTCACGAATAGAAAGAAGTGTATTTACCTGGGCTTCCTTCTGTTTTAATCCGGCTTCCTGAATAGATATAGCTGTTTCTACTTCAGTCTGTCGGGTTTCCGCCGCTTTCTTTTCTGCGTCGGCTGCGTTCGCCAGGCTCTTACTATCCAGGTTGCGCGCTTCGGCTTGTTGTTGCGCGGCTGCGGCTTTTACAAGTTCTTCCTGCGGATCTGGGCCTTTAGGTTGCTGCGCGGCTGCGGCTGCTTGTTTTTCTTCGTCGGTTTCTGGTTTCTTCAAGCCCATAGCTACCATATTCTTCCGGTTTAGATCCCTAATCGGATCCAGGCCGACGCCTGCGGTATTCTCTAGAATAACTGCCAGGATAACCGGTATATATTCCGCCGCCTGGGGAATTTTAATAAGCGTATCCAGCATTCCTTTTAGTTCTTCTACCGTCTGTTCGCGTAGGCTGTCATATGCCGGGCCTGCGTCTGATATAACTCTAAAGCGCTTGCCGCGTAGATTGTTACCTTCAATCATGCGCCCGGTTTCTTCGTCTATTACCGTCTTGAATAATAGCGTCTGGCTTTCGGTTCCGTCCTTACCTACCAGGTTCATAGTGCGCTGGCTGTCGTAAACTTCGGCTGCGATAGACTGATAAACTTCGCCTGACCATTTGATAGCGTTCCTGATATTATCGTTTATAGATTGCGTGTTCAGGTTTTCGCGTTTGGCTAAAGCGTTGATAGCCTTCCCGCTTGCATCAGGGTTTAAAGTTTCCTGGGGCGCGCCGCCTGTAACGCCTTGTATATGGTTAGGGACAATCTGCATTAGCGCCGTTGTAGATCCGTCTAGCTGTGGCGGCTTCAGGTATCCTAACGGGCCTGCCTGGATTACTGTACCATCATCATTCCGCAAAGCGCGCGCTAACATATACGGCTTGTTGTTACGATCCGCCCACAGATCCCCTATACCGCCTTGCATCTGATCAGGATCAAAGATAGGTACTTCCTGGCCTGCGCTGGCTGCGTTTTCCGCAAGCTGCGATATTTGCATATTCATTAGACGTTGCGGATCTTTAAGCTTGCGTATCAATCCGCTGTAGCGTTCAAGCCCGTCAACATAAGCGCGGTAGGCATAAACAGGAATGATAGGGATCCATTTACCGGCTATACGTCGCGTTTCTTCCAGGATCTTCGCGCCTGAAAATACAGTCTTGTCAATATGCTGCGTGATAACCTTACGCTTTCGCACAAACTTGCGTAGCTTGTCGGCTTTCAATTCCGTTTCTATTTCTACGTGGTCTTCTTCGTCAAAGCGTTCTTGTTCGCCGGTCTGCATATTGTTATAGACGTAGATTGTAGTTTTCTTTTTAACTACCTCATACCTGGTAGCAATATAAACTTTTTCTATTCTAAATTCGTTTATGTTCTGGCTTTCCAGGGTATCAGGTTCGTAAGCGCTAACCGGGTCTTCGTCTGGATACTTAGCCAGGAAGCTTGACCGGGTAAACTCTTTTAGTTCTGTACACCATCTAGCATCCCGCTTATCAATCCGCATAGCTGATATATCCCAAAAGACTGACCAGTAAGCGTTATAGATAGGGCGCCATTCAATGCGCTGTAGATCGTTTTCTTCGTCGCCTTCGTCTTCGAATAACGTACCAAGCTTAAACGCGCCTACGCCGCAAGTAGCGGCTTCGTCTACTGCGTTATCTGTGGATATACCGCCGCTAAACTGTTGGAAGTCTGCGCGGTAGATCCCGTTCAATAATTCCGCGTCGTCGTCGCTTGTCGCGGTATCGTCTGGCTTGAAGTCTACGCCTACCCGGTTTAGGTTCCATTCCCCTATGAACCGATTAACGTAATTAGAAACAACATCAAATTCTAACCTGGCGCGGTCTGCAAATTCTTCGTTATAAAAGCCTTCCCATTGTCCACCGTCTACGTTTTTAAAGCGCATATCTTCGTTAGCTTTTTCGCGCTGATCGTCTACGTTTTCGGCGTCCGTCGTTATGTCTTCCTTAAACTTAGCTAGCTTTTCTTCGTCGGATAGCTTCCCTGTTCTTACGTCGTCTTTAAGATCTATAGCCATAATTTAAAATCGCTTCTGGTTAGGGATTGAAAAAGCTTCTTGCTGCTTAACGGTAGGCGGCGCATATAAACACATCATAACCGCGTCTGCGGCGTTTGGCGAAGGTATCTTATACTTCGTTTTCATATCCGCCTTACTCATAATTTGTTCTAAGCCGTTCGGGTTGTCTTTGCGTGGTATTCTACAGATTTCAGAACGAAAAGCATCTGCATTCTCAATACCTTCAGAAGCGAAGCTTATCATATCTTCAGGGTCTACGTATTCTTTCTTAACAACACAGCGGTACGTATTGTAAATTCTGCGCGCTAATTCGCTGTAATATTGCGCCCGGTTGTTCTTAAAGACTTGCTTGTAACTCTTGCGGTTCTTGCTGTCTTCGTCTTCAATAAACATATAAGGCTTGTTTGCATTGTCCTGACCGGATCCGCTTAGACTACCTTTGAAAATATGGTACTGCGTTTTCGTTCCATTGAAAGCTATATTGATCTGTCGCTTCAGGCCGGTTCCCATACCGTCACCGTCCCATACGAACCAATCGGCGTTAGCCTTTGTAGCTTCGCCGGTTGCCCAATCACAAACAACATCTATTTCGCCGCTGTTCTTCTGCTTCACTTCCAGGACTATAGAACCGTGGCGCGTTGCAAAGCCGCCTGCGTCTTGTCCGTCGTCAAAAGGATCATGCGCGCATATTATAGCGCCGTGGGGTTTAAAGATTTCTACCAGGTGCGGGAGTTTATGCGCGTCTATGCAGGCGTCGTACCATTCCGGTTTTATAATGGATCCGTCTACTTCGTCAAACGCGGCGCCTAACCATTTATGATCGTATTCGGCGCGTGACATTTTTTCATAGTCGTCTAGCCGTTCATCTTCCAGGCCGGAATTTTTAAACCAGATCTGCGGAACGTCGGTATAATTCATTCTAACTATCATTACCGCATCATCTTCATAATAGCCGCATAGCTCTAGTTCTCCCTGGGCGCGCTTCAGGTAGCGTTCTGATATTGCGCTTGTTGTAGATCCCCTATTCATGGTTATGATGATTTCAGGGAAGTCTACGGGTTCACCGGCTATCATACGTTCGGTATCTTGTGGCGATAAACGAACGGATCCGGTAGCGATTTCTAAACTGTTCCGGCTTACGCCTTCGCCTTCTTCTATCCAAAGCCCGTCAATCCCGGTCAACATAGATTTGAGGTTAGCAACATTACGCGCTAGACCTACGTAAAAGATCCTACCGCCGCTTTCATGGGTAATACCTCTAGCGCCTATATCGAAGCCTGGTAGCTGTAGGCGCGCTATTTCGCTTTCCAGGGTTCTATGAACACTTTCTTCTATACTGTTCTGTGCTTCCCTTCCGCAACACCATAACCGCCCATTAGAAACCCTATCCAGGATATAGCCTGCTATGCCGGTAGTCTTTGTGGATCCGCGTCCACCGTAAACGATCTTCATACGTTTAGGTTTTGTAAATACAGGGTGTAACGGTTCCGCGTAGGGAATGATGATTTTATTTTGTAGGGTCATAATCTTTACCTACCGGAACAAACACAGTTTGCATAGGAAGCGCGCCGCCGTCGTGTCCTGCGTGTTTGTTATCTACCTTTTCAGATAGCCCTAAATCTCTTGCGATAATGTTAGCGTTTAGCTGTCCTGCGGCTGCGCCTGAAAACTTTTGCGAATACATTCTTTCCATTGCGCGCGTTATGACTTCGGTAAAGCCTTCTCTTTTATCGTATTCGTACCAGGTGTCAGAATTAATATCCAGGAAGCTAACAAGCCCTTGTCGCGTTGTAGCGCGTATCAATGGAACGTCTACCATTACAAGAACTTTATCTACTACCATCGGCTTAACTTCGTATAGGGGATAATCTATGCACCATTGGAAATACTGGTCTATTCCTTCCTGTAGATCTTCAGGCTTGGCAAAGATAGGTTTCCTACCGTGGCTTGATCTGGCCTTCCAGAACTCGTTACCTATTCGCTTGTCAATGCGGCGTTGTTCTATACCGTCTTCGATAACTTCTATAGCGGCTTCTTTGTTATCTTCGGATCTGCTCAATTGGATACCTCTTTATGTGCAAATAACGTATAGCGTATAAATACGCCTTTTCTGCGACACTATCCCCAGGACGGCGCGACGTTAAACCGTATAGGTATTTGTTCTTCTTCGTTTGTAGTGCTATTTGTGAGGATCCCGGCTAACGTATAGGGGCTTGTGCTGCTTTCGTCTAAAGCGGCTGTTTCCGTAGCGGTTAAAAAGCCTTCCCAGGTTCTAGCGTTACTCGCTGGAATTATCCTGGTAATTAATGCGGTATCTGCGGGATATTGTTTAACAAAGATTGTACAAATCCAGCCTGTAATATCTTCGCCGTTTCTATCAAAAATAAATGGTAAACTTTCGCCTTGCTGAATAACTGAAATCGCGCTCATAGTCTAATTTCCTTTTAGGGTGTTTGTCTTTCCCCTGCCAACAAGTATTTTAGTGCTTCCCCTTCCTGATAACGGCTTAATTACGCCGCTGTCTATTTTAGGCGATATAACACCGGAAGCAGGCGCGCCGCTTACCTCTATTGTAAGTTCAACTGTTCCCCAATGCAATACCATCAAGTTAAGCATTATGTATCCGTCGTTCCTATGGTTACTGAAGGCGTTAGCAAGCTACCGGTTATCTGCTTATCAATAAGCGGGGTTGTAGTCCCTTTTTCGTTTATTATTAGCCTGGTATTCGTTTCTACATGATCCCCTACTTCAATATTATAAACATCTTCCGAAGATCCTACAGGAACATCAATAAAGGCTAGTAGCTGTTCCCATTGCGCGCCTGCGGCGTCTATCGCTACTATATTAATTTTCGCGCCGTTCATTTCCGCCGCTGATAATTCTACTTTAACCGCAAAGGATCCTATCGGATCTGCTACCGGAAGCGTAGCCAGGTTAGCCAATGCGCCGCCGTCTATTGATACTTTAAAATCTCCGGCTGCTATCGTAGGGTCTATCTGAAATTCTGCCGGGTTAGCCTTGCTAACAAGCGCGGTATAAAACGAATAGGCTTTATTTTGAGCGGGTAAAGTCATTTTATCTAACCGCAAACTTTAAAGTATCTATTGTTATATTGCTTGTTCCTTCAGTGTTTTTAACCTGTAGGTGTAATATATCCCCAGGATCAACAACAATAGCCCAATCAAGCGGGGCGGCGTTAAGGTTGCTTCCTATTTCAAGCGGTATATCAACATTATCAGGCGGATCTAGCCCTACACCATTACGGCAAAGCTGGAAGTCAAACCTTTGACCGCCGCCCGTAGAAGAAGCCGCTACTATTCCAGATACCGTCATAGATTTAGGGTTTAGCCCGTCATATCTTAGCGACGCTATATTAGTATCTACCAGCGTAAATAATTCCATTGAGCTAGACGCTACGGCGCTATCGTTTAAATCAAAGTCTACAAATACATTTATTACGGCAATAATCGTTGCTACCAGGTTCCCGCCTACAAGGGTATCCCCTATAGTCTGGCTGTCTTTTTGTTCGCCGTTCTGTTGAGCGTTTACAAATTTGCTTGTTTCATCAAGTGAACTTGTATCCCAGGTTCCGGTTTCTGTCCCGGTAGGCGGGAAAGTAGCTCTAAAGGATATTTCAAAGCTATTAGCCTGGACGTTAAAAATTTTAAACCCGCCGCTGAAATAAACCGTATCGAATATTGATACAGCGGTAGATAGGGTTAAACCGTGGGCTATAGAATTAACCTGGACGGTAGTAGTAGAGAAAAAGCCGCTATCTGCGGCAATAAAAGCTAGACCTACTTCGTAAGTATTAACCGTAGCCGCTGTTACTACATAATCCCCGTTATACCCGGCGTTTGTAAATAAAGTATGTGTTACCGTTTCCCCTACTACAAGCCCGTGAGCTATAGCCTGAAATTGACTTTCCCCGGCGTTATCAGCGACTATAACCGGCGTAGCGCCTACGCTGTTATCAACGAAACCGGTAATAGATCCCGTAACACCAATAGCGAAAAATTCCCCGGCTGCGCTTTCCTTAACAGTATTTCTAATATTTATTGGACCTAATGCAAACGGGCTTAGATTAAAAACCGCTTCGCTTGGACCTATAACTATAGTTATGAAATCTACGTCGCCTAACGTATCTGGGCTATCTTCAGTATGAATAAACGCGCCTGTACCTAAAAGGTTGCTAATTACTACCAATCTTTCAAAGACTATACGCGAAACATTTTCAAGGCTAAAACCCTGGGAATATCCGCTAATAAAAACATTACGAACGCCTAGCGCGGGTAGGTTTGAAAAATTTCCAATAGTTTGATTAGTTCCATTAAATACCGTATTACCATCCCGTATAATAAAAGAATTTCCGTCAATATCAAACATAGTAGAACCGGCGCCGGTCATTTCTAAATCTACCGGATCTATTACAATCCGTTTACCGTCAGTAACGGTTAGTAGCGTTTCTGTACCGTCGTAAGTTAATGTTTCGCCCATCTCAATGCGACAATCTATATTTCCGATAAATAGCCTATTAGAAATAGTAAACGCTTCTTTAAAAATATAGTGACTAGCAACAAGGGTTATAACGCCGCTAACTGCGGGTGGAAGATCTGCTTCGGAAAAAACCTCTACTGTAAGCGCGCCGCGTTTCGAAACAAAATGATTATCGGATAGTATATCACCGGGCGTAGATATTAATCCGTCTGTGTCTATCGTAACGCCGTGACCGCCTTTTATCGCTGTTCCGGTTGTACCATCAAAGATAGATATTTCTTCGTCTATTGCTCCTACAGGGCCGGTAATGGATCCGCCGCCGTTAGATACAGCTAACCAACTAGCCGGGCCAATGCTTACCAATGAATAGATATTTATCGGACTTAGGACCAGGACAAATTTATTTAAGTTTTCGATAACTTGAAATTCTGTATCAGCATCCCGCGCGGCTATATCTGCGTATTCTTTCGCGTGAGGTACGTGCATATCTAATTCAATAAAATCTTTATGAAAAATATTACTCATAAAACTTCCTCTGTATAATTTCCTTGCCCGAAATTGCCGCTATTACCCAAGCAAATAGAACCGTCAACACCTAATATAAAATCTTCTGTTACAAGGTCCGTTGTCGTAAGTTCATAATAATCAAAAGCAAACCAAAAAGTATCCGTTATTGAACTTTTACCAAGCGCCCAACTATCATCGGGCGGAAGTGTTCTAAGTTCATAAATTTGCGTAGAATTAGGCTCGTTTACAAAGCCGCCGCCCTCAAAAGGTATTCTAACTTTACTGTTGGCTACAAAAAAGCTTGCCGGTAAAAGTACTTCATAGAGTGACGGTCCCGCAAAACCATCGGTTACGGCAAAAGACATTGGACCATTAGGCGGGATTGAACCTATATAAACCCAAAAGCCCGTAGCTAATCTTCTAGTAGGCGGTGTTAGCGGAAAAAAGAAAGCGCCTATAAGTTGTTCTGTATCTGGATCTTGATTATTAGCATCTTGTAAAATAAGCGGTCCAAGTATAGGCGTATGCGGCGCTATCGTTCCCGCGCCGGTGTATTCAATATGGGGAATAAGCGCTTGTGTTCCTGTGCTAAAACCGTCTGTCTGTATAAATTCGCCTGCGCCCGAAACCTTCAGCGCGCGCCCTAGCAGAATAGAAGCCTGGGCAATAGTAAGCCCGGTTAAATTCCAGACGCCTACATCCCTAAATTCTAATTGAAATTCTGAATTATCATTAGGGTCAACAGTTATTCTTAAGGATCCGTCCGTATTCGCGTCACCTTTCAAATAAATGATTTCATACGGATTATTTACGCCTACGGTAATACCGGCTGGACGTTGGATTTCTACCATATCTTTTTTGTCTCCCAACAAATTAGTAATAGCAAGTAATAGCAGAATATGACCATTTTTAGGCAGTATTGCAAAGGGTTAGTAACCGGCCTACTGTCTTTCTGCCGGTTAGGTTTTCCTGTCCCTAACATGGCTGGAAGCGTTTAGGTTTGTCTCCCGCCTAAACGCTTCCCCTCTTTAAGTCTCCCTTAGACTTCTTCCATCTTTTTTATCTTAGCAAGTTTAGAATAATATTCCATTGCTTTTTTTGCCTGGCCTGATAATTGCCTATCGCCGCTTTCAATTAGACGGATTGCGCGGCTGTCGCTGTAGCCTAAAACTTCCGCCGCTTTTTTTTGGGTCAATTCGTGCCTGGTGCGAAACTCTTTCATCTTTAATATCTTTCCGCGCTTCTTCAAGCGTCCGTAGTGGTTTGTTTAAATATGGGCTGTTCATTGCGCTTCCCACCATAATTTTAAATTCTGCGGTATTGCGATTGTCCAGGCTAAAAGTTCCCAGGCTAGCCATAAAGAACCAGGTACAGCTAAAGCAAAAAATCCGCCTGTCACAAAGCCTAAATTCCAGATCCAGAAAACCGCGTTAAGTATTACTAAAACAGTAATGATTTTTTCTTTGTTATGGTTATTTTCCATTGTCTAATTTCCTTCTAAGGTATCTACCAGGTTAGCTAGAAATTTAATTTCGTGCCGGATCTTGTCATTAGTGAACCTGGAATACTTCCGGCTATCATAAAGCGAAATTACCCGTCTACGCAATCTGTGGGCTTTCGTGGCTAGTTCCGCTTTTATAATTCTGTCTAAATGATTTTCAGCAAACGGGATAGCGCGCGAATAATCTGTAACCTTACAGCCGCTTCCATATTCGCTACCGTCGGTTAAAAGATAGCTCTTATCATTTGATAAAGTGAAAACCCTGTTTTTAATTTCCTCTACTTTATACGGGCCTTCTAACCAGGTTGAAAACTTCAGTGTAAATTTTTGGCCTATTTCTGGTAACAACATTTTTTTATTCTCCAGTGTGAAAGGGGAAGCGGGAAGCCCGAAAGCTTCCCTGGTTAGATTAAAACGGTATATCGTGATCAAAGCTAACCCAATAAGTCATAGAATAATCTGCGCCTTCCGTAGCTTCTGCGGCTTCGTCTTCGGCTGCGGCTGCTTCCTGCATTTCTTGTTCGTCTGCTTCAGGATGCGCGCCTTTAACGCCTGTATAAGAAGGATTTCTATACCAGGCGTCACGATCTGATAAAATCCATTCTACATCTGTACGTTCAGCGCCTAGACCGTAGGCGTAAGCCTGGTCTGCTTCGGCTTCTGTTGATACTACGAAATCTAATTCTTCCTGGGCTTGTATGTTCATGGTTCTAAGTTCCTATTGTGTTTCCGATAACCTATATATAGGATCTTAGAACCTGTTTGTCAATGCTTATTTATTACAAAGCGCGAATACGGTAATTTCAAGCATAGAAACGGGCGGTACGTGCCAAAGCGTTAGATTAGCTTCGTAGGTTCTCTCAACGGCTTGCATTATTAGATCTGCGTTTAACTTCAAATCTTGAATGCAAAGTAACGTCTTCGCTTTAACGATTTCTTGCCCGGCTGTTCCTTTCTCTATGCCAAAATAAATCCCGTCAAAAACGCCCATTAGATAAAACGCCCTAGCTTCAGGACTAAACTTTTTATAGTGACCGTAGTTTTCAATAGAAGCGGCTTTAGCATCAAAGCCTACTACCAGGACGGCTAGCGCCGCGATTGCGTAAACTGCGTGTAGTGTAATTTTTTTAAGCATGGTCTTCCCCTTCTACGTCGTTCTGAACATTTTCTAGAATGCTAACAATCCGTTTAGCGTGTTTAGAGATCTGCGTAAGCTGCAAAGCAGAACACCGGTAGCTTTCGTTCACGAAAAGCCCGTTTACCCGCTGTAGGTCAAGTTCTGCGAAGTCTAGCGCCTGTTGGTGTAGTTTCTGTTCCATAATCTTTCCTTTCAAAAAAGAGGGGAAGGAAGCGCCCGAAGGCGCCGCCTGGTTAAATGGCGATTGCTTGCGCCAGGTGTTTAAAATAATCGGCTACGCTACCGTTTACGAAGTCAATCTTAACTAACATTGCTTTGATTGCTTTCTGTTCTGCTTTTGAAGCTTCAGAAATTGCATCAATAACGATCTGCAAAGGAATGATATTTAAGCCGCTTTTGCCTTCTACTTCTAAAAGCATTTCAGCGTCTAAACCTTTTTCGCTAACCAATGTTTCTAAATATGTTTTCATGTTTTTAAGTTCCTATGCTGTGTTTCCGATAAACACAACATAGGTTCTTAGTTCCGCTTTGTCAATAGTTAAATTGTATATTTTTTTGCTTCTTCCAGGTTTGCCCCTCTAGCTATTGCGGCTAGGAAGTCTAGCGCCTGGTCAAAAGATGCGCCGGTAGTTTTAAAGCTAACGGATCTTTCGTCGTCATAAACATAAATAAACCATTTGCGGCTAACGCCTTGCGTACAAGTGATAGTAGGAAGGTTGCGGCGCGCCCTTGTTACGGCGTGAAAAAGTTTCGTATCCGGTGAGCGGGTTTCGTTAATAATCTCATTGATAACGCCGTATGAAACACCATAGCCGAAGCGTATTGTAGAATGACCTTCGCCTGCTATATGATCGTCCTGGATCCGAAGAAGGGTTTCTAATGGAAGTTCTGTTACGTCTGTAATAAGTTTAGTCATTTTCTAAATTCCTTTTAAAAATTAGAGAAGGGAAGCGGCGCCCAGGCTAGGCTAGTTCTTTTTGAACCGCCTGGATTGCGCCTTGCCAGATTGATTTAGCGCGCTTCAGCGCTGTAAGCGCCTGGCCTTTAGTAGCCTTTACGCCGTATTCGTCTGCGGCGTATTCTACGATTGCTACTAGCGCGTTATTCCAATCGGCTGAAACTTCGTAGTTAGTAGCGGCTTCTTCTGCCATTAGATCAATTTGGTTTTCTGTAAGGTAAGTCATATTTTTTAGTTCCTATCTCTGTTTCCGATATACAGAATATAGGTTCTTAGTTCCGCTTTGTCAACAACTAAAATGAAAATAATTTTCTAACCGTTCCTTCGCCTACGTCGTCTTCTATAATAATATCTTCCAGGTCTGACGGTTCTACGTCAAACTGGTCACATAGATTTAGATAGCTAGCGGAATTAACTGCGGGTTTATTTTCTGTCCAGGCGTCAAAGGCGTTATCTAGTTTCTTGAAATACTGCGGCGTTAAGGGAAGCGGCATTTTCATTCTTTCAATTTTTAATCTTGATTTTAATTCTGTCGCGAAATCGTTTTATGATTTCCTGCCCGTAGTAATAGCTTATCGCCTTAAATTGTTCCGGCGTGGTTTCCATAGGGATAAATCCGCAACTGACAAGCTTCGACATTAGGAAGTTATAAACGCCGCGCGCGTCTAGCCGGTCTTCAGCTAATAGCCCTACAAAGGCGGTAACTTCTTTTTTTGTGGTTTTAGTAACGGCGCAATCTACCTGGGTTCTAGTGCTAGCCGCCGCGTCAAAATGTAGAACCAGGTTAATTAAAATAATCACTGTGACGAAATAAACTGTAAGCCTAACCATTAAAATTCCTTTCCCTGTCGAGAAAGAACGGTTTAAGCTTAGAAATGAAAGAAGGTGAAATTAAGGAATGAAACAGGCCGACACAAATTTAATTGATAAATGCTACGTCTGCGGGAAGGCGGGTAGGATCTGCGAAGATCTGACAATAACCGGCGACAAGAAAATAGTTCACGTTGGAAACTGTCACGATAGACTAATAGCGCGGGATCGTTTTAGAATAGATAAAGAACTAGGCTTGCTATAATATCTGCTACCTGGTCATGCGTCCAAAGTAACGTAGGAACCGCTGGTATAGATAAAATTAGCATTGTGGATTTCACGATCAAAAGCCTATTCCTGTTTTTTCTAGAACCGCTTTAGCTATCCACAATATAAGCGCGCCTAGCGATAAAGTCACGGCGAAAAAAAAGCGCTTGATATTCTCTTTTAATTCTAAAATAAAGCTATGATGATTTTCAGTTTTTAGCCTGGACGTTAGAACTTCTTTTTCTAGTGCGTTAATTCGCAATTCCAGCGCGTCAATTAATGCAGATAATTTACTTTGATCGTTCATAAAAATAGCTTCTTCAAAATAAGGGCGGGAGTTCACACGCCGAAAGGATCCGGCCTATAGGTATTTCCTGATATTTCCTAATCTCCCGCATCCTTCGTAGCTACTTTTTGTGCCTTCCCTTAAACGATTGTAATTCTGCTTTGTGTTCAGGATATGTCTTAGTTAAGAATTTTACAAGACTGTCTATCTGTTTTTGTAATTCCACCTGGTTAGCTTCAATAACGCGGCTTTGCAATCTAATCTGCTCGTTTAAGCTTGAAACAATAGCGCGTAATTCTGCGGTTTCATCTTTCATTGTTACCAGGGTTTTGATTAGATCCGCGTTAGCAAGCTGCAAGCCTACATATTGATCTTGCATTCCTACTATATCGTTAGATAGATCTTTTACGGTAGCGGTTAGCGCGTTAAGCCCTATCAATCCCCAAACAATAGCAACTATGACGGCTGCGGATTTCCCGTAGTCTAGCGCCGTCTTTAAACCCTTATGCAATGGTCTGACCACGCTTTAAACCTTTAGGCGCCGTCTTCGGCTTCGGTCTGTTCTTGAATTTCTCTCTAGCTTTATCGCGCGCTTTCATGCGGTCTTTGCTATCTTGTAGCTGCTTTTTTAGCTTCCGAATTTCTTCTTTACCGGAAGCCTTTAAGCCTTTTTTAGCGGGTTTTCTGCGCGTCGTTCCTGGCATGGTCTAACCTCTTTTTGTGTGAACTACCAATATAATAGCGCGGTTAGCCGTAGGTGTCAAAATGCTGCTTCAAGCCCGTATATTTTGTTCGCTGGTCTACATGGATAAAAGTATTAGCTACTCTAACCGTCCAGGCAAGCCGTAAGGCTATTTCGATAAACCGCGCCTGGTCAAAAATATTAGGCTTCGCCAGGTCTACCGCTAGCGTGTTCGTTGCATACTTCCTATTGCCTATCAGGTGTAGGCTACTTTTTGCCGCTGGCAAGCCGTCCTGTAAAAGCTTTTCGTTATGCGCGTAGGATCTACAGCCGGAATTTATTACCATCGGCTTTGCATAGGCTACCCGCAATTCTTCCAGGTCTTCTATAAACCCTTCCTGCAAAATAAGGTTGCCGGTTGTCGGGCAAGCTAATTCTTCTTCTGTGAAGTGTTCCGAAAAATACGTCATTGTATCCCCTCTTTAAGATCCGACAATATGCGGTTATATCCGTCTTTCGAAATTGACGGCTTTTCAATTGTTCTTAATCCGTTTCGGATTTCATTAACGCGCCCAGGGCCGATATTAAAAACGGCGCCTATCTCTAAATCCGTTTTCCATCCCGCCGCCTGGATATGCAAATTAACCTGGTGAACAATTTCAGACGTTACCTTGCGCGCAATGATGCGCCGGTTCGTGTGGCGCTGTTTTCGTTTCATCATTGATAGGGCGCCATGTATCAGGCGAAGCGCTTCAGCGCTTTCTAGCGTCTGTATATCCCTTATAATATCCATTGCTTCGCGTAGCTTTTCCCTTGCCGCTGGTATGTTTGTAGCCATTACCCTAACCGCCTTTCTTTTGCTATATCTAAACTAAATATATGTCTTCCTGGTGTATCAAAGCGCTGGTCTTCGGGCCATTTGTCGAATTTTTTGCGCCAGGATCCTTCCGGGCTATCTGTAATCGGCTTATTATATCGCGCTAACTGCTTTGCATAATCCGCCGCGCGCTTTTCGCTTTGCCAGCCGTTGCGGTTTGCCCAACGTCTAACGGTTTCCCCGCTAACGCTAACTATTTCCGCTATATCTTTTAACATCAGGTCTGTATTTTCATACAGCCGCTTGCATACTTTATGTTTATCGCCTTCGTTCATTTTATAAATTCCTTTTAATATGTGAAAATTAGGAAAATTTAATTAGGGTTGTTTTCTATCTCCTTTAATAATTCTGGCAGATCTAGGCCAGGGATAACCGCCCTACAAATTAATTCCATTGCTAAGTCAAAATATTTTTTAAAATCTACGCCGTCCATATCTTCAAAAGAGGTGCTACCCTGATATGTAAATTTATACCCGTCTGGAAACTCATATTCTGTATTGTATCCTAACCTGTCCTTTAGCGCGTCATGCAGGACAATTGTAGACGGAAACTGTTCTTGGTTTTGCACTACCTTTCCTAATATCACCCAATATAGGCTATTCTGTGGAACGCTTCGCGGCTGCGTAATTTTAGCCTTCAGCGGTTTATTTTTCGGAAGATCTTCTATCAAGGCTTTGTCCAGGACGCCCATAGGTTCAAAATTCCCGAAAACATTTTTCTTTATATAAATTTCTTTAGCCATTTTCTGCCCATGCTTTATAGCGTTCGCGCGCTACTTCTTTTATTTCGTCAATCGTGTAGCCATGTTTCATCCAAAATTCTACTTCGCCTGCGCCTTCTTCCTGGTGGCAATCGTAACATAGCGGAAGCGTTAAATCGTCGTCTGGTTTGTTAGCTTGTCCGGCGCCTTCGCCGTGACGTATATGAGCGGGTACGACGGTTTCAGGGTTGCTATGACAAACAAAACAAAAGCATCCCCTGAAAGCCTTTTTAAGATAGCGCGGCAAGCGTTTAAAGAACCGCTTCGGTGAAAGGAAGTGAAGAACCTGGTCAAGCTTGCTTTTTTCGTCAATCATTCTTCGTTATTCCTTTCCCTGATTATCTCTATTTCTTCCGGCGTGTAAATTGTTCCGCGCTGTTTGTGGGCTGATAGCTGCATTTGTGCGAAGGATTTAGGAAGCGCTAAAGTTTTAGCCTGGGCTTCGCATCCTAGAAAAAGATCCGCGACGGTAGGAAAAAATTTATTCCGTTTAATAATTTCTTCTACAACGGATTTTATAACCGGTTCCGAAAACTCTTTAAGCGCCGCCGCTAGCGCCTTCGTAAATATACCGGCGTCGTTTAGTTCCTTCGAAGGATAGGATCCGGCTAGCGTTCTAACTATCGTAGGAATTATTGTAAGGTCTACAGGCTTCGTAAACTGGTCTACTTCGTTAATTATACCTTCCAGGACGCTAACGGGTAGTAGCTCCGTTTCTGGCTTCCAGGCGTCGCCTTTAAATAGTTCTTTCTGAAATCGCTTAGTTAAGCTTTCATCGCTATAAAGCGCCGGTAGTTTTTCCATTAGAATAAATTCCCGTTTGCTGTTCCGTTTATTTGCTTGTCCAGATCGTCAATAGCTTGCATCAAAGAATTTTTGCCGCCACCTGAATAGCTACCCTCTAAGATCCTTATAAATTTAGCCGGTTGCAAGATAAAATCTAAATCCGCTTTCCATCCTTGTTTGTTTTGTCCGGTCAAAAAAGGTGAAGATGCTACCAGATCAAGCGCGGCTTTCCATCCCTCTATACCGTCGCATTCTTTTAACCTGGCTTTAATCTTTGCTTTGCGTGTAGGGCTTAAAACTTGCGCTTTAGATAGACCGGCTTTTTCTGCCATATCGTTATAAAGTTCTTTAGCTGTTATTATTGTTCCATCACCTGATAGCTCTAAATATTTCTTAAAATCCTTATCAGGGGAAATTTCTTTTAATATATTTTCTTCTTCTATTATAGTTACTGGTTCAGTAATAGGTTCTGTGCGTCTGTCAGACGCCCCCCCCAGGTCAGATAGACGCCCCCCCCCTGTCACTGTGACGCCCCTAAAAGCATCTGTATTGATATGATAAATAGAAGAAGTTTGCTTATTATTATCATATCTTTTTTCCGTGGTTATAAATCCTTTTTCTTCAAGATCCCGTAACCAGCGCTGAACAGACCGCCTAGATATTTCTGTTTCTTCCGAAATCCTAGCGACAGACGGAAAGCAAGTATTTTCTTCGTTAGCGTAGTTAGCCAGGCAAAGAAGAATAGTTTTGCTGTAGACGTTACCAGTTTTGACTTTTAAGGCGTCTGCCATTGTTTGAAAACTCATTGGATTAGATCCCGTTCCTTCATTTGTTTTGTGTGAATTACTAATGCTTCCTGGTAAGCTAACTCTGCTAATCCAGCGCACAACGGGCAAGCGTCAATACGGCGTAGGGTTCCTTGTTGGATACCTGTATCTTTGCATTGTGGGCAGATCTTGTTTTGTATAATCATTTCGTACCTTTTGCGAAGGTGTTTAAGTTTTGATAAAACCCGCTGTTTTCCGAATTACGGCTTCAATCGTTTATATTATTCTGTTCTGCGTTTTCCGATAAAAAAGACGGCGCCTATTTTGGCTTTGTCGGAAAACAGTGCAAAAGGTGGAAGCTAGAAGCTTCTTTATAGACGCAATATGAAACGTCTTTTAGCGCCGTCTTAAATCCATACATAGGCGTTAATTTTATAAATGTAAATCTAAATCTTCGTCTGATACCAGAATAAGCGTATTTTTAACGCTACTTTTGCAGATACTAACGGCTACAAGCTTCCTATCGTCTGGCGTGGCTTTAATCTTTACCAGGCAATCCAGGACGCCTTTTAAAAGATTGTCTATATCTGATCGCGTTTTTAATGGAACCTGGACGGCTACGCTATACGGGCCTGTTACGGGCGGTTGCTTGCATATCTTCAATTCCCAACAGATAGCGGTTTGATACCTCTTAAAATCTTCTGTCTTCTTCCGGCCTTTAGTAGCGTTACCGTAGGCTTTGTTCAGGCTTTTTAGCGGCGTTTCTAAAATATATTCGGCTATTGTCATTTTTTACCTTGTAATATCTGTTTACATATGTAAGTATAATAGCAGGAAAACACGATAAAGGAAATAACGATATGAAAACTTACTCGAAATCAAACATTATGAAACGCGCTTGGATGATCTTTAAGGATACGTATAGCTTTCCTGAAGTTCCTTTTAATTCCATTGGCAGAAATTGCTTTGCCGCCTGCATGAAAAAGGCTTGGCTGGAAGCTAAACAGGTTCCGGCTAAACTTAACCAGGCACGAATTGATCTTATCAAAGCGAAGATTGAAGATCTTCCTAACCTGGGCTTCGGTTTCAATATCGCAAAAATGCGGAACCAGTTAGAAACAGAATTAGCAGGGGCGGCGTAATGTCTATAGAAATCAAAAAAACAATTGAGCTAAATTCTGAAATTTACGGCGACAAGATTAGCGCCGAAATTAGCGGCGACAAAATATGTCTGCGATACGAAGAAACAATTCTTACAGACGAGCTAGAACATTTCGAAATGTTAGAAGTCTTTATTTCAGAATGCAGAAAGGTTATTGACGAAGGCGTAAAATAAACACTTGACTTATAGGTTCTAAGTTCCTATATTATGTTTATCGGAACACAGAACAGGAATTAACATTATGAAAATTTTAGTAGCTTGCGAAACATCAGGAATAGTTAGAGAAGCATTTAACCGCGCCGGTCACGACGCCTGGTCTTGTGATATTCTTCCTTCTGATACGCCTACTAACAAACATATTACGGGCGACGTTCGCGACGTAGTAGAAATGGATACCTGGGATATGCTGTACGTAGCGCATCCACCATGCACAAGGCTAACAAATTCTGGCTGTAGGTGGCTTATAGAGCCTTGTAACGAAATTGGCGGAACCTATTCAGAAGAACAAAGGGAAGCTTTCAAGCTTATGAACCGCGAAGAAAAATTAGATTTCTTGTGGACGGATCTACAGGCCGGTGCGGAATTATTTAGCTTCTGTTTGAACGTAGACAAAACACACGGAATTAAACATATCGCGGTTGAAAATCCAGTAATGCACAAACACGCTAAAGCGCGGATCAAAGGTTACTTTAAATTTTCACAATCTGTACAGCCGTGGCATTTCGCGGAAGGCGACGATAGCGAAGACAACGTAAAAAAACGTACTTGTCTTTGGTTAAAGAACCTTCCTAACCTGGTAGCTACAGGAAACGTAGACGGATCTACAGCGCGCGCCGATTGCCATAACGCAACACCTGGTAAAGATCGCTGGAAAATACGTTCAAAATTTTATGACGGTATAGCTAACGCTATGGCGGATCAATGGGGAAGCATCCTAGAAGGGGAAGCGGCATGAAAACGAAATCTTACATGATTGATATTATTCGAAACAATATTGAAGAACTTGAAATAGCTACCGCTACAACGATAGTTAAGGAAGTTAACAGAAGCGTTGAAAGCGTAGGCGATAGACAAGAACATGAAATTATTGGCGAAGGTCAAGGCTTAAGCTATCACCTTTTAACGCTAGTCGAATTAGGCGAAGTAACAGTAACGCCGCGCGATACTGAAGCAGGCAGAAGCGCGTATTATGTTTGGGCTGGATCTGAAAAGGAAACGCTATGAAATGTATTAAAACAGGCTGTCACCTTTTTCTAGCAAACTATGGGGAATTTTTGCGGGGCGACGCTTTCGAAGGCGAAGGCGTTCTACTCTTTAGAATTTCTGATCGTAGCAGGAAACCGCTAGATACCAATCTTCATTTTACCGTCAAGCATGAAAGCATCTGGTTTGATAAAGACGACGCCAGATCCACGCTACTAGCTTATGAACGGAATGTACGTAATCACGGCTACCAGGGGAAGCTTATCAAGACGGGTTTAGAAGATGGATAAAGAACAATATATAAATTTAATAGCATGGCATAAAATCGCCGCCGCAAGATCTGCGCGAATAGAATTTTTGGTTGTTATGATATTCGCGGTTCTCTTTATCGAACAAATTAGAGTGTGGTTCTAATGGATAATATCTTACACGCCTTCGTAGGGCTGATAGGTAGCGGCTGTTTAGTATTCTTTGGCGCCTTCCTACATCAATCGTTCTTAAAGCGGTCACTGAAGCGCTACGGCAATGTTATTCTTGACGGCGTTATTCTAGAGGAAAAACCATGAAAGACGGTATAGCGGAAGTTAAAGGATATTTATACAAAGGATCTTTTTTTAAATCCAGGCTAGGCGCGCTAGAAGCAAAAAGGCGCGAAGAACTTGTAGATCTTTTCAGTAAACATATTGACGCAACAATGAACCAGGAATACCGGCAAACGGTAGCTAGCGCCGTTGACTTGATCGCCGCGTTCTGCGCTACGCATCCTAGTTTTGTTAGGCAAATTTTAGAGGAAAAGGAATGAAAGACGAAATTAAATGGCCTTTTAGCCTTCCGTTCAAGACGGCAGAAAAACTAGATTACCTGATCATTGACAAGATGGTTAAAAGTGAATGGTCAGACGGTGGCGGGATATGGAGTAAACACTGGTTAGATCTGATCAGCCGCGATAATTGGAAGCCGAAAAATTCTAAAACCATACAGGTTCAATATTCCTATTTTGACGCCGGGGAACTTCAAATAGTAACCGCTGAACGCGGAAGCCTAGTAGCGCTTGCGCCAAAAGTTAAAACCGTTCTAAAGGCTATCCAAAAACAGGCGGAAATCAAAAAGAAGGAAAGCGCCGAATTTGCAAAGCTGAAAGCCAAGATTGAAAGCCTGACGCCTGAACAGAAAAAACGATTACTAGAGGAGCCAGAATGAAAAATATTATCGGAATATGGGTTTCTATCTTCGTCGTAACAATCCTTTTAGCAATCGTCGGTTTAAACCTGGCTGCGTTTTCTACGCCAATGAACGACGCCACAAACTTTCTAGAAAGCATTAAAAAATGAAAGCATTTAGCCGCGCACATGACAAATGGATCAAAGCCGCTAACCAGAAACTAATAGACCTGGCAATAGCTACAGCGGATCTAATCAAAGATCACCAGGATATGCGGCGACGTATAACCGCGCTTGAAAAGCGGCAAGAACTATTCAATTTCGATACGCCGGAAAAAATGGATTTTCGGGAAACCTACAAGCCCGACAATAATATTAAAAAGGAAAGCGAAGAATGAAAAGGATAAAAGTTTTTGGCGGGAAATATGAGGTCTGTTCTGACGGGCGGGTATGGTCAAATAATAGGGGCGGAATGTTTTTGAAGCCTTCTTTTTCTACTACCGGATACTGCCAGGTTGCGCTATGCGAAAACGGCGTACATACTTCGTTTCTTCTTCACCGGCTAATAGCTAAATGCTTTGTAGACGGCTACCAGGACGGTTTAATAGTAAGTCATTTAGACGGAAACAAGTTAAACAATAACGCGGCTAATCTGCAATGGCGGAAACGTAGAGAAGTAAAATTTTTTGCTACGCTTTCGGTTCCTGAAGTTATCGCAATCAAAAAAGATCTTTCTAGACAAATGACGGGCGTTAGCGTCGCTAGAAAATACGGCGTTAGCGTTTCTACGGTTAGCCGTATCAAGCGCGGCGAAAATTGGTCACATATTTAAAAGGGTAGTTATGAATATTTATATTGATATTGAAACGATAGGCGGCAAGCGGGAAGCTGTACCAGACGAATTTTTGAAGGTTGCCGCTAACCTGAAGGATCCCGAAAAGATCGAAGCCGCGCGCGTATTAGCGTTAGAAAAAACTTCCTTCAATGGCGCCTTTGGGGAAATCGTTTCTATAGCCTGGGCGGTAGACGGCGATAAAGTAAATTGCTTTAACCGCGAAGGCGAAGACGATAGCGAAAAATGGATGTTAGAAAAATTCTTTATGGCAGTAGAACAGGCAATCAACCGGCATAGAACAAGTTCTGAAAATTTCGGCTATAAATGGATAGGCCATTTCATACAGTTTGATTTAGGCTTCCTGTTCAAGCGCGCAAAGATTTTAGGCGTAGATATGCGGTCTGTTAATCTTCCCTGGCCTGTTAATTCCTGGGATAAGCAAGTAGTAGATACTATGTATTTATGGGCGGGAAGGGATACCGTATCACTTGACGTTCTGGCGTTTGTCCTGCTAGGGGAACGGAAAATAGAAAGCGGCGCCGACGTAGCTTTCTACTGGTCTGAACATGAATTTAAAAAGATCCGGCTTTACAACATAGACGACGTTGAAAAAACGCGGAATGTTCATAAGATCCTGGCGCCGAAGGGTTCAATAAACTTTTAACTTTACATATGGCAAGGAATAGTCTAGGCTGTTCCTTGTTATTCACTTCTAATTTAAAGGGTTAGGAATATGGCTAAAGCACCTGAAAAGAAAACGGAACCTACAGAACCGCTAAACGTACATCAGCGGATCATAGCGATTATGCGAAGCCTGTCTTATGTAAAAAAAGGCGGAAGAAACGAATTTCAAAAGTTTAATTTCGTAAAGCATGACGACGTAACCAGATCCGTTCGGGAACAATTAATAGAGCATGGCGTTCTATCTATTCCGACGATTACGGAAAGTTCTTGCATTGAAATTACCCAAAAAAATGCGCCTTCGTATTTGACGACGATAACAATGCAATGCGCGTTCGTTAATATAGATAACCCTGAAGATAAGTTTTCGGTTTCTGGCATAGGCCAGGGAATTGATAGAAACGATTTAGGGCCGGGCAAGGCGACTAGCTACGCCTTCAAAAATATTCTTCTGAAAACCTTTGCGCTTGAAACTGGCGAAGCGGATAACGAAGAAACTGCCGACGATAAGCAACCGGCGCCGAAGCGGAAGCCGCCAATTAAAAAGGTAGATCCTACGGCGCCTATGAACAAGGCAGAATTAACCGCTGAATATCCGCGCATCAAAGATATGCTGTTAGCGGCTACAGGCGAAAACCAGGCGCTAGAAGCCTACAGCATTTGCATGGATCAAATTAACCGGATGCCTGATAACCGAATTGAAGCCCTACAGAAACAACGGGATCGCTTTTCGGATACGCAAGAAAATGTAGATCAAGATACCGGCGAAGTTTTCCCAGGTGATATAGAATGAACGAAGCTATTAGATTTTCTAAGCGCTGGCCTGATAGAAAGGGTTTCCATAAAGAAGATATTTATCAGTTTGAAGACGAAACCGGCGAATATCTTTTAAAGGTTTCTGACATATTAGCCTTAGAAACAGAACTTAAAAGCTTGCGCCAGGCGCTAGCAAGTCAAACAATTATTAGCGAAGAAAGGCGCGAAGAAATAAAAGAACTTCATACGGCTAACCTTAAATTATTAGAAAGGATTTAAGATGCGAAATTTTACTAAGACATTACTTTGTACCACGGCTGCTATTATCGCCCTAACCGGCGTAGCGGTTGCCGGTGTTGCGGATCCAAACGACGACGCGGTAATACTGCCGTATGTTGCGCTTGATTGTACGCTTGTTGGCGAAGATACTGCTTGCCAGCGTCAACACGGCGAAGGCGACGCGCCCGAAGCGCCAGCGCCCGAAGCTGAAAGCGAAGATCCAGGCGAAGACGACGGCGAAGATCAAGGCGAAGATCCAGGCGACGAAGGCGAAGCCGAAGACGGCGACGACGGAGAAGCCGAAGGCGATAGCGAAGGCGGCGAAGCTGAAGAAGGCGGATCCGACGAATAACCAACCTGGGGAAGCTTTCGGGCTTCCCTACTTTCAATCTTATAAAAGGGAAACATTATGAAATTAGCAGAATTAAGCATTACGCGCGGCTGGCGCTCAAAAGATCCTTTATCCGGTACTATCAAATTTACCGGCGACGCAGGCGACGTTACTTTGAACCTGGACGAAGAATTTTCGCAAAAGATTGTAGCGCTGTTTGCTGATCAAATGATAACGGAAGCTAAAACGCTAGCAGATAATCTAACCGCTTCGATTATCGAAGGAACACCGGCTACATTGATTGCGCCAGACGCCGCCGCTAAAGGCGACGTTTATAAAGGCTACAAAGGTGATGATCAGTTTTGATAACCGATAGTCAATATAATAACCTACGTCTGCTGTATGACCAGGACGGGCATACAGTAGATAAACGGCTTTGGACGGGCGGAAGGGTATCAATCCGGCCTAAAGCTATCCCGCCCTTCTGTGAGGTTGTTACCCGGCGTTTTATGCTATGGTATCCTAAACGGGTTCAAGCGGTCTTTGAAGATCCAGGCGTACAGGAAGTAGTAACGGTTTCCGCATTAGCGAAGGCAAAGGCAGAACTAAGGGAACCGGCGACAAAGAAACCGAATAACATCTACAGAATAAAAATTTAATTGGAACCCGCGCATAATCGGGCCTTTTAGCCGGTTTTCCTGTTTTCCGGTTCCAATGGAAAAACAGGATCTTATTTAGGGGAAGTTATGACAGATCCAGACAAAGACGAAATGTTGTTAGCTATCAAAATGAACCTGGCTAATATCTTAAACCTGATTAGCGGCGAAAGTGTTGTAACGCTGATTATTCATGACGAAAATACAAAAGAAAAACTTGTCTTAACATCGGGCAATGGTCTTGTCGGGCCTGCGGCTGCTATCCAGGCTGCGTTAGAAGAAGAAGATATAAAACCGGTTCTGCATTAAGAAATCATAAAAACGCCTTATTGCCGCCTAATGTAAAGGCTAGTTTAAAGTATCTAAACTTTAGAAGGCGGGTTTACAATGAAAGAACTATACTGGTCAATCATCGGCGCTATTGCCGGTGTTTGTTTTTCTCTACTAGCTATCTACCTGATAAGCCTTACTTAACATTTGATTAGTAGCGTAAATAGTATTAAACTTTACTTTTAACTATGAGGTTAAACCAATGCTCGAAGCCCTTAAAGGAAAGAAAACGATAGCTACGGCTATTGTAGCGATTGCGGGAACCGTTGCCGCTTACTTCAATGGTGATATTACTGATTATCAAGGGATCGTCGCTATTTTCGGCGCGCTAATGGCTATCTTCCTTCGTGACGGTATTAAAACTGAGGCTGCTAAGTGAAAAAGTTCATAACGCTTGCGGCTATCTTGTTCCTGGCGTCCTGCGCCGGTCTACCTGATATGGCGCCGCGCGAAAAAATGGCGCTAGGCTGTGATGCTTCCGCGCAAGTAATGGACGTTATTAACGACGTTATAGCGGCTGATATTGTAAAGGTGAATAAAGGTGAAGACGCCGTTATTAGCCTGGATAGCCTAACGGCTTATGAGGTTTCGAAGAATATTATTGTCGGCTACTGTACTGCGGCTGTTCTAGACGTAGCAAAGGGATTGCCTGCGGTAATGCGCGAATATTCGAAGCTTAAACTTTTAGAAGCAGGGGTTAGTTAAATGGATCCTTTAGTAATGGCTAGCTTATTGAAGCTTGGCGCGTTCGCTGTTGAAAAGGCTATTATGTATTCCGAAGGCGGATTGACTACAGAAGAAGTAGAAATCTACGTTCTGGAAATGCAAGCCGGAATGAACCTGGCTAACGATAGGGCTAACCGGCTTATTGCCGCCAGGCGCGCGCAATAATGGGCAAAGGTTTTGGATCTTTGCATACTCTTACAGACGGTGAGCGGTTGTATATCGTTCGCCGTCGTAAGAAACGAACACAGAAGGAAGCCGCCGCGCTTTATGGTGTTTCCAGGGTAACGTATAACCGTTGGGAAAATGGTCTAGCACCTGGGCCTACAGAAGCTTTAACTTCACTATTTCCATATGAACGCTGTTTGATTAACCGGCGCCGGTCTGGTTCAAGCCAGGGCGCGCTATCAAATCGTTTAAAGATTTCTAGAAACTGGCTTAACCAAATGGAAAACGGAAATATTGATTGTAAGCCGCTTATTGATTATTGGGAACCGAAGGAAGAAAGCGCGGCTATATTTTAAGATATATTTATCTTGCCTGGTTCGTCCTTCGTTTAATTTTTCTTGGCATCTTGCATCTTTTCAAGGCGTTACTATTTCGTCGGGAAAAATACTAGCCTTCTTCGCCTTTGCCGCCATATCAGCAAAACCAGTATCAGCGGAAAACGTAGCGTCATTTGCCGCCAGGTGTTTAATTAGACCGGCTACAACCGTTTCTAATCCTTTAGCATCAATAGCCGCCATTAGATCCGCTTCGGCTTTCTCGTTAGCCGTTCGTGTGTCCGGCACATCTTCCCATGCTGTCCCGTTCCAGATTTGATTACCCTCTGGCGCGGTAGGAACTTCCTGCAAAGTCTTTGTCTTATTACCTGATCCGAAATATGTTCCATCAGAATTAATATAATGTTTCATTTGTTTCATTTACTTACCTTCACGAAAATTCAAGGAAAAATTCAATATCCCAACTAGCGTTTGCGCCTAATTGAAGACTACCAGAAGGATTAAGAAGCAGACTATATCTGTTAGTAGCAGAATTTCCCATTCTTACGTCAAATTGCAAGTCTGTTGCATTAAACGCCTGTCCCGGCGCTGCGGTATCAGATATTGTATTATTCCAAACAATCTTTTGACCGGCTACATACCCTTGGTTTGCAGTCATATTGGTTATTACTACTGTAAATTTGTTCAGGCCCGGTAAAGCGTCAAAGCCGTGAAGGAACTCAAGAAGCGTTGTACCTGTTGTAAAAGAGAAATTACCGCTTCTGAACTTGCCTTGCACACTATCAACTAAAACGCTGCTCGTGTCCGTTGTTAGGCTCGAAAGAAATTTATACGCCGTGTAGCCTGTTGGGATATTTGCCGCAATAATGCTGGTATCAAAACCGTAATCAATAACACCGTCTGTATCGCGTCTGATAGCAAAGTAATAGTAAGTAGTATCAGCCGCAACCGTTCCGCTAAACAAGCCGCCGTTACCGTCGCCAACTGCCCAGGTTGCGCTAATATCCTTTTGCATAGCCGCGCCGATCATATCAGCCGTATTCAGATCATCCCGCGCAACTCCATCGGTTACGGCAATAAGGTTATAATCTCGATAACTTATGGTTCCCGCGTCTGTCGCAACAAAGGCAATGTCATTAACCTGTATTAAACCGGCCCCGGTTGTTGTCACCGTTCCTTCTGTGACGTTATAGGTTGGCTCTGTAAAGCCAGATAATGTTATTTGATTATCGCCAACGACAAAGGTTGGCCCCGGTGTGAAGTTAAAGGAAGCATCAGAACCAACATTGCTAACCGTTGCAACCGCAAGAGTACCAAGCCCAATAGACATAACGCCGCCAGACGAATGACCTTCAGGTAATGGCGCGCCGTTATCGTTAATAATTGTCGGTAAAATGTTGCTATCGACGTCGGTAAATAACCGGCCTATCTTCCTGGATAGCGTATAAAGCGCCGGAATATTTGTTATACCGTTCGCTACCAGGTCAATTCCGTAATCTACGCTAGTTAGATCTGTTCTTAGCATGGCGTAAATATTGTAAGCGCTGTTCGCTACAATAGATCCGGTTAGCAAAGCGCCGTTACCGGTTCCTACTACCCAGGCTGCGTTAGCTTCCTTACTAAGCGCTAGCAATGTCATATCTTGCGCGTTTGTACTGTCGCGCGCTATGCCTGCGGTTACATCAAAGTTTTGAGTATCGGAAACGCTGCGAGTAATTACGCCGTCCCTATAATAATCTTCCGGTAGCGTTTGCGCCGCCGCTAGAACATTTACAAGCTGGAATATATCATTATCACTATTGTAAACTACGACGATTTCGTAGGTTGCTACCAGGTCATCAGCTACCAGGGCGCTAGTAAAGTTCTTTTGAATAGCCTTCGCGCCTAGTCCGTCAATATTCAGCGTTACGGGGCCGGTATTATTTGAACCCGCTGTAAAAATATACGTCTGACCGTCAACATAAGACGTTAGAGTATTAACGCCGTTAGCCGTGATAGTATCGGCGCCTAGAATATCAGTTAGAATAGAGTTACCAACATTTTCAACAGATCCGTTATCAAGTTCCTGTAGAACCTGGACGCTATCAACGTCTTCTACCTTCAAAGAATACTTACCAGGGATCCAGATTTTATTAGCGGATCTACCGTAGCTATCCAGGGTTTGCGGGTTAGAAATAGCTACCGTTAATTCCCTATCAGAATAGATAGTTATAGGATTTAGTTCAGGGTCTAGATCAACTGTTCCAATAAAAAGGGAACCGCCTACAAACGGTTTACCGTTCGTTCCAACATACTGCGTAAGTTCGTTAATTAAAGCCGCCATAATAAACCTCTATTGCTCTTGTGCCTGAACTTGCGCCGCTACCGTTAGCGCGTCTGTAACGATCTTAGCATTTTTTTCAAACGCTGTAGTGCCTCTTTTTATAGAACTAAGCTTAATCAAAGCGTTTCTAACTACCTTGCTTTCGTAAACCCTGGCTAGACCGCCTACGGTTGCTATAGCCGCTATTGTCGGAACGGCGATAGATCCGGCTGCGCTTGCGCCTACGCCTGCGATTGCAAGCGGCGCTATTAATTGCTGACCGGTAGGCGTAGACGTACTAGCGCGCGCGGCTTCCCGCGTATTGTCCAGAACTTTGATTAATCCGTTTAGCCGTTTCTTTTCGTCACCTCTAAAGATAACATTAATTGCGTCGCTTCGTTTCTTCATTGCGTTAGTAAAGCGTTCTACTGATACGTCGCCTGCTTCGCCGCCTAGATCTTTTAAAGTCTGTTGGATCAAAGCGGCGCGCGCGTTCTCTTTACCTTCTGTAGTAAGCCTATCAAAAAGTATTTTAACTTCGCTTCGGTTCTTAGAAAATAACAAATCTTTTACCCGTTCCGGCGTTATATCCCCTTTATCAAGAACATTCTTAACGCGGCTTTTTGTCAAAATTCGGGCTTCGCCTGCATAGACTTCAAACGCGCGCGTTAGTTTCTGGTTTTCCTGGGGCGTCAAATGTTCTCTAGCAAAAATCCGCATATCTCTTTTCATGTTAGCCGCTACGCCTTTTAGAACAGACATACCGCGCGTTCCTAGCTGTGACCGTTCGGCGCTATCAATGCTGTTAATGATTTCGTTTAGCTGCGTTCTGCCTTCTGCAATGCTTTTATAAGATTGCGGGTTATCGCTCAAAAATTCAACCACGTTAGCCAGGTCTTTTCCGGCCTGCGTTTCTTTGATCGCTGGCTTGTTCAGGATCTTACGCGCCTGGACTACAGATCTAATTGTATTCCCTATGGGCATTTCGCCTAGTTCGTCTAGCTTGTTGCCGAAAACTTCGAAGCGTTGCCCGGCTGCGCGTTTAAGCTTGTTTGTTCCTTTAACCAGGCTTTCTACAATCGCATCATAAGAAAACGAAGAATGACGTTCTGCAATATCCTGTATAGCTTCCTGCCGGGCGCGCTGTTGGGCTTGCCTGGTTCCGGCTGTTCCGGCTACCGGGATCTGTTCGCCTACAGTTCTAGCCGCTTTAGAAGCAAAGCCTTCAGGCTGGAAAACATCAGAAGTTAAAACGGGAATGTTAGCGGCTTCGCCTGCGGATACTACCGCGTTATCTGCGTTACCGCGCAAAGCTCTATAGCCGCCGCCTATTACGTTTTCGGCTACTTTAAAAGTTCCGCCTAGTAATCCAGCAATTAGCGGCTGCTTCAAATCGAAGTCTTCGCCGCCTGCTAGTTCTTCTGCAAGATCAAGAACCGCCGCCGCTCCTGCGCCGCCTGCGGCTGTTTTAGCCGCTGCTAATGCAATACCGCCTTTAGCTAATCGGCCTACCGGTGAAAATCCTACAGCCTGTAACGCGGCTTCGGGAATATCCTGGAAAGAAAAACCAGGCTTGTTTAGCGCGTATTCGCCGGAAGGTAGAATAGCAATAATATTGCCTTTTTTATCGTTCCGAAAGTCGATAGCGTCGCCAAAGCTTGCGGTTAAAATACCTTCTAGATCCTTCTGTGAAGTAGCCAGCAAACTTTTTGCGCCTGCGCTTAATGACGTTGCGGAAGTGAAATCGTTTAATTCAGGTGCGGCGCCTACTTCGTTTAATGCTTCAATTTCTGGCGTTAATTGGCCTTCGCCGGTAAACATATCTACGACGGCTTCGCCGCCTGCGGCTATTCCGCCGCCTATTCTCTCTAAAATGTTAGGTCTTTCGGCTGCTGCGGGGGCTACAGGCGCCGTTGTGGGTTGTAGCGGCGTATCCAGTACAAAACCTTCGGGAAGCGCCTGCGCGCTAGCCTGGGGTTTATCTAATACGAAGCCTTCGGGTAATGCTACTGGGCTTGCCATGCGCCACCTCTAAAAATTAGCGTTGCTCCTGTTGTCGGGTTCGTCGCGGTCTGGCCTTCTACCGGGCCTGCGGCTGCTGGCGCGTTTACGTCTTGCCCGTCTACCGTTGCCGGTTGATCTGGCGTTCCTAAGTTCAAGTTCATAGCTTCGCGGATTTCGTCGGCTAAATCTTGATCGCCGTTCTTTTCAGCGGCTTTAATTCCGCGCCTGGCTGCGCGTTCGGCTAACTTCTTCGCCTGTTTCAATAGCGCCAAGTTACCCGCTGTAGATTTTCCAAAGCTGGCTTCTATGCTTATCAGGCGTTCGCCTTCTGCGGCTGTAAATGCGGCGCCGAAAATAGTACGCAATTGCGATAGAACAACTTTACTTAGACTGTTGGATAGTTCGGCTTCTTCTGCGCTTTCTACGCCAAAGAACCTGGCGCCTTCCAGAATAGCGTTATCTATACCGCCTGTTTCCATTCTTTCCAGAATATCCAGGGAACGGTTTAGCGTCGGTAAACTATCCGCCGCTGTCAATCCGCTATCAATTTCGGTTTGTATCCTGGTTTGTTTTGCTGTGCCTTTCTTTTTCTCGCTGGCTATTTCTTCGCTGGTTTCTATAGCTACGTCTGCTACGGCGCCTGCCTTGCCGCCTGCTTCGCCTATTCTGCGCGTTGTTAGCTGTTCGCCGGTTTCGCCTATCGTGCTAACAAGTTCGCCAGGTATAGCGCTAACCTGGTTAGTAACAAGCCCGGTTGTTTCATCAAGAACAGGCGTTACAATCGCAAAATTGCCGCCGCCTAGATCCGTTCTAACGCCGGTTCCTTTCGTGAACTTCTTACCGGCGCCCGTAGCCGCTTTAGTAATTTCGCTTATATCCGTTCCTTGCAGAAGCATCTTGTCTAGCTCTACGTCTAGCTGGCCTTCAGACATATTAGACAGTTCAACAAAGCGCGTAAGATCCTTACCTTCTGCGGCTGCGTTCGCCGCCATATCCGCAAGTTTCTTTTGTTTGTCCTGGAAGCTTTCGCCGCTTTGAACAATCCTAGCCATGCGGGTTCCGTTATCTACTTCGGCCTGGATAGCTTCAATTTCTGCTACGTTGCCGGTTTGTATAACGCCTTGTAGGGCTTGCGCCGCCTGCGGATTAACTGCGGCTAATCGTAGGAATGATTTCTTTGTTCGTTCTGCGTCGGCTGCTTGCCGTTTCTTTACGCCTTCCAGATCTTCCGGCGAAAATCCTGAAGCTGAAGCTGTCGCCAGGTTAGAAACCGCGCTAGAAGATCCGGTTCCAGGTTGCCGAATACCGCCTGCGGTTCCGCCTGGTGCTACAGGTGCGCCGCCGCCGCCGCTTAAAATTCCAGAAAGCGCTTCTTGTAGCGTTGCCTGGTTCTGCGCCTGGATCTGCCTAGACTGTTGAGCGGCTAGAAGCTTTTCTTCTTCGGCTGCGCGGCTTTGCGGCGTTCCGAAAGCGCCTAGCGCCAGGTTTAAAGTTCCGCTTAGATCTGGAACAAGTGACCGCCCGTTAATACCGGCTAATGTAGGCATTAGTTTAACCTTTCAAGTTTCGCGTCCAGTTCGTCAAACAAAGCAGGGTAATCTATAACATTATACCCGCTAAATTCTGTTACCAGGTGCGGATACTTTTCTTCTACTTCGTCTGCCATAAAGCCGATTGTCTGACAATCTGCGATAATCGTACCTTCAGTTTTTGCTATCCAATCCCATTGATAAACGCCTAGATCTGCAATTTCCGCAATCTGTTCTACGTTTTCTTTCAAGCGGGGATCTGAAAAGAACATAGCCGCCGCCGCTACGCCTGTACTTAACAAGTTCTGCGAAGCCTGGGCGTTAGCTTGTTGATCTGCCAGGATCCCGCTAGCTGTGTTCTGGCCTTGCTGCGATAGGGCGCCGCCAATAGCCTGCGAATTTTGCGCGCCTAATGCGCCTAATCCTGAAGCTGCGTTTAGACCGGATCCGGCTAGCGTTGTCTGCCGGTTGTTTAAAAGGTTTTCAATCTGAAAGCCTATATCTGTAGGAACCGCGCTAATATCTTGCAAGGCTTGACCAGATCGCGTTAGACCGGCTGCGCCTAATTGACCTTGTACGGCTTGCGTTCGTTCGTCTACCAGGTTGCCGAAAATATCGCTGTTAAAAATATCGCCTAACCTGGCGTCTAAGCCGCCGATAGTCGAAGCTTGTTCTTGACCAGGCAAAGCGCGCGTTCCTGCTTGTAGGAAGGGTTCTATATTTCCCTGCGTTATATCAAACTGGCGTCTTAGTTCGGCAATTTCGCGCATAGAAGCCGCGTTAGCTGCGTTAGCGCCTGCTTCGCCGCTATCGCCGCCCTTACCTAAACCGGCTTCAAAGCCTAAAGGATCGCGAATTGTGTCTTTGCTACCGCCCATAGTAAGCCGCCTTTCGTATTACCGGATGATCCGGCGCTATAACATCTTTAAACCCTATGCGATAATAGCGCTTATTATCGTCTTTGTATTGATATTTCATTCCTGCCCAGGACGCCATAAACTGCGCTGGCCTTTTATCGTTTGGTATCGCCGCCCAAATTTCGCGGCAATCTGTGTTTGTG